>OBLS010000821.1_pt1 | contig 11997 bp, 10 predicted proteins | sample 1519901 | NCBI WGS metagenome assembly OBLS01 (sample SAMEA3113585, study PRJEB22503) | soil metagenome
CCCTGGCGAACGGGCGCGGGTTGTGTGAACGCGGCAACTACGTCCGCGAAATGCCCGGCTGGACCGCGACGGTGACCGAGGATGGGCGGCACGGCCGCCCCCACACCGTCACGATCACCACCCCCACCGGCCACACCTACACCCAGCAGCGCACCCCAACCGCCCTAAGTCTGGATGCCGGCTTGCCTCCAGAGAGTGTGCTTTGCTCGTAGCGTCCGTGTTCAGCACTCGCCGCCACGCCGGCGGCCGCACACCGAGGCAGTTGAGGTGACGGCGCATGAGGTTGCCCGAGGCAATGAGGGTCCAGCGGCTCGAGCCGGTCACCGGCCGTGTGCGGGTCGTGGTGGACACTGATGCGGCCAACGAAATCGACGACCAGTTCGCGCTGACCTATGCGGTTCTGTCCCCCGAGGTGCTGGCTGTGGAAGCGGTGTATGCCGCGCCCTTCCAGCGGCCGGCGCCTGGCGTTCAGGATGCTGACTTGGCCGGATTCTCAGTATCGCCGGCGGACGGCATGGCCCAGAGCTACGCGGAAATCATGCGGGTCTTGGAGGCGTTGGACGCTAAGGACCTAACGGGGCGGGTGTATCGAGGTGCCGAGCAATGGCTTCGAAACGCCGAGACGCCGGTTGCAAATCCCGCCGCCGACGATCTGATAGCCAGAGCCCGGCAAGGGCAACCGGAAGCCGACCCCCTATACGTCGTGACACTGGGAGCGCCAACCAACGTCGCCTCGGCGCTGCTCGCCGCGCCTGATATCGCAACCCGGGTCGTGGTCGTGTGGTTGGGCGGGAACGGCACCTGGTGGTCACCGGGAGCGGAATACAACGCGGCGCAAGACCTCCACGCCTCGCGTGTTCTGCTGGACTCCGGAGTTCCTCTGATCCACGTCCCTTGCTATCAGGTCACCGAGAAGCTGATGACCACGCACCACGAAATTCAGCAACGGGTCGCTGGCCGTGGGGCCATCGGCAGCTACCTGGCCCAAATCTTCCACGACTTCGACCACGCCGGCGCGCGCAGCAAACCCTTGTGGGACCTCGGGCCCATCGCGTGGCTGGTACAGCCTGGCTGGTGTCCCTCGATACTGACGAGGAGCCCGGTGCTTCACGACGACCTCAGCTGGGGCGACGAACCCTCACGTCACCTCATCCGCGAGATCAGAGACATTGACGCCGACGCCATCCTGAATGACTTCTTCGCCAAGTTGCCGACGCTATGACGGAGTCTTGACCCCAGCTCCCAACGGCTTCGCCGATGCACGTTCCCATCACGACACCTGGAGCAGGACCGATATGTCACCCTCCAGGGTCGGGCCGCTCAGGATCAACCTGGCGGGTCCCCGGGTGAGTTTCCGGGGCAGCTCAATGGCGTACGTGATGGCGTCGTCCGGCTCAGCGACGTCGACAACCCCGAGACGCCAGCGTCGGGATCCTTGCTCGAGGACGAGGGACACGTTCCGGATCGGAGCGGGCGACGCCACCGGCTGGGCAGGGGTCTGGCGTTGGCAGCCGCTGGTGCTGGTGGCACGTGTGTCGGAGCAAGGGGCAAGGTTGCTCGCCCGCACGCTCAGCTGCTGTCCAGCCCGCACGCCGTAGGTCGGCTCTGCGTTCGGATCGGACGAATCGGGGGGCACCGGCGTGAACGAGGCACCGATGATGGACAGTTGCGGGCCGCCGCAGCTGCCCTCCGCAACGTGGCCAGCGAGCAGACCCCAGCTGATCGCCAGGACCGCTACGCTCAACGCGCGACGCTCCACGAACACGATCTTCGTCTCCAGTGGGGCGCGAGCCCGGGCGGTGGCGGTCAATCGTTACGGAGTCGGTAGAAGCGGTGTCCAGGAGTCGTTCAGAATGCTGAAATGCCTGAGCTTCGGCAGCTGCCCTTCGGCCTGACGGCGGAGGCGTTGGCGGCCGCTCAATCCGAACCCGATCCCGGGTCGCTGGCGGCTGCCACCCGGCTGCGGACCCGCTTCGGACCGGACGGGGCTGCGGCCGCGGCATTGCAGGCCGAGCTTCGGCGTCAGGCCCGTGCCAAGTTCGGCGAGGCGGCCGCGGAGATGATCTTCACTAGAGATGGTCTGGAGCAGGCCAGCCGCCCAGATGTCGCCGACTACCACGCCCAGCGTTTCGTTGCGGCGCGCGTACGGCGGGTATTCGACATCGGCTGTGGGATCGGCGCCGACGCGATAGCCCTCGCACGCGCCGGACTGGAAGTGGTCGCCGTGGAGATCGATCCGACTGCCGCCGCGGCCGCCGCTTACAACCTGACCGGCCTTGCCGAGGTGATATGCGCCGACGCCGAGACGATGATCGACAAGCTCGCGCCCGGTGACGCCGTGTTCTGTGACCCCGCCCGGCGGACGAGCTCCGGTCGGGTCTGGCGCGTCGAGGACTTTCGTCCGTCATGGCCGTTTGTTCGCCGGCTGCTGGACCGGTCGCGGACAGCCCTGGTCAAGCTCGGTCCAGCCTTGCCTCACGCGCTGGTTCCGGACGGCGTTGACGCCGAGTGGGTCAGCCACCGCGGCGACACGGTCGAGGTTTGCCTCATGGCCAGTCCGCGGTCATCCGGAAGGCGCTCGGCGTTGATCTGGCCCCATCACCGGCTGACCGTTCCTGCCGACAATCTCATACTCGACCTATCGCGCCCGTTGCCATACCTCTACGAACCTGAAGGAGCGGTCATCCGCGCCGGCGGCATCCCGGCGCTCGGAAAGTCGCTTGGCGCGGCCCTGCTCGATCGCTCGATCGCCTACCTCACCAGTGACCAACGCAAACTAACCCCCTACGCGACGGCCTTTGCGATCCACGAGGTCTTGCCCTACGACCGGCGGGTGCTGCGCTCCTGGATACGTGCCCACCGCATCGGTATCTTGGAGATCAAGAAGCGCGGCCTCGATGTCGATCCCGCCGAGCTGCGGCGGCAATTGCGCCCGGCCGGAACGAGTCAGGCGACGCTCATTCTCACTCGGACGATCGACGGAGCGCGAGCCCTCGTCGCCCAGCGCATGGCCTCTGGCACTCACGGCGGGTGAGTGCTAATGTCGGGTTAGCACTCTCATGCGGAGTGTGCCAGCTCGGCTGGGACGGCACCCGCGACGACGTCTCTGCGCGAGCACATAGCAACCAACCAACGTCACACGTGAAAGGGGTTTGAACGTGGCAGTCACGATCAAGCCGCTCGAGGATCGCATCCTCGTTCAGCCGCTCGAAGCAGAGCAGACCACCGCCTCCGGCCTGGTCATCCCGGACACCGCCAAGGAGAAGCCGCAAGAGGGGAAGGTGCTGGCCACCGGCCCCGGGCGGATCGACGACAACGGCAACCGCGTTCCGCTCGATGTCGCCGAGGGCGACGTCGTGATCTTCAGCAAGTACGGCGGCACCGAAGTCAAGTACGACGGTAAGGAGCTGTTGCTGCTCAACGCCCGCGACATCCTCGCCGTCGTTAACAAGTAGCAGGGGGACTTATACATGGCAAAGATCCTTCAGTTTGACGAGGAGGCGCGGCGCTCGCTGGAGCGCGGTGTCGACACCCTCGCCAACACGGTGAAGGTCACCCTTGGCCCCAAGGGCCGCTACGTCGTGCTCGACAAGAAGTGGGGTGCGCCGACGATCACCAACGACGGTGTCACTGTGGCGCGCGACGTGGAACTCGACGACCCGTACGAGAACCTGGGTGCTCAATTGGCCAAGGAAGTGGCCACCAAGACCAACGACATCGCGGGCGACGGAACCACGACCGCCACCGTGCTGGCTCAGGCCCTGGTTCACGAGGGCCTCAAGGCCGTCGCTTCGGGTTCCAGCCCGGTCGGCCTCAAGCGCGGCATCGACGCAGCCGTGGCCGCCGTCGAGGACCGGTTGCGTGAGAACTCCCGCGAGGTTCAGACCACGCAGGACATGGCGAACATCGCCACCATCTCCGCGCGTGACGAGCAGATCGGGACGCTCATTGCCGAGGCCTTCGACAAGGTCGGCAAGGACGGCGTGATCACCGTCGACGAGTCGCAGACCTTCGGCACCGAGCTCGAGTTCACCGAGGGCATGCAGTTCGACAAGGGGTACCTCTCGCCGTACTTCGTGACCGATCCCGATCGGATGGAAGCTGTCCTCGAGGACCCCTACATCTTGATCAACTCCGGCAAGATCTCCTCGATGACCGATCTGCTCCCATTGCTGGAGAAGGTCATCGGCGCTTCGGGCACGTTGTTCCTGGTTGCCGAGGACGTCGACGGGGAGGCGCTGTCCACCCTGGTGGTCAACAAGATCCGCGGCACGTTCACCTCTGTCGCCGTCAAGGCGCCGGCCTTCGGTGATCGGCGCAAGGCCATGCTCGAGGACATCGCGATTCTGACCGGCGGCAAGGTCGTTGCCCCCGAGGTCGGGCTGAAGCTCGACCAGGTGGGTCTGGACGTGCTGGGCCGGGCTCGCCGGATCGTTGTGACCAAGGACAACACGACCATCGTCGACGGGTCTGGTGCGACGGAGGACGTCAAGGGTCGCGTGGCCCAGCTGCAGGCGGAGATTGAGCGTACGGACTCCGACTGGGATCGCGAGAAGCTCCAGGAGCGGGTCGCGAAGCTTGCTGGCGGCGTGTGCGTCATCAAGGTCGGCGCAGCCACCGAGGTGGAGCTCAAGGAGAAGAAGCACCGGATTGAGGACGCGGTCTCGGCGACGCGCGCCGCGATCGAGGAGGGCATCGTGGCCGGCGGTGGCTCGGCCCTCATTCACGCGGCCGCCGCGCTGAAGGACGATCTCGGGTTCACCGGTGACGAGCGGGCCGGCGTCAACATCGTCCGCAAGGCGCTCGTCGAGCCCACGCGCTGGATCGCCGAGAACGGCGGCGAGCAGGGCTACGTGGTGACCTCCAAGGTGGCCGAGCTGGAGCCGGGTAACGGCTTCAACGCGGCGACCAGCGAGTACGGCGACCTGATTGGCGCCGGCGTCATCGATCCGGTGAAGGTGACGCGTTCGGCGCTCGCCAACGCGGCGTCCATCGCCTCGCTGCTGCTGACCACCGAGACCTTGGTGGTGGAGAAGCCGGAGGAAGAGGAGCCTGTCGCGGCCGGACACGGCCACACGCACTGATTGCTCGACACGAAGGGCCTCCTCAATTTGAGGAGGCCCTTTGGTTTTCCTGCACATTTTGGTGCCTGGCTGTGCACATGGGCAAGAAGCCCGAATGAGTTCTCGCCGAGCGCTGAGCCGTCGGGAGATAGCATGTGATGTCCATCGGCACGAAAGGTCCGCTGTTGTCGCTCCCTTCTGATCTTTCGGCGACCGGTGTTCCGGAGCCGTTCGCGACGCTCGGTCTTACCTTCGACGACGTGCTGCTCCAGCCGGCGCAGAGCGAGGTCATCCCCTCCGAAGTCGACACGAGCTCTCGGGTCTCCAAGCGCATCACGGTGAACGTGCCGCTGATCAGCTCCCCGATGGACACTGTCACGGAAGCCCGGATGGCCGTGGCGATGGCACGCCAAGGCGGCTTGGGAATCATCCACCGGAACCTGTCGATCGAGGACCAGGCGCGCCAGGTGGACGTGGTGAAGCGCTCGGAGGCCGGGATGGTGGACGAGCCGATCACCATCTCGCCAGACGCCACCATCGGGGAGGCCGACGCCATCTGCGGCCGTTACCACATCTCCGGCGTGCCGGTCGTCGACACGGACATGCGCCTGCTCGGCATCGTCACCAACCGGGACATGCGCTTCGAGCACAACCCGGCCCGGCTGGTCGGCGAGGTCATGACTCCGATGCCGCTCGTCACCGGGCACGAAGGCATCAGCAGCGACGACGCGATGCAGCTTCTGTCGTCGTACAAGATCGAGAAGTTGCCCCTGGTCGATGACCGGGGACGGCTCAAGGGCTTGATCACCCTCAAGGACTTCGTGAAGTCGGATCTGTATCCGAACGCTTCCAAAGATGATCAAGGTCGGCTCCGAGTCGGCGCCGCGGTGGGTTTCTTCGGTGATGCGTGGAAGCGCGCCATGGCGCTCATCGAGGAAGGCGTCGACCTCTTGATCGTCGACACCGCTCACGGTCACTCCGCCGGCGTTTTGGACATGGTCCATCGGCTCAAGTCCGAGCGGGCGGCTGCCGATGTGGACATCGTTGGCGGCAACGTCGCCACCTACGAGGGTGCGCAGGCACTCGTCGATGCAGGCGTGGACGGCGTCAAGGTAGGGGTGGGCCCCGGCTCCATCTGTACGACGCGGGTGGTCGCGGGCGTCGGCGTGCCCCAGGTCACCGCCATCCACAACGCCTCCCGCGCCTGTCGGCCGGCCGGTGTGCCGCTGATCGGCGACGGCGGCCTGCAGTATTCCGGCGATATCGCCAAGGCCCTCGTCGCCGGCGCAGACACCGTCATGCTGGGTTCGTTATTGGCCGGCTGCGAGGAGAGCCCCGGCGAGTTGATCTTCGTCAATGGCAAGCAATTCAAGACCTATCGGGGCATGGGCTCGTTCGCGGCGATGGCCTCACGGGGGCGCAGCCCGTCATACTCCAAGGACCGTTACTTCCAAAGTGATGTCAACAACGACTCGATGCTGATCGCGGAGGGCATCGAAGGCCAAGTGCCGTTCCGCGGCCCGCTCGCGGCGGTCGCGTACCAGCTGGTGGGTGGCTTGCGCCAGTCGATGTTCTACACCGGCGCGTCGACGGTGCCTGACCTGCAGGAGCGAGGATCCTTCGTACGGATCACCTCCGCCGGATTGCGGGAATCGCACCCGCACGACATCCAGATGACCGTCGAGGCGCCGAACTACGCGAGTTGAGGTCCCACATGTTTGAAATCGGCCGAAGCAAGCGTGCCCAGCAGGCCTTTGCGTTCGACGACATCAGCATCGTTCCATCCCGGCGCACCCGCGGGGATGAGGAAGTTTCGCTGCAGTGGCGGATCGACGCGTACACCTTCGACTATCCGCTGATCGCCGCGCCGATGGACTCGGTGGTCTCACCGGCGACGGCCATCAGGATCGGCCAGCTCGGCGGACTGGCGGTGCTGAACCTCGAGGGTCTGTGGACGCGGTACGAGGATCCGGAGCCGATGATCACCGAGATCATCGCTGTCGAGGACGCGGTCGAGGCCACCCGTTTGATGCAGCGGATCTACGCGGAGCCGATCAAGGAGGAGCTGATCGGCAAGCGGATCGCCGAAATCCGCGGTGCCGGCGTGCCGGCAGCTGGGTCGCTCTCGCCGCAGAACACGCAGGAGTACGCCACCGCGGTCGTGGACGCGGGCGTGGACTTCTTCGTCATCCGCGGGACGACCGTATCGGCCGAACATGTCTCATCCGACCTGACGCCGCTGAACCTCAAGAAGTTCATCTACGAACTCGATGTGCCGGTGATCGTGGGCGGCTGCGCCACCTACCAGGCCGCCCTGCACCTGATGCGTACCGGAGCAGCCGGCGTCCTGGTCGGGTTCGGCGGCGGCGCCGCTTCCACCAGCCGCTCGGTCCTCGGGGTCGCCGTACCGATGGCATCCGCGGTGTCGGACGTCGCGGAAGCTCGTCGGGACTACCTCGACGAGTCCGGCGGGCGGTATGTCCACGTCATCGCCGACGGCTCGGTCGGCCGGTCTGGTGACATCGCCAAGGCACTAGCCTGCGGCGCCGACGCCGTGATGGTCGGCTCCCCCCTGGCCAAGGCTGAAGAAGCTCCGGGCGGTGGTTATCACTGGGGTCCAGAAGCCTGGCACTCCAACTTGCCGAGAGGTGAGCGCGCCCACTTCGGCACCGTGGGCACGTTGGAACAGATCCTGCTCGGTCCGTCCACCGCTCCCGACGGGACGATGAACCTGGTCGGTGCTCTGCGCAAGGCGATGTCGACGACTGGTTACACCGAGATCAAGGAGTTCCAGCGGGTGGAGGTCGTCGTCGGCTGAGAGTTATCAGTCCAACGGGTGCTGCACCGCTTAGGCTGACGGCCGTGGAGGAGGAAGCGGCCGCCGAACTGCGCCGGCTACGGGACAGCATCGACAACATGGATGCGGCGCTGGTTCACCTGTTGGCGGAGCGATTCAAGATCACCCAGCAGGTCGGAGACCTCAAGGCCCGTCACGGTCTGCCGCCCGCCGATCCGGAGCGGGAAGCTCAGCAGATATCCCGGCTGCGCGCCCTGGCCGCAGACGCAAGACTAGACCCCGAGTTCGCCGAGAAGTTCCTCACGTTCGTGGTGGCTGAAGTGGTGCGCCACCACGAGGCCGCCCTCCGCGACTCCGCTGAGAGCAGTATTCACATCGGACGACGAGGAGTGGGCCAGTGAAGCCAGATTTGACCAAGCTGCACGAGGAGCTCGCCACGGTTGTCCTCGTGGGGCGAGACCTGGCCAACGTGCTCGACGAGATCACAAAGGTCGCCCGTCGCGCGATGCCTGCCACCGAAGCGGCGTCCATCACCCTTATCCGGGGCGAGAGCGCGTTCACCGCGGCCTACGACGGGCAGATGGCTTTGGATGCCGACGAGTTGCAGTACGAGCGTGGATACGGGCCCTGCATGGACGCCGCCAGAGCCGGGCAGGTGTTCCTCATCGACGACATGCGCACTGAACAGCGATGGCCGGACTATGCCCGGCACGCCGCAGCGCAAGGTGTCGGCAGCTCGCTCTCGATCCCGTTACCTTTCCAGGGCGCGACAATCGGCGCGCTGGACACCTATGCGGGTCGACCGCACGCATTCGGTGAGGCCGATGTCGCTCTGGGAGAAGAGGTCGCTTCCTGGCTCGCGCTGGCCGTCAGCAATGCGGAAGCAGCAGCCCGGACCGAAGAGGACCTGGCGCACATGCGCAAAGCCATGATCTCGAGAGCGGTGATCGAACAGGCCAAGGGCATCCTGATGGAGCGACACAAGGTCACCGACGATCAGGCGTTCACGATCTTGGCCCATGCCTCGCAGCAGACCAACCTGAAGTTGCGCGATGTGGCCACCGACCTTGTCCGGACCGGCGCACTCCTCGGCGGTGTCAACCAACCGCCGCAGCATTGACTCGGGTCGACGTCAGGCGAGAGCGGTCGACAGGGCCCGACCAGCCATGCGGCCGCTGAAGAGGCAGCCGCCGAGGAAGGTTCCCTCCAGAGCGCGGTAGCCGTGCATGCCGCCACCGCCGAAGCCGGCCGCCTCGCCGACCGCGTACACGCCCGTCAGCGGCGAACCGTCGGCAGCCAAGACCCGACTGTCGAGGTCGGTCTCCAGGCCGCCGAGCGTCTTGCGAGTGAGCACGTGCAGCCGTACGGCTATCAACGGGCCGCCCGCACCCGCCCTGCCCGACTCGGAATCGCTCGGATCAAGCAGTTCGTGCGGGGTCACGACCCGGATCAACCGATCGCCCAGGAACCGCCTTGCGGCCGCCGTGGCCACCACCTGCGGATCCTTTCCCAAGCCGCTACGCACCTGAAGATCGCGCTCTGCGATCACCCGGTGCAAATTCTCCGCTTCGATCCGCCGCTCACCCACAAGCCCGTTCATAGCGGCGGCGAGGTCGCCGACCGTGTCCGCGCGCACGAAGTCCTGTCCCCGGTCGAGGAACCTTTGAACCTCAGGGGTCGGACCGGGTCGCAACCGGCCGGCCAGCAGTCGCAGGTCCTTGCCGGTCAGGTCGGCATTCTGCTCGGAGCCAGATAGGGCGAATTCCGCACCTATCGTTGCCTGGTCGAGCACGAACCACGAGTAGTCATGGCCGCTGGCTGAGAGGTGGCGCAACGCACCAAGGGAGTCGAAGCCCGGAAACAGCGGCGGCGGAAAACGACGACCACGGGCATCAAGCCACAGCGACGACGGTCCCGGCAGGATGCGGATGCCGTGATTGCTCCAGATCGGAGTGTCGTTGACGATGCCTTCCGGGTAGTGCCACATCCTGTCGGGGTTGATCAACCGGCCCCCCGCTCGCTGGGTCACGGCAAGCATTGAGCCGTCGACGTAATCGGGTACACCGGCGATGAGATGCTCCGGCGGGTCGCCGAACTGCCGCGGCCAGCTGCGCCGGACCAGGTCGAAGTTGCCGCCGATCCCGCCACTGGCCACGACCACTGCCTGCGCCACCACGTGGAAGTCGCCGATCTGCGTCTGCACCGATGGACCACCGGGCGGGACGTCGGACGGGGTCAACACGGCGCCCGACACGAGCACGCCCCCGGCGCTGACCTCGAGCGAACTCACCTTGTGCCGATGTCGAATGCGGATCCGTCTTGACTGCATGACGGAGGAAAGGAACGGCTGCACCAGCGCAGGACCGGTACCCCAGGTCACATGAAATCGCGGCACCGAGTTGCCGTGCCCGGGAGCGAGGTAGCCGCCGCGCTCCGCCCACTGCACCAACGGAAACCAGCGGACGCCAAGATTGTGCAACCACCGGCGCATCTCCTCGCTGGCGAAGTGCACGTACGCCTCAGCCCATTGCCTGGGCCAGTGATCTTCTGCGCGGTCGAACCCGGCACTGCCGAGCCAGTCCGCCATCGCCAGCTCTTCGGAGTCCCGGATACGCAGTCGGCGCTGCTCGGGCGATTTGACCAGGAACAGGCCACCGAAAGACCAGTGAGCCTGTCCACCGATCGATTGCGGCGGCTCACCGTCGAGCAGGATCACCGAGCGCCCTGCCATGGCCAGCTCCCGGGCGGCGACCAGCCCGGACAGGCCGGCGCCGATGATGACGACATCGCAATCCACGTGCCCTATCTTTGTCCGCTCGGCTCGGGGCCGGCACTAAGCTGGCCAGGTGCGCGGGCTGGGGTCATGAGCCGAGCGCCTGAGGCGACAGCGCGGCACGACGGTCCAAACTCCCTGCCTGTGGATGTCGCTCACCTCGTTGCGTACCTGGCGGCCACCGGTCCGGCGCGAACCCTGCACTCACCCGTCAGCGGAGCGCCGGTTGGCGATTTGCCCACCTCCACGGCCCAAGATGTGAAAGCGGCGGCGGATCGGGCGCGGCAGCGGCAAGCCGAATGGACACAGCGTCCAGTGCAGGACCGAGCAGCCGTGCTCCTTCGCTTCCATGATCGCTTGGTCGATCAGGTGGACACCTTTGTCGATCTCGTCCAACGCGATGCTGGCAAGGCCCGATTGAGCGCCACCGAAGAGGTGCTTCATGCCGCAGTGACGGCCCGCTACTACGCTCGCCGCGCGCACCGCTACTTACGGTCTGAGCGGGGTCAAGGCCTCTTTCCCGGACTGACTCGGATTGACCGGCACTACGTGCCGAAGGGCTTGATTGGCATCATCGCCCCCTGGAATTACCCGCTGACGATGGCGATCTCCGACGGACTTGCCGCCCTGGTGGCCGGTAACGGGGTGGTTCTGAAACCGGATGAGCAGACGCCTCTGATCAGTCTCGCCGCCATCGAACTGCTCGAAGACTGCGGCATGCCAAAGGGCCTCTGGCAAGTCGTCCACGGCGCTGGTGACCAGGTCGGACCCGAGCTGATCGACGTCAGCGACTACGTCTGCTTCACCGGTTCGACGGCGACCGGCCGGATCGTGGCCATGCGTTGTGCCGATCGGTTGATCGGCTGCTCGCTGGAGCTGGGCGGCAAGAACCCGCTGCTGGTCTTGGACGACGCCGACGTCGAGGTGGCGGCGGAAGGGGCGGTTCGGGCCTGTTTCTCGAATGGGGGCCAGCTCTGCGTGTCGATCGAGCGGATCTACGTCGCGGAGACGCTGATGCAGGATTTCTGCCGGGCGTTCGTGTCGCGAACGCGTGACTTGACGTTGGGGCACGCACTTGACTATGACCACGACATCGGCAGCTTGATCAACCTCCGTCAGGTGCAGCGGGTGAGTGAGCACGTCGACGATGCGGTGGCCAAGGGCGCCACGCTGCTGACCGGCGGACGCCGGCGCCCTGATCTTGGTGAGTTGTTCTACGAGCCCACTGTGCTCACAGGGGTGACTCCGGAGATGGCCTGCTACGCCGAGGAGACGTTCGGGCCGGTCGTCAGTGTCTATCCCGTGGCCGACGCGGATGAGGCGGTGGCTCGCGCCAACGATTCCGAGTACGGCCTCGTGGCCAG
>OBLS010000822.1_pt1 | contig 11989 bp, 12 predicted proteins | sample 1519901 | NCBI WGS metagenome assembly OBLS01 (sample SAMEA3113585, study PRJEB22503) | soil metagenome
CGTAGCCTGAAGGACGAGGGCGAAGACCGGCGCTGGCCCGGGGCCTTGCGCTAAGCTAAAAGCTTTGTGGCCCCGCGTGAGGTATCCTAAGCACCCATGACCGAAGAGAAACGTCTCCACGATCAGAACTCGGAGAAGGGCGCAACGTCCGAGACGCCCCGTACGCCCAAGAAGGCCGGAGGCTTCGTGGAGTTCCTGATCATACTTGCAGTCGCCTTCGTGCTGGTTTTTGGCTTCGTGCGCCCCTTTGTCCTCGAGGCGTTTCGCATCCCCTCTGAGAGCATGGTGCCCACCCTGGAGGTGGGCGACCGGGTTCTGGCAAACAAGTTCGTCTACCGCCTCACCGAGCCCGAACGGGGAGAAGTCGTCGTCTTCGAGAGCGTTGGCGAGGGGGACGACCAGAAGCTCATCAAGCGCGTGGTGGGGGTGGCGGGGGACGAGGTCGAGGTGCGTAACGGCACCCTTCTGGTGAACGGGGAGGCTCGAGAGGAGCCCTACCTAAACAGGAATTTGCCGTTCAACGACTCCTACGGGCCGAGCGAGGTACCCGAAGGGCACGTATTTGTGATGGGGGACAACCGGGCGAACTCGGCGGACTCCAGGGTGTTTGGGCCGTTGCCCATAGAGAACATAGAGGGCGAGGCGTTCTTACGCTTCTGGCCCGTTCCCAAGATAGAGTTTCTGTAGCCGTCGGCCATTAGCATTCAGCTATCAGCAAGAGAGCTAGCGATGAACTCGCCATGCGTTTTCGCATCCTTTTGTACTGGAGTCTCGTACTCTATGTCCTGTCTCACCGAACACCGGTCATAGTCTCGCCACGCGGCGTTACGAGCACCGCGGCAAAAGCTGACGTAGCTGTCAGCTGACAGCTACGTCAGTCCACGACTTGTTCGGTCAGGGTGCGGGAGTCGAAGTAGGCCATGAAACGCTTGACCTTGTTGCCTTCGATCTCCAGGATGCTCACGCCACCGTAGGAGATAGTGTCACCGTCCTCGGTGCCCTCGGTGGTCCACTCCAGGGCGGCGTGACCCGAGTCGTCGGCGAAGACGTTGTGAAACTCGGACTTCATCTCGTCGAAGGTCTTGCGGTAGCTCGACCAGAACTCCCTCAATCCCTCGTGGCCGCTAAATGTTCTGGAGACCGTGACGTTCCCGACGCTGCAATCCTCCGTGTGGATGTCGACGAGCGCCTCTACGTCCCGGTCTTCTTCGAGTTTCCACAGAGCCTCGACGAACTTCTCCGCAACCTCTTTGGACACTGGATCACCACCTCTTATAGCTGCCGGTTCAGCGACAGGGTAGGTTTATTTCCGCACGGGGGCTGTAAATACACCTACCCTGTCCCGGGCCAGTGGCTTCTTACGCTACGTGGCGAGGCTTGCGCATCCTCGAGGAGATGTAGAAGCTCAGGCCGAAGTAGTAGACGAGGTAGAGTAGCGAGAGGGTCCGGAGGAGGGGGTCGGGGTCCGGCATCTGGATGAGGATGGCGACGTAGCTTATAAGCCAGAGCGACGTGAGCGCTAGGGTTAGCTTACGGAAGGCGATCGTGCGTGAAGGGTAGACGTAGCGCACGGGCACGAAGGCCAGGACCGAGCAGACGAGCAGCATCGCGCCCACCGTTACCGGCGTGAGATCGAAGACGATCACGTAGAACGCCACTATGTTCCAGTAGCTGGGGAAGCCCAGGAAGAAGTGGTCGGTCTCGGCTTCGTCCCCGGTCTTGGCGTCTATCCGGCAGAACTGGTAGCTCGACGCGAGCAGGGGGAGCGCCGCCAGGACCACGCCGAAGGCTCCGTCCGGCAGGTAGCCAGCGGTCCATAGGAGGAGGATGGGGGCGAGGACGTACGTCATGTAGTCCACGATGTTGTCCAGGAGGTTGCCGTCGAAGGACGGCAAGAGCTCCTTCACGCGGTAGCGACGAGCCAGAAGCCCGTCGGTACTGTCTATGACGAGGGTCGCGAGCATGAGCCAGAGGGCAGCCACGGCGTGACCGTTGTAGGCGGCGACCAGGATCAGGAGCGTTAGCACCGCCCCGCTCGCCGTGTACAGGTGCACCGCCGAAGCGCGCAAGCGTAGCCAGGGAGAGACCGCTGCGGTACCCCGTGCGTCGAACTCTTCCATCCAGACCTCCCTCCTGCTCGCGCCGACAACTTAACGATAAATTAATAATAGCAGCGACTTATCTGTACGAACAGAGCTTTTGTTCCATATTGGAGGTCACCGCCAGAGAACCCCGCGGCGGGAGCGCCTTCAGCCGCGCAGAACTTCCTCGATCTCGACGGTCTCCACCCTATCGCCGGACTCGGGGTCGCGCTGAGGATCTCGCTCGCGGATGGTGTTCACGGTCTCCATGCCCTCGACTACCTCGCCAAAGACCGCGTGCCGGTCGTCGAGCCAGGGCGTCGCCGCGTAGGTGATGAAGAACTGCGAGCCGCCGGTGTTCGGCCCCGCGTTCGCCATCGAGAGTATGCCTGGCCGGTCGTGCCTCAGATCCGGGTGAAACTCGTCTCGGATGCGGTAGCCGGGGCCACCGGTACCTGTCCCGGTCGGGTCTCCACCCTGGACCATGAAGTCCTTTATGACCCGATGGAAGGTCGTCCCGTCGAAGTATCCCTCTCGCGCCAGAAAGACGAAGTTGTTCACCGTCTCCGGGGCTTTGTCGGCGAAGAGCCTAATGCGGATCGGGCCCTTCTCCGTCCGGAAGGTCGCGAAGTAATCGTTGTCGGGGGAGATGGTCATCTCGGGTGGGTTGTTGTAGCTTCTCTCGGTCACTAATCCTCCTGATCTTCGGTGGAAGTACATGCTACTCGACAAGGCGGTGTGGCAAGGTGGTGTGCTCTGTGAGCTATTCTACCCCGGTGGTTTTGCTGATCCAGATCCTTTAAGCCCCCGCAGCGGCTTCGAGCGAGCGGATGCGGTTGATCGCCGCGGCCACCTCCTGTGCTCGCGGCAAACTCAACTCCCCGGGATGCCCCCGGAAGTTTCCCAACGAGTCGAGACCGTTCTCCCGGACGGAGCCGAGCGCCCCGTTTACCACCGCTTGGACCTCGCGGCTCGCGTTCCCGGCGGCGAACTCGCCGATGATGCGGGCGATGGCCTCGGTCTGACCGGCCTCGGCGAGCTGCTCCAGGTTCGAGAGGTTCACCTGCTCCCGACCGAGCTCTATGGTGTAGGGGCCTCTGCCCCGTGCCGTTTCCCGCCGACCGCGCCGGAGGTCTATAGAGGAGGCTCGCACCCGGCGCCCCCTCGGCCGGCTCGCCGCACCAGATTTAGGTGGTACCCGGGCCGGGAACCTCTCGCGCACCTCGTGTGCTCGCGCGGTGGCGTCCTGGAGCCCGTAGTCCTCCATGAGGATCACACGGTCGGCCACGTCCAGGTAGTCGCCCACGCCGCCGACGACCACGACCGTCGAGACGCCTAAAGAGTCGCGCAGGGGCCGCACGAGGTCTATAAACGGGGAGATAGGCTCCTTGCTCACGAGCTCGCGCATCCGTTCGTCCCGGATCATGAAGTTCGTGGCACTGGTGTCCTCGTCCACGAGGAGCAGCGAGGTCCCGATCTCCAGAGCCTCGGCGATGTTCGCCGCCTGCGAGGTCGAGCCCGAGGCGTTCGTGGTCGAGAAGCTCGTCGTGTCTCGCCTGCCGGGCAGGTCCCCGATCATGCCCGATATATCTACCCCCGCCACACTCCGTCCATCCTCGGCCCTGACCTTCACCGCGTTCGCCCGCGCCACTACGAGCTCCCGCCCATCCCCCGGCGCGTGATCATAAACTCCCCACGCGAGCGCCGAGAGCAGCGTAGACTTGCCGTGGAACCCGCCCCCGGCCACGAGTGTGACCCCCTCCGTTATGCCCATCCCCGAGACCTCGCCCCGGTTCGGCAGCTCTACCGTTACGCGGAACTCCTCCGGGCTCTCGAAGGGGACGGCGTCTTCTCGCAGCGGCCTGTCGCTCGCCCCACTCTCCCGGGGTAGCACCGCCCCGTCCGCCACGAACGCGACGAGCCCTAAAGTGGGGAGCCTCTTCCGAAGGTGGTCCGCGTCTTCGACAACCTCCACGTGCGCCCGGGCCGCCTCTGCGTCTACCCCCGCCGGCGTAAGCGCCTCCCGGACTACCCGTGGCAGCTCTTCGAAGAGCATCGTTTGCGCCGTCCGAGCGTCCACCGTGCGGCCACGAGCCGGAAGCCCGAGTGCCAGGCGGGCCTCGACGAAGTTCGACTCCACCACCACCGAGGAGCGTGGCAGGACGACCTGGGAGGTACGCTGTATCTCGATCCGGCCGCTCCCGCCCGAGCCCCTGTTCCCCTTGACCGCGCGGCGTAGCGCCTTCTCCACCGAGCGTGTCAGGAAGTCCTCGAAGGCCACCCGGCGTACGGGGTTCTCGGAGAGGTCGAGGTCGAAGCGGTTGTCCTTTGTGCGGACGCGGACGAGAGAGGGTGGGGCGAACGGGTCTCGCTGCACCCGGTCCACGAACAGGTCGAACTCGCGCAGGTCGTAGGAGCCCTGGAGGTCCTTGTAGGCACCGTAGCCCTTGCGGTCTATTCGGTCGAGTGTGGATCGGAGTCGTTGCACTTCTCCTGCTCTCAGCGGTAGACGTCTCTTCTGTGTCCGACCCGGAAGACGGTGATCACGCTTTCTTTATCGTCTACGAAGTGAGCAGGTGCTCGTACTCCTCGATGGGTATGATGATGCTTACACGCTTGCCGTTCTCGTACACTACGTAGCGTGCGCTCAATTCTTAGCCTCCTCCTTGAGCCTGTAGAGCGGTTTGTCCGAGCGGCCGCTCTTGTGGATCTCTATCTTCCCCTCGGCTTCGAGCTCGTCTAGAGCGTGCCGGATCGAGCGCTTGTCCTCGCCCAGGAGCCGGTGCCAGTCGGTTGTGGAGTAGAGGACGCCTGTGGGTATGGCGCCCAAAACCTTGAGGATCTTCCCCTTCGTCTCCTCCACGGGCCGAGCCTCAGCTAGTCGAGGCCCAGCTTGGCCCAGGCGTCGTGCAGGGTGGAGCGGGCCACCCCGCGCGCCTTCTCGGCCCCGGCTTCAAGGACCTCGTCCAGCTCCCGTGGGTCGTCGAGCAGCTCCAGAGTCCGCTCCCTGATAGGGGAGAGGCTCTCCACGACCACCTCGGCGAGATCCTTTTTGAAGTCTCCGTAGCCCTTACCCCGGTACTGGTCTTCTATCTCGGGAACAGAGCGGTCCGTAAGCCCGGCGTAGATGCCGAGCAGGTTCGTAAGCGCTGGCTTGTCGGGGGTCGCTACTACCTCGGTGCCGGAGTCGGTCTTGGCGCGACGGATCTTGCGCCGTATCACCTCCGGCTCGTCGAGGAGCGCGATGTACCCGGCGGGGGTCGGAGCGCTCTTGCTCATCTTCTGCGTAGGCTCGTCGAGCGCCATAACCCTCGCTCCGGTCTCCAGGATCATGGGCTCCGGCACGGCGAAGGTCTCGCCGTAGAGGCCGTTGAAGCGCCGCGCCAGCGTCCGTGAGAGCTCCAGGTGCTGGCGCTGGTCCTCGCCGACCGGCACTAGGTGCGCGTTGTACAGCAATATATCCGCGGCCTGAAGCACAGGGTAGGCGTAGAGCCCAACGCTCGCGCTCTCGGCGCCGCCCCTTTGAGACTTGTCTTTGAACTGTGTCATACGCGAGAGCTCGCCGACCCTCGCTATACAGTTCAGTAGCCAGCCGAGCTCGGTGTGCTCCGAGACCCGGCTCTGGCGGAAGATCACGGCCCGTTCGGGGTCGAGGCCGACCGCTATGAAGATCGCCGCCATCTCCCTTACGTTGGCCCGCAACACCTTGGGGTTCTGAGGCACCGTGAGGGCGTGCAGGTCCACGATGCAAAAGTAGCTCTCGTGCTCTTCTTGAACGGAGACCCAGTTCTTTAACGCCCCAAGATACGTTCCCAGGTGTGAGGTGCCGCTAGGTTGTATGCCGCTGAATACTCGTCGTCTCTCTCGCATGAGGCTTATTCTAGCGGACGCGACGGGGCGGGGTGGTTGGTGTATCCTCCCGATCTACCCCCGAAGGAGGGAGACGGTTCCGTGAGACACGAAGAGGCACTTTACACCGGCAGGGTTAGCGATGCCTGAGCTGGTGCTCGGTCCGCTGTTGCGCTACGCCGGTGAGACCAACGCTACCGTCTGGGTCGAGACGGATACCGCCTGCGAGGTCGAGGTGCTGGGTTGTCGCTCGCGCACCTTCCATGTCGAGGGTCATCATTACGCCCTGGTACACGTGGCGGAGCTTGAGCCGGGGGCTGCGTACGAGTACGAGGTCCTCCTCGACGGCGAGAGGAGATGGCCGGAGGCCGGTTCCCTCTTCCCGCCGGCTGTGATCCGCACGTGGCCTGGCGGAGAGGCCGTGAAGCTAGTCTTCGGCTCGTGCCGGATCTCCGCCCCTCACGAACCGCCGCACACGTTGAGCAGCGACGAGGACGAGCGGGGCCTCGGTGTAGACGCCCTCTACGCCATGGCGATGCGGCTGCGGGACGAGGCCACTGAGGACCTGCCGTACGCGCTGGTGCTTCTGGGAGACCAGATCTACGCCCACAAGCCCCCGTTCGACACGCTCGACTTCATCCGTTCGCGCCGCGACGCCAGCGAGCCACCCGGAGAGGAGGTCGCGAGCTTCGAGGAGTATGCGCGGCTCTACCGGGACTCCTGGGGTGACCCGGCGATCCGCTGGCTGCTCTCGACCGTACCCTCGGCCATGATCTTCGACGACCATGAGGTCGCCGACGATTGGAACATCTCCGAGTCCTGGCTCGAGGAGACGCGCAACTACCCGTGGTGGAACGACCAAATCTCCGGCGGCCACGTCTCGTACTGGATCTACCAGCACCTCGGCAACCTCTCCCCGAAGGAGCTGGAGCAGGACGGCCTCTTCGAGAGGGTCAAAAGCGCCGACGACGCGGGGCCCATCCTCCGCGAATTCGCCTACAAAGCGCATCGGGAGACCGCGGGGACCCGTTGGAGCTTCTACCGGGACTTCGGCGACACGCGGCTGGTGATGATGGACTCCCGCGGCGGGCGGGTGCTGGAGAGGGGCCACCGCTCGATGGTGGACGCCGACGAGTGGCGCTGGATCGAGGAACACGCAACCGGAGGTTTCGACCACCTCCTGCTGGGCACCTCGCTCCCGGTCCTGCTCGGGCCCGGTGTGCACCACCTGCAAGCCTGGAACGAGGCCGTCTGCTCGGGCGCCTGGGGCGAACGGGCGACGAAGTGGGGGGAGAAGACTCGGCGCTCGCTGGACCTGGATCATTGGAGCTCGTTCAACGACTCGTTCGTCAGGCTGACGGATCTGATCCAACGCGTCGGAGCCGGAGAAAGGGGCCGGCCCCCTGCCTCCATCCTCGTGCTCTCCGGCGACGTGCACCACGGCTACCTGGCCGAATCGACGTTTTACGGCGACGGAGTAGAGAGCTGTGTCTACCAGGCCGTCTGCTCACCCTTGCGCAACTCCCTCCCCGGCGATAAATCCCGCCTCCAGCGCGCTGGATGGACGAAACCGGGCGAGCTGGCGGGACGTACGCTGTCTCGACTGGCGGGGATAAGAGACCCGGAGATGAGGTGGCGCCTGACCCACGAGGGTCTCTGGTTCGAGAACCAGGTCGCGACCCTTGAGCTGGAAGGCCGAGGGGCCACGCTGACCTTCGAGAAAGCCGTTTTGGACGGCTCCGGGGAACCGAAGCTAGAGAAGATCTATGAGTATCGCCTCGTTTAGTACGTCAAGAGCCTACAGCGCTGTGAATAAGGCTTGAGCCCCACGAACGATGTGCCTTCACCGGTCAGCCTTTGTTCTTAGCTGATTGCTGAAGGCGCGGGTTGTGGAAGGATTGACCTTCCACAACCCGCTATAGAGCCCTTTCGATCTCTCGCGCCGCCGCCACGACCTTTTCGGCCAGATGCTCGCCGGGACGCTCTCCGAGGCGCGAGACCGGACCGCTCGCACAGACCGCCGCGCTCAAAACCCCTCCGGGACCGAAGACCGGGGCGCTTACGCTCGCCACCCCCTCCTCCCGCTCAGCGACGCTCTCCGCCCACCCGCGGCCCCTGATCCTACCCAACTCCTCGGCCTCGATCCTCTCGGAGCCGTTCTCTCCCCAGGCCAGCAGCACCTTCCCTGCCGACCCGCGCTCCAGCGGTAAGATCGCCCCCAACGCAACGGTCGTCTTCAGCCCCGTCGCCCGCTCGACGGAGAGGACGCACACCCGCCGATCTCCCTCCCGCACGTACAGCTGCGTGCTCTCCCCCGTCTCGTCCCTGAGCGCCGCCAGCGCGGGCCGGGCGGCCTCGACCACCCCGATCCCCACCGCTCTGCTCCCCCACCCCAAGAGCCTCGAACCCAGAGAGTACCGTCCCCCTGCACGCGCAACCAGGTGGTGAGCCTCCAGTGCCGAAAGCAGCCGGTGCGCCGTCGGACGCGGCAACCCCGTCCCCTCGACTACTCCCGCAAGGCTCGCCGGACCACCCTCCGAAAGGAAAGACAAGATCCCGACCGCCTTGTCCAAAACCCCAACCCCACTCGTCACAACACCCTTGCTTTTCCACGACGCACCGTCTATGCTGTCCATATGACGATCAGCATATCTCATTATGTGAGACAAAGCAATTGGCCAGAAGTTCCGTGACCTTCGAGTGGGATGCCGCGGAGTACGAGGCTCTCGCCGGGCCGATGACTAGATGGGGAGCGGACTTCCTGAGGTTCCTCGTAGAGCGTCGAGCTATACGAGGAGATGAGGACGTCATAGATGCGGGGTGTGGGACGGGCAGGGTAACGGAGCTACTCTTGCAGTGCGTACCTGATGGGACGGTGTTGGCTGTAGACGCCTCCGAGGCGATGGTGGAGGCGACCGCCGGGCGCTTCGCCAGAGACCCGAGGGTACGGACTGAACGCAGGGACCTTCTGCGGTTAGAGGTTGAGAGGCCGGTGGATCTGGTCTTCTCTACCGCCACCTTGCACTGGATAAAGGACCACGAGCACCTCTTCAAGAGGTTCGCGCGGACCTTAAAGCCCGGAGGACGGCTGGTCGCCCAATGCGGTGGCGAGGGGAACATCTCGAGGCTTCGGACCGCCATGGGGCAAGTTATGCGTGAGGATCGCTTCGAGGGGTTCTTCGTTCGCTGGAAAGATCCCTGGAACTTCGCGGACCCGGCGACGACGAGGGCTCGCCTCGAAGCCGCGGGGTTCGAAGAGATCGAGACCTGGTTGCATGAGGAGGCCGCGGAGTTCCTCTCGATAGAGGAGTTGATCGGTTACCTCAAGACGGCGGTGTTGGGCCAACACCTTACGTTCTTGCCGGAGGCCGAGCACGAACCCTTCGCCGCCGCGGTGGCTATGCAATTGGCGGCCGGAGGCCCGCTCGTTATCGAGTACGTTCGTCTTAATATACTGGCGACAAAAGTGCCCGACACGTTCGGAGGCGAGGAGGACGTTTTGCGAGTCAGGAAAGCAGAGGAGAGAGCATGAGTCATCCAAAGACGTTGGTAGAGAAGGTGTGGGAGAAGCACGTGGTGCGTAAAGCTGAGGGGGAGCCGGATCTCCTCTACGTGGACCTCCACATGGTGCACGAGGTCACCAGCCCGCAGGCCTTTGAAGGCTTGAGGCTCGCGGGGCGTGGGGTGCGTCGCCCCGACCTCACCCTCGCCACGATGGACCACAACGTCCCGACGACGGAGATAGGGCTCCCCATAAGGGACGAGGTCTCCGCGAAGCAGATGGAAGCCCTGAAAAAGAACTGCGAGGAGTTCGGCATCGAGCTGAACGAGTGGGGCACTATCGGGCAGGGTATCGTCCACGTCATCGGGCCCGAGATGGGTCTCACGCAGCCAGGGCTCGTCATCGTCTGCGGCGACTCTCACACCGCGACCCATGGCGCGTTTGGGGCGCTCGCCTTCGGCATCGGGACCAGCGAGGTCGAGCACGTGCTGGCGACGCAGACGCTCCCGCAGCGTAAGCCCAAGACGATGGCCGTGACGGTCGAGGGCGAGCTCCCCGCTGACGTTACTGCAAAGGACCTCATGCTCGGCATCCTGAGCAGGATCGGGACCGGCGGCGGGGTCGGGCACGTGATCGAGTACCGCGGCGAGGCGGTACGCTCCCTCTCGATGGAGGGCCGGATGACCGTCTGCAACATGTCCATCGAAGGTGGCGCCCGCGCCGGCCTCGTCGCCCCCGACGACACGACCTTCGAGTACCTCAAAGACAAGCCCTACGCCCCGAAGGACGAGGATTGGGACCGGGCCGTGGAGTACTGGCACTCACTCCCGACCGACGAGGGCGCACGGTTCGACAAGGAGGTCGTCATCCGGGCCGAGGACCTCGTCCCATACGTCTCCTGGGGGACGACCCCGGCCCAGACCGTAGGGCTGGACGACGTCATACCTGAGCCTCAGAACGAGGGGCACGAGCGGGCCTTGAAGTACATGGACCTGAAGTCCGGGACGCCGATACGCGAGATCGAGGTGGATACCGTCTTTTTGGGCTCCTGCACCAACGCTCGCATAGAGGACCTTCGCGCCGCCGCCGCCGTCCTCGAAGGCCACAAGGTCAAAGAGGGCATCCGGGCGCTCGTGGTGCCGGGCTCGATGCGCGTAAAACAACAGGCCGAGGAGGAGGGCCTGGCCGAGGTCTTTACTGAGGCCGGCTTCGAGTGGCGCAACGCCGGCTGCTCGATGTGCCTTGGGATGAACCCTGACATTCTCTCTCCCGGCGAGCGCTGCGCCTCCACCTCGAACCGTAACTTCGAGGGCCGGCAGGGCAAGGGCGGACGCACGCACCTGGTTAGCCCGGCTGTCGCCGCGGCTACGGCGGTAATGGGGCGCTTCGCCTCACCTTCGGAGCTCGGCGTGCCGCTGGAGGTGGGCTAGTGGAGCCGGTAAAGCGCGTCTCCGGGAAGGCGCTCCCCCTGGGCTACTCCGACGTGGACACCGACCAGATCGTGCCGAGCGACGCCCTCAAACGCATCGAGCGTACCGGTTTCGGACAGTTCCTCTTCTCCGGGTGGCGCGAGGACCCGGACTTCGTGCTTAATAAGGCCGAGCATGAAGATGCAGTCGTCCTGCTCGCAGGGGAGAACTTCGGGAGCGGCTCCAGCCGCGAGCACGCGCCGTGGGCCTTGCAGGACTACGGCTTCGGAGCGATCATCGCCCCCTCCTTCGCCGACATCTTCAAGAACAACTGCTCGAAGATAGGGTTGCTGGCCGTGGAGTTGCCCGAAGCGTCGGTGAAGAAGCTCCTCGACGCCGTACGGGAGGACCCGCAGGCCGTGATCACAGTCGACCTCTTCGAGCGCAACGTCACGGGTCCCGACGTGTTCGAGACGTTCGAGATGGACGACTTCACCCGCCAGCGGCTCCTGGAGGGCCTCGACGACATAAGCCTGACGCTCACGTACGAGGACGACCTGGAAGCCTTCGAAGAATCCCGTCCCTCATTCCTGCCGAAGGTTCTGTAGGTAGAAGCGGTAGTCGTTTATAAAACAACGACCTCGACAGGAGCGATGCCGGGGCCGGTAAGCCCTATCGCTTCGGCGGCGGCCTGGGAGAGGTCGATGTCGATGCCGTCCCCGTAGGGGCCCCTGTCGTTGACGGTGACCTCGACCGACTTGCCACCGTAGCTTACGAGTAGCGGTGTGCCGAGCGGCATGGTCTTGTGAGCGGCTGTGAACCCCATTGGATCGAAGGGCACCCCGCTGGCCGTCATGTGCCCCGCGTGCGAGTAGCCGTAGTAAGAGGCCATCATGATCTGGCCACCACCGATACCGAGCTGGGGAACTTCGCCGTACTGAAGAGCTACGTTGGGCTGGAGAGCTCCACCGTACTGAGGAACTCCACCGTACAAGGGAGCTTCGCCGTACTGCGACGCCTCGAACGGGAGGATACCGTCGGTGAGGTCGTACGGGTTCGCGTCTGCGTCGATCATAGCCACAAACGCCATCGAAACCACCCAGAAGGACACGACGACCAGCGATGCTCTCTTCACCAAGAACCTACCC
>OBLS010000823.1_pt1 | contig 11979 bp, 11 predicted proteins | sample 1519901 | NCBI WGS metagenome assembly OBLS01 (sample SAMEA3113585, study PRJEB22503) | soil metagenome
TGCGTTGCTACTTTTTAGCATATCTTTTGCCTTCTCTGATTCTGCCCCTGTTATCCTAGCAAAAGTCGGTACTTCGACTATGCCTTCACCGTAAGACCTTAGGATACCTTCTGCCACCATGCTAGTTTTGACGATTCCTCCAAATAGGTTTATCAATATAGAGCGGATCTTTTTCATTTTGCTTATCACTTTCAAAGAATCATAAATCGTTTCGGCAGTAGCACTTCCTCCAAAATCTAGAAAGCAGCCTGCCTTGCCTCCTTTATCTGATACCATGTCAAGAGTGGACATTACAAGTCCGGCTCCATTGCCAATTATGGCGATATTTCCATCCAGCTCCACGAACGAGAAGCCGCTTTTTTTTGCCTGCAGCTCGGATTCAGACATGAACACGTACTTTTTGAGCTCAGGATGTCTAAATAAAGCATTATCATCGATAATGACTTTAGCGTCTAGTGCCATCAGAGATCCATCATCAAGAACTACTGCGGGATTGATCTCCGCTAATTCGGCTTCTTTTTCAAAAACTAACCTTGACAACTTCATGGCGAGATTCTCGAACTCTCGAATGGCGTCGGCGCTCAGATTAAGTTTAGAGGCCACTTCGTTTGCTTGTGATCGTGTTATGCCTGAGAAAGGAATGTCGACAATGAATTTGCTTCGTACCCCTTCTATTTCGACTCCTCCCTCCCCTGAGCATATAAAGGAATATTTTCTCTTACTTCGATTTAAGAAGAGCGAGATGTAAAGTTCTTTCCTGACATTCACGGTTTGCTCAAATAAGATCGAGCGGGGTAGTTCTCCTTTGACTTCTTTGTTCATCAACCGCTCGAAATTCGTAATCACTTCCCCTGGCGTCTTGCATTTGACAATTGCACCAGCCTTTCCTCTTCCCCCTGATGCCACTTGCGATTTAAGTACGACTGGAAATTCAAGTTTAGATGATAGTTCTCTTGCTTCAGCTAAGGAAGTTGCCAATGTAGATTTTGGAGTAGGAATATCGTACTGACGAAATAACTCTTTTCCCTGGTATTCAAGTAACCTCATTACACGGCAGTGAACACAGCAAAAGACTCATTTATAATTCTAGTATCCAAAATCGTATCAAGTCATTTGCCTAAATGAATAGGTCTTGTGCAAAATGTAGAATATAGTATAATAATTAGAGTAGCAGTTGGTTATCTTGCTAAATTCCATGAAGGTGACAGAATACGGCAGCAAGAATTCTCGAGAGCACGAGCCAATTGCCTGTTGGAACAATTTGACTTAAAAACAAAAGACGACAACACGCCAAGCACTTCCGAAGACGGTATACAAGCTTTAAATATTGAGAATGTATCAAACGAAATATGGCTGAAAAGATGACTGCTGTTTGGCTAATTCTTCTCACAATTATTGTATGCGCAGCAGTTCCGGCAGCAATGATTTGGTTAACCTCGCAGCCCAAACCCGAATTTATCTTTAGTCTTGAGCTCTTTGCCGGTCACAATTTCTTCGGAATCTAGCATGACAACACTTAGCAACAGGATATCCTAGCCATAAATTTTCAAGATTGGGCGGAGCGTTAGCCCCAGGATAGTTATTTTTTACGTAATGGCTTCAAACATCTATAGTATTATATTATGCCCGAAAGTATCATTTTGCGTTTGGCCGAGAATAATCTCCTCACAATGTTGCTATGGCTCGGCGAGCTAATAATATCCAGTTGGGTACTTTCATACGGGGCCGAACATCTTTCCATGAGATACGGTGCCAAGTTCGTTGGAAGAACTCTTCTGAGTATAGCTACCACTCTTCCAGAGATTGCTATTGTCACTTACGCTGCAGCTGATGGTTTCTATGGCATTGCGATAGGAGCTGGATTGGGAAGTAATTTGCTGATGATGACTTTGGGACTAGCAATAATGCTATTGATAGCCACGACTAGGCTATCTAGGGCCCCGTTGAAGGGTATTCCGGTAGGAATGTTTAAGCTTGACAAGATATTTTTGTTGGCTACTGCGGTTATCAGTGCCGCCCTATTTGTCGACGGGTACAACTTTTTAGACGGATTTGCTTTTTCTGCCCTTTTCATAGCTTATATCATCATGGCCTTTCTAGAGATGAAGGAAGAAAGAAAAAGGGAATCATTAAAGAACTCAGAGATTCAGAAAGCAGAAAATAAAAGTAGAGTAATTGAGATTGATGACCCAAGCGCCTCAGTTAGAACTTTTGATAGGGCTATGCTGAAGGCAGTACTGGCATTCGTCGCAGGGACAATCGGAATTGTGATGGGAGCAGGTCCATTTATCCATTCGATGCAAGGGTTTTCGTTAGAGATAGGAATTTCGGCTATCATACTTGCCGTCATAATAAGTCCCATAGCTGGCGAGATGCCAGAAAAAATCTCGATGATGATTCTTGCACGCAAAGGCGCAGCTGGTGCCTCCATAGCTATTGCTAATGTTTTAGGATCCAAGATCCTAAACAATACACTGCTTTTGGCGGTAGCCGTTTTTGGCGCGATGTTTCATGCAGGATTCTATACTACAATTGAGCTTACCACAGTTCTTTTATATCAAGTGATTCTCGTCACCGTTGTCACGATCATTGCCCTTGTTCCACTATTCAAAAAGGAGATAGGCCTAAAAGTAGGCATTCTGTTGGCGTCCATGTACCTAATAAGTTTATTCATACAGTTTCTGCTTCCTCAGGAAGTCGCGCTGCATTAGCATAGCAGGTGTACATCACTCATCTCCAAGCATCGACTAGATCTGTTTCATGGTAACAGTTTGAACTTTAGCCTGAGTGCTATGCTAAACCTTCTCTTGAGCTTGAAAAAGTATAGGCTAGTCGCTTTGATATTTGTAGAGATACATAAATCCACTTGCATGAGCAGAAAAATAATTCATGAACCAATAACTAGTATTAACCTACTGAGATATGAATAGATATCCTATACCATGCACAACGGGTCAAGAGAGCCTAGCCTCTTCTCTTATTTTTCACCTCTTGCAGTCCTGTTGCTATATTTTTATACATCTCTGTTTATCCAAATCTATTTATCTTCGATCAAGAGAGATTTATTCATGGGCATATTTCTCGGAAGGAAATCGAAGAGACAGAAGGGCGGCCCCTCTCAAGGCTCGATTCCTGAAGAGGAAAAGCCAAATCCGGTTGACCTCCAGAAATACGACCTGTACAATAAGGGAATCAATAGCATGTCGAATGAAAAATTCGAGGATGCGATTCGCAGCTTCGAATTAGCATTGCGACTGGACCAGAAATATGTGGATGCGTGGATTAAGAAGGGATATGCTCATTTTCATCTGGGCGAGTACAAAAGCGCTATTTCTGCATATGACAGGGCCCTCGAAATTGATATCAACAATGTAGAACCTTGGAATTTGAAGGGTCTGGCATACTACAGACTGAAAAATTACGACAAAGCAATTGCGGCGTGTGAAAAAGCTATTGATGTTAACCCCAACGACGCCATGGTGTGGTATAACTATGCCTGTTACCTAGTCCTGAGCGGAAGAATAGACGAGGGTCTAGAAGGGCTGAAACGTTCCATTGAGATCGACATTAATTATGCTAAGAAATCTGTGAGAGATAGGGATTTTGAAAGTGCTAGGGCGGAGGAAGGGTTCCGAAGGATAATTGAAGTGGTAGTACTAGAATCAATTAGACAAGGCTACAATTACGTGGGCAAGATTGTCTGGATCACAGGAATGGATAGACAAGATGTAGAAGATGCAGTCATGAGGCTAACAATGAAGGGCCTCCTGGTAAGAAAAGAAAAAAAGACTATTACCAGCAAGGAAGAATACTACGAGATAGCACAAGAGATAGCGGATAAAATTGGGTACGCTAAACACACAGGCTTTTTAAGGAGAAGTAAAGTCATCTCCGCTCCTCTCCAAGAGTTAAAAGATATCAGTGAAATTATTGGCATGGCGAGAATATCTGTTGAAAAGGGAGATACTCAGCTAACGCTGGAAGCTCTTGAGAAATTGATAAATCCTGCCCAACATGGTGGTGCAATGATAGAACAGTTCTTTGACGAACACAGAGACGTAAGGCTCTACCATATTAGGATAAAGGACAGGGGGCAAGAATACTTAAATTCACACAAGACAGATCTCATAAATTTGCTTTCGGAGATAGACGCCAAAGTCCGAGGCAACATTGTGTCAAGCTCAGCAAGTGAATAGTTCTTGAGGTACAACCTCTTGATGATGCTGACAGCAGCTTAGGTTGATACCCCACACTGATTGATCTAAAACTACACCATAGTTGTATTCAAGCGAATTCCACCTTTGTGAGATGCCGAATGAATTTCTTACGTTTAAATTGCTCATTTCGCGATTTAAACCCAAATCGATGCAAAGAATGGCAGCCATTCCAATTTAATGCCTAATCAACCAAGGGTTTTATCGCATCGTTAAAATTCAATAGGATTGACCGAGATAATATATTATAAGAGGAAGGACAACACTCTATACATGGATAAGACTTTCGCTGAGACCAGTGAGAAGGATATCACCAAGAGCATCGCGTCGATGTTTAACGAGACAATTCAGGAATATGCTGATTCTGAAATAATCATCATAGGAGCAGGTCCAGCTGGGTTGACGGCGGGCCGTAAACTTGCTGCCGCAGGCTTAAGGACTCTAATAGTGGAACAAAACAATTATCTGGGCGGTGGTTATTGGGTCGGCGGATACATGATGAACCCAGTCACGGTGCGATCTCCGGCCCATATGATTTGGGATGAATTGGGTGTGCCATATCGCAAAATGGGCAGCGGGCTTTACGCTACATGGGGTCCGCATGCTTGTTCCAAATTGATAGCTGCGGCCTGTGATGCTGGGGTCAGGTTCTTGCAGTTAACTAAGTTTGACGATTTAATATTGAAGAATGGTCGAGTTGGTGGAGTTGTCGTCAACTGGATGCCTGTTTCTGCATTGCCTCGAAACGTTACCTGTGTGGATCCAGTCGCCTTGGAGAGCAAGATCGTGGTAGATGCATCTGGCCATGACTCAGTCGCAGTAAGACGTCTGATGGACAGAGGATATGTAAAATGGAAAGGAATGGATCCCATGTGGGTTGACGGCGGCGAGGACGAAGTTGTTAATAAGACTGGCGAAGTTTTCCCGGGTCTAATAGCCGCTGGGATGTCAGTGACCGAAACTTTTGGATTGCCCAGAATGGGACCTACTTTTGGTTCGATGCTACTCTCAGGAAACAAGGCAGCAGAAATAGCCCAGAGCAAAATGCAAGAAATAGGTAACGTTCCTACCCTGGTATAGCATTTTCCTATTTTGCATTTTCTCGGCGTAGATTCACGGATAGGTCACACTTTTCTTCTACTTTTTTGATCTTCCGAACAAATTATTAACAGGTGCCATGGTTCTAGATGGTAGTCAGTTCATATGTCATCTTATAATGTTGACGTCCCCGATTCCGATAAGACAAAGGCGTCGCAAACTTATGACGTTGTTATTATCGGTTCCGGTCCTGCAGGGTATACCGCCGGCATATATACTTCGCGGGCGATGCTTAAGACCAGAATAATTTCCGGCACCCTGCCAGGAGGTCAGCTGATGACTACAAGTGAGGTTGAGAATTACCCTGGATTCCCTAACGGAATTTTCGGTCCAGAACTTATGATGAACATGAGACAGCAAGCAGAAAGATTTGGTTCTTGCATCGTTGATGACGAGGTTACACGTGTAAATTTCAGCAAGAGACCGTTTGAAGTAACTTCGCATTCGGAGACCTGCGAAACGCATTCGGTAATTATCTGTACTGGCGCTTCTCCCAGAAAGCTTGGAATTCGCTCCGAGGAACAATTTGCTGGAAGAGGCGTATCATATTGTGCAACCTGTGATGGCCCTTTCTTCAAGGGGGAAGACATTGTAGTCGTCGGCGGAGGAGATACAGCTTTGGAAGAGGCCACATTCCTAACAAAGTTTGGCCGATCAATCAGGCTTGTTCATCGCAGAGCATCTTTGAGGGCAAGCAAAATTCTCCAACAAAAAGCCTTTGAAAATCCCAAGATAGAATTCTTATGGAACAGAGTAATTTCGAGTATTGAAGGAGACAAGAAAGTAGGCGCAGTTACGGTTAAGGACGTAGAAAGTGGGCTTGAGCAAAAACTACCTGCTGGTGGAATATTTGTAGCCATAGGTCATGAACCCAACACAGCAATATTCAAAGGGCAAGTAGAACTTGACGATAAAGGATATATAATCTTGAAAAATCACACAGCGACGAATATAGAGGGAGTATTTGCGGCAGGTGATGTTCACGATTTCAGGTATAGACAGGCGATAACAGCAGGTGGGTTTGGTTGTATGGCCGCCTTGGATGTAGAGAAGTGGTTGACCGAAAGGAAACACAGGCGTTAGGAAAAGCCGTGAACTACCTGTTCGTTTGATACGCTAAACGCGGAAGATTCTTTGCGCTACTTAGGAGCCTATCGTATTCAGCGGATGTAAAAATTCCCTGATCAACATACAGGCTCTTGAATTTCCTCCCGTCATCGGCAAATAGGCCCACGAATATACCATCTTGTAGTTCGTTGGCGACTTCTAACATAGAAGCCATAACAGATCCCGACGATGGTCCAACCAACAGATTTTCTCGCATAGCAAGTTCTCTCGCCATTTCAAATGAATCTTTGTTGGTCGCGGTAATCCAGTGGTCGACAATTTCTTGCCGTCGCTTGAACAATTCCGGCATAGCAGACTCCTCGAAGTTCCTTAAACCCTGCAGTAAATGATTTTGTTGGGCTTGAATTGCTATGATTCTAACGTCTCGGTTCTTTTGCTTTAGGTACGTGGCGACGCCAGTAATAGTACCGCCTGTTCCGCAACCGGTGAAAAAGTGGGAGACTTTGCCGTTCGTCTGCGCCCAAATCTCTGGTCCGGTACTGTCATAGTGAGCCATGTAGTTGGCATCATTCTCATATTGATTAGGCATATAGTATAAATCTGGTCTTGGTTTTGCGATGGCCTTTGCCAATGCAATGCTTTGATCCGTTCCAGCTCCAACTCTGGGACATAAATCATCGGATGTCTCGTGAAGCAGCGCGCCTAGGTCTTTAAGGATCTTCTTCGTTTCCCCGCTCACTTTTTCGGGGATTACAATTTCTACTTGGTACCCCAGGCTGGTTGCAATTCCTGCCAAGGCTATGCCAGTATTGCCAGAGGTAGGTTCAATTATAATGCTCTTGCCTTTTTTCAGCAGGCCTTTTTTCTCTGCATCCTTAACCATCCAATATGCTGCGCGGTCCTTTACCGAGCCAAACGGATTGTACCATTCCAACTTGGCATAAAACTTGATATCTTTCGTGGAAAACGAGGATAACTCGATAAGCGGTGTATTACCGACGCTTTCCACAACATTTTGTCTTGCTATACTTTCCATTTTATTTTGCCTTCTTTATTATGAACTCAAGATCCTTTTGAGTTCTATTTATTGACAGAAGCTGATGTCCTGTTCTGCTTATCCAACGGGAGATGTCTTCTTCAGATTCCGGGTCGTCTGCTACTACCTTGAGTACGTCGCCGCTCGAGAGTTTTTCAATTTCAATCTTCGTGCGGAAAACAGGCTCAGGACAGAATAATCCCCTTACATCCAGTGTTTTTGCCTGGTCGATCCCGGTGTCGCTTGCGTCCATGCTCTGCACAACTAAATTGCATACCCGCAATAATAAACGTTTATGAGGCTGCTAATGGCCATATTTTATCAATGAATGAACTAATATTATTATCTAAAGAGATCTTTTTCCTTTGCCCGAATCAATTCTCTAATCGTTGCGTTCTCGGATTTTGCATAACTATATCCTCGGACGATTGCAATTGGTGCGCCAAGTGATTTCCCCATTACTAACTCTGCTGCTGAAGCAAGCTCGTCGACAATGGCAATTTCAGTCACCTTAAGTGTTTTTCCATACATATCTTTCTCTCCTATGTAGCTTTTGACCGGATCTAAACCTGCAATGCCAATTGCCACATTGGTCTGGCCGTTCCTGAATGGTCTTCCGAAACTATCAGTGATTATTACTGCAATATCTCTGTCTGTTTTTTCTTTTAACATATCCATAATCTGTCTTGCAGACGCGTCAGGATCGTCAGGAAGCAACAATGCGTTTTCGTCACTATCCATAATATTGCTCTGATCGACTCCTGCATTGGCACATATGAATCCGTGTTTAGTTTCAGTAATAATAACTCCACCGGAGATCTTTATGATGTTCTTGGATTGTCTTAAAATTAGCTCAGTCACCCGAGGGTCTTTTCTGTAATCTTCGGCTAGTCTTAGTGCAAGATCAGATGGAACTAAGGAATCTAATGGCACGATTTGACCTTCGGCCTTGGAAACTACCTTCTGCGCTATTACAACAATATCTCCGTTTGCGAGCTCTATTCCCTGAGAGATCATCGATTGCAGAATTAAGTTGTATAATTTGTCGCCGGGCTTGACGTCTTTCGCAATTTTAACAGGAATGACTCTTATTTCCTGCTTCAATAGCATCAAATGCTGTAATGATGGCTAAAATAACTTTCCAGTGTGCATCGTTTACTGGGCGCTAGCAAGGACAGCGTTACCAAACTTTTTTTCCAGCAAGTGAAGCAGCAAGGACAAGTCCCGTATTTCTAACACTGTGTCAGATTTTTCCTTGACCTTCTCAACAGGACAAAAACCAATGGTGTATCCTGCGACATCAAAAAGGCTCAAGTCATTGGCTCCGTCCACTACAACTACTGTATCAGACCTTCTAATTCTCCACTCTTTTATGGAGGGTATGACTGCTGCAGCCTTGTCGGAAGTTACATTCATTTTTAGGCCGGCTAGCTTGCCATTCTCAAAGATTAGCTCGTTACAAAAAATCCTGTCTAGACCTAGCTCTGCTTTTAGTCTGTCAGTAATTATTGAGAATCCACCTGACACAGCTATCATTCGCCAGCCGGCTCGCTTTAATGAGGAGCATAGCTCCTTTGCTCCCGGCATTATCTCTAGGTTCTCACCTATCCTTTTTGCATCTTCAAAGCTTGTGCCTTTTAAGGCTGAAACTCTTTTTCTGAGACCTTCTTCCCAATTGATCTCTCCTCTTATACCTTGCTTAGTAATTCGCCAAATTTCTTCTTCCTTCTCTGGACCCATCAACTGAGATAAAACTGGGAGGTACTCGGCGTTAAGGAGGACACCTTCAACGTCAAATATCGCTAACATTGCTAAGAGCTTGACATGTTGACGTCGCGTATTCTATATTAAGTTTGTTTAAAAGAAGAATGGTAAGGTTTTATGAAAGAACAGTACATGACATTTACATATCACGTAGTGACGTCTTATTTTAAAAAAACCTGTCCAGCAGGGAAGTTATTCTGATTTTAATCGCGTCTCATGAATTTTTGTTGATTTCAGCAAGGGTGATATACTCCTAATGTATTGTGCTAACTAATGAGCGAAAGTGTACAGACAAAATACACTGTTCCTATCAAGCCGGTAGAGAAAGGAATCAAGCTGACAGATGAAGCGAAAGCAGAATTGCACAGCATAGGCATGATGGATGATAAGGGCAAGCTTAAGCTTAAAGGGGTAAGCCCTAAGATGCTCAAGCGAATGAAGCTGGAAGCCGTTGACTGTCCTGTTCTCAACCAAGAAGTCGGATTTATTCAGTGCTATGTTTGCAAGAATTTTAATAGCAGAATCACTGGCGAAGTTAACTGTAGAGGAGATCCTCTGTAACAATAAGCAGTCAGTTTTTTAGCTAGCGTTCAAATCGCGTGACACTATTGGATAGTACAAAACCGCTCGGTATTTCAGTAAAAAAAACTGAGGATTTCTCGGAGTGGTATCTTCAGGCTATAATAAAAACAGAGCTTGTAGATTACGGACCCGTTAAAGGTTTCATAGTGCTTCGCCCGTACGGATATAAAATATGGAACATCTTAAGTGATTCTCTGAATAAGAGATTAATCGCGATGGGTCATGAAAACGGATTTCTTCCTCTGCTGATTCCGGAAACCATCTTGGCAAAAGAAAAACAACATTTTTCAGGATTCAATCCGGAGGTGTACTGGGTAACAGCGGCAGGAAACAACCTCTTGTCAGAAAGACTCGCATTAAGGCCCACATCTGAAGCGGTTGCTTATTCGACATTTTCTAACTGGATTAAAAGTTATAGGGACCTCCCTCTGAAAATGAATTTCTGGAACAGCGCGCTACGTGCAGATATCAAAGGAACAAAACCTCTCATTAGGAACTCAGAATTCCTCTGGCAGGAAGGCCATACCGTTCACGAAAGCGAGGAAGAAGCGAAGAGTCAATCCCAAGAAATTTTAGAAGTATACCGTGAAGTCATAGAAGACAACTTGGCTATTCCTTGCATCGGAGGGCACAAGAGTGAAAAGGAAAAATTTGTTGGTGCGGACGATACTCTTACGCTAGAGAGTATAATGAGTGACGGAAAGGCGCTACAAATGGCCACGTCGCATAATCTTGGCCAAAATTTCTCGAAGACCTTCGGTATAAAATATCTTGGAAGGGACAACCGAGAACATTTTGCGTGGCAGACGTCATGGGGTCTTTCCTGGCGTCTCATTGGAGCCGTGATTATGGTCCATGGAGACGATCGAGGAATAATTCTTCCTCCTAGAATAGCACCCATCCAGATCGTAATTGTCCCAATATTCAGGGATGAGGACGCAATTTATATAAAACGAGCAGCCGCAGAAATCGGGCATATTTTGGAAGGTGCTGGGCTTAGGATACTCGTTGACGACCGAGACGAATACACGTCGGGCTGGAAATTTAATGAATGGGAATTAAAGGGGGTTCCGCTTCGTATCAATATTGGAAAAAGAGACATAGAAAAAGGGGAACTAGAATTAGTAAGAAGAGACACTATGCACAGAATCTATGTGAAGCGCGGTGAATTAAGCTCACGTGTTCCTGACTTGTTAGAAAGAATCCAAGCCAATTTATTGGCCAAAGCTCGCGGAGTCCTAGACCAAAGCATTTCAGAAGCAAAAAGCCTTAACGCTTTAAAGTCCGCCATAGAAAACAAGGGGGGGTTCGTTTTCTGCGGATGGTGTGAGAATCAAGAGTGTGAGCTGCGAATAAAAGAAGCTACAGGTGCAGATCTGCGAGTAATTCCATTCGTTGGGCAGGACCTATCGAGATTCCCAAGTTGTGTTTACTGCGAAAATAAAGCCACTTGTGTTGTCGCATATGCTCAAGCTTATTGAATGGCTACATGAAATCTTAGCGAACTGGAAAAGTTCCCCAGGCCGATCCTAACGCAAATAGTCATCAGTGGACCGGCGTTCGGATATAACACTAGATATATAGGTCCACTGTCATTTAACATGCTTGGTTAGCTTTGGCGAGATATTCGCGCTTTACGAAGGGCTCGGATATTTAGGCATTCTATTAATAAGTTTTATAGGCAGCGTAATAGTGTTTATTCCTGTTCCTTACTTTCCGGTCTTGGTTACCGCTACCCTGAACAGAAGTTTCGATCCTCATGTGATAGCTCTCTCTAGTGCAGCGGGTGCGGTTGCCGCAAAGATGATAATCTTCTATGGGAGTTATTATGGCAGAAACATCCTTAGCAATAAGACTAAAAAGAGAATTTTGCCCTTGCAGAGACTTCTGAGTAGATATGGCTGGGCAGGAGCATTCGTAGCGTCGGTAACTCCAGTACCTGATGACTTGGTGTATATTCCGCTCGGACTGGCAAAGTACAAACCGTGGAAATTTGCTACCGCCGTCTTTGCAGGAAAGATGATTCTTAATGAAATAATAGTTGCAGGGACTATTTTAATAGGCAGGCCCTTCGTAGATCTACTCTCATCAGAGGAGATTAATCCTGTGTATCTTGTAACAGGGGCGCTCGTGAGCGCCCTTGTTTTGGGATTATTAATATATTTTTCTTTGAGGATAGATTGGTCAAAAATTATTGGAAAATGGTTTCCCTGGACT
>OBLS010000824.1_pt1 | contig 11975 bp, 13 predicted proteins | sample 1519901 | NCBI WGS metagenome assembly OBLS01 (sample SAMEA3113585, study PRJEB22503) | soil metagenome
AGGTGAAGGTCGTCCCCATCCCGGCCTCCGAGTACCCGCTGCCCGCCGCCCGTCCGGCCAACGGCGTCCTCTCCGCTTTAGGAAGTCCTCCGCTGCGCCATTGGCGCGAGGCGCTGGCCGACTACCTGGAGGGGGAAGGCGCCGGACAACCTCGTTAAAGCTTTCGCCCGGAATAGGACACAAGAGAGGAGCCGCGACGGGACGACACACTACCATCTCGAACTCGCCTTGAGACAGTTTTCCCTGGGTGATTAAATGCCATCCGGCGAATATTTGAAGGCAAGATGCTCAGTGTAAAGGAGCCGTTCTGAGCAGAGGCACAGAAAATCTAGAGGCGCTTTGAGGCGGGCACTCGTCACCGGTGGTTGCGGGTTTATCGGATGCAACTTTCTGCGGCAAGTGGTTCGCGAACGACCCGAGATGGAGTGGGTGAACCTCGACGCCCTCACCTACGCCGGGCGCCTGGAGAACACCGAGGACTTCGCGGACGCCGCGAACTACCGTTTCGTGCGCGGTGGGATCGAGAACTGGTCGCTCGTGGACGGTCTCCTCGCCGAAGGCGAGCCCTTCGACGCGGTGATCAACTTCGCCGCCGAGAGCCACGTGGACCGGAGCATCGTCGGACCAAAGGTCTTTGTGGAGACGAACGTCCTAGGTGCGCAGAACCTCCTGGAGGCGGCGCTGCGGCACGGGGTGGGGCGTTTCGTCCAGGTCTCGACCGACGAGGTCTACGGCTCTCTTGGCCCCAGCGATCCCCCGTTCACGGAGACGAGTCCCCTGGAGCCGAACTCCCCCTACGCAGCCTCGAAGGCCTCGGCGGATCTCCTGTGCCGGGCCTACCACGAGACCTATGGGATGCCGCTCATCGTCACACGCTGCTCCAACAATTACGGTCCCTACCAGTTCCCGGAGAAACTCATCCCCTCGTTCATCCGCAACGCGATGCGGGAGAGGCCCGTGCCCCTCTATGGAGACGGGCTGAACGTGCGAGACTGGCTGCACGTCGAGGACCATTGCCGCGCCGTCACCCTGGTGCTGGAGAAGGGGATCCCCGGTGAGATCTACAATATAGGTGGCGGCAACGAGCACACGAACCTCGAGATAACCAGGCTCATCCTGAAGGAGTTGGGTAAGGGCGAGGATCTCATCTCCTACGTAACCGACCGCCCCGGTCACGACCGGCGCTACGCTATAAATTCCTCCCATCTCAAAACGTCGCTCGGGTGGCGTCCCGAGCATACCTTCGAGAGCGGCATCCGGCGGACGATAGAATGGTACACCGAGAACACGGAGTGGGCCTTCAAGATAACCGCCGGCGTCCCCGACTAAAATTCACCGACCCATACTTTTTCGAGCCCGAGATCGAGCTTGAATTTAGAGGGTTTGCCGTATATGCCGCCACCCAAAATGGTAGGATGCGTGGTGGTTTGTAACAGTACGGTAGGGGTGTGCGAGTCCTTATGAACTGCGCAAATCATCGCGTTACACCTCCGGCGATACCGGACACGAGCCTCCACCAGAGGGCGGTTAGCGGCCCGTGAAGGTGCTGGTCTCCGGTGGTACCGGACTCCTCGGGCAGGGCTTTCTACGTCTCCTTCGCGAGGCCGGGGGGCACGAGGCCCGGTGCTTCGTGCGCCCTACAAGCCCCGTGGAGCGCCTCGATGGTCTGGAGCTCGCCTACGGTGACGCCCGGGACGTCGGTTCGATGGAGCGGGCGCTGCGCGGGACCGACGCCTTCGTGCACGTTGCGGGGATACAGTACACGCCGAGGGTTCTGGAGGCGATGCGGCGGGCCGGGGTGGAGAGGCTCGTGGTCGTGAGCAGCACGAGCGCCCACTCGCGCTTCGAGTCGCGGTCCGCGCCGCGCCTTACAAACGAGGTACTCTTGCCGGGGAGCGGACTGCGCTGGACGGTGATGCGTCCTACCATGATCTACGGCTCCGAGCTTGACCACAACATGCACAAGCTCCTGCGCTTCCTCGCCCGCTCGCCCGTCTTCCCCCTCTTCGGCAGCGGGGAGAACCTCTGGCAGCCGGTCTACTATGAGGACCTAGCGCGCGGCCTGTACACCGCCCTGACGAGACCAGGGACGGAAGGCCAGACCTACGACCTACCCGGCCTCAGGCCTCTGACGTACCTGGACCTGGTGCGCACGGCGGCGGGCGCTTTGGGCAAGAAGGCACGCATCGTGCGACTCCCGGCCGAGCCGGTGCGGCGGGCGCTTCAGGTGGCCGAGGGGCTGCGGCTGCCGCTGCCGGTAAGCTCCGAGCAGGTTCTGAGGCTACGGGAGGATAAGGCTTACCCCTACGATAAGGCGAGAAAAGAGCTGGGCTACGCTCCCCGCGCCTTCAAGGAAGGGATAGCTCTGGAAGTCGGGCGGTTACGCGAGATCGGGCTGGTGGGCTGAGGAGTGTCCGGGACGGTAGTGAGCGCCGTAGGGGTGGCATTCCTGGTGACGCTCGCGCTAGTACCCGTGCTCGTAAGGTTCGCCATCGGGCGAGACCTGCTCGACGTGCCCAACGCTCGCAGCTCGCACGAGGTTCCCACCCCCAGGCTCGGCGGCCTCGCCGTGATCGCCGGCGTCTGGGCTGCAACGCCATTTATTAGCGATACCTTCCTCTTTCTCGCCGCCGCGACCTTGTCGGGGCTCGTCGGCGTGCTAGACGACTTCGTGGACCTGCCGTTTTGGATGAAGGCCGCCGGTCAGGCGACGGTCGCCTTTATCCTGTTGTTTCTGGTGCCGCCCCCGATCAGCCTCGCCGCGGGACCGCTGTGGCCCGTGGCGCTACTCTTTGGCGTGGTCTGGGTGGTGGCGCTCGTTAACGCCTACAACTTCATGGACGGGATAGACGGGATAGCCGGCGGGACGGCTATCCTGAACGCGCTCTTTCTGGTGACGCTCGTCGGGACGACGGGGCTCGAAGCCTGTCTGGCCGTCCTTGCGGCGGCCGTGGCCGGGTTCTTGGTGTGGAACGTCAGCCCGGCGAGGATCTTTTTGGGTGACTCTGGGAGTCACTTCGTGGGGTTTTCTCTCGGGGCGGTCGCGCTGTATACGGAGCCCGTTGGGGGACCCGGCAGTCCCTACGGACCTTACCTGGCCTTTCTGGTCGCAGCTGCGATCTTCGCGCCGTTCCTCTTCGACACGGCGTACACCCTGGCGCGGCGGGCTACGGCGCGCAAGAACATCTTCGCGGCCCATAGGGAGCACATCTACCAGAGGATCACACCCGACCCGGCCAGTCACCGCCAAGTGAGCATCGTCTACTTCGCCTTCTCCGCTGTGTCGGGAAGCGCGGCCGTGCTCGCCTCGGGCGGTACGCCTTTGCGGCTTTTGGGCGGGGGAGTTTTGATTTTTGGCTTGTGCCTCTTTATGGCATTCCTGCCCCGCATCGCCGCCGGGAAGGGTTACGTGTAGGTTTTGTTCCCCCGTACGTTTTAGAATACGTGTCATGAGACGTGGAGGACCTCCAGGGAGCTACCGCCTCTTGAACAGGTTAAGACGCCTGTCGAGCGTTTCGTCGCCGGGCGCACGGCGCGCGGCGGCGATGGTCGTGGATGCGCTCATAGTCCTGGAGTCGCTAGTCGTGGCCCTGCTCTTCAGGTTCGACGGTGCGGTGCCGGAGGAGTTCTGGAACAGGTTCTGGCCGTTTGCCGCGTTCGCGGCGGTGGTGTTCGTGACGTTCCTCTTCGAGAGCAAGGTGTACCGCAACGTGCTGAGGTACACCGGGGTGTACCAGGGGGTGCGGGTGGCGAGCGCCACGCTGCTAGCCGTGGGAGTCCTTGTCATAGCGAACCTGGGCGTGGACCTCGTGTGGGCGCGTCCGGTGCCGTTGTCGGTGATCCTGGTCGGGGGTGTGCTGGCCTTCGTGCAGCTCGTGGCGGTGCGCCTCTACCCGCGGGTGTTCTACGAGCGATCCCTGCGGGAGATCGAACAGAGCGGGCGGGCCCTAATCGTCGGCGCGGGCGAGGCGGGGGTTACGCTCGCGAGGCAACTCTCGAGGACGCCCGAAGCGGACCTGAGGCCCGTAGGTTTCGCCGCCGCGGACCCGCGCGCGATCGCGCGCCTACGGGGCGAGCAGATAGAGGGCATCCCGGTTCTGGGCGGAGTCGAAGACATCGAGCGGCTCGTCGAGGAGCAGGGGATAGACCAGATCCTGATAGCCCTCCCCGACGCCACCTCCGAGGAGATAGACCTTATCTGGCGCGAGTGTAGAAAGACGGCGGCCGAGGTCAAGGTGGTCCCGAAGCTGGTCGAGTTTTTGGGCCGGGGGGCCATCCGGCTGCGACAGGTCCAGATCCAGGACCTCCTCGGGCGCCAGCCCGTGGAGATAGACGTCGACGCCCTGGCGGAGTTCATAAACGGCAAGCGCGTGCTGGTCACGGGAGCGGGGGGGAGCATCGGGAGCGAGCTCTCGCGCCAGATCTCACACCTCGGCCCCGCCTGCTTGACCCTCATGGACCGCGATGAGAGCGGCCTCTACTACCTGAATGAGGAGCTCTCCCGCGAGGGCTTCGCGGGCGCCGAGCTCGCCGTCGGCGACGTGACGAACTCGGAGAAGACGCGCGCCCTCTTCGCCCGCCTCAGGCCCCACCTGGTCTTCCACGCCGCCGCCTACAAGCACGTCCCGCTAATGGAGCTACACGCCTCCGAGGCCGTCTCCAACAACGTCGGCGGTACCCTGGTGGTGGCGCGCGCCGCCGGGGAGTTCGGGACGGAGAAGTTCATCAACGTCTCGACCGACAAGGCCGTACACCCCGTGAACGTCATGGGGGCGACGAAGCGCTTCTCGGAGATGCTCGTTCGGTCGGCGGCCGAGGAGTACCCGGAGACGCTCTACGCTTCGGTGCGCTTCGGGAACGTCCTCGGGAGCCGGGGGAGCGTCGTACCGACCTTCAGGAGGCAGATAGAGTCCGGGGGGCCGGTGACGGTAACCCACCCGGAGATGACGCGCTATTTCATGATCACCTCCGAAGCCGTCTCCCTGATCCTGCAAGCGGGCGCTATGGCCGACTCTTACGGCATCTACGTCCTGGAGATGGGACGTCCCGTCAAGATAGTGGACCTGGCGACCAAGATGATCGAGGTGATGGGCGCCAGGGGAGTGACGCTGAAGTACGTGGGCCTGCGGCCCGGCGAGAAGCTGCACGAGACGCTCTCCGAGGAGTCCGAGGATCGCGCCGCGACGGGTCACCCGATGGTCTACCGGCTCGTTCCGAAGACCCCAACCCCTTCAGACCTCCTTGGGGTCGCCGAAGAGATGTCCTTCTTCGCCCTCTCCGGCGACGACGAAAAGACCCTCAAGCTCCTCCGACAGGCTGTCCCGAACTACCCGGTCGTCGAGAGCGGCGCTACGCCTAAGCTTTAGCGAACGAATCGGCCAGCTAAGCCGTGTGTCTGGCCGCCCTGCGGCCCTTCACGCCGAGGTAGGTCAGGTAGGCGCCGATGGCGAGCGAGATCGGGATGATCGGCAGGTGTATAAGGGCCAGGTACAACGATCCCTGCAGATCGTTAGCGTACCAGGTGAAAGCGCGCGGTACCCAGAAGATGAGCATCACGATGCCCATCGCAAGCAGAACGTTCGAGGTGCGTCTCGTTAACTTCATACGTCATTTGAGTGTACCAGAAGGAGTGTCTGGAACTAGCAACACAAAGGAACAGAGGGTATACTTTCTGCAATGATTTCACGCAGTTAGCAACTGCAAAGCACATTGTCGGACGACTCTACGGAGGACAACATACTGTGGTCGAGTTGAAGAAGCGGACGCTTGACGAGGTCAAGGATCTAAGCGGGGAAGAGGTCGTCGAGATCTGGCGCCAGAGCGGCATCGTCGGCGCGGGTGGCGGCGGTTTCCCGACGTACTTCAAGTACAAGAACCCGCAGCCGCGCCTGATCGTCAACTGCACCGAGTCCGAGCCGGGATACTGGGCAGACAAGATGGTCCACCGGGAGTACTTCGACGAGTTCCTCGAGCTCTACGAGGCGATGAGGGAGATCTTCGGGATCGAGGAGATCATCATGGGCGTCCACTTCAAAGACGAGGAATGGTTCTCTCGCTATAAAGAGAGCGCCGACGGGCTCTACGAGGTTAGCCTCGTGCCGGACAAGTACTCGATGGGCGAGGAGAAGACGCTCATCAAGAACATCTTCTACGAGGACAAGGAGAAGTGGGTGCCGCGCCGGGTCGAGATGTCCGACGGCTCCAAGCGCCCCGGTCTTCCGCTCGACGCCGGGCACATCGTCAACAACTCCGAGACGCTCCTGAACATGTACAATGCCCTCTTCCTCGGCAAGCCGGTAACCACGAAGTACCTGCAGGTTTACGGGCCCGACCTGCCGCTCAAGCTCTACGATGTGCCTTTGGGGGCGTCGGCGACCGAGCTTCTCGAGATCTCCGGCGTGGATTTGGAGGCCGAAGCGGGGAAGCTCTCCGTTATCGACGGCGGACCGTACCTGAACGAGATGGGCATAGAGTCCTTGGGCGAGGGCGACGCCTTCGTCAGACGCACCACCAATGGCTTCCTCGTCATCCCGAAGGACGTGCCTTCTAAGGAGTACGCCGAGATCAAGACTAAACTACCCGAGGAGGGTATAGTATCGCTCGTCGGCAAGGTCTCCGGTGTGAATCTTCCGCTCGGCGGCCGTTTCCTGAAGCCCGCTACCGCGCTCGTCTCCGAGGGCGACGAGGTCGAGTACGAGCAGAAGATCGGGGAACCGGTGGACGAGGGCTTCTCCATCGGTGTGTGGTCGAGCATGGAGGGCACCATCTCCTCCATCGAGGACGAGGTCGTCGCGATCGGCGCCGGCGAGTCCTTCAAGCAGGAGGCCGAGGCGGAGGCCGAGGCCGAAGCGGCCAGGTAAGCGAGCCACACACCTAAGCAGGAGGGCCGGGACACATCGTGCCCCGGCCCTTCGCTTGTCAGGAGGTTCCTTCTACCTCATCTCTGTGTGGCGGCGGGCTCTGAGCCTGCCCGGCGAAGCCCAGGCGGGCGCGCAGGTCCTCGAAGGTCATACCCTTGAGCGAGGGAAGCTCGAAATCCCTGAGCATCCGGGTCAGGACGCCTCCACCGCCTAGCTCTATCCACTCCTCGACCCGCATCCGGGCTAGGGTTTCGACTACCCTGACCCACCGGACCGGTGCTACCATCTGGCTCTTAAGGGCCTCTCTGACCGCGTCCGCCGTTTCCAGGACGCTCCCGTCCACGGCGCTTACGACAGGGACCTCGGGCCTGCGAAATTCGACCGAGTCCAGGACGTCACGCATCTTCTCTCCAGCGGTGGCCACGTAAGGCGAGTGGGCCGCGAAGGAGACGTTGAGCCGGATGGCGCGGCCCCGGACCTGGGAGACCGCGTCTCCCAGGGTACCCCTTAGCCCCGAGACGACGGTCTGGCGGGGAGAGTTGTAGTTGGCGATCACGGAACCCTCCGAGTCGCCTACGGCCTCCTCTACCTCCGCGGGGTCGGCCTTCAGGATGGCTACCATGCCGCCCGGCGTTTCTTTGGCGGCTTCGGCGAGAAAGTGATCTCGTCGGGCGACGAGCCAGAGCCCCGTCTCGAAGTCGAAGCACCCGGCGGCGTAGGCCGCGCCGTACTCTCCCAAAGAGTGCCCGGCTACCACGTCCGCGCGGAGGTCCAGCTCGCGGCTCTCGTCGGTGTCCCACGCGGCGCGCGCGAAGACCTTGACCTGCTCCGGAATGCGCTCACCGACGACCCGCCGGATCGCCGGCAGCAACCGGTTCTCCGGCTCGTCCACCTTGCCGCCCTGCCCCGGAAAAACGAAAGCTCTCATACCTTCTACACCCGTTTCCTACAATAACCTCGTCAGATCGCTACTCTTCTCACCCCAGTGTTTGGGTGAGAAGAGGGTTTTATCATAGTAGAACGACCTTTGGAAGTTGGGTGAGTCTCCCCGCGAGAGAACCGACCGGCGCCGGTAGTGGTGTGACTTTGCCCGTCGGTTTTCGACCCACGAGCTAGGGGGCGAGCACGCGCAGGGAGCGCGGCAGCACCCGTGCCTGGAAGTTGCGAGTGGGGGGGAGCATCTCGCCGTCCACGTGTGCCGGGGTTGGCTCCGCCAGGTACACTTCGATCTCGGCCGTCCGGGCGAAGTGTATCTTCGGGTGCCAAAGGTGCTTGCCCCGGAGCACGGTCGGCACGAGACGCAGGACCTCCGCCCGGCTCACCTCCTCGCTCCACACCACGTCGAACACACCGTCGTCGAGGCTAGCCTCGGGCGCGATCCTGAAACGCGCCCCGTAGGTCGTCCCGAGCGCCACCGCGACGAGGATGGTTCTGGCCGGGATCTCCTCCCCACCCCCGAGCTTTAGACACGCCTCGTGGCACCTCATACCCCACAGAAGCTGTCCGACCGACCACAAGTATGCGCCGAACCCCCCGAGGAGCCTAGGCGCCTGCGCGACCCCCGCGGCGACCTCGGCGTCGAACCCGATTCCGAGCCCGTTGTTGAACCGGACACCGTTTACCTCACCCGTATCGACGCTCCTTACCCTGCCCCCGGCAAGGACCTCCAACGCCCGCCCGAGATCCGTCCCGACGCCCAAGGCTTTGGCGTAGTCGTTGCCGCTGCCGACCGGCAGAACCCCCACCACCCGACCGCTTTCCACGCACGCTGCCGCTACCTCGTGCACGGTCCCGTCCCCTCCTACCGCCACGACCAGCGCCCCATCGGGCAACCCCGAAGCGATCTTCCCTGCATGCTCCGGCCCCTCCGTCGGGTGCCAGACGACCTCTACCCCTCGTCCCTCCAGGTACGCGGAGATACCCTCCCGACGGGCCGCCGCCCGCCCTCTGTCGGCGGCGGGATTCAACACGAGGTGCGCCACGCGCCGCCTATCCACCATGCCGTGGAGAATACCAGCCCCAAAAGTAAACAGCCCGCTGGACGGTAGACCGATTCCACTCAGTCTCTACCTCAGCTTCATCCCGGTAGGAGCGACAGCCTCTTCTCGACCCTCAGGCACGACCCACTTGCCTTCTAAGGATAAACCCGCAAAACACAACATATAGTCCTTCAGCCAGAACGAGGAGCATATCTGCACCTTTTGGTGGATGAGGCACGCTCTAACAATAACCTTAACGTACAGATATAGCCCATCTCGAGTATCTAGGGTAGACTCGCGTTCTAGTCAGAACCCGGTACAATGAGCGCAGCTATGAAGAGTGACACGGAAAATTGCGCCCACTCAAGAGGATTGCAGGTCGTTTCGGGATCGGAGTTCCGTTGTCAGGATTGCGAGCAGCGGTTGGACGTTGGGGGTCTCGAGAGGTGGGTGTGGGCGGCCGAGAAGGCTCGCGACGAGGCTTACTCTGTGGTCGAAGGTGACGAGTTCTCAGAGATCGTGATCGACCAGCGCCAGAGGGAGGTTTACCGGCGCCGGAGGATGATGTACGAGTTGCGAAACGTCCCGCGCATGGTGGCCGCCAGGCCGGAGATGATCCTGGTGTCCTACGACTTTACGGAGGACGCTTACGAGTGCAGGATCTTCTACAAAGAGCCGCGTCCGGCGGGGGAGTTAGACCGAGTAAACGTCAAAGCCGCCTTCAATACCATCTTGGAGCTTCGCTCGCACCCGGACCCCAACGTCCGTCTCGCTTCCGGCAAGATCGAGGAGTTTCACGCTCTCCGCCGGCGGCTAGTCAAGCAGGAAGCGCTCCCGCCGTCGAGACGGGTGTTTTACCAGAACGAGCTATAGCCTCCGGGAATGTTTGGGCGCTCCATGCGGCCAAAAAAGGTAGAATAACGGCGGAGCGAGGTAACCGGATCGAAAGGCGTAGAGAACGCATGAGCGGGACCAACTTCATAGTGATGGTCATCATGATCCTGATACTGCTCTTCGTCCTCATGAACATCGGGCCCCTCGTGGCGTTTTAGTTTTTCTGTCTTTTGAGGTTCTCTCTAACTCAGGGCGAACGCCCGAACGGTTCTGTAGACGGCCCCTTCGGGGGTGAGCGTGCTCTCCGTCAGCTCGACGCGCCGGACCCGGAACTCCCCGATATACTCCTCGGGCCGTGGCTCGAAGCTCGCCGGCTGGCCTCGCGCCCTGCCTAGCGTCAGGTGCGGCGTATAGGGGCGCTTCTCTCGCTCGAAGCCCAGAGGCGCGAGGACGGCGTCGAGGTCCGTGGCCAGGGAGCTCAGTCGGGTGGAGCCCATGCCGATGCCGGCCCACAGGACCTGGGCGCGCCGCGCCGACGGGAAGGCCCCGAATCCCATCAGCCTGGCATCGAAGGTCGTGTGATGCCCGCAGACTTCCTCCACAGCGGCGCAGAGACCGTCCAGTCTCTCTTCCCGAACGTCGCCCAGGAATTTCAGGGTCAGGTGGACGTTCTCGGGCTTGGACCACCGCACCCGCCCTCTCAGAGACAGGCGCCGGGCCCTTGCGAGCGCCTCCTCTCGAAGCTCCGGCGGTGGGAAGACGGCGACGAAGGCCCGCACCGAACCTCCTAGTCAGCGGTACTGTGGCTCTCGCGGTAGCTCGCGGCACGATTAGCTACGAGAGCGCCGGCAACGCCGGCGCCGGTGCCGTTATCCACGTTGACGACCGAGAGGCCCGGAGAGCAGGTCTGTAGCATACCGAGTATAGCGGCCGTGCCGTCGCCGCCCAGGCCGTAGCCGGTCGAGGTCGGGAGGCCCACGACCGGAACGGTGACGAGGCTCGAGACCACGCTCGGGAGCGCCCCCTCCATCCCGGCGGCGACGATCACGCAGTCTGGGTCGAAGGAGCGCAGATCCCTCAAGGGTTCGGCGAGGCGGTGGATGCCCGCCACGCCAACGTCGTGGAAGCTCTTCACAGCGACGCCCATCTCCCGGGCCACCGCGACGGCCTCCTCTAGAACGGGCAGGTCCGAGGTGCCTGCGCTTATGGCGACAAGACGGCCGCCGGTTGGGGTGGGCTCCCCCGCGCCAGCGACGAGGACCTTTCCGGCGTTCCTTACGGGCACGCCGGGGAGTGTTTCGCGCACGAGGCGTTCCTGCTCAGGGGTGGGGACGCTGACGATCACGCGCTCCGAGCGGACCAGGATGGAGGCGCAGATCTTCGCGACCTGTGCGGGCGTCTTGCCGGGAGCGTAGACTATCTCCGGCACCCCTTTGCGGGCGGCGCGGCCCAGGTCGAGGACGGCGAACTCGTCGAGGTAGCGAACCTCGCCCTCTCTCAGGCGCCCGGCGGCTTCGGCGGGGGAGAGGTTGCCACCGGCGACGGCGGCCAGTATCTCTTCCAGGTTGTCGGGAGGTTTCGGCATCGGGCTCTAGTGTAACCGGCCCTGCAAGGGGGTAGACAGTGGACGCGCTCCGGTCCGCGGCCGTTTACGAGGAAAGGCATTTTCGATGACGACGATTATCGAGCTTGTGGTCTCTTTGGTAGCGATCCTGGGGGCCGCTGTCCTGTTCACCAACGCCGTCGAGATGCTCGGTGATCGGCTGAACCTGACCTCGGGAGCAGTGGGGAGCGTACTCGCGGCGGTGGGGACCGCTCTGCCGGAGACCATGATCCCGGTGGTCGCCCTTATCGGGGCCGCTCTCGCCGGCGAGAGCGCCGGGGAGGCCGCCAGCGAGATCGGCATCGGGGCGATCCTCGGGGCGCCGTTCCTGCTCGCCACGCTCGCTCTGTTTCTCGTCGGGGCTTCGGCTCTGGGCTTTCGGGGGCGCAGGCAGAACGGGACGGAGATCGTGATAGAGCAGAGGACCACCAGACGGGACATAGTGTACTTCCTCGTCCTGTTCGCCGTGGCCGCGGGAGCGGGCATCGTGGCGCTGCCGACCTACGTGAAGGTGTTGGTGGCGACCGTGTTGGTCGCGGCGTACGCCTTCTACGTGTGGCGTACGATAGTGAAGGGGGGAGAGGCACTGGCAGAGACGCCCGATAACCTCACGCTTTGGCCCGAGTCCTCGTGGGGCCGGGCGCCGACCTGGGCCGTCGTGGTACAGCTTCTGTTGACCCTGGTGGTGATGGGGGCGGG
>OBLS010000825.1_pt1 | contig 11971 bp, 9 predicted proteins | sample 1519901 | NCBI WGS metagenome assembly OBLS01 (sample SAMEA3113585, study PRJEB22503) | soil metagenome
CGGTGAGCTCCGTCACGTCGCGGGCCAGGAAGCCCGTCTCGCCGTCCACGATCGACTCGGTGAGCCCGCCCACGGCCAGCGCCGCGCTCGGCGTAGCGCACAGGGCCGCCTCCATCACAGTGAGAGACCAGCCCTCGGAGGCCGAGGCGGTCACGTTCACCCAGGCGCGCCCGTAGAGCTCTGCCTTGCGCGCGCCGTCCACGTAGCCGTGCATCCGCACGCGTTCGGACAGCCCGCGCCGGGACACCTCGGCCTCGATGTCGGGGCGGTGGTCGCCCTCGCCCACCACGTCGAGTGTGGCTTCGGGGACGGCCTCGAGCACCTCCAGAAGCAGCTCCACGCGCTTGTAGGCCTTCAGCCGCCCCACGAAGATCAGCCGCGGGTCCGGCGCGCGCTCGATGGGCTCGAACTCCCCCGGCTCCACGCCGAGGTACTCGACCGTGATGTTCTCGCGCGGGATGCCCTCGCGCGCGAGGTCGCCCGCAGCCGCCTCTGAGATCGTCAGGAACGCGGTGTCACCGTAGAGCAGCCGCAGCGGCCAGCTCTCGAGCACGCGGAACAGGAGCCTGCCGGTGCGCGGGAACTCCTGCAGGAACAGCTCCCGGTGCACGTGATGGATCATCGCCACGCGCGGCTTGCGCCGCAGCCACAGCGGCGTGAGGAAGGTAATCCCATTGATCACCTCGAGCACGACGTCGGCGTCGCGGCCGACGCCGCGCAGCACAGCCACCATCGCCCGGGGGAACACCGTCGCGCGCGTGCCCATGCGGTGCACGACGAGATCGGGGCCGAAGCGCTCGACCCGCTGACCTCCGGGGTACTCGCCCGCGACGACAGTCACGCGCGTCCCGGCGGCCACCCAGCGGCTGATCTGCGCCCAGAGGTTGGCGCCGTTTCCGCCGGTGTCGTTGTGCTTCCAGTCCCTGTCGGCCAGCACGAGGATGTGCAGCGGCCGCTGCTGTTCGTCCGGACTCATCCGGCGCGGAAAGGTATCGGACGACCGCGAGCGACCGTTAAGGTGCTGCACCGCATGGAAGCAAGCCTGTGGCTGTTCCTCCCGACCTACAACGAGGCCGGCAACATCGAAAACGTGGTCCGCGCCGGAGCGGCCCAGCTGGAGGGCATCGCGCCCGGCGACTGGCGCCTGCTCGTGGTCGATGACGGCTCGCCCGACGGGACCGGCGAGCTGGCGGACCGGCTCGCGGAGGAGATCGATGGCGTCGAGGTGCTGCACCGCGCCGCCAAGGAGGGCCTCGGCCGGGCCTATCTCGCCGGCTTCGCGAGGGCCGTCGCGTGCGGGGCCGAGCTGGTGGTCGTGATGGACGCGGACTACTCGCACGACCCGGCGCACCTGCCCGCGCTCGTGGCCGCCGCGGCCGAAAGCGACCTGGTGATCGGCTCGCGCTACGTGGAGGGCGGCGAGATCGCGGACTGGCCGCCGCTCCGCCGCCTGCTGAGCCGCGCCGGCTCGCTGTACGCCCGCCGCATGCTGCGCGTTGAGGTGCGCGACCTCACGAGCGGCTTCCGCTGCATCCGCCGCCGGGTGCTCGAGACCGTGGAGCCATCGACCCTGCGCGCGCAGGGGTACGTCTTCAACATCGAGCTCACCTACCGCGCGCTCCGCGAGGGCTTCGAGGTGCGCGAGGTCCCGATCTGCTTCCGTGACCGCATGGCGGGCGACAGCAAGATGTCGCTCCCGATCGCGCTGGAGGCCCTGATGCTGGTGCCGAAGCTGCGCTGGCCGCGCGTGTCGCGCCGGCTGCCCGCGACCACTGGCGCGGAGGCGGCGGGCGAGCCGGACGCGTCCGCCCCCTAGCCGTGCGGCTCCGAATCCAGGTGCCCTTGACGCGCCTGATTTCGGCCGCGCTCTTCTACCACTTCAGTTTCCTGTCGATCTCGGTCGCGCTGCTCGGCGCGGGCGCGTGCGCGATCGCGCACGCCCGCCTCGGGGCGTGGCCGGCGGCCAAGGCGCCGCGGTGACCTCGAAGGTGCCGGCCGCGGCCTGGGCGCTCGCGCTCTACCTGGCCCTCTCGCTCGTCTTCTTCGCGCTGCCGATCGCCGGGGACCTCGGCTCCACCGCGATAGCCGCCGACGACATCGACGCGAGCGCCTACATGTGGTTCTTCGCGTGGTGGCCGCACGCGCTCCTCGAAGGGCTGGACCCGGTGCAGACGGACCTGATCTTCGTGCCCGACGGCTACAACCTCGCGTGGACGACCGCGATGCCGGGGCCGAGCCTCGTGCTGGCGCCGTTCACCCTCACGCTCGGCCCGCTGGCCACCTGGAACGTGATCATGCTGATCGGCCCGGCGCTTGCGGCATGGACCGGGTTCCTCCTGTGCCGTGAGCTCACCGGCGCCGTCGCGCCGTCGCTCCTCGGCGGCTACCTGTTCGGTTTCTCCCCGTACGTCCTGGCCAATCTCCAGGGCGGTCCGAACCTCGTGCTGGTCGCGCTGCTGCCGGTGCTCGTCCTGCTCGTGGTGCGCCACGTTCGCGGCACGCTGGGGGCGCGCGCGTTCGTCGTGTGCATGACGCTCGCGCTCGCGTTCCAGTTCCTCACGTCCACCGAGGTGCTCGCTATGGCGGGCGTGTTCGGCGCCATCGCGCTGGCGGCGTCGTTCGCACTGCTGCCTGCGTGGCGTGCCCGCCTGCTGGAGACGCTGAAGCTGCTCGCGCTCGCCGGGCTCGCCGCGGTGGTGCTCGTTAGCCCGCTCCTCTGGTCCATGCTGTTCGAGCCGCACACCGCGCCGGAGCAGGCGCTCAAGGGCTTCCCCGTGGACCTCGCTTCGGTCGTCGTGCCGAGCCCGTACCAGCAGATCGCCACCACGCACGACCCGGGCGGCGGGCCGTCGTACGCCAACGGGTTCGGCTACCTCGGCGTGCCGCTCGCCGTGCTGCTCGGGCTGTTCGCGTTCGAGTCGCGGCGCTCGCGCGCTGCCCGGCTCGTGCTCATGGTGCTCGCCGCCGTCGTCGTCGCGTCGCTCGGCCGCGAGCTCGTGGTCGCAGGCGAGGCGACCGGGATCCCACTGCCGTGGGCCGTGTTCGCCGAGCTGCCGGCACTCCAGTACGCGATTCCGATCCGCTTCGCCGCTTTCACCTTTCTGGTCGCGGGAGTCGCGGCGGCGCTCTGGCTCGCATGGCGCGGCGGCCGCTGGCGCTGGGCGCTCGCTCTCGTCGCCGTGGCCTTCCTGCTGCCCGACCCCGGCAACACGATCTGGCGGACGCCGATCGCCGATCCTCCCCTGTTCGAGGACGACGCTCACGAGGCGGTCCTGCGCGAGAGCGACCGCGTGCTCACGCTGCCCGCCTGGGGCGCCAACATGCGCTGGCACGCCGAGGCCGGCTTCGGCTTCCAGCTCGCCGGCGGCTACGTCGGGGCGTTCCCCAAGAGCTACATGCGCTATCCGGCGTGGCGAACACTGCTCAGCGGCCGCGTCACCTCCCGTTCAGCCGCCGACCTGCGCCGCTTCGTGCGCGACAAGGGCGTGACCATGCTGCTCGTCGACCCCCGGCACGGAGGCCCGTGGCGGCGCCTGTTCGGCACGCTCGGCGTGCCGCCGCGCCAGGTCGGCGGCATGCTGGTCTACCGTCTGCGGCCGTCATGAGCGCTCACCAGCGTGTCCCGGGGCTGTCGATCGTGCTGCCCGCCTACAACGAGGAGGCCAACATCGGCCCCGTGGTCGAGCAGGCGCTCGAATGCCTCCCGCGCTTAGCGGAGGAGTACGAGGTCATCGTGGTCGACGACGGCAGCCGCGACGGCACGTCGGCCGAGGTCGAGCCGCTGCTCGCCGAGCATCACCCGCGAGTGAGGCTGCTCCGGCACGAGCGCAACCAGGGCTACGGTGCCGCGCTGCGAAGCGGCTTCAGCCGCGCGCGCCACGACTACGTCTTCTACACGGACGCGGACCGCCAGTTCGACATCGCCGAGCTCGAGTACCTGCTGCCGCTGCTGCGCGAGTACGACGCCGTCGTGGGCTTCCGCGTCTACCGCTACGACTCGCCCACCCGGCTCGTCGCCTCGACGGTCTACAACTGGATCGTCCGGCTCCTGTTCCGCGTGCGCGTGCGCGACGTGGACTGCTCGTTCAAGCTGTTCCGGCGCGAGGTGATCGACAAGGTCACTATCGAGTGCACCGACTTCTTCGTTGACACGGAGCTCGTCGCCAAGGCGCGCAAGTGGAACTTCCGGATCGTCGAGAAGGGCGTGCGCCACTACGCGCGCGTCGCGGGCGAGACGAGCGTCAGGGCGAGCGACGTGCCGCGCACCCTGCGCACGGTCGCACGAATGTGGCAGCGCATCCACAGGCCGACGCCTGGGCAGGTGGAGGCGTCGGAGAAGATCCGGGCTGCGGTCGCGGCCGCACCGGTCGAGGTGACGCCCGCGCGGGCCGAGACCACCCGCGCCTCCGACTAGGCTGCGGTCGCTTGGAGTCCTGGCGCTACCGCGAGCAGTTCGAGATCGAGGATCGGCATTGGTGGTTCCGATCCCGGCGGGCGGTCGTGCGATCGCTGCTCTCGCGGGCCGGAGTGCCGCCGTCGCCGCGAATCCTTGATGCGGGCTGCGGCACCGGCGCGAACCTGCGCGAGTACGAGCGGCTCGGCGAGGTCACCGGCGTCGACCCGTTCCCCGAGGCGATCGAGCTGTGCCGCGAGCGCGGGCTCGACAACGTCGTCCAGGCGCGCGCCGAGAAGCTTCCATTTGAGCCGGGCAGCTTCGAGCTGTTGTTCGCCACCGACGTGATCGAGCACCTCGACGACGACATCGTCGCGCTGCGCGAGCTGCGACGCGTGGCGGCGGGCGGCGCGCGGCTCGTGCTCACGGTGCCGGCGTACGGCTGGCTGTGGAGCGACCACGACGTGTCCGTGCACCATAGGCGCCGCTACACGGTCGAGCGCCTCCGCCAGAGCGTCCGCGCGGGAGGCTGGGAGCCGGCCGTCGACACGTACTTCTTCACTACCGCGCTGCCCGCCGTGGCCTTGGTGAGAACGCTGAAGCGCACGCGCTCAAACGGCGACGCGCGGTCCGACCTCAGCCTCCCGCCCGCGCCCGTGAACCGGCTGCTCGAGCTGCCGACGCTCGCCGAGGCGAAGGCGATCGAGCGCGGCGCGCGGCTGCCCGCCGGCGTCTCGGTCGGAATGGTGTGCGTAGCCGGCTGACGGGGCGGCCCGCGCCGGCTCTGGCCGCGGCCGCGATCTACGCGCTGCTCTCGTTCGTGATGGTCGGTCAGGGGCTGCTCCCGGGCTGGACGCTCTCGCCGTCCGACTCGCTCTGGAGCGCGGCCCCCTGGACCGAGGAGCGGCCGGCCGACGTGCCGCCGCTCGGCAGCAACTTCGAGCTCGCGGACGCGAGCGAGGTCTTCATCCCGTACGCGCAATGGACGCGCGAGCGGGTTCCGGACGTGCCGCTCTGGAATCCGCACATCATGGGCGGGCGCCCGTTCGTCGGGAACGCCCAGTCGGCGGTCTTCTCGCCGTTCAGCGTCGTCGGATACGTACTGCCGTTCTGGGATTCGCTCGCGATCGCGGCCATGCTGAAGCTGTTCGTCGCCGCCTTCGGCGCCTTCTGGCTCGGGCGGCTGCTCGGGATGCGCTTCGGCGGTGCGCTCGCGACGGGGCTGATCTACGGCTTCGGCACGTTCTTCGTCGTCTGGCTGGCCTGGCCGCTGACGAGCATCTTCGCGCTGGTGCCGTGGATGCTCGTGATGGCCGAGCTGGTGGTGCGGCGTCCGGGCGCGCTGCCCGGCGCAGGGCTTGCGGCTCTGATCGCGCTCCAGTTCTTCGGCGGGCACCCGGAGTCGAGCTTCCACGCGGGCTTCGTCCTCGCGGTGTTCTTCGCGTTCCGGCTGGCGTCGCGCCTGCGGGACGGCCGCCGCCCGCTACGCGAGGCGGCGCGGCCGGCGGTCGTGTTCCTGCTCGCGTGCTTGACCGGCGCCGCGATCGCCGCGGTTGCGCTCGTGCCGTTCCTGGAGCTGCTGTTCGGGTCGGGCGACCTCGACCGCCGGCTCGAGACCGAGGCTGGGCACTGGCCGGCGAAGTACCTCGGCGCGCTTTTCCTGCACGACTACTGGGGGCGCCCCACGAATGGCTCGACGATCGAGCCCTTCACGGTCATCCGCGGCTGGTACGCAGGCGCGGCGACGCTCATGCTGGCGGCCGGCGCATTGCTGCTGCGGCCCACCCTCGAGCGGGTGGCGGTCGCACTGTTCGCCCTTTTCTGCGGGCTGATGGTCGTGGGCGCCGACCCAGTCTTCTGGGCGGTCACCCAACTCCCGGGCTTCAGCGCCGCACACAACCAGCGCCTGCTGATCTACGTGCTGCTCGGGCTGGCGCTGCTCGCCGGCTGGGGCCTCGACGAGCTGAGCGGCGAGCGCCGGCCGGAGCGGCGTGGGCGGAGGCTCGTGCTGGGGGCCTCGGCCGTGATCGCCATCGTGCCGATCGCCTGGATGGCGCTGGCCGGCACGCTCGCGTCGGACCAGCTCGGGCGCGGCCTCGAGGTGGCGTGGGGCTTTGCCGACCCTCCGCCCATCGACCGCCTGAACCCCGGCAACGCGGCCGCCGACGCCGTGCGGATGAGCGCGCTGCTTCAGTGGCTGCCCTTCGCCGGCCTGGCGCTCGCGCTGATCGCCTGGCGCCTCCGCGGCGCGCGGCGGATATCGGCCGTGGCGTTCGCGGCCGCGCTGCTCGCGCTGCTCGCGGTCGACCTGTTCCGCGCGAACATGGGCTTCAACCCGGCAATCCGCGAGCGGAACGCGGTGCAGCCCGTGACCCCGGCGATCGAGTACCTCCAATCGCGCGCGCCGTCGCGCTTCGTCGGCCTCGGGCCCGGGCTCGCCTACCAGCCGCTCGCGTCCGACCTCGCCATGACCTACGGCCTCTACGACGCGCGCGGCTACGACTTCCCGGTCGAGAAGCGCTTCGACCGGCTCTGGCGGCGCGCGGTCGCGCCGAACCTCGTGACGATCACCCAGCCAGTGGAGTACGCCACGGCAACACCTGCGTCGCTGCGTGCGCTGAACCTGCTGAGCGTGTCGGACCTGCTGCAGGAAACGGGCGACCGGCCGCTCGGCGCGCCCGGCCTCCGGCTCGCCTACCGAGGTAGCGACGCGCGCGTGTACGTGAACGAGAACGCCCTGCCGCGGACGTTCCTGGTCGGCGGGCAGCGCATCGTGAAGAGCGAGGACGAGGCGCTCAGGGCGGTCACGGCTCCACGCTTCGACGGCCGGCGCGTCGTGATCACCGAAAGCGCGCTCCAAGGCCTCCCGTCGCACGCCGAGCCTCCCCCCGGTCGCGCGACCCTGACTTCGTACGAGCACGAGAAGGTGGTCGCAGAGGCAACCGCAACGCGTCCATCGTTACTGGTCCTCACCGACATCCACTTCCCCGGCTGGAAGGCGCGCGTGGATGGCCGCGAGGCCGACATCGAGCGGGTGAACTACCTGCTGCGCGGCGTGATGGTGCCGCCGGGACGTCATCGCGTTGAGTTCGTCTACGAGCCGGCGAGCTGGACGGCCGCGCGCGCGATCACGCTCGCGGGACTGCTCGCGCTCGGCGCGGCGCTCGCCGCGGGCCTTGCCAAGCAGATTCGGCGGCGGGCATGAGCGGCTACCGCCCGCAGACGATCTCGCACCGCACGCGCGCGGCCGCCGCTGCACGGGGTTACCTCCCCGTCTTCGCCGACCTCACCCGCTATGGCGTCGGGCTTGCCGCGGGCCTCCCGTGGACCCTCCGCGGCACGCGCGGCAGCTTTCGGCTGGACGGTGAGGAGTACCCGTACCTGTTCCACCGCCACAAGGCCACCTGGCTCACCGAGCGCGCTGTGGAGGTCCCCGTGGTGCAGCGGATCGTCGATCGCACGCGCGGCCGGGTGCTCGAGGTCGGGAACGTCCTCACCCACTACCGCGCCCAGCGGCACCTCGTCGTCGACAAGTACGAGCGTGCGCCCGGCATCCTGAACCGCGACGCGCTCGACCTGGGCGACCTGGGCGAGTTCGAGCTGGTGGTCGCTGTATCCACGCTCGAGCACGTGGGCTGGGACGAGGAGCCGCGCCGGCCGGAGGCGGCCCTCGACGCGGTGACCGCCCTGCGCGAACGTGTCGCTCCCGGCGGCAGGCTCGTCCTGACCCACCCGGTGGGCTACAACCCGCATCTCGATGACGCCCTGCGCTCCGAGGCTGTGACACTGGAACGCACGAGCGCGCTGCGCCGGGCGGGCCGCCGGACGCGCTGGGAGCAGGTGCCGCCCGAAGAGGCGTGGCGCGCCCCGTACGACTTCCTGCTCTACTCCGCTCGCGCGGTCGTGATCGCCGAGCTCAAGTGACCAGGCTCGTTCGCCCTGTGGCGTGCTGCCTGCTGCTGGCGGGCGGCACGGTGCTCGCGTTCTTCTCCGGCGGCTACTTCGACCAGCCGCGGCTGATCGCCGCCCTGTGCGCATGGCTGCTCGTCGCGGCGGCGGCCTTGACGGCGCCACGGCCGCTGCCGCGGTCGGCGCCCGGCCGGCTGGCGCTCGGCGGGCTGGCGGCCCTCGACGACGCCCAGCGGGCGCTGCTGTACCTGGCCGCCTTCGCGGCGGGATTTGCCTTCCTGCGGGCCGACAGGTTCGTCGAACCGGCCCTCGCGGGTGGTGCACTCGTCGTGGTGCTCTACGGGCTCGCGGAGCGGCTGGTTCCCGGGCTCGTGGACCTGAACGCGAGCCGGACGGCGGGCGGGCGGCTCGAACAGCCGATCACCTACTGGAACGCAATGGGGGCCGTGGCCGCTATGGGGCTGGTGGTATGCGCACGGATGGCGGCGGACGCGGAACGGCCGGACCGGGTTCGCGCGGCGGCCGCCGCCGCGGTGCCGCCGCTCGGCGCCGCGATCTACCTGACCTTCTCGCGCGGTGCGATCGCGGCCGTGGCAGCCGGTTTGCTCGTGCTTGTGCTGCTCGCGAAGGAGCAGGCTCAGCTGCGGGCAGCCGCCGTGGCAGTTGCCGCCGGCCTGGTCGCGGCGGTCGCGTGCGCGGTCTTTCCCTGGGTTCGCTCCCTGTCGGAGGGCGGCCCGCTCTCGGAAAGCGTCCAGGGGCTCGTGGCGCTGGCGCTGCTCGTGGCTCTCGGCGCGCTCGCTGCGTGGATCACGCTGCGGTGGACGGCGGCGACGAACCGCGACACCGCGCTGACCGCCAGCCCACGGGCGAGGCTGCTCGCCGCGGCAGGCCTCTGCGTTGCCCTGGCACTCGTTAGCGCGGCGTTCGAGGGGAGCCCGCGGAGCAGCTCGCCGCAGGCGGGCGCGAGCACCGCGCGGCTCAGCTCGCTCGACAGCGCGCGCTACGGGTACTGGCGGGTCGCGCTCGAGACGTTCGCCGACCAGCCTCTCCTCGGCGCCGGCGCGAGCGGCTTCCGGGTCGAGTGGATGCGCGAACGGACCGAGCGGGACGCGAGCAGCGACGCGCACTCGCTTTATCTCGAGACGCTCGCGGAGCTCGGACTGGCCGGTGCCGCCGCGCTTCTGGTGATGCTCACGGGACTGGCGCTGAGCGGGCGGCGGGCGTTGCTCGCCGCGCCGCACGCCGTGCTGGGGCTGGTTGCGCTGCTCGCGAGCTACCTCGTGCACGCGGCGGTCGACTGGGGCTGGGAGATGCCGGCGGTGACGCTCCCGGCGCTGGCGGCAGCGGCCGCGATCGTCGCCGTGGCCGATCGGGCCGGCCCTAGCGCCGGTCGCGCCCGGCCCGGCGCGCGAGCGGGTTCAAACGGAGCGCCGCGCGAGTCGCCCGCCGCGACAGCGGCGGATCCAGCCTGACCGCGGCCTGCCTGAGCCCGAGCCAGGCCTCGTAGTTCTCGGGTTCGCGTTCCAGGACGCCCGTGAGCACGCGCACCGCCTCCCGGTCGCGGTCGGCCACCACCAGAAGCTGCGCCTCGCGGATCTCGGGCGTTGGGTCGGGATTGAAACGCCGCGCATCCGCGAGCAGTTCGTGCCTGCGCTCGATCTCGGCGGCGTCTATCCGCGCGCTGCCAAACGGCCGCTCAGCGTCGGACAGGAGGCGCGACGCGCGCAGCCCGGCGGCGAGCCACAGGCACGCCGCCAACGCGACGACGACCAGCGCGGCGCGAGCCACCACCTATCCCGCCCCGAATCGCCTTGGAGCCCAGCCAGGGCGCCGGGCCTGGGGAAGGCGGCGCGGGATTCGCGGCCAGGACTCCACCCGCTCGGCGGGTCCCGCCCGGAGCGCGGCGTCGACCTCGCGCGGGAATGCCTCGCGGAAGACCGACGAGTCGAAGCGCCGCGCGTTCGCCACGCAGTCCTGCGGGTCCACGGACGCCGTATCGAAGTCCGCGACCGCATCGGCGAGCTCGGCCGCCCCCCCGTCCCAATAGCGGCCGGTGACCTCCTCGACAACGTTCTCCAAGAGACCGCCTGCGGCCCTTGCCAGGACCGGCCTCCCCGCGGCCTGTGCCTCGACGGCCGCGATCCCGAACTCCTCGCCTGCGGTGACCACGAGCGCGCGGCAGCTCGACAGTAGGCCGGCCACCTCGGCGTCGCTCACGCGTCCCGCGAAACTGACCGTCGGCCCAGCGAGCCGTCTGAGTCGGCGGCGGTCTGGACCGTCGCCCGCGATCACGAGCGGGACCCGGAGCCTGTTGAACGCGTCGATCGCTACGTCGATTCGCTTGTGCGAGACGAGCTCGGAGACGACCAGGTAGTGATCGCCGACGGGCCCCGCCCGGAACCGCTCTGTCGCGACGGGTGGATACACGATTCCGGAGTCGCGGCCGAAGTACGCGCGGATGCGCGCCTGCGTCGTCTGCGAGTTCGTTGTGTAGAGGCTCACCCGCTGTGCCGCGATCCAATCCCACTCCCGCCAGCGCCTGAAGAGCCCGCGCAGCAACGCTCGCGAGACCGGGTCCCCGCGCTCGGACAGCGTGCGCTGCCGCTCGTTCCAGGCGTAGCGAAACGGGTTGTGGCAGTAGCTCACATGCACCGTACTCTCGTCGCAGATCACGGCGTGCGCCCAGGCGCTCGAGCTCGAGATCACCAGGTCATACCCCGATAGGTCGAAGGACTCGATCGCAGCCGGGTAGAAGGGAAGCAGCGCTCGAAAGCTTCGCGCCGTCGGCCGCGCGCGCTGGAGGAACGAGGTGTGGACGCGGCGGCCCGCGAAGCGGCCCTCGGTGCCACGCTCGTCGTAGACCGGCGTGAAAATGTCCGCGTCGGGCCAGAGCGCGCAGATCTCCAGGAACACCCGGTCGGCGCCGCGGATGCTCACGAGAAAATCATGGACGAGGGCTGTGCGCAGCCCGCCCCCGCGTGACACACCGTGACTGCTCACCGGCCGCAGTTTACGAGGCGGCTAGGGTGCGGTTCCATGCGGGTCGCCGTCGACGGTAGGAGCCTCCGGGCGGCCGGGCGCGGGCGGGGCATCACGGTTTACCTCGAGTGTCTGCTCCACCAGCTGCGGCGTGCGCATCCCGGTGACAGCTTCGACCCGGTCGCCCTCGGGCGGCTTGGGCGGCTGGCCGCGGCCACCCTCGGACGTCCCCGGGTGGATCGGCTCGCCGGTGGCTGCGATGTCGCGTGGGTGCCCGCCCCGGCGCCAGCCGGCGTCTCGGCCGACGTGCCGATGGTGCTGACGCTCCATGACCTCTCCTTCGAGCATCGGCCGTCGGACTACAGCCGCTACGAGCGGCTTTGGCATCGGGCCGCGCGTCCGCGCCGACTGGCTGGGCGGGCAAGTCGCGTGATCGCGGTGTCCGAGGCCGTCCGGCGCCAGGCGATCGACGAGTGGGGGCTCGACTCAGCGCGTGTCGTGACAGTTCTGTCCGGGCCGGGCCGCCCGCCGTCTCCCCCTGGACGGCTCCCGGCCGGCCTCGATCCCGGGTTCGTCCTCGCGGTCGGCGCGCTCGAGCCGCGCAAGTGCCCCGACCTCCTGATCGATGCTCACAGACGCGCGCGCGAGCGTGGGCTGCGGACGATCGGCCTGACCGGCGAGTCTGGCGGA
>OBLS010000826.1_pt1 | contig 11970 bp, 12 predicted proteins | sample 1519901 | NCBI WGS metagenome assembly OBLS01 (sample SAMEA3113585, study PRJEB22503) | soil metagenome
ACATCGATCCGAGCTTCTACGTCACCGGCTATCTGCGCTCCTGGGCGCTCCACGCACACCTTCGCGAGCACTTTCGCGAGCGCTTCGGCTCGACGTGGTTCTCCGACCGGAAGGCGGGCGGGATGCTTCGCGAACTGTGGTCCGAGGGGCATCGTCTGAACGCCGACGAGCTCCTTGCCGACGTGACCGGCGAGGAGCTCGATCTGGAGGCCTTCGCCCAGAGCCTCCGCGAGCAGCTGCGCTAGCACGGTGGAGCGCAACTTCGGCCGCCGGTTTCCCGCTGCGGCCGTTGCGGGGATCTGGCTTTACCACGGTCTCTGGTGCAAGCTGCTCGGCCGCTGTCCCGAGCAGGTCGAAATCGTCGCCGCTGTGCCGGGGCTCCGCGGGGCTCGCGCGAAGGCCTTTTTGCTCGGCATCGGCGTTGTCGAGACATCGCTGGCGGTCTGGGTCGTGAGCGGCCGACGGCCTCGAGCCGCCGCCGCGGCCGGTACCGCGCTCGTCGCCGGTATGAATGCCGGTGGTCTCGTCTTCGGCCGCCGCCACATCCCTGCTGTCAAGACCATGCTCGCCGAGAACGCCGGTTTTCTCGCGCTCGCCTGGCTCGCGGCGGAGCAGGATGCCCGCGCTCCCGAAGCCTGACGCGACCCCCTGGCGCCGGGGCCGCCTCGACCGCCGAACCGGGCCGCCGGAGCTGCTATTCGGGCGGATGTACGAGGACAGCGCGGTTGAACTCGAGGCCTTCGAGCCCGGCGGGCGGGTGTTTTGCATTGCCTCCGCCGGTTGCACCGCATTCGACCTGGCCAGCCGCGGAGACGACGTCACGGCCGTCGATATCAACCCTGCGCAGGTCGACTATGTCCGCGCGCGAGTCCGGGGAGAACCGGCGCAGACAGGCAAGGTCGACCGCTGGTTGGGCCGCGTGCGACGCTTCGCGCCGGCTCTCGGCTGGAGTCGTGATGCGCTCGAGCGGTTCTGCGGCCTCGCGGAGCCCGAGCAGCAGCTCGACTTCTGGCGTCGTCGCCTCGACACCCGGCGCCTCCGCGTCGCGCTCGCGGCCGCATTCAGTCCCGTGCGCCTGCGACGCGTCTACCCGGCGCCTTTCATCGCCGTGCTTCCGAACCAATTCGACCGCGTGCTTCGCCTCCGCCTCGAGCGCGGCTTCGCGCGACATCCAAACGCCTCGAATCCGCATGCGGCGGCACTGCTGCTCGGCCGCGCCCGGCCGGCGACGCCGGCGCCGCTGAATCTGGTGACCGCCGACGCGGCGGACTTCCTCGAGCGCTGCGAGCGCGGACGCTTCGACGCCTTCTCGCTCTCGAACATCCTCGACGGCACCGACGACCGCTACGCCGAGCGGTTATTTGCAGCCGTCCGCCGCGCCGCGGCGCCGGGTGCGGTCACCATCCTCCGCAGCCTCGGCGAGCCCGAGAGTGAAGAGGAAGCTCGTCGATCGGCCGACGAGCGTTCGTTGATCTGGGGCAGCGTCCAGATGGCGACGATGTAGATGCTCAATCGGCTGCGCCGCCATCCGATTCCGATCGCAGCGCACTTCCGCCATAGCCTGGTGCTCGCCTACGCGTTTTCGCGGGAGACGCTGGAGCCGCTCGTGCCGCCGTCCCTCGAACTCGACACTCACGGCGAGGTCGCTTTTGCGGCAGCCGCGTTTGTCCAGACGGAACGCCTACGGCCCGCCTTTCTGCCGGCCGCGTTCGGGCTCGACTTCTTCCTCGCCGGCTACCGAATCTTCGTGCGGGTCGCTGCGCAACCGAGCCTGCGCGGCCTCTACATCTTGCGCAGCGACGCCGACCGGCGATCGCTCGTGGTCTTGGGAAACGCCCTCACCCGCTACCGCTATCGCACTGTTGATGCGAGCTGCCGGCTTGTGGGCGGCAGTCTCGAGATCCAGGTGCGGCCCGGAGTCGACCTCGCCGCCGACTTAGTCGCTCCCGCACCGCTCCCGGAGGGCTCGCCGTTCTCGGACGAGCGCGAGGCTCGTCGCTTCGCCGGGCCGCTTCCGTACACGTTCCACCACGAGCGAGAAACGGACTCGCTGCTCGCCGTCCGCGGGATCCGCAGCGGCTGGGAGCCGACGCCGGTCGCCGTCGAGGTGCGGGAGCTTTCCTTCTTCACGATCGGGCGCTTCGAGGGTGCAGCGCCGACGCTCGCAAATGCGTTCTACGTCGGCGGAGTCGACTACCGCTGGGAGCGCGGGCACTTGCTCGACGAGAGCGCCAAGATAGAGGCGTGAAGCCTGCGGAAACCCGCTACGCCAGAAGCGGCGACCTCAGCATCGCGTACCAGGTCCTCGGAGACGGGCCATTCGACGTCGTCCGCATCCCGGGTGCGGTTTCCAACATCGAAGTCACCTGGCACGTTCCCGCTCTTGCCGCTTTCCTGCGGCAGCTTGGCTCGTTCTCGCGCCTGATCACGTTCGACAAGCGGGGAAGCGGACTCTCGGACCGCATCGCAGGCGTCCCCACGCTCGAGGAGCGCATGGATGACGTGCGCGCGGTCATGGATGCCGTCGGCTCGGAACGAGCGGCCATCCTCGGGATCTCAGAAGGCGGCCCGATGTCGCTGCTCTTCGCGGCAACGTATCCCGAGCGAACGACGGCGCTCGTCCTCTACGGGAGCTTCGCCAGGATCCTATGGGCGCCTGACTACCCGTGGGGCGAGAACGAGGCCAACTACCGACGTGAGGCGGAAGAGGAGGAGCGGCGTTGGGGCGAGCCGGAATTCATGCTCGGGATCGCCCGGCTGCTCGCCCCAGATCTCGAGGAATCGGACCTTGGCGAAGTCGCCACGCTGCTCCGGCAGAGCGCAAGCCCCGGATCGATCGCGGCGATGAATCGGATGAACATGCAGATCGACGTGCGGCACGTGCTGCCCTCGATCCGGGTGCCTACGCTCGTTCTCCACCGCACAGGTGATACGACGATTCCCGTCGAGGGAGCGCGGTACATGGCCGAAAGGATTCCGGGAGCGCAGTCCGTTGAACTGCCCGGCGTCGCGCATGTCCCGACGGCGGCGGACGTCGAAACGATCGTGGGCGAGATCCAGAGGTTCCTGGCGGGGGTCTGGGAAAGCCGGGCCTGGGAGGACGCCGAGCCCGACCGCGTCCTCGCCACAGTGCTGTTCACGGACATCGTCGGCTCGACGGCGAAGGCGGCTGAGCTCGGCGACCGACGCTGGCGTGAGCTGCTGGGGGAACATCACAACGTCATCCGCCGTCAGCTCGCTCGTCACCGCGGCAACGAGATTGACACGGCGGGCGACGGCTTCTTCGCGAGCTTCGACGGGCCGGCGCGCGCGATTCGATGCGCGACTGCGATTACCGACGGCGTGACAGAGCTCGGGCTGGAGGTCCGTGCCGGCCTTCACACAGGGGAATGCGAGGTGCACGAGGAAAAGGTCGGCGGGATCGCGGTCCACATCGGCGCTCGCGTCGCCGCCGAGGCCGGGCCTGGCGAGGTTCTCGTCTCCAGCACTGTGAAGGACCTAGTCGCCGGATCCGGGCTCGAGTTCGAGGATCGCGGAGCTGCCGAGCTCAAGGGCGTCCCCGGCGAGTGGAAACTCTTCGCCGTGAAGCGTTAGAGCGCGCCGCCCGCAGCCGGCGGAGCGCCCTCTTCCAGCGGGCTCTCCTCTTTGCCGGTGCGCGCGAGGTAGTCCTCGACGAGGAGCACGTTGTCCCCCGCGCGCTCCACCGTTGCCAGGAGGCCGGACATCGAGGAGACCTCCTCGCGCTGCTCCTGCAGGAACCAATGGAGAAACTGCTCGCCGACGAGGTTTCCCTCCTCGCGCGCAAGCGCGACCAGCGCGACGATCTGGCCGGTCACCCGCTTCTCCTGGTCGAGTGCGAGGGTGACCGGCGCCTTCGCATCCGCGAAACCGGTTTGGGGCGGGTCGATCCCCGGGATCGTGACCGGCAGATCGGCGTCGAGCAGAAACTGGACGATCATCATCGCGTGGTTCCGCTCCTCGATCGCCTGGCGATAGAAGAACGCGGCCAGCTGCGGGAGGGTCTCCGAGTCGTAATGGACGGCGATCGCGACGTATTGCTGCGCTGCGGCGAATTCGTGGGCGATCTGGTCGTTGAGTGCCTCCGGAAAGCGAGCCACGCGGCGAATCTATCCGACTGGCTAGGCCCGCCGTCCTGCAAACTGAATACTCTTTATTCATGCGAAGACGCGTCTTGATCGCCGGGGCCGCGGGGCGGGACTTCCACAATTTCAACGTCGTCTACCGCGGCCGGCCCGAATACGAGGTCGTCGCCTTCACGGCGACGCAGATTCCCAACATCGACGGGCGTGTCTACCCGGCAGCGCTCGCCGGCGACCTCTATCCCGCGGGAGTCCCGATCCATCCGGAAGCCGAGCTTGCCGACCTGATCCAAAGGCACGTGGTGGACGAGGTCGTCTTCGCTTACTCGGACGTCACCCACGAGCACGTCATGCACGTCGGTTCGCGGACACTCGCCGCCGGCGCCTCTTTCCGACTGCTCTCGCCGAGCGAGACGATGCTGACGTCGTCGAGGCCGGTCGTGGCCGTCTGCGCAGTGCGCACGGGCTCCGGCAAGAGTCAGACCACCCGCCATATCGCCGCGCTGCTGCGTGACGCCGGCAAGCAGGTCGCCGTGCTGCGGCACCCGATGCCCTACGGTGATCTGACGAAGCAGGCCGTGCAGCGGTTCGCCGACTACGCAGATCTCGACGCCGCCGACACGACGATCGAGGAGCGCGAGGAGTACGAACCACACATCGCCGAGGGCAACATCGTCTTCGCGGGGATCGACTACGCGGCGATCCTCGACCAAGCGGAGCAGGAGGCGGACGTGATCCTCTGGGACGGCGGCAACAACGACACGCCGTTCGTGAAGCCGAATATGCACGTCGTCGTCGTCGATCCGCATAGGCCGGGTCACGAGCTCCGCTACCACCCCGGCGAGACGAACCTCCGGATGGCGCACGTCTGCGTCGTGAACAAGATCGATACGGCGCCGCCGGAAGGCGTCGAGGCGGTGATCGACTCGATCCGCGCCCACAATCCCACGGCAAAGATCGTGCGGGCCGCCTCGCCGTTCCACGTCGAAGAGAACGGGCTGCGGATCGCAGGCAAGCGCGTGCTCGCGATCGAGGACGGCCCGACGCTTACCCACGGCGAGATGGCCTATGGCGCGGCCGTGCTCGCGGCGAAGTCGCACGGAGCGGCCGAGCTGGTCGACCCACGCCCCTTCGCGGTCGGCTCGATTGCGAAGACGCTCGAGGAATGGCCGCACATCGAGGGACTGCTTCCGGCGATGGGCTACGGTCGCGAGCAGATGGAAGATCTGAAACAGACGATCGAGCGCTCCGACGCCGACGTCGTCCTGATCGGCACGCCGATCGACCTCCGGCGCGTGATCGACTTCGACAAGCCGGCCCTGCGCGTGACCTACAAGCTCCAGGAGCTGGGCGAGCCCACGCTCAGCGATCTCCTCGCCGAGCACGGGCTGATCACAGGCACCGAAGCCGCTGCCGTCGCTTGACGACGGTTGTCGCCCTCGGCGGCAATGCGCTGATCCGGCCCGGCGACCGCGGCACTGCGGCGGAGCAGGGCGCGCGGCTGCGTGACGCCGCGGTGTCGCTCGAGCCACTCTTCGACGAGCCCCGTCTCGTGATCACCCACGGAAACGGCCCGCAGGTCGGAAACGTGCTCTTGCGGCAGGAGCGGGCGGCGGACGAAGTCCCGCCTCTCCCCCTCTACCTCGCCGTCGCGCAGACGCAGGCCGAGATCGGCGCGTTGATCGAGGCGGAGCTCGGGCCGGTCGCCGGGCGGCCAGTCGCCTGCTTGCTGACGCACGTCGTGGTGGCAGAAGACGATCCGGCCTTCGATCGCTCGACGAAGCCGATCGGACCGTTCTACTCGGCGGAGCAGGCTCGCAGTCTGGAGCAGGAGCGCGGCTGGACACTCGTCGAGGAACACGGCCGCGGGTGGCGCCGAGCGGTGCCTTCGCCGGCGCCGCTCGAGGTCGTGGAAATTGCGCAGATCCGCTCCTTGCTCGACTCAGGCGCCCTTGCCGTCGCCTGCGGCGGCGGCGGGATTCCAGTCGTGCGGCGCGACAGCCGGATCCACGGCGTCGAAGCCGTGATCGACAAGGACCGCGCGTCGGCCCTGCTGGCCCCCGGTGTCGACGCTGACAGGTTGGTTATCCTCACCGACGTCGGCGCGGTCCGCCGAGGCTTCGGCACGGCCGATGAGGAAGAGCTGTCCGAGCTGTCGGTCGCCGCCGCCGAGGCACTGTTGCCCGAGCTCGCCGAGGGCTCGATGCGGCCCAAGGTAGAGGCCGCGATTGCCGTAGCGCGTGCCGGCGGCGAAGCGATCATCACCGCGCTCGACCAAGTGGAAGACGCTCTCGCAGGCCGCGCAGGTACCAAAATTACGACGTGACCCGTCCCGAAACTCGTTACGCGAAAGCGTCTGAAGGCGGTTATGTCGCCTACCAGCTCTTCGGCTCCGGGTCCGTAGACCTCGTGTTCGTGACGAACTGGATCACGAACTGCGACGCCATGTGGGAGGAGCCCACGATGGCCGCGTACTTCGAGCGGCTGGCGAGGTTCGCGCGGGTTCTCTGTTTCGACAAGCGCGGAACCGGCGTCTCCGACCCCGTGCCCCTGAGCGACCTCCCAAGGCTCGAGGAATGGATGGACGACGTCCAGACCGTGATGGATGCCGCCCAGATCGAGCGTGCTGCCCTCCTCGGGGATACCGAGGGCGGCCCGATGGCGATGATGTTTGCCGCCACCCATCCTGATCGAGTCTCGGCGCTGGCCCTCGTAAACAGCTTCGCTCGCTGGCGGCGCGCCGACGACTATCCGATCGGAATGCCGCACGAGACGGCCGAAAAGCTCGTCGACCGCTACGAGCAGCACTACGGCGTGACGAGCGAGATTCTCGCGCTCACCGCGCCAACTTCGGCGCACGATGCGCGCTTCGCTCGGTGGTTCACTCGATACCAGCGCCTCGGGATGCCCCGCGGCGCGGCGACGACGATGTACCGGTGGGTCACTGAGCTCGACGTCCGATCGATTCTCCCGTCGATACGCGTGCCGACGCTCGTGCTCCAGCGCCGCGATGCCCTTCATCACCGTGCAGCGTTCGGCCGTTACCTCGCCGAGCAGATTCCAGGCGCAAGGTACGTCGAGCTGCCGGGCGCGGACACGCTTCCGGTCAGCGCCGGCGACTTCGGACTGCTGCTCGGCGAGGTGGAGGAGTTCCTGACTGGAGCGAGGGCCGTGCCGGTCCTGAACCGCCAGCTTGCGACGGTGATGATCACTGACATCGTCGACTCGACGCACCTCGCAGCCGAACGAGGCGACGCCGCCTGGGTGCAGCTCGTCCAGCAGCACGACGATGTCGTGCGCGAACAGCTCGACACCTACCGTGGCCGCGAGATCGACCATACGGGCGACGGTTTCCTCGCCACTTTTGACGGCCCGGCGCGGGCAGTGACGTGCGCCGCTCGCCTGGAGGAGGCGCTCAGAGCGCGTGGGATCACGATCCGCGCGGGAATACACACAGGGGAAGTCGAGCTTGTCGGCGGAGCGCTCCGGGGACTCGCAATCCACATCGCGGCGCGGGTGATGTCCACGGCGGAACGCGGCGGCATCCTCGTCTCCGGAACTGTGCGAGATCTTGTCGTCGGCTCGGGGATCGAGTTCGCCGAGCGGGGAACGTATGAGCTGAAGGGCGTGCCGGGTAGTTGGGTGCTCTCCGAGGTGATCAGCGCGCCCTGATCGAACCGGTTCCCGGGGGCGGACGAATACGTCGCGACCCCCGACTGAAAGGAGCCGCATCTCCTATGCGTACTCTGATCATCGCCATCTGCGGCGTCGCGGTCGCCGCCGCCGTGCTCGTGCTAAAAGGCCCTTCGCCTGAGGCGGGCCAGGCCTCGAGCCACCGCGAGGCGCCGCTGATCGCCGAGGACCCCTCGGCTGACACGACCGACCTCTACGCGTTCAGAAGCGTGGACGCGCCGAACTCCCTCACGGTGATCGCGAACTGGATCCCCGCCGAGGACCCGGCCGCAGGGCCGAACTGGTACCGCTTCTCGGAGCGGGCCCGCTACAGCATCAAGCTCGACCGGAACGGCGACGCGAAGCCGGACGTGACCTACCGGCTCCGCTTCAAGAACCGGGAAGACACACTGTTCCTCGGCAACACCGTTCAGGACTACACCGTCACACGTGCCGCGCACGGTGACGAGAAGGTCGTGGCGCGCGGCGTCACTCCTCCGAACAACATCGGCCCGCGCTCGAGCCCGAACTACCGGCAGCTCGCCGAGAATGCGGTGACGAACCTGGCGGGCGGCGGCAAGGTGTTCGCCGGCCAGCGTGAGGACGCCTTCTTCGCGGACATCGGCGCGATCTTCGACCTGGTCGCGATCCGCAAGGGCGTCGGCAACGAAGGCGGCGGGAAGGATTTCTTCGCCGCCTACGCCGTCCACGGGATCGCACTCCAGATCCCCATCTCCCAGCTCGACGACTCCGACCACACCGTCGGTGTCTGGGCGACGACGGAGCGGCCGCGGGTGAAGATCCGCCAGTATCGCCGCCACGGCGTCCGTCGCCTCCACGAAGAGCGGCACTGGGTCCAGGTCTCTCGCCTGGGCAATCCGCTGATCAACGAAGTGATCATCCCCACCCGGCTCAAGGACAAGTGGAACTCGCTGAGCCCGGACAAGGATGCGCAGTTCGAGCAGTACTACCGCGAGCCGATCCTGGCCGCGGTGATCAACCAGCTGTACGGCCTCGGCGTCCCGGAGAAAAACCGTGACGATCTCGTCGCTGTGCTACTGACCGGCGTCCCGGGCCTGAACTCCACCGGCCCGAAGCTCGCCGACATGCTGCGGGTGAACCTCTCGATCCCGCCGACGGCCACGCCGAACCGGCTGGGCGTCTTCCGCGGCGACACGGCCGGTTTCCCGAACGGCCGGCGGCTCGAAGACGACGTCGTCGACATCGCGGAACGAGCGGTGGCCGGGAAGCTCAAGGGCCACCCCGCGGGTGACCTGCTCGGTGACGGCGTCGACGGCAACGACGTCCCGAACCTGGCCGAGTTCCCATACGAGAACGACCCCCCGAGCGGATTCGCCAACGCGAAGGGTCAGCAGAAGCCATGAGGCAGCGAGTTCTTCTCGCGGGAGTGGTGGCGGCGATTGCCGCCACCACTCTCCTCGTCGGCGGCACGTTTCGCGGCGACGACGAAGGCGTCGCCGCACCCACGACCAGGCAGCTGGTCCGGGCCGGCCTCGAAGAGCAACAGCGGGCTCGGCGTACGGGCGAGCCCTCGCACTACACGCGCTCGGAGCGGGCGCTGCGCCAAGCGCTCGCGGCAGATCCGAACGACGTCCACGCGCTGATCGGGCTCGCTTCGCTCGAGAACACCCGTCATCACTTCCGCGCGGGACTCGCCCTCGCGAGACGCGTCCGGTACCTGGCACCGGACATGGCCCTTGTGCATGGCGTCATGGGAGATGCGCTGATCGAGCTCGGCCGCTACGAGGCGGGCTTCCGGTCCTACGAGCGGATGGTCGCGCTCAAGCCGAGCATCGCTGCCTACGCACGCGTTGGGCAGGCACGGTCGCTGCTCGGCGACAACCGCGGCGCCAGGCGGGCGCTCGGTCTCGCCCTCGACGCTGCGGTCGACGCCCAGACACGGGCATGGGCCTACGTCGAGCTCGGTCGCCTCGATCGCAGCGAGCTTCGGTTCGCTGCTGCAGCCCGCCGGTTCCAGCAGGCACTTGCCGTCGCGCCCAATTATCCGATCGCACTGGACGCCCTCGGCGAGACGGAGGCCGCCCGCGGCAACCTCGACAGCGCAATCGCCTTCCAACGGCGGGCGGTCGAGCTCCGTTTCTCGCCCGAGTTCGCCGGCTCGCTGGGCGATCTCAACGCAGTCGTCGGCAACCGCGCCGCGGCGCAGCGCGCCTACGCTCGAGTTGAGAGACAGGAGCGCCGACTCGCCGAGAACGGCGTCGACACCGAACTCGATCGGGCGATGTTCAACCTCGAGCACGGGATCGACCTGCGCGGGTCGCTCGCGCTTGCCCGCCGCGGTTATGCCCGACGACCCGGCGTCGAAGCCAACGAGGTCCTCTCGTGGGCCCTGATCCGCAACGGCCGGTGCGAGGAAGCTGTCTCCTACTCGAATCGCGCGCTGCGGTTCCCCGACGGGCACCGCTACTTCCACCGCGCGATGATCGAGCGCTGTCTCGGCCGGGAGGCGGCGGCCCAGCGGCTCTTCCGCAAGGCACTTGCAACGGACCCGAACTTCTCTCCTATCTGGGCAAGCTACGCACGGAGGCAGTTGCGCTGAGCGAGCTTCACGACCTGGCGGCGGCCTACGCCCTGAACGCCCTCGATCCCGAGGATCGCTGGACCTACGAGCGGCACCTCGATACCTGCGCCCCGTGCCGGGACGAGGTGGCCCAGTTGCGAGAAGGTGCGGTCGAGCTGGCGTACGCCGCGGCCGGGCCGGAGCCGCGCCCGGAGCTTCGCGATCGGATCCTTCGCGCGGCGCGGGAAGAGCGCCCGGCGTCCGTGACCCCGTTCCGCCGGCGCTGGTTGTTCCCGACAACCGCCTTCGTCGCGGCGGCGGCAGCCGTCGCGGCGGTCGGGCTCGGACTGTGGGCGAACTCGCTTCGCGAGCAGGTCGACCGCCAGCGCGTCGTGGCCCTCGAAGGCGCCGCGACCGGGCAGCTCGTGATCTCCGGCGATGCAGCCTCGATCGTCACCTGCATCGGCGAAGCGCCGCGGAACAAGACCTACGAGGCCTGGGTGATCACGAACAAGGTGCCGAGGCCGGCAGGCTTCTTCCGCGGAGGCTGCGGCACGGTTGAGCTGACGCGACCTGTCGAGCCCGGTGTCACCGTCGCGGTCACCCTCGAAGCCGCGGGCGGATCCGACATTCCTAAGGGCGAGATTCTCATGAGCGCAAATGTCTGAGTACGCGCTGGCATTGGCGCCACTCGCGCGTCGCAGGGGCGTGAATGAGCGGTCGGACGAGGAGTTGCTCGAAGCGATCGCCGCAGGCGAGGACGAGGCGCTCGGTGCGCTCTACGACCGCTTCCGCCGTGTCGCCTACGGCGTCGCACTCCGTGTTCTGCGCGACCAGGCCCTCGCCGAGGATGCCGTGCAAGAGGCATTTCTCGCCGTCTGGCGCTCCGCTCAGTCGTATCGGAGTGAACGGGCGAGACCGGCGACATGGATCCTGACGCTCGTCCACCGGCGTGCGGTCGACCTCGTCCGGCATGAGGACCGCCGTCGTTCGGCGCCGATCGAGGAGGCGTGGGAACCGGAGGCGTCCTCGGTCCCCGAAGAAGCAGATCTCCGTGATCGCCGGTCGTCCGTGCAGGCCGCCCTCCCACAGCTCCCGGCCGACCAGCGCCAGGCACTCGAGCTGGCGTACTACGGCGGCTACACGCAGTCTGAGCTGGCCGAGCGACTCGGCGTCCCGCTGGGGACGATCAAGAGCCGGATGTTCGCGGGGCTCACACGTCTACGAGAACTCGTCCCCGAGCAATGAGAAAGGCGGCCGAGGCCGCCCTTCTTGTCGGAGTTTCGGGGAGTGTTACGCCTGCTTCGACTTGCCTTCGATCGTCGCCTTGTCGCCGCTGCCCACCTGGATGCGCCGCGGCTTCGGCGTCTCGGGCTTTGCGACCTTGATCTCGAGGACGCCGTCTCGGTAGTCGGCGCTGACGTCGTCGTCGGTCACGCCCTGCGGCAGGCCGACCGTCCGCGAGAAGCTGCCAAACCGGCGCTCGAAGCGGTAGAAGCCGTCGTTCTTGGCCTCGTCGACCCGCTCGCGCTCACCGCTGACGGTCAGCGACCCGTCGTCGAACTCGACCGCGATCTTGTCCTCCGGGATGCCCGGCAGGTCGAACGCGTAGACCAGCTCGCTCTCGGTCTCCCAGGCGTCGACGGCAGGGATCCA
>OBLS010000827.1_pt1 | contig 11964 bp, 15 predicted proteins | sample 1519901 | NCBI WGS metagenome assembly OBLS01 (sample SAMEA3113585, study PRJEB22503) | soil metagenome
CGAGCGGGTTCCCGGAGAGGGTCCCAGCCTGGTAGACGTCGCCGGCCGGGGCAATCCGCTCCATCAGCTCCCGGCGGCCGCCGTAGGCCGCGGCCGGCAACCCGCCGCCGAGCACCTTCCCAACCACCGTCAGGTCGGCGTCGATGCCGAGTAGCTCCTGAGCGCCGCCGCGCGCCACCCGGAACCCGGTGATCACCTCGTCCAGGATCAGGACCGATCCCGCCTCCGCGGCGGCGTCCCGGATGTGTTCGAGGAACCCGGGGTCCGGAGGGACGACTCCCATGTTGCCCGGGATCGGCTCGCAGATCACCGCCGCAGGCTCGTGGCTGGCGATCGCATCGGCGACCGCGTCCTCGTCGTTCCACGGGACGATCACGGTGTCCGAGGCCTGCGCCTCGGTCACCCCGGGGCTCGCCGGCACCCCCGCGGTGGCCATCCCGGAGCCGGCCTCGGCGAGCAGCCCGTCGACGTGGCCGTGATAGGCGCCGGCGAACTTCACGATCGTGCTCCGGCCCGTCGCCGCCCTCGCCAGCCGCAGCGCCGACATCGTCGCCTCAGTCCCGGAGCTGGTCATCCGGATCATCTCGACGCTCGCGAAGCGGTCCGCGACCTCGGCCGCGAGGTCGATCTCGCCTGCGGTCGGAGCCCCGTAGCTCGTCCCTCTCTCGACAGCGCTCTGGATCGCCTCGACCACGATCGGGTCGGCGTGCCCGAGGATCAGTGGACCCCAGGAGGAGACCCAATCGACGTAGCGGTTGCCGTCAACGTCCACGATGTAGGCGCCCTCCCCCCGCTCGATGAAGATCGGCTCGCGGCCGACCTGCCTCATCGCCCGTACGGGCGAGTTGACCCCCCCGGGGAGCACCTCCAGCGCCCGCCGGTAGAGCTCGGAGGATCGGGTCAGCTGTGCTCCGCCTCCCAGCGGGAGTAGTCGTCGGTGAAGTAGTGGAGCCGGATCTTCTTGAACTCGGTTGATGAGTAGAGCACCGCGCGATCATCGCCGTGCAGGCCGTGCTCCTCGGCGATCCCGTCGAGGATCGCGTCGCACTCTTCCTTCGAGCGGCCGTGCGCCATGGTGAAGACGCTGTAGGGCCAGTCGGGATAGGTGGGTCGCTGATAGCAGTGGGAGATCCCGCGGACCGCCGCCATCCGGGCGCCGACCTCGAGAATCTTCCCCTCGGGCACGCGCCAGACGCCCATCCCGTTCGCGGAGAACCCGGCGCGGCGGTGGTAGAGGATCGCCGCGACGCGGCGCAGCAGCTTGCGATCGACCATCCCGCGCAGGTGGTCGAGAAAGGCATCGGTCGTCATCCCCGCCTGCTCGGCGGCGTCGTCGTAGGGGCGGTCGGTCACCTGCATGGGGCCCTGGAGGGCCCGGATCACGGCGACGTCGACCTCGTCGTAGGGCTGTGCCTCGAGCTCGCGCGGCGGCGCCGCGTCGACCTCGGTGGCGAGCGCTTCTGTCCCCTGCTCCATCTCGAGGTTCATGTTGATCTTGAACAGGACGAGGGTCGGGAGCTGGCGGATCGACTCGGCTCCGGTCATGCGCTGCAGTACCTCGAGCGTGCCCTCCAGGCCCAGCTTCGAGTCCGGGGCGGTGGCGATCGTGAACCAGAGGTTGAACTCGTGCGTGCGCAGGTAATTGTGCGAGACCCCGGGATGGGAGTTGATGATCTTGGCCGCGCGCTGCGGGTTGTCGGAGTCGACCTTGGCCGCGACCAGCATCGAGCTGTAGCCGAGCGCGCGGGTGTCGAAGATCGGCGTGATCTCGCGGATGATCCGCTCGTCGAGAAGGCGCTGGGCACGGGACTTGACCTCGTCGAGGTCGATCCCGCCCTCCGCGGCGACCAGCGCGAAGGGCTCGGGGGCGAGCGGGAATCTCGACTGGAGCAGGTTCATCAGCCGCTTGTCGATCTCGTCGAGCGGCACGGCGGCGCCGCCGGCACGCGAGCGGAGCTTGGGTCGGGCTACAGCCACCCGGCGGCTTCCCTGGCGAAGTAGGTGACGATCACGTCGGCGCCGGCGCGTCGAATCGCGGTCAGCGTCTCCAGCACCGCCGCCCTCTCGTCGATCCAGCCGTTGTCGGCCGCGGCCTTCAGCATCGAGTACTCGCCGGAGACCTGGAAGGCGGCCACCGGCGCGCCCGTCGCCTCCTTCACGCGGCGCACCACGTCGAGGTACGGGAGCGCGGGCTTGACCATCAGCACGTCGGCGCCCTCGTCGAGGTCGAGCAGGGCCTCGCGCACGCCCTCGGCGGCGTTCGCCGGGTCCATCTGGTAGCCGCGGCGATCACCGAACTCGGGTGTCGACTCGGCCGCGTCGCGGAACGGACCGTAGAAGGCGGAGGCGTACTTGGCCGAGTAGGCGACGATCGGCAGCGAGGTGTGCCCGAGCTCGTCGAGCTGAGAGCGGATCGCGCCGATTCGCCCGTCCATCATGTCGGACGGTGCCACCGCGTCGGCGCCCGCCTCGACGTGAGAGATCGCGGTCTTCGCGAGCAGCTCGAGCGTGACGTCGTTGTCGACCTCGCCATCCTCCCGCACGACCCCGCAGTGGCCGTGCGAGGTGTACTCGCACAGGCACACGTCGGTGATCACGAGCAGGTCCGGGTGCGCGTCCTTCAGCGCCCGCACCGCCATCTGCACGACACCCTCCTCGTCGTAGGCGCCCGAGGCCATCTCGTCCTTCTCGGCCGGGATCCCGAACAGGATCACGGCGCCGACGCCGGCCGCGGCCACCTCGCCCGCCTCGCCGACCAGCTCGGAGATCGAGAAGCGCTCCACTCCGGGCATCGACGGCACCGGCTCGCGCACCCCCTCGCCGGCGACCACGAACAGCGGCTGCACGAGGTGTTCGGGCGACAGCTCGGTCTCGCGAACCAGGTCGCGAAGCGTCTTCGACCTGCGCATACGGCGCATGCGCGTGGCGGGAAAGCTCACGGGAGGATTCTACGGCCGCTCGATCCGGCGTCGCCGTGAGGCGCTCGGGCTAGGACCGGTCGGTGCCGCCCTCGGCGAGGGCGGCGGAGACGCCCAGACCGAGGTAGATCGCACCGCTGGCGCGCTGGAGGCGCTGCTCGGAGCGCCTCGTGCGAAGCCGGGCACCCAGCGTGCCCGCGGTCAGCGCGTAGGTACCGTCGCTGAGCACGCCAAGGGAGGTGAAGACCGCGCCGAGCATGAGCATCTGGGGTGCGATCGCTCCCTGCGCCGGATCGACGAACTGGGGGAAGAAGGCGAGGAAGAAGAGCGCCACCTCGACCTCAACGGGTCAAGTCCATAAGTCGCCACCCCACCCTGCCGCCGCGCGGCCGCGACACGTCGGTCGCGTGCGCAGGGACTATACTGAACCCAATGGTTCAGTACCAACCACAACTCGACCGGACCTTCGCGGCGCTCGCGGACCCGACGCGTAGGGGCATCCTCGAGCGGCTCGGGCAAGGCAGCGCCACGATCACCGAGCTCGCGGAGCCGTTCGGCATCTCGCTCACCGGGCTGAAGAAGCACGTACGCGTCCTCGAGGACGTGGAGCTCGTCACGACCGAGAAGGTCGGACGCGCTCGCCGGTGCAGCCTCGGCCCGCGAGACCTGGACGACGCCGAGCGCTGGATCGAGACCTACCGCCACATGCTCGACGCTCGCCTCGATCGCTTCGGCGAGCTCCTCGAGCGCACGAAAGGAGAGCCGCAATGAACGAGAGCACCACAGAAGAGGGGGCCGGCACCAGCAAGGTGACCAAGCCGTCCGATCGCGAGGTCCGCAGCGAGCGCGTCTTCGACGCGCCCCGAGATCGGGTCTGGGCCGCCTATACCGACCCCGAGCTGATCCCCCAGTGGTGGGGTCGCGCGAATGCGACGACGACCGTCGACAAGATGGACCTCAGGGCCGGCGGGGAGTGGCGGTTCGTGGACGGCGATCCGGACGGCGATGGAAAGGCGTTCAAGGGGACCTACCGAGAGGTGACCCCGCCCGAGCGCATCGTCCAGACCTTCTGCTGGGAAGCCATGCCGGACCACGTCCTCGTCGAGACCGTGACGTTCGAGGACCTCGGCGACGGTCGCACTAAGGTCACGTCGACGTCGCTGTTCGACACCAGCCAGGAGCGCGACGGCATGCTCCAGTCGGGCATGGAGACCCCCCAGACCGATTCCACCGACCGGCTCGCGGAGCTGCTCGCGAAGACTGGATAGGTCCGGATAGATTGCGGCCGATGTCGCCCGGACCCGCAGCCGGGCGAGCGGATGCAGGGACGGAGGCCGAGGTCGCGCTCTCGCGAGTGTTCCCCCTCTACCTCGTCGTCTTCATCGGTTTCGTCGGGTACAGCCTCATGATCACCGTCTTCACGCCGCTGGTGATCGGCGGCGGTGGCCGCCTCCTTCCGGCGAGCAGCTCGACCTCGGAGCGAACGGTCGTCCTCGGGGTCCTCCTTGCCCTTTACCCCCTCGCACAGTTCCTCGCCGCCCCGGTTCTTGGCGCCCTCTCCGAACGCTTCGGGCGCCGGCGAGTGCTCCTCGTCTCGCTCGCCTCGAGCGCGGCGTGCTATGGGCTCATCGCCCTCGCCCTGCACCTGCGGAGCTTGCCGTTGCTCAAGACACTCGGGTTCATAACCCCGGCGGAGAAACTGGCGGAGCTGATCGAGGCCCTCGACCCGCCCGCCGAGCGATGACTCGCTTCGGCCTACGGCCTTCGCTCGCCAGCGCTCGGACCGACGTGAGACGATCCAGGACGTCAGGGGTGGTGCATTGACCCGTTGAGGTCAAGGTTCAGGAAGTCGACCAGGAAGCCCTCCCAGAAGAGGCGTCTGTCGGTGCGGCTGCGCTCGGGGAGGGTGAGGGGCGCCTCACCGCGCGCGAGCAGCGCCCTGACCCCGAGGTAGATCAGATACGCGGCACCGGCGTACTTGACGACCGTGAAGGCCGCCGCGGAGGAGGCGATGATCGCCGAGACCCCGATCGCCGCGGCGACCGCGTGGGAGAAGTTGCCGAGCCCCACGCCGAGCACGGAGACGGCGCCGGCGCGGCGCCCCTGGGCGACGCTGCGCGTGACGACGTAGAGCACGGACGGGCCAGGGATGACCAGCAGCACGATGCTCGCGCCGGCGAAGAGAGGAAGGTCTCGAAATCCGGCATTGGGTATCAGAAGCTACACGGGCTCCCCCCGTGCTCCTCCTGCCCGTGATCCACCCGCCTCAGGGAAGCAGACGCTCGAATGTCGCCCGTGCCCGGGCAAAGGCGTTCTCGTCCCCGAAGAGCTGGAAGCGCTGGTTGGCGCCCTGGGCGACGGAGTGGAGCTCGAAGGCGAGCTGGTCCGGGTCCTCGACGCCGGCCACCCTTGCGAGCTGGGCGAGGCCGTCGACCCAGGCCTGAACCGCGTCCCGCACCTTGTCACGAACCGGGCCGGGCCGGCTGTCGAACTCGCTCGAGGTCTCGGCCCAGAAGCAGCCGCCCGAGAAGACCGCCGACTCGAGGTGATCGAGATAGCCGTCGCACAGCGCCCGCAGTCGTGGCGCGCCCTCGTCTTCCTTCAGCGCCGGCTCCACGACCTCTGCGATGAACCGCTCGGAGGCGGCGTCGACCGTCGCGAGCTGGAGCTCCTGCTTGGAGCCGAAGTGGCGGAATAGCCCGCTCTTGCTCATCCCCAGCTCGGAAGCGAGTCGCCCGATCGTCAGGCCCTCGAGCCCCTCGACCGACGCGAGGTCGACCGCGCGCCTGAGTATCGCCTCGCGAGTGGTTGCCGCACGCTGCGTTCGCAACGCCACGGCCGTGGATCCGTCCTCCATGCGGGCATTCTACTGGACGGCACGCACGAACGTTCGTGCTTTATACTGCGGCGCCAACCACGAACAGGAGGCTGCAATGGCCGGGTTCAGCGTCAAGAGGATCGAGGAGATGGAAGGGATCGGCCCGCGAGGCGTCTTCAAGCGCGCGCGTGGGGAGCTGGGCGTCACGGCATTCGGGATGGCCGTGATCGAGATGCCGCCGCACGCCGACCGGTATCCGGAGCACTCCCACGCCGAAGATGGCCAGGAGGAGGTCTACCTGGCCATGCGCGGCTCGGGCGAGATCGAGATCGAGGGCGAGCGGCATCGGATCGACCCCGAGACGATGATCCGGGTGGGCCCCGGCGTGACCCGCAAGGTGTGGACGGGGGACGACTCCCTGCGGCTGCTGATCATCGGGGGCGTCCCGGGGAAGGCCTACGAGGCGCCGGAGTTCAGCGAGCTGGGCGCGCCCGACCCGACGCGGGCAGCCGCCGGCTAGGATCCAAATCGCCGCAACGCGAGCCGCGCGAGGGCGCCGTAGGCGAGCGTGATTGCCGCGAGGTGCAGGAGCGGAAGCCAGATCGAGGGTCCGGCCTCCTCGAGCGCGCCGGAGATCGCGTCGAGCGCCGGGCTGAAGGGGAAGATCGCGGTCACGACCTCGAGCACGTCGAACAGCGTCGGGCTCACGCTGCCCGACGGCACCAGGGAGAGGAACGCGATCGGCAGCGAGACCATGAACGCGAGCAGGGAGCTGGCTCGCACCTCCCGGGCCGCGCCCCCTATGGCCGCCCCGAAGGCGGCAAACCCGGCACCCGCGACCACGATCGCCGGGATCCAGAGCGGGAAGCGACCCCAGTCCAGATCGACGAAGAGCTGGATCCCGACCAGCATCACGAGCGTCACGACAAGCGAGCAGATCACCCCCAGCGCGACCTTCTCCGCGAGCAGCGACGTGCGGCCGACCAGGCCGCGCGTGAGGCGCGCGAAGGCGTTCTCCTCCCGCTCCAGTGCCAGCGAGCCCGCGACGAGGAGCACCGTCACGAACATCAGCGTCACCGTCGCCGCGACGCCGATCGCGAACGCGTCGAGCGTCGGGCGCTGGCCCGAAACGGCCTCCTGGTCGATCTCGATCGGCTGCCTGACCGCGCCGAGCAGCGGCACCGCCAGATCGAGGTTCCGGCGCGCAAGGGCCGCAAAGCGGGCGACCCGCTCGACCGCCGTCCGCTGCGGCGGCGGGAGGCCCCTCTGGACCGCGTTCAGGATCCTCCCGGCCTGCTCGAGGCCGAGGATGTCGATCGTCTGGCCGAGGACGTCGAACGAGCCGCCCCCGACCAACAGGTCGAGGTAGCCAGCGGCCTGGTCCGACACCCGCTGGGAGATCAGCAGGTTGGCCTCGGTGACCAGGGAGTCGATGCGATCGTCAACCAGCTGCGCCTTGAGCGGATCCTCCTCGTTGACCAGCACCTGAACGCTCGGCTGCTCGGGGTTCAGCGTGGTGAGGGAACGCAGCTTGTCGATCAGGTCCGGCGGGATGATCAGCGCGGCGAGAACGTCGCCGTCCTCGACCTGCCGTCTCGCCTCCTCGACCGAGCCGACCTCCACGCACTCGATCCGCGAGCAGAGCTCGGCCATCGCATCCACCTGCCCGAACTCCGTCTCATCCCCGAAGGGAAACTCCTCGCCCTCCGGCACCTGGCTGAAGAAGGCGACACGCGGCTCCTCCGGCCCGCGGGAGAGCGCGAACCCGATCAGCACCGCGATCGCGATCGGGTAGATGATCAGCAGCGCCGTGATCAGTGGCGAGCGGCGCAGGATCTGCAGGTCCTTGATCAAGAGCCAACGCATCAGCCGCCCCGCCGCATCAGTGACCGCGCTGGTGAAGGAAGGCAACGAACGCGGCCTCGAAGTCGTCGGCCGACGCCGCGCGCGCGCCGGCGGCCGCCTCGGCCGCGACCGCCTCGTGGAGCTCGCGCACCGACCCGTCGAAGAGGCGCTCGCCGTCGGCGAGCACGAGCAGTCGCTCCCCGTAGCGCTCCGCCTCCTGGATGTTGTGGGTGGAGAAGATCACGGTGGTGCCGCCCCCTGCCAGGCCGAGCACGAACTCCCACAGCCGCTCGCGCTGGCGCGGGTCGAGGCCGGCGCTGGGCTCGTCGAGGAGAAGCACCGCGGGGCGGGCGAGCAGCCCGATCGCGATGTTGATCCGCTGCTGGTTTCCGCCCGACAGCGTCCCCACCTGGTCGTCCCGGCGTTCGCCGAGCGCGGTCTGGGCGAGCATCTCCTCGACCGTGGCGTCGACGTCGGGGACCCCCTCGAGGTGGGCGAAGAGACGCAGGTTCTCGGCCACCGTGAGGCGGCGGTAGAGCGCGGCCTGCTGCGGGATCCACCCGATCTCGCCCGGGGTACGGCTCACCGTCCCCTCGTCCTGCTTCCGAATCCCGGCGAGGATCGAGAGCAGCGTGGTCTTGCCGGCCCCGTTGGGCCCGATCACCGCCAGCAGCTCGCCGCGGTGAGCCTCGAAGCTCACGCCTCGCAGGGCCACCCGCTCACCGAAGCGCTTCACGAGCCCTCGCCCCTCGATCACCACCTCGCGCTCCGCCACCCGCGCGGTGGGCGTGCTCTCCGGGATGTTCCCTGTCACCGGCGAAAAGCTAGAGGTTCGGGGATGCCGGTTGCCGCACCCGGATGCGGCTGGGCGGCCGGTGCTCAGGTGGCGGGTGCCGTGGCCCGCTCCTCGCGCGCCGCGGCCTCGTGGAGCACCGGGTTGTCGATCCCCTCGATGATCAGGCGCGCGCCCGCCGCGGCGTGGCCGTCGCCAAGCCGCCCCCGGTGCAGCAGCGCCCGCGCCGTGAGCTCCCGTAGGGCGCTTCGCGACGCGGTCTCCTCGAGCCGCATCGCCATCTCGCGCGCGTCGCCGGCGCCCCAGTCGACGGCCACGCCGATCGCTGCATCGAGCACGTATGCGTACGCCCATTGATACGTATCCGACCACCGCGTGCATCGCGTCCGTGCCTCCTGCAGCCACCGCGCCGCCTCGTCGAGGTCGCCGCGCTCGGCGGCCACCAGTCCGAGCCCCCGTGCCGAAAATGCCTCCCAGCACGGGTCCCCGAGCTGGCAGCCGAGCGTGAAAGCGTGCTCGAAGCGCTCCTGCGCCCGGGCGAGATCGCCTCGCACCCTGTCCACCTCCGCGCGGGTCGTCTCCGGGAAGGGGAGGTATGCGAGCCACCGCTCCTCCTTCGCATCGGCGATCGAGCGCTCGGCCACCCCCGCCGCCTCGGCGAGCTCGCCTCGAAGCAGCCGCGCTCGAGCCAGCATCGCGCTGCTGAACACCAGCTGCCGACGATCGCCGGCACGCTCGGCGCGGCGGAGGGACTCCTCGAGCCGGGCCAGCGCCCCCGGATAGTCCGCGGTGTCGGAGCAGAGCATGCCGCGAACCCCCAGCACGGCGGCGGTCTCGGAATCTCCCTCCGCGAACTCCTCGGCCTGCGCGAGATGGGAGACCGCCTGCTCGTGTCGTCCGGCGACCACCCCGACCCACCCCAGCTCCCGGTGCGCGATCGTCGCGATCTCGCGGGCGTCGGCTCGTTCCGCCAGCGTGAGCGGCCGGTGGAGGCTGGCCGCGGCCTCCGTGGCTCCCGCCGAGATCGCCGCCCGGCCGGCCTCCAGCAGACCGCGAGCCGCCGTGCGACTCCCCGCTTCCCTGCGACGGGCGGGCTCCGGCTCGTCGGCGGCGCGGCGGACGGCGGGCGAGGGCTCGTACCCGAGCTCGCGCCGAAACAGCTCTTCGCAGGCCTCCGCCTGTGCCCGTGCGGCCCCCCGATCGCCGCTGCCAGCCAGGCAGCGCACAAGGAGCTCCTGGTGGTTCTCGTCGAGCGGGTTCAGGGTCGTTGCGCGGCGGGCAAGCCCGATGGCGGCGTCGGGCTCCCCGGCGGCAAGCCTGGCCAGCGCGCTCTCGTGCAGAACGCCCTCCATCGCCCCAGCGAGGCGGCGCCGCTCGACAAGCAGCCAGGACTCGAACGTGGCGGCCGCGGCGAAGCTCATGCCCTCGGCGAGCGCGAGGTACGCGAGCAACGCCCACGCCTTCCGGCCGCGGGGCGTCGCCGCCGGCTGGCCGTCGCGGTGCAGGGCGGGTCGTCCCAACAATCGAATCGAAAGACTCACCGTGCCTCGAGCCGAGGGTACCCGCGCAGCCACAGCCCGGCAAGCCGTCGGGGCGGGCGCTTTGTGAGCTGGGCGGCCCGCACCGTCACCATCGCCCGCAGCTCCTCGGTCCGCGTGAACGGGTCGGCGACGGCGTCTCCGCTGGCCAGCGAGTGGGCGACGAGGATCCGCCCGTCGACCTCGCCCACGAGGTGCGGAGGGGCGGGCAGCCGACGGGTGTCGCGCTGTGCGACCCGCTCGAGCGAGGGCGCATCGTCGTCGGTGGCGAAGCGGATCGAAATGTTCTGCATCGGTGCCTCCTTCGTAGCTGTCGGCTCCAGCTGGTCGAGCATCGCGTCCGGCCGTGTGAGCGGGCGTGTGAGGCCGGATACGCTCAACACAATGGCCACCAGCCACTCGCCTCACAGTCGGCCTTCGGCCGATGTTCGGCGCCAGCATTGCTTGCGGGTCCTATTCATCGGCGACGTGGTCGGGAAGCCGGGTCGAGCCGGCCTCGCACGTGCGATGCCCGAACTGCGCGAGCGCCACTCCCCCGACCTGGTGATCGTCAACGGCGAGAACGCCGCGGGCGGGATCGGGATCACCGAGAAGACCGCGGGCGAACTGTACGAGGCGGGGGTCGACGTGCTGACGAGCGGGAACCACGTCTACAAGCACCGCGAGGCCTACGGCTTCCTCGACGACGAGGAGCGGATCGTGCGCCCGGCCAACTATCCTGTCGGGAACCCGGGGCGCGGCCATACGGTTGTCGAGGTTGCGGGGCGGCGGGTTGGCGTGCTCAACCTCAGCGGGGCGATGTACCTGACCGTCGCGCGCAGCCCGTTTCCCGAGGCCGACGCCCTGGTCGAGCGGCTGGACAGTGAGACCGACGCGATCGTGGTCGACTTCCACTGCGAGCTGACCAGTGAGAAGGTGGCGATGGGCTGGCATCTCGACGGGCGGGTCGCCGCCGTGCTCGGCACCCACACCCACGTCCCCACCGCCGACGCGCGCGTGCTCCCCGGCGGCACCGCCTACATCTCCGACGTCGGCATGACCGGCTCGCGCGCCGGGATCATCGGCGTGAAGCGCCACCAGGCGCTGGAGGCCTTCCGCACCCAGATGCCGATCCGCTTCGAGACCGCCGAGGAGGACGTGTGGATCAACGCGATCGTGGTCGAGGTGCGCGACGACGGGCTCGCGGAATCGATCGAGCAGGTGTTGATGCCCGCGCCTGCCTGATGCCTGCCCTGGTTCGGGAAACGCGGATTCGGGTATTCGGATCACTGCCTCGACACAACGAGGAAAGGAGGCCCAGATGAGCACGCTCGCGATCATTCTCATCGTCGCCGCTGCGGTCATCGTGGTGGCGCTGGTCGCGTACTTCGCGACGAGGGGCAGGACGACCGAGAGGCGCCGCCAGGCGCGAGACATGCGTGACAGGGCGGACATCACCCGCGCCCAGGCGGCAAAGCAGCGCGCCACCGCCGAAGAGAAGGAGGCCAGCGCCAAACGGGAGGCCGCCGAGGCCGAGGCCCAACAGGCCCGCGCCAGGCAGCAAACCGCCGAAGCGGATGAGCGCGCCCGCGTGGCGGAACGCCAGCACGCGGAGGCCGACCGGCAGGCCGAGCGGGCAGCCGCGATCGACCCCGATCGGAAGCGCCGCGGCTTCCTGCGACGGCGCAGGCGCGAGCGCGACGAGACCGCCGAGCGTCAGTAGCGTTCCGGCCTCGGATGACTGATCATTGGGGCCTGCGCTCGGCGCAGGCCCCATCCACATGAGCGAATCGTTCGATGCCCGCGTTCTGTACCGCGCGGTCCTCCTCGCGGCAGGGTTGCTCGTGCTCGGGCTGTTGTTCCGACAGCTGACCACGCTTCTGATCGCCGTCCTGATGACGGTGCTGATCTCGATCCCGCTGACCGGCGCCGCGAACCGGCTGGAGCGTTACCGGGTGCCGCGGCCGATCGGCGCGCTCGCCGGCCTGCTCGCCGTGATCGGGGTGATCGCGCTGATGGTCTGGGCCCTGATACCCCCCTTCGTCGACGAGACGAACGAGTTCATCGACGAGG
>OBLS010000828.1_pt1 | contig 11960 bp, 14 predicted proteins | sample 1519901 | NCBI WGS metagenome assembly OBLS01 (sample SAMEA3113585, study PRJEB22503) | soil metagenome
CGCGGTCGCCGAGGGTGAACTCGTGGGGGAGCTTGCCGGCGTTGGTGACCGAGAAGGTGACCCGGCGGCCGGCCCGGACCATGATCGCGTCCGGGCGGTAGCGGAAGCGGTCGTTCATCACCACCCGGACGGGGTCGCCGGTCGCCCAGGTGGGCCCCGGCTTGCGGTGGGCCACCCGGGGGGCGCGGGTCGCCGGCGGGGCCGCCTGGTCGGGGGAGGGGACGGCCAGCTCGGGGAGGGCGCAGGCGGAGGCGAGCAGGACCACGCCGGCCAGCAGGGCGGCGAGCGGGAGAAGGGCGCGGCGGGGCACGGCGGAACCGTCCCAACCCGGCCTAACGCCCGGGTAACCGGGCCGCCGGGCCGGCGACCGGGCGGGTCAGGGTCGCGGACGGGTCAGGGGTCGCGGGGCGGGAACGGCTGGCCGTGGTTGTGGGTGATGGCCAGCCGGGCCAGCTCGACCCGGAGGGCGCGCTCGGTGAGGGCGGTCAGCGTGGTCCGGTCGGCCGACCCGGCCAGGTGGGCGACCGCGTCCCTGGCCGTCTCGACCAGGTCGGCCGGCAGCCGGAAGCTCATCCGGGTCCTGGCCGGGACCGGGGGCGGCGGCTCCGGGGCGGCCGCCGGGGGCCCGTCGAGCGGGTTCCAGACCCCGAGGTGCCGCCCGCCGCGGTCGCCCAGGGCCCGCGGTGCCGTGCCGACCCTCCTGGCCGACGGGGCCGAGGGCCCGGGGAGCAGGTCGTCGAGCCCGTCGCCGGCCCCGGGGCCGGGCAGCAGCTCGTCCAGGGCGTTGGACCCGCGGCCCCGCCGGGCAGGCGGGTCGGGGACCGGCTGCAGCCGGGGCCGCCGGGGCGGGGGCGCCGGCTCGTCGGCCGGCTCGGCGCTCAGGTCCCAGGCCGGGCCCGGCAGCAGGTCATCGAGCGCGTTGTAGGCGCCCATCCGCTTGGGTCTCGCCATCCGCGGCACTCCTCGCGTGGAACTCTGCCGCGGCGGCCCGGTAGTCGTGCGCCACGGAGCTGTCAGGGGCGTAGATGGTGACGGGGAGGCGGTGCCCTGGCGCCTCGGCGACCCGGACGCTCTCGCGGATCATGGTCTCCATGACCACGTCCCCGAACCGCTCGCGCAGGCTCTCGACGACCTCCCGCGACAGGGCCGTGCGCTTGTCGACCTGCGAGGCCAGCACGGCCGACAGCCGCAGGCGGCGGTTGAGCCGGAGCTTGACGGTGTCGATCGTCTGGTTGAGGGCGACCAGGCCGGCCAGCGGCATGACCCGGGTCTGGACCGGGATGAGGACCTCGTTGCAGGCGGCCAGGGCCGAGTAGCAGAGCAGGCCGAGGGCGGGCGGGCAGTCCATCAGGATGTAGTCCCACTGGTCGTGGGGGAGCTCGTCGACGGCCTGGCGCAGGATCATCTCGGCCCCGGCCTGGGTGGTGGCGTTGCGCTCGGCTCTCGTCATCCAGGACGACGACGGCACCAGGTCGAGGTTGTCGACGCCGGTCGCGCGGACCGCCTTCTCCAGCGGGGCCCCGTTCTCGAAGACCTCGTAGAGGGCGCGGGCGTCGACGGTGCCCAGCCAGGTGCTCGCGTTGGCCTGCGGGTCCAGGTCGATCACGAGCACGCGCCGGCCCTGCTCGGCAAGGGCGGCGCCCAGGTTGACCACGGTCGTTGTCTTCCCAACGCCGCCTTTCTGGTTGGCGACGGCGATTCGCCGCATGTGCACCACCTGTGGATAGGCGTTGTGGGCTGGCGGAAGGGTACAACACGGATCCTGCCGCGTCGGGGAGGTTGGCAGGGTTTACGATCCGGTGATGGCGACCCACCGCTTCGAGACCGTGCTGGAGGCCGAGGGCAGCGGCGTGTTCTTCGAGGTGCCGCTGGACGTCCCGGCCGTCTTCGGCAAGGCCAGGGCCCCGGTCAGGGGCACCATCAACGGCCAGCCGTTCCGCAGCACCGTTGCCGTGTACGGCGGCCGCTCCTACCTGCCGGTCAACAAGGCCCTGCGCCAGGCCGCCGGGGTCGCGGCCGGCGACGCGGTGGTGATCGAGCTGGAGGCGGACGACCAGCCCCGCACCGTCGACCCGCCGCCCGACCTGGCCGCCGCCCTGGCCGCCGACCCCGAGGCCAGGGCCGCCTTCGACGGCCTCTCCTTCACCCACCAGCGCGAGTACGCCGACTGGGTGACCGAGGCCAAGCGGGAGGCGACCCGCGCCCGGCGGGTCGCCCAGACCGTCCAGATGCTCCGCGACGGCCGCCGCCACCCCTGACCTGGGTGCTCCGGCCGGGGTGCCCTGGCCCTAGCCGGCCCGCTCCACCGGCCGGCCGTTGCGGGTGCGGGCCTCGACGACCAGGCTGCCGTTGGCCTTGGCCCACTCGGTCAGGGCCGCCACCGGCTCGCGCAGGCTGGCGCCCAGGGGGGAGAGCGAGTACTCGACCCGGGGCGGCACCTCGGGGAAGATGCGCCGCTCGACCAGCCCGGCCCGCTCCAGCTCGCGCAGGGTCCGGGTGAGCATCTTGCCGGAGATGCCCCCGATCTGGTGGCGCAGCCACGAGTGCCGCTTGGGCCCGTCGACCAGGCACCCGGCGACGAGCACGGCCCACTTGTCGGCGATGAGGGCGAGGGCGGCCCGGGAAGGGCAGCGGGCGCTGTAGACGTCCGCCGCTGATCGCTGGTCGGCCTGTCCCGGTATGTGAGACATGCGCCGAGCATACCCTGTAGCCACGTGGGTTGCTGAACTTCCCTTGAGCACTTATGGTGCCCTTGGGAACGCAATAGCCCCTAAGTCGTCGCGGAGCCCAGAAGGTACGCGGCGGTGTACCGGAGGGAGGGGCTAGTGGTGGTCATCAAGGTCCAGCAGGCTCCAGCCGAGCATCTTGAGTACAGAACTACCGGATGCGCAGGAGCTTCGCCGCTGCCGGCTCGACACACCATGAGCGGTGGGAGGTCCGGTCCGGACCATGACCGTATGAGGGAGTCCAATGCGCCAACCCAAGCCGAGTGAGCCCAAGCACCTGACCGCGTCGCAGGCCGCGGCCCTGCTCCAGGTGTCTCCGAAGACCGTGTCCCGCTGGGCCAAGGAGGGCAAGCTGCCCTTCGTCCGCACCCTGGGCGGCCACCGCCGGTACCCGGACAGCGAGATCCGGGCACTGGTCGACAGCCTGTCCGAGCGGCCGACGTCCGACGGGGACCAGAGCTCCGGCTCCCGCTCGGCCTAGGCAAGCCGTCACCGACCGCCAGGGGGCCGGCGGTCGTTCCAGCCTGCGTGCCGGCTCCTCAGTTTCCTTGTTGATTTGTCGTGGAATCACCAAGGTATGCGGATCGCGCTTATTGCTCCTCCTTGGTACACCATCCCGCCCAGCGGCTACGGCGGCATCGAGTGGGTGGTCGCGCTCTTGGCCGACGGGCTGACCGACCGCGGCCACGAGGTCACCCTGTTCGCCGCCCCCGGGTCCGGCACCAGGGCCCGGCTGGTCTCGCCGCTCGAGGAGGAGCCGCCCCGCGACGCCATCGGCGACCCGTGGTACGAGGCCAGCCACGTCGTCTCGGTCTACGAGCACGGCGATCAGTTCGACATCCTGCACGACCACACCGGGCCGGTCGGGGTCAGCGTCGGCGCCCTCAGCAACTGCCCCACCATCCACACCCTGCACGGGCCCTTCACCCAGCAGGCGCACATGCTCTACAGCCGGGTCGCCCGCCAGCACTGGTTCGTGGCCATCTCCGAGAGCCAGAAGTCCATGGCCCCCGAGAACCTGCGCTGGGGCGGGGTCGTCTACAACGGCATCCCCATGGACCGCTACCCGTTCCGTGAGGACAAGGACGACTACCTCTTGTTTCTCGGGCGGGCCGACGAGGAGAAGGCCCCGCACCTGGCCATCGAGGCGGCCCGGCGGGCCGGACGGCGGCTGGTCATGTGCGTCACCACCAAGAACGAGCGCGAGCGCAACTACTGGGCTGACAAGGTTGAACCGCTGCTGGGTGACGACGTCGAGGTCCGGGGCGAGTGCGACCAGGAGCAGAAGACGCAGCTGCTGGCCGAGGCGTCTGCCCTGCTGTTCCCGATCCAGTGGGCGGAGCCGTTCGGCCTGGTGATGACGGAGGCGATGGCCTGCGGGACCCCGGTGGTGGCCTGGCGCAACGGCTCGGTGCCCGAGGTGGTGGCCGACGGCGAGACCGGCTTCATCGTCGAGTCGGTCGACGAGATGGCCGAGGCCGTCGGCCGGGCCGGCGACCTGGACCCGCGCGTCCTGCGGTCACGGGTCGAGGAGCGGTTCTCCGCCGAGGCGATGGTCTCCGGCTACGAGCGTGCCTACGAGCGCGCCCTCGCCGGGGAGCAGGCCGCCGCCGGCTAGTTCAGGAGCAGGTTGGCGACCACGGTCAGCAGCACCGAGGCGACCACCGAGAACAGGATCATCAGCAGGCAGCCGAAGCCGCCGCCCAGCGGGCGGACCTCGACGTTCCTTCCGAAGCGCATGGCCTCATGAGTCGCCCGCCGGCGACTCGACAAACCGGTGGTTGTCGGGGGTTTGGGATGGCGTCGGCCGCATAGTCATATGACGGCGGCCGTGCTGCCGCCCGCCGAGCAGGACCGCACTCGTCCTGCGCCGTGCCGACGCGGCCCACCGCCGCACCCTCAGCTTCGACCCCATCTGCCCTGGCTTCGCCGTGCCATGGCCGGCGTGGCCGCATCCCGCCCAGAAAGGAGGACCGACCATGACCATGGTCGATCCCAAGGACCACCTCGACCGCAGGTACGAGAACGCCAAGCCGAGCGAGCTGCCCGACGCCCCGGTCGATGCCCTGCGCGGGCTCGGCAAGGCCGGCAGCGAGGCGCTGCGCAAGGCCATCGGTGTCAAGACCATCCGCGACCTCGCCACCAACCAGTTCGTGCTCGCCGCCCAGGAGCTTCTGGGACTCGCCGAGGGCCGGGTCACGGTGGCCGACAGCGGTCCCCGGCCGGCCGCCGGACCCGTCGCCGGCCTCGCCGCCCGGCGGGACCGTTCCGATGATGACGACGACACCCTGGTCCGCTCCGAGGAGGAGCTGGAGGTCGGGACCGAGCAGGCCAGGCGCGGCCGGGCCGGCGTCCGCAAGCGCGTCGAGACCGAGCAGGTCGAGCGGACGGTCCCGGTGGAGCGGGAGGAGCTGCGCGTGGAGCGCGAGCCGATCCCCGCCTCCGAGCGCGGCCGGGCCGAGCTCGGCGAGGACGAGCAGACCATCGAGCTGCACGAGGAGCGGCCGGTGGTCGACAAGCAGGTCGTGCCCAAGGAGCGCATCCGGGTCGGCAAGGAGGTCGTGACCGACGAGGAGCAGATCTCCGAGGAGGTCCGCAAGGAAGCGGTCGACATCGACGACCCCGATCGGGGGCGGTGACGACCATGACCCTTCCGTCCCACGACACCGCCAGGAGCTGGCCCGGCCTGAGCGTGCTCGACCGCGACGGCGACGCCGTCGGCAGGATCACCCACATCTACCTGGACCGGGACAGCGGGCAGCCGGAATGGGCCCTGGTGGCCATGCCGGAGCGGGGGCGGGTCTTCATCCCCCTCACCGACGCCAGGGCGGTCGACGACCGGGTCCGGGTCGTGGTGGCCAAGTCGGCGGTCCGCGAGGCGCCGGAGGTGGCCTCCGGTCGCGAGCTGAGCCAGCAGGACGAGACCCGGCTGTACCGCCACTACGGCATCCCCGCGCCGTCCAGCGGCGGCCGGGCCAGGGGCGCCGCCGACCGGGTCAACGAGCTCGCACGAGGCACCGCGAACCGGGCCCGGGCGGCCGGCGGCCGGGCTCGCGGAGTCGCGACCTCGGCGCCGGCCAGGCGGGTGCTGTCCGCGGCCGGGGTGGCGTCGGCGCTGGGGGCGGCGGCCGCTCTGGCCGGGCGGTCCGGGCGGCGACGGCGCGGCGGGCTCGCCGGGGCGCTCGACGGCCTGGTGGCCGTGCCCGCGGCAGCGTGGCGGCGCCGGCGCCGGCGGCAACGGGTCCGCGCGGCCGGGCGGCTGCTCGGCGGTGCGGCCATGGCACCCGTGCAGGCGGTCGGCAACCTCGGGGCCGAGATCGGCCGGCGGGCGCCGTCCCCACCACGTCCTCTCTCACGCAGACGGAGGTCCAGGATGGCAGGCAACCTCAAGCTGGCGGTCGGGCTGGCCGCCGGGTACGTCCTCGGCGCCAAGGCGGGCCGGGAGCGCTACGAGCAGCTGCGCGACGCGGCCCGCCAGGTCGCCGACCGCCCGGAGGTCCAGCAACTGGCCGGCAAGCTCCGCAGCGGTCTCGAGGCCGGCGTGGACAAGGCGGCCAGCAGCGCCAGCGATCGCCTGGAGCGAGCTCGCTCGGCCGGGTCCACCAGTCCTGACGACGACCGGCCCCGGGTCGGCGAGGCCAGGGTCACCAACGAGGTGTCCCAGGCCGGCGAGGAGCTGGAGCAGCCCGAGCCGAGCAGGGCCAAGGCGAGGCGCTAGCCGGGTCGCGCTGGCGGGTCGTCGGGGTTGCGCTGGCGACCCCACGGCCCGCCAGCGACCACGGTGCGCGCGACCTCGGCCACGGGGCGGCGCGAGGACCGAGCCACCGATCGGATGCGCTGGTAGGCGGCATCCGCGGAGAGGCCCTCGCGTCCCATCAGCACCCCCTTGGCCTGCTCGACGATGATCCGGTGCTCCAGGGCCCACTGCAGCTGCTCGACCAGCCGCCCCTGGAGCTCGGCGGCGAGCGCGGTGCCCAGCAGGGCGCCGACCAGCCGCCCGTAGATCTCGCCCGCGTTGACCTCGCTGTGGTCCCACTCGCGAGGCTCGTTGGAGTAGATGTTGAGCGTCCCGACGGTGCCCTGGGCCACGTCCACGGGGACGCTCAGCACGGCGTGGACGCCGTCATGGCGCAGCACCTTGGCCAGATCGGGCCAGCGCTCCTCGACGGCGTTGTCGGTGACCTGCTGCAGCACCCCCTGGTGGAACGCCTCCAGGCACGGTCCCTCGCCCAGCCGTTCCTGGGCGGCCTCGAGGGTCTGGGCGCGCGGGTCGGTCGCGGTGACCCAGCGCAGCACCTCGCCCTCGCCCACCAGCATGAGGCCGGCTCCCTCGGCCTTGAACAGCGCCCTGGCCGCGTCCGCGACCAGCTGGAGGGCCGGGCCGAGCCCGGTCCTGCGCAGCTCGAGGTCCTGGAGCGAGCCGATGCTCTTGAGGAGCGCCCCGACGTCGATGCGCTCGACGATCTCCAGCTCTGTGCTACCCATGGGCTTCACCAGCGCACGGAGCCGGCAGCGCTGCCGGCTCCGTGCGGTTCCCTTCGCGTCAGCTGCTCTTGGGCTTGCGCTCGCTGGCGGCGCGCTTGGGGGTGGTGGTGGTGCGGCTCTCGGTGGTGGCATCCGAGGTCTCGGCACCGGCGGCCGTGGCCGTTGTGCCGGTGGTGGGCACGCTCGGCGTGGTGGTGGCGGTGGTCGAGGCGCTCGGGGTGGACGGGGTCGCCGGGGTCGTGGTGGTGGTCGTCGTGGTCGTGCCGCTGGTGGAGCCGCTGGTGCCGGAGGTGGCCGGCCCGCTGGCGGCGACCTTGTCCCCGGCCTCCTGGACCTTGTCGGCGGCCTTGTTGGCGACCTGCTCCACGCGGGCCCCGAGGTCGCCCGGGACGCTGTCCATGACCTTCTTCACCTGTGGCTTGTCGAGCAGCTGGCGGGCGCTGGCGGTGATCTGCTCGTAGCGCTCCCGGCCAGCCTTGGCGCCGAGGACGTAGCCGACCGCGCCACCGACGACCATTCCGAGCTTGCCCAGCTTCATCTTCGACCTCCGTCGCCTGGGGGTGACCTTGCGTGCCTGCTTGCCGACGTTCCTCTGCACCTTGCGCCCGGCCGCCGCCGGGGCCGCGACCACCGACCGGGCCGCCACGGCGGTCGCCGCGGCGGCCTTCTTGCGGGTCCGCGCCCGCTTCCGGGCCTTGCGCTTGGACTCGACCGAGGCGGCCGTCGCCGGCGGGACGGCGGCGGCCCGGCGGGCCGCCTTGCGCGCGGCCCGGCGGCCGCCCTCGGCGGCGGCCAGCCCACCGGCGACGGCGGCCGTGGCGCCGGTGGCGGCGGCCTTCGTGGCCTTGCGGCCGCCCTCGGCCGCTCCCTGCCCGGCCTTGGCGGCCGTGCGGGCGGCGGTGCGGGCGGCCTTGCGGCTGGCCCGTCCGGTGGTCGCGGCGGCGGCCAGGCCGGTGGCGGCCGCGACCTGAGCGGCCTTGAGGCCGGCGTCGGCCGCCCCGCGACCGGCGCGATCGGACTTGCGAGCGGTCCTGCGGGCGGCCCGCTTGCCGCCCTTGGCCGCCTTGCGGGCGCCCTCGCCGCCGGCGGCGGCCACTGCCTGGCGGCGGACCTCGTCGGCCGCCTTGGCGAGGGCGTCGGCGGCCTCGCGGCCGGCCTGGCCGACCCGCTCGCCGATGCTCGGCGGCTGCCGGCGGCGGCGGCGGCGCAGCGCGGCCAGCGCGGCCGCGACCGCGGCCAGGACGACCGCCCCGAACCCGGCGGCGGCTGCCTGCTTGCCCCGGCCCGTCCGGTCGGCATCCCCGGCGGACGTGCCGGTGGCCCCGCCCGACCAGGAGGTCCCGGCGGCCGGCGTCGCCGTCTGGCTCGTGCCCGAGGCGACCCCGGCCACCGCCGGCGCGTCGGCCTCGAGCCGGGAGGAGGGCGGCAGCTCGCTGGTGGCGTCGGACGAGGGCGCGGTGCCGCCGTCGGCCGAGGCGGTCTCGCCGGCGGGCAGGCCGCTGGCCGACTCCTCGGTGGTGTACTGGATGCCGTAGTGGGCGTAGAGGCGGGCCTCGTCCTCCTCGGACAGCTCCGCGTCCTGCTCCAGCCGGGGAGCCTCGCGGACCACCGAGGTCTCGTGGGGGACCTGGACGGTGTCGCCCCGCTGGGCGGCGTCGGCCAGCGGCACGAACGTGCGCGAGCTGCCGAACAGGCCCGTGTTCACCAGGGCCCACTCCGGCTGCCGGCTCGTCCGGTCCACATAGATGGCCTCGATCTTGCCCACCGGCTCGTCGTCGGTGGCTACGAGGGTCAGGCCCCGCCAGGAGCGGGCCTGGTCGATCGTTGGTAGCGTCATCGCATCCTCCAGCGCCGCGTCAATTGGTCGATCCTAGGGGCCGGTGGCCGGGCAGGCGAGACCAAAGTTCCGAGAGACTCGTCTTACCCGGGAATCGGCAACTAATCCTCCTGTTCCCGTCATCGGTGTGACACGCATCTGGCCGGCGGGTTGCTCAGGCGAGCCGGGTCCGGCGCCGGGGCGCCATGGCGGCCTCGACGTCACCGGCGAGCCGGCCGGCCTCGGCGACGTCGAGGGTTGACACGGTAACGCGGATCGCGGGCTGGCTGCGGAGCCGGAAGCGCTCGCCGGCCAGGACGGCCCACCCGGCGTCGAGCAGCCGGCCGGTGGCCACACCCTCCTCGGGCACGGGCACCCACAGGTTCATCCCCGAGCGGCCGTGGGCCTCGATGCCCCTGGCCTGGAGGGCCGACGCCAGCGCCTCCCGCCGCCGGCGGTAGGTCTCGCGCCCCCGCTCCAGCAGGGCCGCCCCGCCGGGGGCCGACCACATGGCGACGGCCAGGCTCTGGAGCAGGTGGCTGACCCAGCCCGTGCCGGCGAGCTGGCGGCCCTGCACCCGGGCCACGGTGCCTGGGTCGCCGGTGAGCACGGCCAGGCGCAGGTCGGGCCCGAGCCATTTGGACACCGAGCGCACGTGCGCCCACCGGGCCCGGCCGTCGCCGGCCAGGGTGACCCCGGGAGCGCCGGCCACCGGGCCGGCGTGGTCGTCCTCGACCACCATCACCTCGGGGTGCCCGGAGAGGGCCAGGCGGAGCTGCTCGATGCGGGCCGGGGTGGCCACGGCCCCGGTCGGGTTCTGGGCCCGCAGGGTGGTCAGGAACGCCCCGCTGCCTGCCGCCAGCGCGTCCGCCAGGCCGCCGGGCAGCGGGCCGTCGTCGTCCACCGGCACCGGCTCGGGTCGCAGGCCCAGGGCCCGGATCAGGTCGAGGGCCGGCGGGAACCCGGGGTCGTCGACGGCCACCCGGTCCCCCGGGCGCAGGTGGGCCTGGAGGATGCGCTCGACTCCGTCGAGCGCCCCGCCGACCACGGCCAGCCCGGCCACCGGCACGCCGTCGGCCTCCAGCTGCCCGCTGGCCAGGGCGGCCAGCTCGGGCAGGACCGGGTCCTCGCCGTACAGGTGGTGGCGGCGGTCGACGCGGGCCAGGGCCGGGTCGAGCGGTGGCAGCAGCGCCGGGTCGGGCCCTCCGTGGGTGAGGTCGCGGACCCCCGGCGGGAGCAGGGCCGGCGGCCCGCCGACGGGCAGGGGCGGCCGGTCGGCCACGGCGGTCCCGCCGCGTCCCCTGGCCGTGACCAGGCCCCTGGCCCGCAGCCGCCCGTAGGCGGCGGCCACCGTGGTCGGGCTGACCCCGAGCCGGAGGCCGAGCTGGCGGATGGGGGGGAGCCGGTCGCCCGGGCCGAGCCGGGCCTGGCGGACGGCGCGCTCGACGCTGTCGGCGATCTCGGTCGCGGTCGCCCCGGCGATGAAGTCCAGCTCCGGCTCGCTCATCCAGGTGAGGATAGGAGACGCGCCCGCGACGCACCGGGGGGTGAGCACGGGAACCGCGCCCCGGACGCACCGAGGCGATGAGCCGCGGAGTCCGCTTCGCGAACTGAACCGCTGCCCATCGCCTCGGCGAGGTCGGGCCCCCCCTTGGTGCCCCCCCTTGCGGGGCGCAGTCTCCCCGGAGCGGGTGGGCGCCGTCGAGGCCTAAACGCAAGTTGGACCATTCGGTCTACCCCTTCTGGGCCTTGTGGACCGCATGGTCTAGTCAACCAGGATGGTTGCACTGTCCACCATCTCCGTATGGCGCCGCGTCCTCTCCACCCGTCATCGTGGGCGGATGATCGACGCCACCACCGCCGAACGTTGGATGCGGGCCGCCCTGGAAGAGGCCGCCGCCGCCGTCGACCACGGCGACGTGCCGGTCGGCGCCATCGTGGTCGCCCCCGACGGCACCGAGCTGGGCCGCGGCCGCAACCGCCGCGAGCAGCTCGCCGACCCCACCGCCCACGCCGAGCTGGAGGCGCTCCGGGCCGCCGCCGCCACCCTCGGCGGCTGGCGCCTGGACGGCTGCACCCTGGTCGTCACCCTCGAGCCCTGCCCGATGTGCGCCGGCGCCCTGGTCCAGTCCCGCGTCGCCGCCCTCGTCTTCGGCGCCGACGACCCCAAGGCCGGCGCCGTCACCTCCCTCTTCGACCTCGTCCGCGACCCGCGCCTCCCCCACCGGGTCGAGGTCCTCCGCGGCGTCCTGGCCGCCGACTGCGCCGCCCTGCTCCGTTCCTTCTTCGCCCCCCGCCGCTATACTCCTCGACGGCAAGGTGCCAGAGTGGACGAATGGGGCGGTCTCGAAAACCGTTGATGTCGCAAGGCATCCATGGGTTCGAATCCCATCCTTGCCGCCAGGGACGGTGGCCCTAGCCGGCGGTCTGGAACCCGGCCCAGCGGTCCAGCAGGGCCGTCCAGGTGTTCTTGCCGACGATCCCGTCGACCGCCAGCCCCTCGTTGCCCTGGAACCGGCGCACCCGCTGCTCGGTCTTGGGGCCGAAGATCCCGTCGACGCCGTCGGCGGCCCGTAGGGCCCGTTCGAACGGGCTGTACTCGCCGCCGCCGAAGATCAGCATGAACTGGAGGGACTTCACCTCCTGGATCTCGGCGGGGTCGCCCCGCCGGAGCACGGGCAGGCTCAACGCGATCTGGGCCTCTGGCGGAGGGCTCATGGCGCTCGCTCCCTTCCCGACGCAGCCGGTGCGCCGACGGCACCGGACGCCCGTATTCTGCGCCTTCCCCAGACGTCGGAACAGCCCCGACCGGCCCTCCCGCCCCTGGCGTAGACTGCCCGGCGGAGGCTTGGCCGAGCGGTCGAAGGCACACGCCTGGAAAGCGTGTAGGGGGGCAACTCCCTCGAGGGTTCGAACCCCTCAGCCTCCGCCAC
>OBLS010000829.1_pt1 | contig 11960 bp, 13 predicted proteins | sample 1519901 | NCBI WGS metagenome assembly OBLS01 (sample SAMEA3113585, study PRJEB22503) | soil metagenome
AGGAGGGCTACGAGGTCCTGCCGCTCTACGACCCGATGATCGCCAAGCTGATCGTGTGGGACGTGGACCGCGAGGCGTCGACGCGACGCATGCTGCGTGCCCTCGGCGAGTACGAGATCGGTGGCCTGAAGACGCTCATCCCCTTCCACCGCGCGCTGCTGGCCACGGAGCAGTGGGCGAACGGCGAAACATGCCGCGACGTCGTGGAGGACAAGGACTGGCTGAAGCAGCTCGCCGTTCCCGCGCCGGAGCAGACGGCGGACGAGGACGAGGCCGAGAAGGTCGCCCGCGAGTATGCGGTCGAGGTGTCGGGGCGCCGCTTCGACGTGACCGTGATCGGTGAGGCGAATGCGGCCAACGGGGCCGCGCCGGTGGGAGCGAGAAAGGCGCCGCGCCGCGAGCGCAAGAGCGGTGGTGGCGGCGGAACGCCGGGCGCGCTGGTCTCGCCGCTCCAGGGCACCGTCCTGAAGGTGGTCGTCGAGAAGGGTGCGCAGGTGGACGAGGGCGCGCTCATCTGCGTGATCGAGGCCATGAAGATGGAGAACGAGATCACGGCTCCGAGCGCCGGCACGGTGGAGGAGCTCGGCGTGTCCGAGGGTGGCTCGATCACGACCGGCGACACCATCGCCGTCATCAAGTAGCGGCTCGCAATACTTGTCGGGATGACGACGTTCGTCCCGCCGGCACGCCACCTGCTCCGCGCGAAGGATCTCGCCGACGCACGTTACTTCGAACGACTCGGCGTCGACGACCTCGCTCGTGCGGCTGGCCTCTCGCGCGCCCACTTCAGCCGCGAGTTCCGCGCCGCCTTCGGCGAGTCGCCGCACACGTACCTGCTCACACGCCGGATGGAGCGGGCGGCTGCGCTGCTGCGGAACACGGATCGCTCGGTCGCGGACGTCTGCCTCTCCGTCGGCCTGCAGAGCATCGGCTCGTTCACCACCAGCTTCAAGCGCACCTACGGCGTGTCCCCGACGGCGTACCGCGCCGCCTTCCCATCACCCGCCGACAGCGCGCTGGTGCCGGCCTGCGTGGTGCGCTTCTTCGGCCGCCCGCAACACAGCACATTTGAAGAAGACAGCCCGTCCGGGGCCGCGTAGCGTCCTCTCCATGTACAAGATTGCAAACGCACAGCTATGGGTTCACGACCAGGACGAGGCGCTGGCCTTCTACACCGAGAAACTTGGCATGGAGGTTCGCTCCGACGTGACGCTGCCCGAGCTCGGCAACTTCCGCTGGCTCACCGTCGGGCCGCCGGGACAGGAGGACTTCTCCATCGTCCTGATGGCCATCCCGGGACCACCAGTGATGGACGAGCAGACTGCCGATGAGGTTCGCAACCTCATGTCGAAGGGCTTCGCCGGCACCGTCTTCCTGACGACCGACGATGTCCGGGGCGAATACGAGGAGCTGAAGGGCCGCGGTGTCGAGTTCACGGAGGCCCCCGAGGAGCGTCCGTACGGCATTGACTCCGGCCTCCGCGACCCGTCCGGCAACGCGCTCCGCCTGACCCAGGTCAACGAGGCCGTCGTAAACCAGCGCTGAACCTGCGTGGGGCGCCACCGGGCAAACCAGCTCGCGGCCCGCTGGCGCCCCGCCCATGCCCGTCGCGTCAGCGGCGCCGGCCGGCTAACCGGACGTGACGACCAGCTCGTGCGTGCCCGACGTGGGTGCTACGACCAAGACCTCGAGGCCCCGGTTGGTGGACTCGGCGCGGTACGCAACCGGCTGCCCGTCGAGTGTGACCTGGCCGACGCTCGCTCCGCGCGGGAGCGTGTGGCCGATGGTGAAGCGTGAGAGCTGCACGCCCAACGTGACGCTGGTCCGGTACGTGTCGCCCGCACGCGAGGCTGCCACGTCGACCGCTCCCCCCGCGAGCCTGATGTGCGAGCCCGCCACGCGCGATTGGCCCTGTGGCACCTGCGGGGTGACCTCGAGCGCGCGCCGGCCCATGTCCGGCCGCACGCCGAGCTGCTGGTGCACCACGGGCCATAGCGTGCCGTACGTGCCCCAGGCCTGGAGCACCATGGCGCGGTCGTAGAACGCCTTGTCGATCGAGCGGCCGTAGTCCGGCGACGGCGCGATCTCCGGCATCGCGCCAGGCTGCTCGTCCGCGTCGGGGAGCTGGAGGCGGCGGTTGGCGGCCGTGAAGCGCTGCTGCTGCCCTGCGGCCAGACGGCCGTAGTTGCCCTCGCCGACCGCCATGACGGCGGTGTTGAGGGTGAATATCGAGCGCTCACCGGGGGCGCCGCCCGTCAGGCCGTCGCAGCCCGGAGTACCGGTGTGGAAGAGGCCGAAGTCCGTGCCGTAGCACGGCTCCTCGCGGAGCGCGAGAGCGGCATTGCCGTGGTCGAATACCGTCAGGCCGGGGCTGGCACGCCCATCCTTCAGGAGTTCCACCTCCATCGGCGTCACACCGATCCAGTGGCGCTGCTGCATCTTCACGTTGCCGGGGTCGTCCAGCGAGTCGGCGTGCTGGGGCACCGCTGGCATCCACCAGGCCGCCTCGAATGCGGACTCCATCGTCTGCGCCTTCCCCCGCGCCCATCCGCGGGTCGCGTTGTCACCCTTCGAAGCGGCTAGGTCGGCCAGGTCGTAGAGGCCGCGGATGGTGGCGGTGGTCACGTCGAGCTTCTCCTCGCCCATCCCGGTCCGCTCGACGTTCCCCAGGCCCTCCGGCCAGCCGTCGCCGTCGGCGTCCATCTGCTCGACCACCCAGCGCATGCCGCGCACGGCGAACGGATAGAGCTCGTCGCGCAGGCCGTTGTCGCCGCTCCAGCGCCAGGCGAGCGCGAGCGCGCTCGGGAACTTGGCGGTCTCGTCGGTATTGCCGGCGCTCGCGTCCGCGCCGTAGTAGACGCTTCCGTCCGTAACCACCTCGTGGACGACCTTGCCGCTGCTGGGGTTCACGAGCACGCTCACGTCGCGCAGCGCCCGCAGGTGGTCCGCGATCGGCTCGAACTGCCCCGCGGCCACCGCCGCGAAGGCGGTGAACTCACCGTCGGTGGCGAAGAGCCACGGGTAATCAGGGAAGCCGGCCCCGAAGAACCGAACGCTCGGCACCGTCCCGAGGGGCTCCGGATACTGGTTGCCCTCGTTGGTCCAGCGCACCCGCAGGTTCTTGGCCACCTGCACCGAGTCGGCCAGGTTCTGCTTGCTCCACTCGATGCCCTGCTGGAGCAGACGGTCATCGGGCAGGTCCACCTGCGTCCGGGCCGCGACGCTCTCTCGGCTCGCGAGCTTCTCGCCGAGCGCGGCGTCCGGGTCAGTCAGCGCGACCTGCTGCTCGGCGATCGCGGGCGTGCTTCCGCCCTCCGATCCCGCGACGGCGATCCAGAGCGTCTTCGTGCCTCCCGATGGGACACTCACCCGGTAGCGCAACCGCCCGCCGACGCCCTTGCCCGCCAGGCTGTCGTCGCAGAGCGGCGGGTCGGTGCCCTCCGCCGGGCAGATCACCGGCGGCTCCTGCGGCCCGCGGAAGCCGGGGCCGGTCTCGGCGTCGAGCGGCTGCTCGCGCGCCCCGACCACGGCCGTCCAGCCGCGCGGCTCTGAGAACACGAGCCTTCCTCCCGCTGCCGTGGCGCTGTCCTGCTCGTTGAAGGCGGCGGCCGACGGCGTCGTCCATCCCCACGGATAGGCGCCCATCAGCTCGGAGTGCGCGTCGACGCTGACGGTTACATTGCTTGCCCCGCGGGTCGAGCGGAGCGTCAGCCCGAACAGCGCCGCGCGCGTGCCGTCCGGCACGAAGTCGGTGCGCGTGAGCTCGAGCCCCTTCGGACCCGGCAGGTCCATGCGCGTGTAACCGAAGCCCGACGTGAAGCGCGTCGCGGGGCCGATCCACTCGCCGTCGATCCCGAACCAGATCCCGTCGAGCAGCTTGAGCGGCGGAGTCCAGACCCCGCCCATCTCACCGCGGATGTGCCAACCGGAGGCTGGGAAGCGCCCGGCCTCGCTGCCCACCACGTACCCGCGCGTGCCCGAAGCGACGTAGCGGCGGTCGTCGAGGCGGTTGGAGGTCGATAGCTCCGGTGCGGCCTGCGCGGCGCTGGCAGCGAACAGCACCAGCGCGACCGCGACGATGACCATCCTGCGCATCCCTGGGTGCGTTCCCGCGACGCTGCTCCCGCAAACCGCCGGTCCGAACCGGGTAGGTATTCCGCAGGATGGCGCAGCAACTTCCCTTAAGACAGCGTATGGCCCAGCGGGGCCTCATCCGGCCGCGAGCCGGTCGCGTCCTGGCCGGCGTCTGCGCCGGGCTGGCGCGCCGCTTCGGTATGCGGCCCACCGTCGTGCGCGTTCTGTTCGTGCTCTCGCTACTGCTTCCGGGCCCGCAGGTACTCCTCTACATCGCCCTGTGGATCCTCATGCCGAGCGAATGACGGCCAGGTTGCGCTCATGGATGTCGCGCTGCTCGCCCGAGTCGCGGCCCTTCGGCAGCGCGGGCTTCTCGTCCCCGCGCTCCAGCGCTTCCAGGTAGTCCACGTCCTCGTCGAGGATGCGAAGGGCGGTCCCGCGGTCGTCTGGGGCGCCGTGGCCGGGCACGATCGTGTCGGCGGCCGCCACCAGGGGCGCGAGCCGCGCCAGGGTCGAGCGATAGTCCGCAAGCGAGCCGCCCGGGTGGATCATCGGGATCTCGACCCGGGAGAGGTAGTCGCCCGCGCACAGCACCCCGCACCAGCGCGCCATCACGGCCAGGCCGTCGGCGGTGTGGCCATCGGCCGGGTGAAGCTCGAGCTCCTCGGACCCGAGCTCGACGCTGCCCGGCACCGGCAGGGTCTGCACCCGCCCGAGCGCCAACGGCGACGTGCGCTCCACGTAGAACTGATCGTCGTGGTCGCGCAGGGCCCGCTGTGCCGAGCCGGGCTCACGGTGGAGGCGCTCCACGCTCGGCTCGCCAAGGCCGAGCGCCAGACCGGGGAACGCCAGCCGCCCGAGCAGGTGGTCGAAGTCCGCGTGCGTGGCGAGCAGGGCGTCCGGCTCGAATCCGGCCCCGGCCAGCAGTCCGGGGAGCGCCTCGAGCTCGTCGGGGAAGTAGGGCGAGTCGATCAGCATCGCCTCCGTCGTGCGCGAGCAGCCGGCGCGGCCGGCTGCGCTGCGTTCGCCTGTCTTTGCGCGCAGCGCGACGGCGTTGGTCTGCCACATCCGGCTTGTGATGACGAGGACGTCCGGGTGGACCGAGATGGCCCTCAAGCGGCCTTCAGCAGCTTGCCCGCATCGCGGAAGGTCTTGACGTCGGCGTCCGGCTTCTTGCGCCCTTCGAGGTCTTCGCCGTGGCGGTTCACCCAGATCACCGGGATCTTCGACTTCAGGCACGGCTCCACGTCGGTCGGATACCCCGATGCGATGTGGACCCAGTTTCGCTTCAGCTTGTCGATGCGGCGCGCGCACTCCTTGAAGTGCGCCGGATCGGGCTTGTAGCTGCGCACCTGCTGCGCGGTCACTACGAGGTCGAAATCAACTCGGAAATGGCGCCGCGTGGCGCCCAGGAGCTTGTCGTCGATGTTCGACAGGATCCCGAGCTCGAACTTCTTGGAAAAACGCTCCAGCTGCGGATTCGTCTCTCGAAAGGGCGCCCAGGCCGGCACGCTGTTCGGCAGGAAGTTGGAGCGCGACGGCTCGAGCTCCCAGCCGAGCTCGGACGCAACGCGCACCGCCGTGCGGCGAAGAACCTCCGCGTAGAGCTCGTAGGAGCCGCGCTGGATCTCGCGCTGGATCTCGATGAAGCGTGGGATCAGGACGTCGCGATCGATCGTGAAGCCGTCGCGATCCGCCTCCCTCTGAAAGGCGTCGTAGACCCCGCTCTCCCAGTCGATGAGCGTGCCGTAGCAGTCGAATGTGACGAACTTGACGTCTTTAGGAAGAGCCATGCTGAATGCTTTCGATAGGGTCAGCGCCCCGCTATCCGGCCTAGGGCGGCGGCGGATAGTACCTACCCGATGGACCTCCTCGAATACCAGGGCAAGCAGCTCTTCGCGAAGCACGGCGTGCCCGTGCCAGAGGGAAGGCCTGCCACGACCGTGGCCCAGGCGGTTAAGGCCTCCGAGGATCTCGGCTTCCCCGTGGTCATCAAGGCGCAGGTCCAGATCGGAGGCCGCGGAAAGGCGGGCGGCATCCAGCTGGCGAGCGACCGCCACGAGGCCGAGGAGCACGCCACCGCGATCCTCGGCATGGACATCCGCGGCTACTCCGTCCACGAGCTGTACGTGGAGAAGGCCTCGGAGATCGACGAGGAGTACTACGCGGCGATCGTCTTCGACCGCTCCGCCAAGAAGCCCATGGCCATGCTCTCGCGCATGGGCGGCATGGACGTGGAGGAAGTCGCCGAGACGGATCCCGAGGCGATGCGGATGCTGCACGTGGACCCGCTGCTCGGCCTCCAGGACTTCCACGGGCGCCGGCTCGCCTTCGGGTCGGGCATAGCCGAGGACGTGATCCGGCCGGTCGGGGCGATGCTGGCCAAGCTCTACGAGGTCTTTGTGAGCGAGGACGCCACGCTCGTCGAGGTGAACCCGCTCCTCATCACGAAGAGCCGCGAGGTGGTGGCGCTCGACGCGAAGGTCACGGTCGACGACAACGCCCTCTACCGCCACCCGGACGTGGCCGAACTTCGCGACCTCTCCGCGGAGGATCCGCAGGAGCGCATGGCGAAGGAGCGCGGGCTCACCTACGTGAAGCTCGACGGAAACGTGGGGATCCTCGGAAACGGCGCCGGGCTCGTGATGTCCACTCTCGACGTGGTGGCGCAGGCAGGCGGCAGGCCGGCGAACTTCCTCGATGCCGGCGGCGGTTCCAAGGCCGAGGCCATCACGAGCGCCGTCGAGGTGATCCTCTCCGACGACAAGGTGCGCGCCGTGCTGTTCAACATCTTCGGCGGCATCACGCGCTGCGACGAGGTCGCCAAGGGCCTGATCGAGGCGTTCGAGCAGATCAAGCCCGACGTGCCGTTCGTCGTGAGGCTCGACGGCACGAACGACAAGGAGGGCCGCGCGCTGCTCGCTGAGGCGAACCTGCCGAACGTGCACACGGAGGCGACCATGCTCGGCGCCGCCGAGAAGGTCGTGGAGCTGGCGGGGGCCGCCTGATGTCGATACTGGTCGACAGGGACACGCGGCTCGTCGTGTCTGGCATCACCGGCCGCGAGGGCAGCTTCCACAGCCTGCGCAACCGCGACTACGGCACGAACGTGGTGGCCGGCGTGACGCCCGGCAAGGGCGGCCAGGACGTGGACGGCATCCCCGTCTTCAACACGTTCCACGGTGCGGTCGAACAGGCCGGCGCCAACACCGCGATGGTGTTCGTGCCGCCGCGCTTCGCGGCCGACTCGATCCTTGAGGCCGAGGACGCCGGCATCGCCCTGATCATCACCATCACAGAGGGCATCCCGGCGCATGACGAGCTGCGCGTGTACAACCACCTCGAGCGCGGCAACTCGCGGCTCGTGGGCCCGAACTGCCCGGGGATCCTGTCGCCGGGGAAGGCCAACGTTGGGATCATTCCCGCCCAGTTCTTCAAGGAGGGCAACGTCGGGCTGGTGTCGCGCTCCGGCACGCTCACCTACCAGATCGGCAACGAGCTGGCCCAGCGCGGCTTCGGGAACTCGTCGATCGTCGGCATCGGCGGCGACCCGGTGCCGGGCTCGAGCTTCATCGACATGATCGAGCTGTTCGAGGCCGACCCGGAGACCGAGCTGATCGTGATGTGCGGCGAGATCGGCGGCAGCGCCGAGGAGGAGGCCGCCGACTACATCGCCGAGAACGTGTCGAAGCCGGTGCTCGCGTACATCGCCGGCTTCACCGCGCCGCCGGGCAAGACGATGGGCCACGCGGGCGCGATCGTGTCGGGCTCGAAGGGCACCGCAGCGGCCAAGGCCGAGGCCCTCGAGGCCAGCGGAGTGCGCGTGGGGCGCAACCCCACGCAGGTCTCCGAGATCGCCGTCGAAATCCTGGGCGCGCGGGTCTAGCTTCTCCGCGCGGGCCGGCCGGCCCGGCGTTTACCGCAGCGGTGTAGGGGTGGCTTTCTCGTTCGACCGTCCTGCTTTAGGGGTGCTATATCCCCCTTAGGCAGGACGGTTGCTCGCCCTCAGTGCCGATATCGTGCTCCGCGTGGCCGAGCTGACCAACATCTCGCTCGCTCGGGGCGCCCCGTCGCTCGACATCATCGCCGTCGACGACCTGCGCGCCGCCGCGCAGAGCGCGTTCGAGCGCGATCCGGCGAGCACGTTTGCGTACGGAACGTCGGCCGGCTATCCCCACCTGCTCGAGTGGATTGCCGCCAAGCACGACGTCGAGCCGGATCGGATCGTTGCCACCAACGGCTCGATGCAGGCGGATGCGTTCCTGTTCCAAACGCTGGTTCAGCCCGGAGACCTCGTGGTGGTCGAGGCGCCGACCTACGACCGCACGCTGCTCGCGCTCCAAAAGATCGGCGCCGAGATCCTCGCGATCCCGCTCGAGTCCGACGGCCTCGACGTGGCCGCGCTCGAGGTGGCGCTCTCCCAGGGCGCCCGCCCGAAGCTGGCGCACATCATTCCCAACTTCCAGAACCCGGCCGGCTGCACGCTCTCGCTCGAGAAGCGGCGCCGACTGCTCGAGCTCGCCGGCGAATACGGCTTCACCATCTTCGAGGACGACCCGTACGTGGAGCTGCGCTTCGAGGGCGAGTCGCTGCCCACGATGCTCTCGCTGGGAGGGGCCGAGACGGTGGTCTACGCGTCCTCGTTCTCGAAGACGGTCTGTCCGGGCATCCGCGTGGGCTACCTCGTCGGCCCAGGCGACCTGATCGCGAGCATTCGCAAGCTGGCGACGAACACCTACATCTCGCCGAACATGGTGGCCCAGTCGATCGTCGCCGAGTTCTGTCACTCGGGCGCGATCGAGCGCTCGATCGAGACCGTGAAGGTCGCCCTGCGGGAGCGCCGCGACGCCACGGCGAGCGCCCTCGAGCGGCACCTTCCGGACGCCCGCTTCGTGATGCCGCAGGGCGGCTACTTCCTCTGGGTGGACCTGCCCGAGGGCAGCGACGTGGCGCGCCTGGAGGCGGCCGCGCGCGAACGCGGCGTGATCTTCGTGAAGGGCAGCGACTTCCTCCTAAGGGGTGGCGATAGCTCCCTGCGAATCGCCTACTCGGCCGTGCCCCCCGACCAGATCGAGGAGGGCATCGCGCGCGTGGCCGACGCCTATCGCGAGCTGGCCGGCGCCCCGGTGTGAACCAGCTGCAGCTTCGGGAGGCCCGGGATGTGGGCGCGCTGTTTCGCGAGTCCCTGCGGGTCTTCCTCGGACATGCTCGGCTGTTCATCCTCCTGTCGGCCGCGGTGGTGATCCCCGTGGAGCTCGTGGTCGAGGGGATCGGCCTGGAGATGCTCACGAGCTCGTATGACGAGTCGCCCCCGCTTGTGGAATCGGCGGTGCCGACCGTGATCGGCTTCCTGGTGATGACCCCGATCATCACGGCGATCTGCATCCACGCCCTGCACTCGATCGCCGCGGGCGCGCAGCCCTCGCCGGGCCAGGTGTTCGTGGCGGGCTTCGAGGCGTTCACGCCGCTTTTCGGTGCCGTGGTGCTGGCAGCGCTCGGCATTGCAATCGGCTTCCTCGCGCTGATCGTCCCGGGTGTGTACCTGGCTGTGCGCTGGTACTTCGTCCCACAGGCCGTCGTGATCGAGGGCGCCCGCGGACCGGCCGCCCTCAGGCGCTCGGGGCAGATCGTCCAGGGGTTCTGGTGGCGCACGTTCGCGCTCGTGCTGCTGGCGAACCTCGCTGTCGCTATCCCGGGCTTTGTGCTGCTGGCGCCGTTCACCGCGATCGCGGCGAGCAGCGACCAGGCCGTGTGGGCGCTGGTGGGCACGATCCTCGCGACATCGGTGACCACTCCCTTCGTGGCGCTCTTCTCGACGCTCCTGTACTACGACCTGCTGGCGCGCGGAACGCTCTCGGCCGAGTAGGCCCCAAATGCCCGGCAAGCGACTCACGCGGCACTTCATCCTGTTGCGGGCGCTGCGCTGGTTGCCGGTCGGGCTCGTTCTTCCGTTCCTGGTCCTCACGCCCGTCGCGCGCGGCCTCGAGCTCGGCGCGGTCGGCGCGGTCTTCGCCATTCACAGCGCCGTGCTGATCGCCCTGGAGGTCCCGAGCGGTGCGCTCGCGGGACAGCCTCGCACGAAGACGGGTCCTGCTCGTGTGCGCCGGCCTGACGGCCGCGAGCCGCGCCGCGTTCGCGGTCGCGCAGAGCGTTCCGGCGTTTATGGCGTCGGTGGCCGCGCTCGGAGCGGGCCGGGCGCTCATCTCAGGCGCCCTCGAGGCGTGGTACGTCGACTCGCTGCGAGCGCTTGACCCCGGCGCGCCGCTCGCCCACGGGTTATCCCGCGGCACTGCGGCGGAGGGCGTGGCAATGGCGCTCGGTGCGCTCAGCGGCGGCGCGCTGGTCTCGATCGCCGATCCTTCGACTGTCGCGGACGGCGCCTTCGCGGGCTACGGGCTCGCCGCTCTGGTGGGCGCCGGCGCCGCGCTCGTGTATCTGGGAGCGGTCGCGGTACTCGTGCACGAGCCGGCGCGCACGGCGGCGCTGCAGGACGCGGGGCATGGCATCGCTCGGCGCGTCCGCACGGTACTCGCGACGGCGCGTACAGAGGCGGCTCAGTCCGTGACCGTCCGCGTGATCCTCACGACGGCGGTCGCCTTCGGCTTTGCGATGAGTGCAGTCGAGCTTCTATGGCAGCCGCATCTCGAGGAGCTGGTGGGAAGCGGCCGGCGTCACGGCTTCGCCTTCGGCACGCTTGCGGCCGCGTCGAGCGATGCCATGCCCCGCTGGCGGTCGCCGTCGGTGCCGCCGCGAGCCCGCGCCTGCGACGGGGTCTCGGTCTTCGCGTCGGCTACCTCGCTCGCTCGGAGTCGTGGCGATCTGCACCGCTCTGCTGGGTGCACCTGAAGTGGCCCCGGCGTTCGTCGCGCTTTGCCTCCTGACCTACCGCAGCTACGGGCTCATCGAGCCGATGCACGCGGAGTTGCTCAACGAGGCGGTCGGCCCGGACGCGCGCGCGACGCTGATCTCGGGCGAGTCACTGGCGGCGCAGGGCGGTGCTCTTGTCGCAAACCTCAGCGTCGGCGCGCTGGCCGCCGCGGACGGGACGACCGCGGCGTGGGCCGCGGCCGGCGCGGTGCTGGCGGTGACCGGCGTGCTGGTGGCCGCGCCACTTCGCCGCGCGCGGGATCCGGCGCCGCGCCGGCGGCCGCCCGCGCGGCGGACGGCCACCGAGCGAGCGGAGAACTAGTACGCCACCGTCTCAGCTTCCTCCGCGACTGCGGGCCCTGCCTGAACGTCGACGCGCTCGAGGACACCGGAAGCCAGCAGTCGCTCGCGTGCGGCGATGGCGTCCTCCCGCGAGGCGAACTGAACCTGGATGAACACGTCGTTCGGGTCGTCCGCGCTGCGCAGGATGCGGTGTGCCTTCGCTCGGCTGCGCGCTCCGGCTGCGTCCGCGTCGAATCTCGACTTCCACGCTTCGTAGTCCTGGACGTGGATGCGAGTCAGCATGAATGACATGGCGGTGACCTCTCTCGGGGCTGCGGGACAATTGAATACTCGCGGCGAGTAATGAATTCTCCACTACAGTAACGGACTAATGGCAGGTGTCAAGAGCCGCGCGTACAACTCACCTCGCCGCCGCGAGCAGGCGGCCGCGACGCGCGCGGTCATCCTCGACGCGGCGCGGCGCCTGTTTGAGCGAGACGGCTACTCCGCGACGACGATCGCCGCCGTCGCGGCGGAGGCAAGCGTCGCCGTCAAGACCGTCTACGTGGCCTTCGAGACAAAGAGCGGCCTGCTGCGCGCGCTCTGGAACCAGCTGCTTCGCGGCGACGACGCGGACGCTCCGGTGGCGGTCCGGGAGTGGTACCGCGAGGCAGTCGAGGAGCCCGACCCGGAGCGCCAGCTCCGTCTCAACGCCCGGAACTCGCGCGCCGCCAAGA
>OBLS010000830.1_pt1 | contig 11955 bp, 7 predicted proteins | sample 1519901 | NCBI WGS metagenome assembly OBLS01 (sample SAMEA3113585, study PRJEB22503) | soil metagenome
GAGCCACGCGTCGTTGCGCGGCGCCGTTCCCTGCGCGGCGGTCACCACCAGCCAGTGACCGTCGCGGCTGACCGACACGCCGTAGTAGTTGGTCTTGTCCAGGCGGGCACCGAAGATCTCGACGTCCTCGGCCGGATCGGTGCCGACTCGGTGCAGATACACCCGGCGGTGGAACTGCTCCTCCCCGGCCGGCACGTCGTGCGGGGCCAGTCGCCGAACGTAGTAGAACGCCTTGCCGTCCGGCAGCCATCCGACCGGGGAGTAGCGGGCCCGGTCGATGGGTCCGTCGACGTCCCGGCCGGTCGCCACGTCGAGCACGCGCAGGACGGACTCCTCCGTGCCGCCAGCCGAGAGTTGGTACGCCAGCAGGTCGCCCTCCTTGGACGGCTGCCAGGAGTCCAGGGTCGTCGCACCACTCGGGTCGACGACGGTCGGGTCGACCAGGATGCGCTCCGTGCCGTCGGCGTCCACGGTCAGCAAGATGGCGTGCTCCTGGTCGGCGGTGCGGCGGGTGTGGAATGCCCGCTCACCTCGCCACGCCGGAGCCCCGACCGAACCGGCCCGCAGCAGGTCCGTGAGCCTCGCGCGGAAGTGCTCCAGAGTGCTCCAACCCGCGCGGTGGGCCGAGAACAGGTCTGCCTGCAGCCGCGACCATTCGACGGTCGCCGGATCGGCCGGATCCTCGAGTCGCCGGTACGGGTCGGCGACGGTCGTCCCGTGCAGGACGTCGGTGTCGTCCCCTCGCGGAGCGTTCGGATATGTCACGCCATCGCTCCCCTGGACGATATGCCCGATTCAGCGAGGGCCCCCGAGTCGGACATGACTGCCATTGTGCCCGCGGGCCGGTGTCGGTGCCGCCGTCGGCGGTGGTTCCCGTGGTCGGGTCCCGTGGTGGCGGACTCTCGTCATGCGACGGTGCTGCATCCTTGGGTGATGAGCCAGCCGCAGATGCGCGTCTCGATGCCCGACGAGCAGATCCCCGGCGTGTACGCCGACTTCGTGAGCGTGTGGCACACCGGTGACGTGTTCACGTTCGACTTCGCGGCGCTGGCCCGGCCGCCCACCACGGTCGAGGGCGACGACGGCCGGGTGGTGACCACCGCGCAGGCCCAGATCGTGGCCCGGGTCCGGGTGCCGCCCAGCCAGGTGTTCGAGATCATGAAGGCACTCGAACGGCAGCTCACCGCCTGGGAGCAGGAGACCGCTCGGCGAGCCAAGCCGGCAGCGCCGCCCGGGGAGTCGTAGGAAGCAGCGAACAACGTCGCTAGCGCGGCGGCTGGCCAGATCGTTCTCGGCGGTCGATCAGCCGCCTGAACACGGCACGTTCGGCGGCGGTCCAGGCGGTGCTGGCCAGCAGGTAGAGCCCGGCCGCCAGTGGCACGAACGCCGCAACGACGATCGTCCCGTAGGGCAGGAACCGCACCACCGTGGCGCCGGGGGCGTCGCTGTCGAAAGGTGGGCTCAGCCGCCGTCCGAGCCAGGCCACGACGGCGAGCAGGGAGAAGAGGCCGACGTAGACCAGCAACCCCGGTCCACCGGTCGAGGCCAGGTGAGCGCCGAGAGGCACCCCGGCCAGAACGTCGGTGAGTAGGGCGTTGGCGTGTCCGCCGACCTCACGGACCAGGAACAGCCCGTACAGCACGCTGAAGATCGGAGCCTGGGCGAGGGTGGGGAGGCAGCCGGCCAGCGGAGAGGCGCCCTGCTCGGCGTAGAGGGCGTTCATCTCCCGGTTCAGGCGCTCCGGGTTGTGGCGATGGCGGCGCTGGAGCTCCCGCAGCTTCGGCGCCAGCCGGGCGCGCGAGTGCTCGCCTCGGGCCTGTGCGTAGCCCAGCGGCAGCAGGAACACGCGAACCATGAACGTCAGCAGGACGATCGCGATGGCGGCACTCGTGGCGCCGAGGGCCGGGGTCAGGAGAGAGGTCAGGCTGGTGACGACGGTGTAGAGCGCTTCGATGGCAGCGGCGATCGGGGGAAAGGAGTACATGGGTCAGCCCCTCGTCGTGGGAGAAGTGGTCGACGAGATGGGCCGTGCGGCAACGGCTCGGACTAGACGCTGCTACGCGGCCCTGGGCGGGGTCGTGGGCGCTCGTGGCAGCGGACGTCCGGCGGCGGCGGGATCGCGCAGGCGCAGGAAAGGCCCGTGTTCGACCCGGTGCCGGGTCCATCGGACGCTGGCAGCAACGGCCGCGGGCGGGAAACGCCGATGGATGACGACGAACGCGAGGAGGAGAACGGCAGCGGTCAGGCTCGCCAACGTCAGCATGACGGCCGGGCTGCTCGAAACCTCGGCGGCCGTGCCGAAGCCGCTGATCAACAGCGCGCAGAACACCACGGCCGGTGGCACGGGCCCAGCGTACGCGGGCTGTCCGGATGGCTCACTCGACTTGACATCATTCGAACATGTGTTCGACAGTGGTGTATGTCCGCTTCCGCCCTCCGATCTCCGGTCGGGACGGTGCCGCAGGCTGACGAGCTGGCGGTGCTGCCTGCGCTGCAGAGTCTGGTGCCGGGGCTACGGCGGGGGCAGGTGGTGTCGGTCGACGGCGGGGGATCGCTGCCGTTGGCCCTCGCGGCCGGAGCATCCTCGGAAGGCGCGTGGTGCGCGGTGGTCGGCATGCCGGAGTGCGGCGTCCTGGCCGCGTCCGACATGGGAGTGGATCCCGGGCGGCTGTTGCTGGTGGACGAGCCGGGCGGGCGCTGGCCCGAGGTGGTGGCCACCTTGCTGGGCCCGGTCGAGGTGGTGCTGCTCCGCCCGCCGGCCCGCCCGTCGGTGGTCGAGGTCCGGCGCCTGACCGCACACGCCCGGCGGCAGGGCGCCATCCTGGTGGTCGCGGGCGCCTGGCCGGGCGCATACCTGCGGTTACGGGTGACCTCGTCGTTGTGGACCGGGCTCGGCGACGGCCACGGGCACCTGCGCGGCCGCCGGGTACAGGTGGTCGCGGAGGGGAAGGGCCGGCCCCGGGCGGCCTGGCTATGGCTTCCGGATCCGGACGGCAAAGTCGCACCCGCGGGCCTGGCTGCGGTTGAGGCCGGCGCCGAGGTCGTCGAGACTGGCGTCGAACCCGGTGTCGAGCCCGGCGGGGAACTTCCCGCGGAGGTGGCCGGGTGAGCTCGGCCCGCACGCTGGTGGCGTGGTGTCCGGACTGGCCCGTGGTTGCGGTGGGCGCCGACGCCGGTACCCCGGCTGCCGTGGTGTCCGGCGGCCGGATCACCGCGTGTACGGCCGCGGCCCGGGAGTCCGGCGTGCGTCGTGGTCAGCGGCTGCGCGACGCCCAGCGGCATTGCCCGGTCCTCTCGGTCCACGCCGAGGACCCGGAGGGCGATGCCCGGTGCTTCGAACAGGTCGCGGCGATCGTGGAGTCGTTCTGCCCTCGGGTCGAGGTGGTACGACCTGGGTTGTGCGCGGTTCCGGCGCGGGGCCCGGCCCACTACTTCGGCGGCGAGCAGGTGCTGGCCGACCTGATCCGCGAGGCGGTGGTCCAGCGCGGGTTCGAGTGTGCGGTCGGTGTCGCCGACGGGGTCTTCGCGGCGACTCTGGCAGCCCGGATGGACACCGCCGGAGTGGTGGTTCCGGTCGGTGAAGCGGCTCGGTTCCTCGCCCCGCATCCGCTGTCGGTTCTGGATGTGACGCATGCCTTGCCCGATCTCGACCTGGTCGGACTACTGGGCCGGCTAGGCATCCGCACCCTCGGCGAGTTCGCGGCGTTGCCGGCGGCCGGCGTGCTGACCCGGTTCGGGGTCGCCGGCGCCGCTGCGCACCGGTTGGCCAGCGGCCTCGAGCCGCGTCCCCCGGCCACCCGTCCGCCGGGGGAGGACCTGGCTGCCGTGATGAAGCTGGACCCTCCGGTCGAACAGTCCGAGCCGGTGGTCTTCGTCGCCAAGAGCCTCGCCGACGAACTGCACGCGAACCTCGCCGCGCGAGGGCTGGCCTGCGTCCGGGTCGAGGTGGAGGTGTCGACCGAGGACGGACGCAGCCGGTCGCGGCTGTGGCGCCACGACGGTCTGCTGTCGTCGACGGCCGTGGCCGAGCGGGTGCGCTGGCAGCTCGACGCGTGGCGTACCGACGCACCCGGGTCTCCCGACGCGCTCGTCGGTGGGGTGGTGTCGTTGCGCCTGGCGCCCGACCAGGTGGTCGTCGACAGTGGCCGCCAGCTTGCGCTGTGGGGCCAGGCCGCCGTCGACGACCGGGTCGAGCGGGTGGCGACCCGCCTGCAGGCCATGCTCGGGCACGCGGCGGTGACGGTGCCGATGTTCGCCGGTGGCCGGGGCCCGGGGGAGCAGGTGCTTCGGGTTCCCTGGGGCGATCAGCTGGAACCCCGCTTGCCCGCTGCCGGGCCGTGGCCGGGCCGGGTGCCGTCGCCGGCTCCTGCGGTGGTGCACCCCTCGCCGGTGCCGGCCGCGGTGACCGACGCTGCTGGGCAGCCGGTCACTGTCAGTGGGCGCTGCGAGGTCTCGTCGCCGCCGTGCCGGCTCTTCGTCGACGGCGGTCCTGCGCTGGTGGTGGCGGGCTGGACCGGCCCGTGGCCCACCCTCGAGCACTGGTGGGACGCCGTGTTGGCTCGGCGACGGGCCCGCTTCCAGCTGGCCACCGCCGACGGGCGGGCCTGGCTCCTGCTCGTCGACCGGGGCCGCTGGCTGATCGAAGCCGGCTACGACTGATGGTCAACCGGGGTCGAGGGGGTCCTGCCCTTCTCCGCTACGACTCGTGAGCTCGGTGTGGTTCAGCCGCAACGTGCCGCCCTCGACATGCAGTGCGTCCGAGCCTGGTCCGGTCGCCACGATGCCGCCCTCGACACGCGCGTCGGCAACCTCACCTCGGATATCGACCGTTGTCACGCCCGCGCCCGCCGCGTGGAGGCCGCCACGAACGTCTAGCCGCTCGATCCGTCCTCCGGCCTGGACACTCAGCGCGTGCGCCGAAAGCGTCGTGATGACGCCACGGACGAGCGAGTCGCCGGCGCCGCCGAACGTCTCGATTCCACGATGGACTGTGAGGCTGCCGATCGGCTGACCGATCTGGACGCCGATCGCCGCGTCTGCGTGCGTGACGATCCGGTCGAACTCCGCGGCGCCAACAGTCGGCCCGGTGAAGTCGTCGAGGCGGTATACGTTGAAGCCACGCCCGCCGATGCCGTACGTCTGGATCGGCGCGCCGACACGCAGCGTGCCGATCGACCCGAAGTTGACGACGCCGACGCCGCTGCGCCCGTACGACGTAAGCGGTGCGTGCGCGCTCCACTCGTCCACCTCGCCCCAGTTGTCGAGCATCATGTCGTTGACGCCGTACGTCGTAACCGGCCCGTGGTTCTCCACCCTCCGAACGTGCGCGCCGAAGATCACGAAGACGGCACCGGTAATCGTGTCGTGGGTGCCCTCGGCAATCCCGCCGTCGGTATAGACCGGGCCCGTCGTCAGCTCTTCCACCTCGAGCCGTCCGGACTCCTCGCCCGGGCCGGCCCCGGCGACGAACACACCGCTGCCGCGAACTGGCGCGCCATCGCGCCCAGCCGAGATGTCTCGCAGCGCCGCCGTCATGGTCACGGCGGGATCGTTCTGCAGGTTCCACAACGTGAACGCACCCTGCATGACACCGACGCCGAGCAACTGCGGGCGTTCTTTGCGCTCGCGGGTGTCCGCCGCGACGATGTCGAGCCCGTCGACGCTGATGTGCCCGGCCCGGACGTGGTCGCGAGCCAACAGCTGCACCTGCCCGAGCACCGTCAGATCGGTCAGGCGCAGGGTGCCGAGGTCCTCGACGGAGGTGTCATTGGCCACGGCGCGTCGGGTCGGCTCGACCGTCAGGCGCAGGCCGGTGACCGCGTTGTCCTGGGTCAGCAGGAGCCCGTCGCCGCCTGCGGCGAAGTGGATTGCTGCCCCGGGTTCGGCGGCCGCGATGCGCTGCCCCGGTGCGAGCCGGATCGTTGGCACGCTGGTGATCTCGCCGACGACGCCAAGTTCCCGGGTCGTCGTGTCGGCCGCCTCAGCCTGCAGCTGCTCGGCCGTGGACACAATCGTCTTCTCGTCGGCCATGCACTCAGTCTCGGCCGACGCACACATTAGGACCAGTTACGATTCATGTACATGAGCGTAAGCTGAACTGATGCTGGATGTGCACCGCCTTCGGCTGCTGCGCGAGCTGGCATATCGCGGCACGATCGCCGCAGTGGCACAGGCCCTGGCGTATACGCCCTCGGCCGTCTCGCAGCAGTTGACCGTGCTCGAACGCGAGGCCGGCATGCCACTGCTGGAGCGTGACGGCCGACGCCTGCGGCTCACGCCGGCCGGGCGCGCACTGGTGGCCCACGCCGAGGACGTCGTCGCCCAACTGGAACGTGCCGAGGCCACCCTCGCGGCGACCCGCGACAGCCTTGCCGGCACGCTGCGCCTGGGGGCCTTCCCGACGGCCACACGGGTGCTGATGCCCTCGGTGCTCGTGGCGCTCGGCCGCGATCACCCCGGCCTCGACCTGTTGGTCGAAGAGTTCGATCCGGCGGGCGCGGCCGAAGCGGTCCGCGCCGGGGCACTGGACGCCGCGCTGACCCACGATTACGACCTGCTGCCGCTGCCCGATCACGCTGCGCTGAGCTCGACGGTCGTGTTGGCCGAGCCCATGTGCCTTGCGGCCGGCCGCGAACCGGCCGACCCGGCCGAGCCGGTGGCGTCCTTTCGAGACGACTGGTGGGTGATGGGCCGTCCGGGCAACATGTGCCGGGTCGCGGCCGAGCGCATCTGCCATGCAGCGGGCTTCCAGCCGCACGTGCGACACCAGACCGACGATTTCCCGACAGCGCTCGCCCTCGTCGCAGCCGGCCAAGGTCAGGCACTGATGCCACGCCTTGGCACGGTGAACGCGCCGGCGAGCATTGTGCTGCTACCGCTGCCGTTTCAAACCCGGGTCCGGGTCACCCACCGTCGGGGCGCCGAGACACATCCGGCTATTGCCACGTTCCGCTCCGCGGTCATGGCAGCGGTGGAGGACTACCGCCTGCGCGGGCAGGCTAGTTTGTCGGCCCATTCTGATCGATCGTGAGGCAGGGAGCGTCGTGCAGTACGAGGTCGTCGCGGAGGCGTACCGCGACTTGGAGCGGGCCAGTGGCCGGCTTGCGCTGATCGATCGGCTTGCCGCGCTGCTCACCCAAACGCCCACCGAGCTGCTGGGCACGGTCTGTTACCTGTGTCAGGGATTGATCGCGCCGGAGTTCGCCGGAGTGGATCTGGGCTTGGCCGAGAAGCTGGCCGTCCGCGCGGTCGCCACCGCGACCGGCGACACCCCCGAGCAGGTCCGGGTTAGCCTGCGAGAGACCGGCGATCTCGGCCAGGCGGCCGAACAGCTGCTTGCCGTCTCCGCCGGCGACCGGCCAGCCAGCCTGCAGGTCGTGGCCGTGGTCGACACGTTGCACACGATCGCCGGAGCGCAGGGGCCGGGCTCGCAGGGCCGCAAGCTGGACCTGCTCTCCGGGCTGCTCGTTCGGGCCACCCCGCTGGAGGCGCGCTACCTGCTGCGGCTGGTCACCCGTGGGTTGCGGCTGGGGATCGGCACTCCCACCATCCTGGATGCACTCGCGCAGGTGTATGCGGGCGGCCGCACCGCCCGGCCGGTGCTGGAACGCGCCTACAACATCTGCTGTGACCTCGGCCTGGTTGCCTCCACGCTGGCCGGTGGCGGGTTGGCGGCGGTCGAGCAGATCCACGTACGGTCTGGCAATCCGGTGCGGCCCATGCTGGCCCAGCGACTCTCGGAGGCCGACGAGATCCTCGCCAAACTGGGCGGGCAGTGCGCCGCCGAGTACAAGTACGACGGCGTCCGGGTCCAGGCCCACCGCACCGGAGACGGACGAATCGAGCTGTTCACCCGCGGGCTGGAGCGCATCAGCGACCAGTTCCCGGACGTGGTCGAGGCTCTGCAGGCCGGGCTTGGCCCGCGAGAGGCGATCGTCGAGGGCGAGGTGGTCGCGTTCGATCCGGCCGCGGGGGACTTGCGACCGTTCCAGGAGGTCATGTTCCGGCGACGCAAGCACGGCATCGCCGAGGCGGCACGGGACGTGCCGGTGAGCATGTTCTGCTTCGAGCTGCTCTATGCCGACGGAGAGGACCTCACTCACCTGTCTTATCCGCGGCGGCGGGCCAGGCTGGCCGAGGCGATCACCCCGTCGGACCGGCTGCGGCTGACCACCGCCACCCAGGTCAGCACCGCCACCGCCCTGGACGAGGTCTTCGAGCAGGCGGTCGCCGACGGCTGCGAGGGGCTCTTGTGCAAGTCAGTCAGCCCGGCCGCCGGCTACCAGGCCGGCGCCCGCGGCTGGCTGTGGATCAAACTCAAGCGGGACTACCGCACCGAACTGGCCGACACCGTCGACCTGGTCGTGGTCGGCGCGTTCGCCGGGCGTGGCCGCCGCCGCGGCGTCTACGGGGCGCTGCTGTTGGCCGCCTTCGACCCCGCCGCAGACATGTTCCGCACGGTCGGCAAGTGTGGCACCGGATTCTCTGACGCCGAACTGGCCACGCTTCCCGCTCGGCTGGCGCCGCTGGCCCGCCCGCAGCCGCCCGCCCGTGTCGACGCCCGCCAGCCGGCCGACGTGTGGTTCGAACCCGGGCTGGTGCTGGAAGTCCTCAGCGCCGAACTGACCCTGTCACCGAACCACACCGCCGGGTGGGGACAGATCAAAGACCACAGCGGGCTGGCGATGCGGTTCCCCAGGTTCACCGGACGCTGGCGCGACGACAAAACCGCCCGGGATGCAACCACCACCCAGGAACTCGTCGACCTGTACCGCACCGCACGGCGAGCACCTGGAGGCAGCTGAAGGGCGTAGGAGTGTCGGCCTCGTGAGGGCGCACCCGATCAGTTGCCCATCGGGTGCATGGAACAGGTGCGGTGGTAGGGACGATCAGGCAGCAGCTCAGCCCACTCGTCGCGGGTGAGGTTGCGTCCGGCGATCTCGCAGGCGCGTCGCTGCCATTCGGCTGGTTCACTGGGGATGCTCCAGATGCCGCCACGATCGTCGGCGGCCACGATCGTCTTGCCCCCGTCGTCAAACCAGGCGAACACCTCGTGGTTGGGTTCCCCCGGAGTGACCCGGGCAACCCGCTCCCGCCTGGCCAGGTCCCACAGCTGCACCGTGCCGTCGGTGCTGCTGGTGACGAGGTGTGAGCCGTCCGGCGAGAAGGACTGGCTGACGACCGGGCCGTCGACCCCGCGCAGTGGCGCCCCGACCGTGCGCATCCCGACCGGGTCGATCAGGGTGACGAGGCCGTTGGTACCACCGGCCGCCAGCAGCGATCCGTCGGGGCTGAAGGCGAGCTGCCAATGGGCGTCGACGTCATCAAAGGTGGCGAGCACCTCGTCGGTCTGGATGTCCACCAGGATCAGGGCGTCCGGGTCGAACAGCTCCACGGCGAGCAGGGATCCGTCCGGGCTGACGTCGACGTTGGTCACGGAGCGGTCGAAACGCAGTGGCTCACCCACGACCTCCAGCGTGCCCGCGTCGAGTTCGACGACTCCTCCGGCATGCAGGCCGAGGAAGATCGTCTCGCCGCCCGGTCGCGACCCGATCGACCCGCTGTTCGAACCGAACGGAAGGGAACGCTCAGCCACTATCCGTCCGGTGGCTGGGTCCCACATCCGGGCCGTGCGATCGTTGCCGACGGTCACCAGACGGCGAGCGTCCGGGGTCCAATCGTTCCATGCTGCGAAGGGATGATCGGTAGGCCGCTCGGGGCCGATGGACCCGTTTCCGACGTCACGTACTGCGAAGTGGTCGACGCCGACCTGATCGCCGTAAAGGTAGCTCAACCTGGTTCCATCGGGGCTCACTGCCACGCGCCTGGCCAACGAGTCCGGCGTACGATCGGGCGGCGCGATCTCGCGGACCAGTCGATGATCTCCTGCAAGGTCCCAAGCGATCGCGGTCCCGTCGTCGCCGGAGGAATAGAGGGTCTCCCCGTCGGCGTCGAAACCGATGGCTGCCGCCGTGGCGGTGTGTCCCGCGAGCACGTCGGTCCGCTGACCCGAGACAGGCTGCCAGACCTCGATCGTGCGGTCGTCCGCAGCGCTGGCGAGCACCCGTCCGTCCGGTGAGAACGCGACAGCGACGGGCCGCGAGGTGTTGGTGAGAACCTGGCGACGGACACCGGTGCCGACGTCGAAGACCGCGAGTGCGTCGCCCTGCCTGGCGGCCAGACTCTCGCCATCGGGGCTCACAGCCACTGGTGCCCGTGCGTCGGGGATTCTCTGGAGCGCGTCACCCGTCGCAGGGTCCACCACGGTCAGTCCCGCGGCGGTGTCGTCTCCATCGCCGACGATCACCAGGTGGCCGTCGGGCGTGAAGGCGATGGAAGGACTGTCCATCCCGTAGGTGATCGTGGCAGGTGGAGATGCCGGCGCCTCCAGATCCCAGATCAACTCGAACGCGGGCTCCGGGAAGTCAGGGTTCCGCTCGTTGCCCACGGCGACGTACTGTCCGTCACCGCTGATCGCCACCGACACGGCCGGGAGGAATCCGCTCTCCGTCGGTGCGGCAAGCTCGAGCGGCTGGCGCGTCTCGGCGCCGGTGGCAGCGTCAAAGAACCTCACTGCACCCGGACTGCGGTCATCGGGGTAGGTCACGACGGCCACACCGCGACCGTCGGCCGTGGGTGTCATCGCTCTGTATATGGACTCACTGGGTGCTTCGGCGATCTTCTGCAGCGTGGCGGCATCGAAGAAGGCCAACATGTCCATGTTGTGTGCGGCAAGGTAGCGTCCATCGCCGGTCACGGTGAACTCGCCGACGGTGCCGAGAGCTGGATGGCGGAGGACGCCGATCGCCTGGGGGCGACGGTTCAGGGCAGCGAGCAGGTTCGTGCGGGTGTCGTTCGAATCGTGCAGGCGCTGGCCTTCGACGGCGAGCAGGAGGGCTTGGTCGAGATCGTCCACGGTGAGGCTGAGCGCGCTCAGCCGACGCGCCTCGGCCACCTCTGCCGCAGTGTCGGCGGCGGCCGCCGACCGCTGCGCCCTGTCCCGCTGACCGAGCGCGACCACGCCGGCGACGAGCGAAAGGACGAGAAACGCCGCAGCGGCGCCGAGCAACACCCGAAGCCGCCGGTTCTGTCGGGCCTGCATACGGGCACGTGCGGCCATTGCGGCGCGTTCCGACGTGGCTTCCGCCAGCGAGGCGTCGAGAAAGGCCGACTCCAGATCGGTCAGGTCGGCGCGCGTCGCCGCGCGCCACTCGAGCGCGGCTTCGAGGCGCGCCCCCCGATACAGCTCGCTCGCCGGCCGGCCCAGTGACTCCCAGCCGCCCGCCGCAGCGGACAGGTGCCGAAGAATGCGTTGGCCCGAAGCATCGTCGTCCAGCCATGAGCGCAGGCGGGGCCAGGCGCGGGCCAACGCCTCGTGAGCCAGCTCGACACTGTCCTCATCCGTCGTGACGAGTCGAGCGCGGACGAGGAGATCGACGATCCGGTGCCGCGCAGGATCACCCGCGATGCTGTGCATCGCGACCCGCGAGCGGACCGGCTCGCCGTCGATCGCCGGAGCCACGAGCCGCAACAGCACCGAACGCACCATCGAGCGCTCGTCGGCCGGCAGGCTCTCATAGAGCCGTTCCGCGGAACGGGCCACCGCCCCGCGAATGCCGCCGGTCGACCGGTATCCCTCCACCGTCAGGACCCGGCCGTCGCGTCGGCGCCACGTCTCGGCGAGCGCGTGGGACAGCATCGGCAGTGCGCCCGGCTCGCCCTCGGTATCGCGCACCAGCAGGTCGACCAGACCGTGCTCGATGCGGAGGCCGGCCTGGACCGCCGGACCCTCGATCGCCTGACGCAGATCCTCTCCGCTCATGGGGGTCACAAGATGTAGGCCGCGCTCCGCGAGACGGGCGAAATCCTCGTCGGCGACCACCTTCGCGAGGTGATCGGCTCGCACCGCGACGAGAACCGGGGCGGTCTCCACGGCGTACGCAGCCAGCCGCGCGC
>OBLS010000831.1_pt1 | contig 11954 bp, 14 predicted proteins | sample 1519901 | NCBI WGS metagenome assembly OBLS01 (sample SAMEA3113585, study PRJEB22503) | soil metagenome
CTGACGGTGAGCAGGGACGGCTAGTGCTGAGGCCCGGGCCGACGGCGCTGACTGGTCGGGCAGGGTGAACGCACTGATCTGCCTTCAAAGCGAGGACGAGGGCCTGCCAACGCAAGCTCCGCCTTCAGAAGTAGGTCCCGCTCTCGTCCTTGGCGTTCCCACGAACTGTCGCGAAGTTGGCGTAGTCGCCGAGCTCGTGCGGCTCGATCTCGACGGGCAACCACACAGTCGCGCCCTTCCCGCGGTAGGCGCTCGTCATCGCTGCGAAGTGTTCGCGCACCGCGGTGCGGTCGGGCAGGTGGATCGCGATGCCCTCGCGGATCAACCGTCGGTGCGGTGCGGATAATGCGGTCATGGGCTATGACCACGAGTTGGCCGACCGCATCCGCGAACTCGTCGCCGGTGAGGTGGGCGTCGTCGAGCAGGGAATGTTCGGCGGCCTGGCGTTTCTGGTCAACGGGAACATGTCAGTTGCCGCCAGCGGGCAGGGCGGATTGCTGGTCCGGGTGAGTCCCGAGGAGACCGACTCGCTGGTCGACGGTGAGCGGGTCACGCCCATGGTCATGGGTGGGCGGGAGATGCGTGGGTGGCTGCGCGTCGACTCCGCGGCCGTAGATGCTGCCGACCAGCTCGAACAGTGGGTGGCTCGTGGCGTCACCTACGCGCGTTCCCTGCCCGCCAAGAGCAAGGGCCAGCGCCGCGGACGGTAGGCGCCCTCGCCTTACGGCCACCCGGCCCGCGCTACGGGTGCCCGGACGGTCAGCACCTGACCGGTCCGAGCAGCGAGCGCCTCGTCCACCTTCTCGAAGCCGCGCCACTCGGCCGCCAACATGAACAGCGTCCGCCCGTCCGGACCGCCGAGCATGCACGCGAACGGACTCCGGTCCAGATCGATGGTCTGGAGGACCTCGCCGCCCTCACGTACGCGCACACAATGCCTGTTGGGGACGTCGGCGTACCAGACAGCACCGTCGGTATCCAGGCAGATGCCGTCCGGGTAGTCATCGTGAAGCCTGGCCCACGTCCCCCGGCCGGACAGTCCGCCGTCGGCGGCAATGTCGAACGCGGTGAGCCTGCCGGCGAACGACTCGGCGACGATCAGCGTCGAGTTGTCTGGAGTCACGATCATGCCGTTCGGAAACGCGATGCCATCGGCAACCTGGCGAACCGAGCCGTCCGGCGTGACCAGTGCGATGATCCCGGGCGGATCCCCATCCCCGGGGTCGAAATCGCAGCGGCCGTTGACGTAGATGTTCCCGCGCCCGTCCACGACGATCTCGTTCCAGTCGTCCGACAGCGCGCTCAGGTCGGCGTGCTGGACCATCGACCCGTCAGGTTCCCGGCGCATCAGCCGTTCGCCGGTCACCAGGAGCCGACCGTCCGGGAGCCACCCGATCGACCATCCGAGGCCTGGAGGTCCGTCCCCCACGACCTCGCTGACGCCGTCGAGATCGACGGCGACGACCTGCCCCGTGCCCCAGTGAGCGAACCACAACCGGTCGTCGTGCCAGCGGGGCGATTCGACGTAGGCCAGGCCGCGCAGCAGGACGCGCCTCTTGTCCTCGGACGTGTCTCGCGCCGACATGGTGGTCACCTCGCCTCGAGGAATGACTTGAGGTCGGCCAGCCGCTCCCGCCACAAGACCTTCGCCTTTTCGGCCTCGTCGGGATCCGGGAGCCGTTCGTGTGCCACCGCGACCGTCGCCTTCGCCGGGCCCTTGGCGACGAACGAGACGCTCACCCGCGTCGAGCCGTCCTCCCAGTCGAAGCGAGCCGTGTGGCCCGGCTGCGACGTCCGCAGCGACATCGTCCCGTCCGTGAGCCACGTCCGCCGCGATCGTGGGTTCACGAACGCGTCGAAGAGAACCTCGAGGGGAACGGCCATCGTCTTCGAGGCGTAGATCGTGAACCCGTCCGCCTGCTGGTGCTTGAGCCGGATCCCGCGGGCGCGTTCGTACCACATGGTGATCGACTGGGCCCACCACCCGGGGACCTCGTGCTCTTCCATGAGGAAGGCAACTGTCTCCCCGTGCTTCCGCTTTCGGGCGCCCGATCGGTCCAGGATCGAGAACCACGCCTCCCACCGCTTGCCGGTCACCGCCCCGACCTTCTCGTCGGACGGGCGGTCGGCGGTCGCCCCCAGCCTCGCGCGAGCGGCCTGGACATGATCACGCTTCTGGGAGACCTGGCGGCGCGCGGCGGTGTAGCTCTCCCCAGTCTTGGCGATGCGTCCCCGAACGCGGCGCTTGAACAACCTCTCCTTGGTCATCGCACGCTCCTTCGTCATACCGCGCCGAGGGACTCACGCTCCGACGGGCACGGGCCGAAGGGGTGCTGCCAAGCGTCCCGAGGGCTGAGGCCCCCTTTGCCTCGCTGATGCCGGCGGCGTGAGCACCGGAACAGAGGTTGGGCGTGGGACACGCCTCCGTCGACGCTATCTCGGCTCCGTTCCTGCCGCAACGGGATCGCCACCGGAGATGGACCGTGACCACGCGCACCGCCAGCGAGTACGCGTGCAGCAGGTGCGGGTCGCCGACGCCGTGGTAGCCGGCATCGCCGACGTGGTGTGCGTCGACGCCGATTTCCTTGGCCACCAGGGCGAGGCCCTGCGCCAGGGCTTCCGGCGCTCCTTCCTGCGAGGTGCCGATGGTGCCGAGCACGAGGACGCCCCGCTCGTGCACCGCCTCGGTCGCCGCCGTTGCGAGCTCACGGGTCACCCCGGGCACGGTGCCGGGAATCGGTACGAGCACCCCCGATGCCCCCGTTGACAGCCCCGCAGTCCTCGAACGTGCGACCGGCGAGCATTGCCAGATCGGCGCGAGGCAGGTCGAAGTTCCGCGGCGACACAGCCATGGGTCTCTCCGTCATCGAGGCGGTAAATAGCGTCTGCAGCATGCTCTCTGGAAAAGTGGTTTGCGACGCATGACATCTGGACAAAACTTCCAGAAAGTCTGTCCGCAGCTCGGCGAGGAGCTGGGCCATGCGTGTTTCGTCTGCTCACCGTCACACCCGTGCCCGCCGACTGGCGGTGGCCCTCACCGTCGGGGCGATGGCTCTCACCAGCATCCTGCTCGGAGCCACTACGTCTGCCGGGGTCGATCAAGCCTCTGCCGGGAGCCTCCACGACGTCGTCCCGGTTCCGGCCGAGGTCGAAGCCGACCCGGGCGACTCGTTCCGGATTACGCAGACGACCAGAATTGCCGTTGTACCCGGCTCGACAGCGGCGGCGACGGTCGGCCGCTACCTCCGGGACATCCTGCGACCGGCCACCGGTTACGGGCTGCCGGTGACCCAAGCCGACGGTTTCGGTCCGAACACGATCCAGTTGCTCCTGTCGGGTGCCGACCCTCGTGTTGGGCAGGAGGGGTACGACCTCGACGTGACCGCTGACGGCGTCGTGCTCAGCGCGCAGACCGCCGCCGGCCTCTTCGCCGGCATTCAGACACTACGGCAGGTGCTTCCGCCAACCATCGAGGCCGATGACCGCCAGCCGGGTCCCTGGGTGGTGCCCGGTGGCAGCATCGTCGACTTCCCGCGCTTCGCCTACCGCGGTGCGCACCTCGACGTGGCCCGGCACTTCTTCACGGTCGACGAGGTCAAGCAGTACATCGACGAGCTGGCCCTCTACAAGATCAACACACTGCACCTGCACTTGACCGACGACCAGGGCTGGCGCATCCAGATCAACAGCTGGCCGCGCCTGACAACCTTCGGCGGCGAGTTCGAGGTCGGCGGGACGCCGGGCGGCTACTACACCCAGGCCGACTTCAGTGAGATCGTCGCGTACGCGCAGAGCCGCTTCGTCACGATCATTCCCGAGATCGACATGCCGGGGCACACCAACGCCGCGCTGGCGTCTTACGCGGAGCTCAACTGCGACGGCGTCGCCCCGCCGCGCCGCTTCGACATCGCCGTCGGATACAGCTCGCTCTGCGTCGACCTCGAGCTCACATACCAGTTCGTCGACGACGTGATCCGCGAGGTTGCCGCGCTGACGCCGGCGCCGTACATCCACATCGGCGGCGACGAGGCGCTCACGCTGCCCGTGGAGGGCTACATCCAGTTCATGGACCGGGCACAGGCCATCGTGCGGTCGCACGGCAAGCTACCAATCGGCTGGCACCAGATCCTGCAGGCGCCTGCAGCGGGGACCGTCGCGCAATACTGGTTCCCCGGGTCGGACGCCCCCGACGTCGCCGCAGCGGCCGCGGCCGGCACCCGGATCATCATGTCGCCGGCGGACCACACGTACCTCGACATGAAGTACGCGCCGGGCCAGCCGGCGCCGGACATCGGCCTGCAGTGGGCCGGGTTCATCGAGGTGCAGGACGCGTACGGGTGGGACCCGGGCACGTTCGTCAACGGCGTCAGCGAATCCTCGGTCTGGGGACCGGAGGCGCCGCTGTGGTCGGAGACGCTGCTCGACCTCAGCTACATCGAGCTGATGGCCTTCCCGCGGCTTCCGGCGATCGCCGAACTCGGATGGTCGCCCTGGTCGACACACGACTGGGAGGACTTCCGCGACCGGCTCGCCCTGCAGGGGCCGCGCTGGGAGGTCATGGGCATCAACTTCTACCGTTCTCCGCAGATCGCGTGGCCGGCGCTCCAGCCGGCCGCGTGAGCGGGGGGAGCTGCCTCCCGCGATCTGGCTGTCGAGACCAGTCCCGCGTGGGTGATACACCGCGACGACGGTGCGCGACCGGAATCCGGCCGCGCACCGTGTCCCACGCGTCAGCGAAGGCACGTGGCCATACGGCGGGGTAGACGTCAAGCGCTGACTCCGGGGGTACTGGCCTTGGTTGCAGGTCGGGGCTGCCTGGCCGCGTCCGGGCTGCCGGGGGCGCCGCGGCTCGCGGCGACCACGGGCGAGCTGGGTCTCCAGAGCATCGAGGGGCTGGGCGTCCGCGAAGCGCGCGAGCCAGTCCTGGACGACGGGATCCTCAGAAGGTGACGGTCAGACGTACCGTCACAGTGTCGCCCGCCTCGAGCGCTTCCGCCTTCCGCACTCGTGCCTTCACGGGCACGACGTACTGCCCGTCCTTGGGAAACAGCGACGTCGTCCACTCGGTTCTCCCGATCTGAACCGTGACCGGAATCATGCCCCAGCCATAGCTCACGGAAGCGGATAACGCTTCCAGATCACTGGACTCCTCCTCCGGAACGGTGATGAAGTACCACGGCGACGGGCCTTTCCAGGCCCAGATCTCGCCGTCGAACTCCAGGTTCACGGAGGCCAGGATACGAGTCGCCGGCCTTGAGCCCGGTCGGCGTCCATCTGGCCGATTGCCCCGGACGCCCGTTGGCTACTCGAGCGTGGCGGTAGCCCCGTACTTGGGGGCGACGATGTTCTTGAAGCCGATGATCCGCGTGTCTTCCAGAGCCTCGGACGGCGCAAGCGCCGAGTGACCCTTACGCCTCCGACTCCGCGGCCTTGACGAACGCGTCCAGGACAGCGGTCCAGCCTCCGCCTTGGCCGATGGTGTCGTGGATGATCTGACCGTCGACGAGGCGGTCGAGGTGTCGGTGCTCGAGCTCGACCGTGGTGTGTTCCGGGCCGTCGGCGGTGAAGTTCACCTCGATCTCGCTGGCGTGCGCCGGGTCGGGATCAAACTGCCACTGGCCGTTGATCTGCCAGGTGACGACCAGCCGACGCGGCGGTTCCCAGGTCAGGACACGACCCCAGTCGCACTCGCTGCCGTCGACGCCGCGCTCGTACCATCGTCCGCCTTCTCGGGGCTCGAGGATGGCGTCGGCCATGTCGGCCTGGCCGATGTGGTAGTCGGCCGGCCACCAGCTGCCGAACGAGTCGGTGAAGAACGCGAACGCCTTCTCCGCCGGCATTGCGACCGTGGCCTTTCCGTGCAGGGTGGAAATGGCGGATGCGGTGCTCATGTCTGCTGTTCCTCCCGTTGTTCGGTGACGGCCGTCTCGGCGGCCTTCTGAAATGCGGTCAACGCGTTGTCCCAGATGCGCTGGAAGTACGCCTGCAGGGCGGCCACTCCGTCGGGGTTGAGCCGGTAGATGCGGCGGGTGCCGTCGGGTGTTGCAACGACCAACCCGCCGTCCTTGAGCACCCGGAGATGCTGGGACACCGCTTGCCGGGTGATCGGCAGGTGCTCGGCCAGCTCCCCGACCGAGCATGGGCGCCGGGCTAGGAGCTCGAAGATGGCCCTCCGGGTCGGGTCACCGAGGATGCCGATCTCCCCGTCTCCGTAAGTGCCCACGTTCGTAAGTATAGACTTTCGGAGCTACCCCGGCAAGGCTGGGTCGAGCAGCCCGGAGCCGTGGCCTCCGCGGCCGCCGGCATAAGTACATCTTGAAAGAGACATAATCAGTAGTACACTCAAGAGTGAACAAGCAAGTGCGCCCGAAGGGACAGGGAGTGGCGGCGACAACGGAGGCAGCGCCGGTGCGGCGGCTACCCCGCGCCCAGCGACGCGAGCAGATCCTGGCAGCCGCGACACGGGCGTTCGCCCGGAGCGGGTTCGCCGCCACGAGCCTGGATGACATCGCTGCCGAGGCCGGCATCACTCGGGTGATTCTGTACCGGCACTTCGACTCGAAGACCGACCTGTATCAGGCGGTGCTCGACCGGTTCTGTGGGGTGCTGTCGGCGCATGTGGCCGAGCCAGTGGGCGGGTTCACCGACGCGAGCATCGACGGCCTGGTACAGGCTGCCTCGGCCGAGCCGGCCGGGTTCAGGTTGCTGTTCCAGCACGCCGCTCGCGAGCCGGAGTTCAAGGCCCAGGCCGAACAGTTCCGCCGCGACATCACCCAGGCGGCCTACTTACAGATCTCCGCAATGCTGCCGGATGACGCGTGGGCGCGCTGGACGGCGCAGCTCGCGCCGGCCGCGGCGATCGAGGCGGTCATCGCCTGGCTCGATGCCGGGCAACCCGACCCAGACCTCGCCGCCGACCGGGTCCGGCACGTCATCGCCGGAGTCATCACCGCCACCGCCGCACAGTCCGGTCTGGACTGCCTTCCCCCCACCCCGTGACACTCGCGTCAAGCCGGAGGAACCCGTGAGAACACAGGAAGACCCGACTGCCAAGGCCGTTCGCATCTGGGACAAGATGGCGCCCCGCTACGACCGCGACATCCAGTTTTGGGAGAAGGTCCAATTCGGCGGCGGCCGAGAATGGATCGGTGCACGCGCCAAAGGCCGCGTTCTCGAAGTCGCGGTCGGAACCGGCCGCAACTTCGACTTCTACTCACGTCGCGTGGGCATTACGGGGGTAGACCTGAGCCCCGACATGCTGGACATCGCCCGCCGGCATGCCATCGACCTCGACCTTGAAGTAAACCTGCGCGTCGCCGCCGCCGAGGCCCTGCCGTTCGACGACGACAGCTTCGACACTGCGGTCTGCACTCTTTCGCTGTGCACCATTCCGGACCCGGCAGCATCGATCGCTGAAATGAAGCGAGTCCTGCGTCAGGGCGGACAACTGTTGCTCCTCGATCACATCGGCAGCAGCTGGTGGCCGATCTGGGCGGCCCAGCGACTCATCGAGCAGCTCACTGTCCGGACGGCCGGAGAACACATGACTCGCCGCCAGCTACCGCTGGTCGAGGCCGCCGGGTTCGACATCGTCGAAACCCAGCGGCTCAAGGCCGGCACCGTCGAACGCATCGCCGCCCGCAAGCCCGTCACGGTCGACAGCTGACCAAGTCAACCGGTGACGGTGCATTCGTCTTCGCAGAACGGGGCCAGGACCTGTTCAGGACATCGAGTGCGGTCACAGGGCTGTGGATTCAGCGACCGGCGCTGAGGCTGCCAGACGATCGTCCCGCATAGGCCCGTCGATGCGCGCTGCGGCGGCGAGTGTAGCCGCGGCGTGCTCGACGTCAGCGTCGGTCGTCCAGCGGCCCAACGAGAGGCGTATCGCCGCGAGCGACGAGTCGTCCGAGACCTTCATGGCGCGTAGCACGGGGGATGGCTCGTGGGTGCCGGCGTGACACGCGGACCCAGTGGATGCCGCGACGGCCGAACACTTGGCGAGCAGAGTGTGGCCTTGGGTGCCGGCGATGCTGAGGTTCAGCGTGTTGGGCAGCCGACGAACGGGGTGACCATTGAGCCCCACTCGGCCCGGGAGGCGCGCTGCCAGCGTGTCGTGCAGCCGGTCTCGTAGCCTCTCCACCCGGCTGGGGACGTCGAGCGCGAGCTCCCGCCCCGCCAGCTCGGCGGCCGCGCCCAGGGCAACCGCGCCCGCGACGCTCTCGGTGCCGGCGCGCACGCCGCGTTCCTGGCCGCCGCCGCCCACGAGTGGTGCAAGCGGAACGCCGGAGCGGACATACAGCGCCGCGATCCCCTTTGGGGCGTACATCTTGTGCCCGACCAGCGTGAGCAGGTCGACTCCCAGGCTGTCCACGTCGACCGGGATCTTGCCCACGGCCTGCGCCGCGTCGGTGTGGAACAGCGCCCCGTGCCGGCGGCTGAGTGCGGCGAGCTCCGCTATCGACTGAATGGTGCCGGTCTCGTTGTTGGCGAGCATGACGGAGACCAGCACGGTGCGGGGGGTGAACGCCGCCTCCAGGGCGGCCGGGTCGACAAGTCCGCTGCCGTCCACCGGCAGGACGGTGACCTCGACTCCGTGCTCGCGCTGCAGAGCTCGGCAGGTGGCCAGCACTGCGGGGTGCTCGGTTTCCTGGGTGATGACATGGGCCGACCCGCGAAATTCGGGAGCCGCCAGGACTGCGCCGCGGATGGCCAGTGCATCGGCCTCGGAGCCGCTGCCGGTGAACACGATCTCCTCGGGCCGGGCGCCGATGAGCTCGGCGACCTGCCTACGGGCGACGCCGAGAGCCTGCTGGGGAGCGGCGGCGTAGGCGTGTGCACTGGAGGGGTTGCCGAAGTGCAGCGTGAGGTACGGCAGCATCACCTCCACTACGCGCGGGTCGACCGGCGTGGTGGCGTTGTAGTCGAGGTAGACCGAGTTCGGCGTGAGGCCGGGGTGCCCGACGACCATGCGTGCTCCTTCGAGCAATTCAAACATTCCCTTGAATAGCCCTCAGGTTACGCCATCGGTCAAGCCCGTCAGATCCTCGCCGGGGAACAGCCGCGTCAGCCAAGGAGGCGCAGGGCGGGATTGTCGACCTCCGCTGCCAGGATCCGCGCTCCTTCCGCCGCGACCCGGTCTCCGAGCTGGCCACGGTAGGCGTAAGCGCGAGCGATGAGCTCCCGCATCCCGGTACGCGTCGCCAGCGCCTCCAGGTCGTCGATCCACTGCGCGGCCTCCACAGGCCGGTGCTTGACGGCAAGCGCACACAGGGCGTCGAGGCAGTAACCCTCCACCCACAGATAAGCATCGGACAGGCGCACGCAACGCTGACGTGCCTCAGTGGTCCAGCGCAGTGCCGCGGCCGCATCGCCCCGATGTGCCGCGACCAGGCCCAGTCCGCGAGCCGCGCAGCCCTCCCAGCACGGATCGCCCAGCTGCAGTGCGAGGGCATGCGCATGCTCGTACGCCGCTGAGGCCGCGTCCACATTGCCTTCGAGGAGATCGACCTCGGCAAGCAACGACTCGGGCAACGGTACAAAGGCAGTCCAGCGAACGGCACGTGCAGAACTCAGCCCGTTGTCGAGGCACTCCCGGGCCTGCTCGAGGTCTTGACGCAGCAGGTAGAGACGGCCGGTGAACGTCCACGCCCAGGCCTCGACCTGGGCAAGCTGCCCCGCCTCCGCCAGCCGCAATGCTTCCCGAAGAGCGCTCAGCGCATCGTCGTTGCGACCGACGTCCGTCAACACCGCACCCTGGACCGCCAGCGCCCAGGCCCGCTCGGTTGGTTCCTCGCCGGCCAGCGTGGCCGCGCTCAAAAGCCACCGCTGGGCGCGGTCGTACCGGCCACGCAGCAACTCGACGTACCCCAGCTCGCGATGAGCCTGGGCCGCCGCCTCCGGGGCCCCGGTCCGATCGGCCACGCCGATCGCCTCGTGCAGCACCCCGGCACCTTCGCCGTCGCGTCCCCGCACACTGTGGACAAGGGCCGCGCCGAGCGCGATCAGCGCACGTACCTGGAGTGGCCCATCGTCGATGGCGTATGCCTCGGCCACCGCCTGGCGCAGCAGGCTGATGCCGGCATCTGGGGCTCCTGCGTCAAGGGCGCCAAGACCCGCCTCGAGGCGAGCAACCGTCGCGGTCCGGGTTGCCGGCCGATCGGGGAACGCGCGCTGTTGCTGCTGAGAGTCGGTGGCGTGAAGAACGGCAACGCCGGGGTCGGTCCCGAGCTCGCGGCGGAAGACCATGACGCACGCGTCTCGTTGGGCCTCGGCCGCGGCCTGATCTCCGGTCACCACGTACGCCCGGATGAGGAGTTCTTGAGCGTCCTCGTCGAGCGGGTTCGCGGCGACGAGCCGACTGGCCAGCTCCACCGACCGGGCACCGTCACCCGCCGAGAGCCTTGCCCGCGCCGCCTCCCGAAGTACGCTCTCCGCGGCCCCGGCCAGGTGCCGGCGGCTGGCGAGCAGCCACGCCTCGAAGCCTGGGCAGGCGGAGAACGTCATACCCTCCAGGAGCTCCCTGCCCAAGCCCGGAATGTCTATCGCCTGCATCCAGGTGCCTGCAGTCAGGGCACGAACGTCCACGAATGTGCCGGGAGGCAACCGAAGATGGACGGGGGCGCCCCCGACGCTCGACTCGTGGCCGAGAAGTCTGCGTAGCTGGCTCAGGTTCCAGCTCAAGGCGTTGAGCGGATCGTCCGCGTCGGAGAACAACAGCCCTGCGAGCCACTCGCGACTGGGGGCGGACTCGGTCGTCAGGAGATACGCAAGCAGCGCCCACGCCTTCCGGCCGCGGGGTTGGGGCTGCCGATGCCCGGCCAATGCCACCTGGGGCTGCGGTCCCAGCAGGTGAATGGCCAGCGGTACCGCCATGGGCAGATTCTGTCATTCAGGCGACTGGTCACAGGCGGGGTCACAGACCCAGGCGGCCGGTCACAGGCCGGGTCACAGACCTTCGGTCAACCCTTTCGCAAAGCCGATGGTCCACAACGTGGCAGGAGGACGCGGAGATGACCATGAGCAGGCACATCGGTCAATCCATCGCGATCGCCCGGAACTACCTGGTCCAACATCCCGATGAGGCCCGTTACACCGACTCCGCCGCGTACGCGGTGGTCGAAGACGGGCTCCGCTGCCGGGTCGAGGGCCCAGACGGGGCGACCATATACACAGACATGCCGGCAGGCGTCGGAGGGGAGTCGAGGGCGCCCTCGCCCGGCTGGTACCTCCGGGCCGGCCAGGCGAGCTGCACCGCAACCTTGATCATCATGCGTGCCGCGGAGCTCGGGATACCTGTGCGGCACGTCGAAGTTGTGGTCGACAGCGAGTCCGACGATCGAGGGATCCTCGCGATGGACGGCGGGGTACCAGCGGGCCCGCTGACCTTGGCAACCAGGGTCCGGATCTCGGCCGGCCGCGTCGAGCCGCAGGCTTTGCGCGAGCTCGTCGAATGGGCCGAACAGCACTCGCCGATCTCCGACGCGCTCCGCCGCGCCGTCCCGATGAGTGTCGAACTGGAGTCGGTCGTGGGGGACCCCTCGTGAGCGACCTGGTCGAGGTGGTTGACAACGACCCCGACAGGCGAGTCCAGGTGCGGCTGCTCGGCGGCTTTAGCGTCCTGGTGAACGGCGCACCAAAGCCGACGGGTCGGTGGTCCCGGCGTCAGGCGGCCGCATTGGTGAAGCGTCTCGCGCTGTCGCCCGGCGGGAGACTGCACCGGGACCGAGTTGTCGACGCGCTATGGCCGGACGCCACCCTCGACGTCGCGCTACCCAGGCTGCACAAGGCCGCTCATTACGCGCGTCGCGACCTGGGCGACCGTGACGCCGTCGTACTACGGGACGAGGTCGTCGCCCTCTTTCCCTATGCGACGCTCGAGGTGGACGCCATCACGTTCGAAGCGGCCGCCGACGCTGCGCTCGCGGCAAAGCCAGTCTCCCCCGAGGCCTGCGCCA
>OBLS010000832.1_pt1 | contig 11954 bp, 14 predicted proteins | sample 1519901 | NCBI WGS metagenome assembly OBLS01 (sample SAMEA3113585, study PRJEB22503) | soil metagenome
GCAATGTTCGCCTGGCGCGCGGCGCTCGCGAGGAGCCCGTAGTGGCGGATGCGGTTTACATCCGGGCTCGCGCTGGGCTGAGTGAATTTGGGTGAAGAGCGGTAAAATTCAGACGACCCAGCATTGCGTCGCCAGTTGGTCGTCGACGAAAACGGCGACATGGCTGCCCGATGCGACGGGATAGAGGCCCAGCGGCGTGCCGGCGAGCACGATCTGGCCGGGCACGACATCCCGCCCGAAGGCCGAGAGATGCTGCCGTAGCCAGCTCAGCGAGGGGGCCGGGCCGCCGGCCAGTGGCCAGAGCGCGCCCGAGCCGAGCAGGCTCCCGTTGACGCGCACCGACAGCGTGGCCGACCGGTCGAGAAAGCGCCGTGACGACAGCCAGGCCCCGTCCGGCAGGACGATGCCGGCATTGAAGCCGTTGTTGGCGATCAGCTCGCCCAGCGTCGGGCGCGGCCCGCGAAAGATGAAGCGATGCAGTTCGACGATCGGAAACGCGGCCGCGATCTGACCATCGTCGCCGATCCTGAGCGCCATCTCGCCTTCGATCGCCAGATGGGGGTAGGCGGCGAGGTCGAGCCGGGCACCGGTCTCACGGATCTCACCTTCGTACAGGTAGCCGCGGATCGGGCCTGCCATCCCGAATTGCGCGACGGTGCCCGGCCCGGTGCAGCCGACCTTGTAGCCGGCGACCCGCTCGCCCGCCGCGACCCGCAGCGCCGAGACCCGGTCCTGCAGCGCGTAGGCCTGCGCCAGATCCAGAGCAAAGCCCGGATCGGCAAAGCAGGTGCCGGGCGTGCAGGCGTGATAATCCCGGAACTGACGCTCGGCGAGTTCGGTCAGCGCATCGATCATCGGTCCGCCCCCGCTCAGGCTCTGACGATGCTCGCCGCGTTCTGGCCAAACAACAGCTTCTTGCCTTCCTCGGTCACCGCGGTACGCGAGGAGAAGGGCTCGCCCTTGGCATAGGCGCGCACGGTCGCCGGACGCGCGCGCACGCCGTCGAACCAGCGACGGAGGTTCGTGAAGTCGTCGAGGTTCTGCTGCTGGCGATGCCAAGGCACGATCCAGGGATAGGACGCCATGTCGGCGATCGTGTAGTCCTCGCCGGCGATGAAGCTGCAGCCGGCCAGCCGGCGGTCGAGCACACCGTAGAGCCGGTTGGTCTCGTTGACGTAGCGGTTGATCGCATAGGGCAGCTGCTCGGGCGCGTAGATCCCGAAGTGATGGTTCTGGCCGGCCATCGGCCCGAGCCCGCCCATCTGCCAGAACAGCCATTCCGTCACCGTCTTGCGCCCGCGCGGCTCGGTCGGCAGAAAGCGGCCCGTCTTCTCGGCGAGATAGAGCAGAATGGCGCCCGACTCGAATACGGTCACGGGCTCGCCGCCGCCCTCGGGCTGCTGGTCGATGATCGCGGGCATCCGGTTGTTCGGCGAAAAAGCGAGGAACTCCGGCTTGAACTGATCGCCGGCGCTGATGTCGACCGGGTGAATCGTGTAGTCCAGCCCGGCTTCCTCCAGGAACATCGTGATCTTGTGGCCGTTCGGCGTCGGCCAATAGTAGAGATCGATCATCGCTCGTCGCGTCCTTTCACTTCGTCCGGCCACAGCGCGGAGTGATCCTTCACGGCCTCCTCGAGCGCGGGCTTCAGCCCAAGGAAGCGCTCGTCGACGGCGGCAGGGTCGGCGCGGTTGAGCGCGATCATCTGGGCGCGGGCCTCGCCGCCTCGGATGACCTCGAACGCCTCCGCCTCGATCCCCTCGACGATCGCCGCCGCGACCGCCGAGGCCGGCTCGCGTGCGAAGCCGAGCTCGGGCCCGGCCCGGCTCGAGCTCATCATCGGCGTCTCAGTGGCACCGGGATAGGCGGTCAGCACATGGATGCCCTCGCCCTTCAACTCGCGCCGCAGCGCCTCGCCGAAGCGGGCGAGGCCGGCCTTGGCGGCCGCATAGGTGGCATAGAAGGGGGCCCCGATCAGGGCGATGCCCGAGGTGACGTTGACGACCATCGCGTCACCGCTGGCGCGCAGCGCCGGCAGAGCCGCCCGGGTGAGCAGGATGGGCGCCACGAGATCGACCTCGACCATGGCCAGGATGTCGGCTTCGGCGGTCCGCTCGAGCCGGCCGGCCCTGACGCCGCCCGCATTGTTGACCAGGATGTCGAGCCCGCCCAAGGCTTCGATCGCCCGCTCCAAGGTCGTCGCACGGCCCTCGGGCGTGGCGACGTTAGCGGCGACGCCGCTCACGACCGCATCGCCGGTCTGGAGCTTGGCGGCGGCTGCGGAAAGAACGTCCGGGCGGCGGCCGGTGATCACCACCTTCGCCCCCTTGGCGATGAGGGCTTCGGCGATGGCGAGGCCGATGCCGCTCGACCCGCCGGTGACGAGAACGCGCTTGCCTGCGATGTTCATGGGATCGCCCTCCTCACGCGGCCGGCGGATAGTTGGACGGGAACAGCGCGCGCCGGCTCTCTTCGTCACCGGCGGTCTTGAACTCGTGGTCCTTGCCGACGGCACGGGCGCGGGCGACCGCGGGGCGGGCGTCGACCGTCTCGAACAGCCGCTTCAGGTTCGGAAAGGCGGCCAGCGGGTCTGCCTCGTCCTTCAGCACGCGCGCAGCCCGGTCCAGCCAGCCCCAGGCCGAGATGTCGGTGATCGTGTAGCCGTCGCCGACGATGTAGTCGCGGCCGGCGAGATGATCGTTCAGAACCTGGTAGTGGCGTTCGGCCTCGCGCCGGTAGCGGTTCACGGCGTAGGCGAGGCCGTCGGGTGCTACGAACTGGAAATGCACGGCCTGGCCGGAGAACGGGCCGATGCCGGACGCGATGAACAGGAGCCAGGACAGGAGCTCCGGCCGGTCTTCCGGCGCACCGAGGAACTTGCCGGTCTTGTCCGCGAGATAGAGCAGGATGGCCGTGGAATCGAAGACCCGCGCCTCCTTGCCGCCTGGGCCTTCGATATCGACGATCGCCGGCACCTTGCCGTTCGGGTTGATGGCGCGGAAGGCCGGCGTGTGCTGCTCGCCCTTGCTGGTGTCGACCGGGATCGTCTCGTAGGGCAGGCCCGCCTCTTCGAGGAAGAGCGCGACCTTGGCCGGGTTCGGGGTCGGGTGGAAATAGAAGCGGATCATCGGCGTCTCCTTCAGGACTCGGGGATGGGCGAGAGCCGGCGCGCGGGCGCCGGCGCGGCGGCGAGCAGCACGCCGATCACGATGATCGCGGTCGCGATGCTCTCGATCGGCGTTGGAGCCTCGCCGAGCACCGGGATCGCGAGGATCGATGCGACGGCCGGCATCAGCGCGATGATGGCGGTGGCCGCGGCGGCACCGAGCAGCGAGACCGCCCGGTTGAAGGCGACGATCGCGACGCCGCTCATCAGCACGCCCTGATAGCCGGCCTGCAAAGCGATTTCGCCGGTCGAGGCAGGACCCAAGCGGCTGAGGCCGAGCAGCAGATAGGCTGGAATGAACAGCAGCGCGGACCAGATGCAGATCAGCGCGGCCGCCTCGATCGGCGTCAGCCCGCTACGCCGAAACAAGAGCGTGTAGACCGCCCACATGGCGGCCGCGAGCGCGAGGGCGCAAAGGCCTGCGGCGCTTGGCGCGCCGTGCGCGGCGGCGCCCGCCGTCACCAGGCAGACGAGGCCGGCGACGATCGCGCCGTAGCCGAGCCAGCGGGTCCGGCCCTGCTCCTCCCGCAGGAACGCCCGGGCGAAGAGGCCCGCGAACACGGGCATCAGGGTCGGGGTGATCGCAGCCGCCTCGGCGGCCGAGGTGCGTTGCAGGCCGAGGGCCACGAGGAGGACGAAGGGCACGCCCCAGAGCAGCATGAACAGCAGGCCCTCGGGCCAGGCGGCGAGCGCCAACCACCGTCCGCGGCGCAGCACGGCGGGCGCCAGCAGGATCGCGCCGATGCCGAACCGGAGGGCTGTGATGTCCCATATGCGCAGCTCGCGGGTGACGCTGAAGCGCGTCACCACGAACCAGCCGGAGAGGATCGCGACCGCAAGGGCTGCCCAGGCAAAGCCCAGCATCATCGAGCGGCGCAGGGAGGGCCGCCGCAGGAACGGCCCGACGCCAGCTCGAGCGGGCATGCGTCATCGGTCTCCATGGGCGTCAGACCGCTCGCGAGACCTGCAATGCCGCGAGGATGTCCTCGGGAGCGAGGCGCTGGCGATAGTCGACGTCGACGAAGGCGAGCGCGACAAGGCGATCCCGCCCGATCACGTAGGTCGCCGGCACCGGCAATTCCCAACCGTCATCGCCGTTGATGCCCGGCAGCGCCTTGTTGTTCGACCGGAGAGCCGCTCGCAGTTCCTCGGGCAGCTCATAGACCAGGCCGAAGGCCCGCGCGACCTGGTTGCCGACGTCGCTCAGGACGTCGAAGGTCAACGCGTTCGCCTCCGCCGTCGAAAGGGACCCGTCGGGCAGCTGCGGCGAGATCGCGACCAGCCGCGCGCCGAGCGCCGTCATTTCCGGCAGCGCAGCCTGATAGGCCCGGAGCTGGAGATTGCAATAGGGACACCAGCCGCCCCGGTAGAAGGTCAGGGCCACGGGCCCGAGCTGCAGCAGGCTGGACAAGGCGACCGGCCTGCCTTGCGCGTCCGGCAGCGTGAAGTCTGGTGCCAGGTCGCCGACACCGATCGCTTCTGCCAGGGCGAACCTCGCCCGCAGCTCCTCGATCTTGGCCTCATAGAGGGCCGGCCGACCGGCCGGCGCCGTGCGCGCGAACTCGGCCTTGAACGCGGCGAGCTGCTGTTCCAGTTTCATGGCAGCTGTCATGGCGGCGATCCTTTCCGACGCCGGGCTCGGGTCCGGGGGCCACGGGAGCTCGCAGGCGCGGCGTATCGGGCGTCGATGCCTTGCGTTTTAGCACGTCCGTTCTAAAATGGAATGCGGCCCTGAAGATGGCAAGATGCTTGCCGGCTCAAAATTGCACGCACGGATGAGGGCATGGCGAGACCGAGGGAATTCGACGAACAGGCGGTGCTCGACGCGGCGATCCAATGCTTCTGGCGGCGCGGCTATGAAGCGACGTCGGTCCGTGACCTGGTCGAGAAGACCGGGATCACCAGCGCCAGCCTGTACAACGCATTCGGCGACAAGCGGGCGCTCTACCAGAGGGCCCTCGACCGCTACGTCGAGGAGAGCATTGCCGAGCGCATCCGGCGCTGCGAGGAGCTGTCGCCGCGCGCGGCGATCGGGGCGTTCTTCGCGGAGATCCTGAAGCGCTCGCTCAGCGACCCGCTGCACAAGGGCTGCATGCTGGTGAACGCGGTCATCGACGTGGCGCCGCATGATCCGGATTTCCAGAAGATCGTCAGCAGTGTGCTCGTGCGCATCGAGGCGTTCTTCCTCGATCGCATCGAGGCCGGCCAGGCCGACGGCACGATCACGAGATCGCTGTCAGCGAACGACCTCGCCCACCACCTCCTGGGCGTGCTCATGGGTGTCCGCGTACTGGCGCGGGTCCGCCCGGAACCGGCGCTGTTGCGAGGCGTCATCGCACCGGCGCTCGCCCTACTCGATCGCCGTCACGACGAGCCACCGAAGCCATGAGGCGCATTGCGGGGATCTCAGCGCTGGCGGCGGAACGTCAAATCACCGTTGCCGCGCTCGAAGCACACACGCCAGTTCCGCAACCGCCCACGATCCACGCAAGGGACACCACTCCGGTCCGCTGCCGGCAAGCGTCGACGCCAGAAGCGGCCATTGGATCTGCCGGATGGCACCATAGTCTCAGTGATCGCCCAGCTTTCATTCTTTCGCGTGGTCTGCTCAGGGACAAAATAATTCCCGTAGACCGAGCTCTATGAGCGCGCTCGGTGGTCGGCGCTGGCTCAGGCGGCGCCCTCCTCGACGGACACCTGCGGCCCTCCAACCTTGGGGATCGGCGCCCGGGCGCGGGTTTTAGAGGTGCGTGAGACATCGAGCACCAGCTCCCGGCGGGTCAGCACCGCGGGCCAGTCCCATCCATCATCCTCGGCCAGGCGGGAAGCCGCCCAGGGCTTCCGGCGGCTCCAGGCGCACAGGCAGCTCCCCCTCCTCCGAGCCGCCTCCACGCCCATCGCGACGCGACCGCCGCCGAGGCCGCATAACGTTCCTCTCGGCAATGTCCGCAAGCCCAATTTCAACAGGGCCCCGGGACATCCCCTGCATAGCGTATCATGCCGTTGGCGAAGTGCTGGTCGATGGTTGCCCAGTGATCAGTCGGGTACTCCGCCGATAAGTCAGGTAGGCCCAGAGCCAATCCAGGATGACCGTGGCCCTGTTTCGTCCGCCGACCAGAAATGCCACATGGGCGGCGCCCCAGAACCACCAGGCGATAGCACCCCATAGGCGCACGCGCCCCAGTTCGACGACCGCGGCCTGACGGCCGATCGTCGCCAGGCTGCCGAAATGCCGGTAGCAGAACGCCGGCGGCGGCGGACGACCCTGCAACGCCGCTCTGATCGCCCGGGCAGCGTAGCTCCCCGCCTGCTTGGCGGCTGGCGCCAGCCCCGGTACGGGGCTGCCGCGCCAGGCTCGAGAGGCCGCCGTGTCTCCCACCGCGTAAATACCAGGCAATCCCTCAACGGACAGGTCCTGACCGACGATCAGGCGGCCGGCCGCGTCGCTCGGCCGATCGAGCCACTGCGCCGCCGGAGAGGCTGCCACGCCGGCCGCCCACAGGACGGTGCGGGCCGCTAGTCGCTGCTCGCCCACTGCGACGCCCGCCGCGTCAACCTCTCGGACCTTGACATCGAGGCGAACGTCGACGCCAAGCTCGCGAAGCGAACGCTCCGCGGCCGCGGACAGCGCCGGTGCGAAGGTCGGGAGGATACGCGATCCCGACTGGATCAGGATCACCCGCGCGGTGGTCGGGTCGATCGCACGGTACTCTCGCTCCATCCCGTGGCGGGCGAGTTCGGCGATGGCGCCGGCGAGCTCGACCCCGGTTGGACCACCGCCAACGACGACGAACGTCAACCATGCGGCCCGCTCACCCTCGTCGAGCGCGTTCTCGGCCTCCTCGAAAGCCCGCAGCAGGCGGCTTCGGATGGCCGTCGCATCCTCGATGCTCTTCAGTCCGGGCGCATGGCCTGACCAGGAATCCTGGCCGAAATAGCTGTGCCGCGCGCCGGTCGCGAGCACCAGATAGTCGAATCGGATCCGCGCCGCGCCGAGCAAGACCTCGCGGGCAGCCGCGTCGACACCGGTGACCTCGGCCAGGCAGACGCGAACATTTCCTTGATGCCTGAACAAGCTTCGGATGGGTGTCGCGATTTCCGCCGGCGACAGCGCCGCCGTGGCGACCTGGTACAGCAAAGGCTGGAAGAGGTGATGGTTGCGCCGATCGATCAAGGTGATGCGGCACCGCGCGTTGCGCAGGCCCCGCACGGCCGCAACGCCGCCGAAACCGCCGCCGACCACGACGACGTGCGGCAGGTCTGTCTCGATCCGGTCGCGATCATCCCGAACGCCCCGCGCCCACCAGCCGATCAGACGATCGACCGAAATCGGGCCTGCTCCGGCAGAGGCAATCGTGAGAAAAACCAGCAGCACCGTGAGTCGATCATCCATGGACATCGTGATCCCGCTGAGCGGGACCGTCGCGGCGAGCGCCAAAGCGGCGGGCCCTGCGGCGATTCCGAGGCCAAGGGCGAGAGCGATGACGAGCTGCCAGCCGGGGGACAGAGATGGAAGCATCGGCTCCCCCGACAGCCCAAGATGGCCTAGCCCGAGCGCGTCGCCGAGGCGGGAGCAACAACCAGCGCGGCGGCTCCGACGCGCATGAGGAGCAGCACGAGCGGCTGCAAACCTCGCGTCAGTGCTGCATAGAACCGGCCAATACCCTTGGCCGGACCAAAAGCGCTCCAGACCAGCCCATGCCCGAGCAGTCCGTCCAGAGAGAACGGGCCCGGTCCTGTGGCAACGAGCCAGGCGAGGAGCGCGATCGCGGGTGGCAGGGCCGTCGCGCCGACTGCGCCAACGGCTGGCACGAAGGCCCGCAGGAGCAGCACCAAGGCTATCGGGCGCGTCAGTAGGCCAACCATGAGGCAAAGCGGCGCTACGACGTAGAATGCGCTCTCGAGGCCCCAGCTGGCGACTGTGCCCGCGAGCGCGTGTCCCGCCGCGCCCGGGGGCGAGGCATGAACGGTACCCGTCATCATCGCCGTCACCTGTCGGACCAGCACGATCTGTCCGAGCCACACCCTGCAACCGAGCAATAGCCATGGTGCCGACAGCGCCTCGACCGCACGACCCAAGCGATCGGCGCCGCGAACAGCCTGTCGCAATGTCCGTGTCGAGTCGCTCATCGTCGCCCTCCTCTTCTGGTTGCGCGATTCAGACCGACGCGGCGCGTGCCGAGCGCGCCCGAGATCATGGTGTGTGCCGCAGAGCAGTGTCCGAGCGCCGCACGGTTACCCGTCAACGGAGCCCACGGCCGGTCAGGGGAAATGCGAGCGCGGCCGGAGACGAAGTTCGTGCCGTGGGACAGGGCTCGGCGGGACACGAACCGTGTCCGCGAGGGAGATTTCTGCCCTTTTCTCTACGGGCGGTGGATTGCACCGACCCTGGAGATCGCGTGATCGACAGACAGGCGGCCGGGTCCCCATGCCATGATGCCGAGCGCCATCGCCGCCCAGGTCACGTGCAAGGGCCAGCCGTCCGGCACGGTGAGCTGAACGACGAGCGTCATCGCCAGAAGCCCCAGCGCGGCCAGTCGTGTCGCGAGGCCAAGCACGAGGAGGATGGGCAGCAGAATTTCCGCCGATCCAGCGGCGAACGCCACGACACCGGGCGCCGGGAAGCCGTAAGGGCCGCCCGGCAGGTGCAGCTTGAACTCCGAGCTGAAAAGCAGCACTGCGACATCGTTCAGTTGCAGGAAACCGTCCCATTTGTTGACGCCGGATCGCCAGAACGGGACCGCGAGCGCGAAGCGCAAGACGAGCTGAGTCAGAGATGGCAGCGCAATGGCGCGGATAATGGCATTCACTCTTTCAAAGAGAACACCAATTTCGTGCCATTTGCTGCCGCTGCCAATTTGCCGTTCGACAGTCATCGTCCTCCCCCGACTAATTCACCGCGGTGAAAGCACCTGCCTCGAGCATTCCGGCAAGGTTGGCAGAGAGATCGAATGCCGGACTGTCCGCAAGCGCTGCCGCGGCGGCCGCGCCGAGCGGCTCGCCCGCGATGAGGCGTTTCAGAAAGATCGCGCCGCCGGGTGGAAGTCGCCGGACAATAACCTCCAGGCTGGGCCTGGTCGCCAGCGCATCCTCCGGGTCGGCCGTCGCGATGCGGCCGACCGGACCGTCGCTCCGATTTGCCGCGAAAATGGTGACCGCGGGAAAGCGTGAGCACACGATCCGCGTCGCGGGATGCACTGTCAAAACAGCTCCGGTCAACCGCTCGGGCGGGATTGACGCCAAGACCTGGGGCGCCAGCGGCTCCCCGTCAGCCGCGTGATAAGCATCGAGCCAGGCCCGCTCGATGCGCGCCACATCCGCCAGCCACGGCATCGACCTTGCATATTCGTAGCGTTCGATGAAATCGGGAAAGTCACGGCCGTACTCGAACAGAAGCGGCGAGGTGGGCGGCGTGGCGCGGACATGGAACCTCGCCATCGCCCGAAAGAAATCCACCCCGGTAATGCGCATCGTCGCCGGGAACGCCGCCGCCAGAGCGTTGATGAGACTGACGGTGACGTTATTGCGATAGACGCTGTAGCGCTTCCTTGCGGACTTGCCGTTCGGCCCGGCGACCGCAGCCGGTGTCGCGCGGCCAGGATCGAGCAGCGCGGCGGCAAAGACGGCCGCATAGGACGGCCGGCCGCCGAAATATTGCTCGCGACGTTCAACGGGTAGCATGGGCTTTGCCGAGCATGGAACCGTGCGCGTGGCGCTCGAGGACCGCCTGGGCGGCGGCGGCCTCCGCCTTGAGCACCGGCCACTCGGGGATGTCGCTGTCCCATTCCACAAGCGTCGGGATGGGACCGCATTGGCCGATCACGATCTCGAAGAGTTTCCATACCGCGTCCGCGACCGGCCCATCATGGCTGTCGATGAGCAGAAGATCGCCCTCGTCGTCCGCTTGTTCGGAATGCCCGGCCAGATGGATCTCGCCCACGTGTCCAAGCGGAAAATCGGTGAGATAGGCGAGCGCGGAGTAACCGTGGTTGGTGGCCGAAACGAAAACGTTGTTGACGTCGAGCAACAGACCGCACCCGGTGCGCCGGACCACCTCTCGAATGAAATCCGTCTCGCTCATCGTCGACTGCTCAAACAGGACGTAGGTCGACGGATTCTCGAGCAGGATCGGGCGGCCGATCGTCTCCTGCACTTCGTCGATGTGGTCGGCGACGCGGGCGAGGGTGGCCCGCGTATAGGGCAGCGGCAGCAGATCGTTGAAGAAGGTCGTGTCGTGGGTTGACCAGGCGAGGTGCTCAGAGACGAGCGCCGGCTCGTAGCGATCGACGAGTGACTTGAAACGCCCGAGGTGCGTCGCGTCGAGCGGTTGCGGCCCGCCGATCGACATGCATACGCCGTGGAGCGAGACCGGAAAGTCGCGGCGGATGCGGGCCAGAGCTTCATGCGGCGGGCCGCCCGCCCCCATATAGTTTTCGGCATGAACCTCGAAGAAGCCGTCCTCCTTCCTCTCGGCGAGGATCGCCGGCAAATGCTGGTGCTTGAAGCTCGTCCCTGCGAGGCCTGCAACCGAAGGCGCCGGAAAGCGTGAGACCGCCGGCGCGCGCGAGGCTTTGAAAGTCGCCAATTCGCTCATCGTGATCTCCCGCTCTCCGGCAAGCTGCTCCCGGTTTATGAAGGCTGGAGCATGCCGTGGCCGCCACCGGGCACCTCTATCGACTCGCAGGTGCCGCCCTGCACGAACTTCCAGGCATTGCCCTGGAAATCGACGGTCGAGGTGCCCTGGCATGTGGTGCCCGGTCCAGCAGCGCAGTCGTTTTGACCCTTGAGCGCGACGCCGTAGCACTTCTCCTTGCCCGCATCCGTCGCGGCCTTTGCTTCCGCGTCCGTCAGCGGCGCGGCGGCCGCCATTGATGCAAGCGCGGTCGCCACGGCGCCGGCCAGAATGGCCGCACTCACGGTTGATCTCGTAGACATGTCTCATTCCTCCGGTTGGTTGCTCAGCGCGCGTTCCTCGAGCGCGCGATGGCCAGTTCGATCCGGAGGCTCCTTATGTTACATCTTTGGGGTCACGATCTCGTTATCGGACAAGGCTTGCGGCTTGGGCAAATTTCTCCCGGCCACGTAACAGAGGGCCGCGCGCGGGCGTATTTGGGAGAAGGCAGGCTTGGACGGCAACGACGAAACCGAACTTGCCCGGCTTCTGCGCGCCGCGCTTGCAGGAGATGAGCGAGCCTATACGGAATTCCTGCGCCGGGCGGCCTGCCTCGTGCGCGGCTTTGCCCGACGCAAGGTCGTACAGGGCGGCATCGATCCGGAGGATATCGTGCAGGAGACCCTGTTGGCGATCCACATGAAGCGCCATACATGGCGGGACGATGCGCCTGTCACTCCGTGGCTATACGCGATTGCACGCTACAAGCTCATCGACGCCTTTCGCCGTCGCGGGCGCCGGGTGGAGATCGAGATCGGCGAGATCACGGAAGCCTTCGCTGCGCCCGAACCTGAAACCGTCAGCGACCGGGAGATCGGTCGCGCCCTGGAGACGCTTGCGCCCGGCCAGCGCTCCGTTGTTGCAGCGGTTTCAGTCGATGGACTCTCGATCCGCGAGACGGCCAAGAGCCTCGGCATGACCGAGACGGCCGTGCGGGTAGCACTCCATCGCGGCTTGACGGCGATCGCCCAGCGGTTCGGGCGGCACTAAGATGGACACAAACGAACTCATCAAGGCCTTGGCAGCGGACACACGACCGCCCGCGGCGTCGCTCTCGTCCGTGTGGTGGGGTGCGGCCGGCCTTGCGATCGTCCTTGCCGCCGCCGTCTTCTTTGC
>OBLS010000833.1_pt1 | contig 11953 bp, 14 predicted proteins | sample 1519901 | NCBI WGS metagenome assembly OBLS01 (sample SAMEA3113585, study PRJEB22503) | soil metagenome
CGTTCGAGCCCGTCCTCCAGCTCGCCCCAGAAGTGCGAGATGGGATCGCTCGGACGGGTGGGAATCTCCCGCGATCAAGTGCGGTACAGGAACGACCGGCAGACCTCCGCCGCGCTTCCTTCAGCCTCCGCTTGACATCGCAGCGGAGCAAAGTTCGAGGCTGCAATGCTGGGGGCGGCGGCAAGACCACTCACGGACCCCGAAACTTGGTCGGTGCCGGCCCCGCCGCCCGCCGCACTCTCCCCCAGCGGGCGCAGTTCTATCCGGTCCGGTGCGAGCGGGCCGTTGTTTCACAGTATGGATTCCGAAACACTCGCAGAAAGGGGGTTTTTCCTGCCGCCCGGAAGGGAAGGCCCCCGCGTGAGCGGTCTCGTTGTTCCTAAATCGCGAAGGGGTTGACGTCATTGTTTGAGCGAACGCGAACTGGTTTACGGGAGATGCCGTCGAACGCCGCCTGGCTCCTGTCCCAGGCGCTGAAGCCGGCTGAGGCACTCGGAGACGCTGCGGCCGGCGCACGCGACCAGGGGCGGAAGGTGACGGCAGCCGTGGTCGACGCCGCGCCGGTCGGCGACTCCGTCGAGATCCGCGCGAGGCGTGCGCACGACGCCGCGGAGCGTGCTCGGGAGGCCGAGGAGCGAGCAGTCGAGGCCGCGCGGACGTCGAAGGAGCTCGCCGACCGCGCGCGCGAGGTAAGCGAGCGGGGTCGCGCCCGCGTCAAGGAAATCCACCGCGAGACGACTCGGCAGGTTAAACAGCGCGTCGTCGAGGCTCAGAAGGCCGCCGAAGAGATCGTCAAGCAGGAGCGCCAGGACGCCGAGGCGGACGCCGAAGAGCAGCGACAGGAAGTCGAGGAGGAAGTCGAGAACGAGATCGCGGAAGCCGAAAGCGATGCAGAGGCGTCCCAGCGGCGAGCCGAGGAGCTCGTCGAGGACGCGACCGAGGCGCTGGCGGAGGCAAGGCGGCTGGCCGACGAGGCCGCGGAGGTCGCACGCTCAGCCGCGCAGGAAGCGAACCGCCAGGCCCAGCAGCTCCAGAACGAGGCGAAGCAGAGAGCGAGCGACGCCGAGGCGCGCGTGAAGGCGGCCGAAGAGCTCCGCGAACGGGCAGCGGCCACCGCGAAGCAGACCGCGCGCGAGCTCGATCGGGAGACGGGGGACGGCGGTCTCGATGCCTACAAGAAGCCGGAGCTCGTCGAGCTCGCGGCCAGCATCGGGATCGAGAAAGGGACGAACATGACGAAGGGCGAGCTCGTCGACGCCATTACGAAGGCCGCTCGTCGGCGCGCGAGACAAGGAGCGAGTTCATGAGACTTCTTCGCACCAAGAGCGAACCGGACCGGCTTCTCGACACGGTTGGAGATTCGCTTGCCGCTCTGAGCGGCGGCGTGAAGAGGAGCAAAATCCTGAAGGCGGGCTTGATTGCCGGCGGGGTGGCGGCAGTCACGGCGGGGAGCGCTGCCATCTCCTCGATCCGGCGCCGCGCGGAGGGGAACGATTCGTGAGGCAGCGTCGTGCGGCCCAGGGGGTCGGAACGCCGGCTAGGGTCGCACTGACCGCGGCCGTCGATCCCAGCAGACACCTCTCCGAGGGAGCACTTGTTCAGGCCTCCGTCCGTGCGCGCCTGTTTGGCATCCCGCTCTTGCGGCTGGATGCAACCGTCGTGCTCATGCCGGCCGCGATCACGGCGCCGTCCTCCGCACTCGCCGCGGGAAACGGCTTGGCCGAGGCAGTACGCAGCATCAACGACGGAGCAGAGGTGCTCGCCCAGGTCCGCCGGAACGGCCGGCGCTGAGGCCTACCCTGGCTGAGCGTCGACGAGCCTGAACCGCGCTGCGGCCAGGTCGACACCGCCGGCGATGGCGCGGCGTTGAGCTCGATCTCGGCCTGCTCTTCGTCGGCGGCGGCCTGACGTTCCTTCGCTTGCTCGCCGAGAGCCTCGGCGAGCGTGCCAAGCGCTGGCCGGAGCAGACGGCTTCTGCACCGCTCACAGCGGCCGGCAGGACACAGCTGTGCGCAAGTCCCTGCAAACGAGCTGGTTACCGGTTATGGAAACCGGTGGCGGCACATTCTGGACTGCCTTGGCCAAGTGTTGAGTGGCGAGCGTGCGAGGGCTCGCGGCACGCCGACCCCGCGGGGGCTACTTCACACTTCTAGTACGGCGGGGTCCGTGGGGCCGCGGTGCGTGAGCAGCAGGCGGTCAGGCGCTCGTTCGAGCAGCTGTCGGACCGCCGTTTTCGCCGGCTCGATCGTCTCGTGCTTCCGGACCCACGTCGACGGGCAAAGCGCCGCACGACCGTCGTGGCCGAGGATCGTGTCGCCGATGACGACGGTGCTGTCGGGGAGCCAGTACGCGACCTCCTCGATGCGGCGCATGTGAATCGCCTCGATGCGGCCGGGCAGCTCGTCGCCCGCGTTGAAGGTGTTCGTGTAGCGAGTGCGCTCGCCGATCCACTCCGCCGCCGGCTCGTGGGCCCAGAGCGAGGCGCCGCCGTAGCGGTCGAGGATCTGCTGCGAGCTGCGGACGTGCCAGAAGATCGTGATCAAGATCGCGGGCGGACCGTGCTGCCCCACATCCCGGTCGAGCACGTTCCAGAACGCTGCCTCTTCACCCTCCGGAACCAGCGGGTCGAAGAGCACGAACGCCTCGCGGGCGACGAGCGCGTAGGAGGAGACGATCTGCTCCCATCCGCGGCCGTCCTCGAGATCCTCGGACGTCCACTCGGGGTGCGGCGCGGTCCACCACCGGACGCCCGCGGCGATTTCCTGCACGTCACACCTCCAGCGAGGCCGGTCGCGGGCGCGTCGGACTGGGCTCTAGGGGAGACCGGCGGCGTTGCGATGTCTCGCCGCGTCGGCCTCTGACCGGTTTTTAGCCTTCGCGGCCTCGCGCCGCTGCCGTTCCTTTTCGGCTTTCTCGTGCGGGTCGGAGGGCTTGCGCGTGCGCTTGAACAGCCTGTCGAACATGGTTCAAAGCTTACCTCCCACCCTCGCCGCGTTCCTGTCGACCCAACGCTCGAGCTCCTTGACAGGGACCAGGCGCCGACGTCCAAGCTGAACAAGCCGCAGCTCCGGCTGCACGTAGCGCTCAAAGCTGTCCAGTGAGACCCGGCATCCGTAAACGCGGCACCGCCTACGAGGCGTGGGTCTACGACAAGCGGACGAAGACGAAGATCCGCAAGACCTTCCAGAGCCACGCGGAGGCTCCCGCGTGGCGTGACGAAGCGAAGGGCGCGGTTCGCAAGGGCGCTCTCCGCGCGGCGACGCGGCGAACGGTCCGCGAGGCGTGGGACGAGTGGCTCGCTGGCGCCAAGGACGGCAGTATCCGCACCCGCGGCGGCAAGCCGTTCAAGCCGTCCGCGATCAGGAGCTACTCGACGTCGATCGAGTTACATGTGCTCGACGACTTCGGCACTGCCCGGCTGTCCGACGTCAGCCGCGTCGACCTGCAAGACGCGGCCGAGCGGATGCTCGGCGAGGGGAGCGACCAGTCGACGATCCCCAACGCGCTGATGCCGCTGCGGGCGATCTACCGCCGCGCACTCGCCCGCGGCGAGGTTGCCGTCAACCCGACCTCGGGCCTCGAGCTGCCGACCGTGGGCGGGCGCCGGGACCGAACTGTCACCCGCGAGGAGGCGGCGTTGCTGGTCGCGGCGGTGCCCGAGCAAGACCGCGCCCTTTGGGCCGCGGCGCTCTACAGCGGCCTTCGCCGCAGCGAACTGATGGCGCTTCGCGAAAAACAGTCGATTTAGCGCAAACTTGGCCAAAAGAAAGGCGGGCACTAGGCCTGCCTCTCGAACCGCCTGAGAACGCTCTAGTGCCTGTGGAGTGGGGTCCCGGCCGTCGATTTCGCCGCGGCCAGCTTCGAGTCGCGCCGCGCGCGTCAGCGCGGTAGCCCCGCCGGCAGCCCTCACGGTGCCGACTGCCGCGGCTGGCGGTCTGGACGGGTCCGAAGATCCCTGCGAGACTCGAACTGCCGCCACCGGGAGGGAGGGTCCCGAATGAACCAGTCTCGAAATCTTGCGGCCCGTATGGGCCGCTGGAGCGCGCGCCATCGCAAGATCGCCATCTTCGGGTGGTTCGCCGTCGTCGTGCTCGCCTTCTCCTTTGGAAGCTTCCTCGTCGGAATGAAGGAGCTCGATCCTGCGGACGCCGGCGCGGGCGAGTCCGGGCGCATGGTGAAGATCCTGGACAGGGAGTACGAGCAGCCGGCGGGCGAGCGCGTGCTCGTCCAGTCGTCGACGCTCGAGGCACGCGAACCGCAGTTCAGGGCGACGATCGCCGATGTCGTGCGACGTCTGAAGGCAGAGGAGCAGGTCGCGGCGCTTCGCTCGCCGCTCGATGAGGAGAACTTCGGCCTCATCTCGCAGGACGGCCATTCCGTGCTCATCGACTTTCAGATCGCCGGGGACCCGGACGACGCCGTCGACAGGGTCCAGCCGGTCCTCGACACGGTCAAGGCTGCGCAGGCCGCGCATCCGGAGTTCGTCGTCGAGCAGTTCGGAGACGCGAGCTCCGAAAAGGAGTTCGAGGAAATGTTCGTCAGCGACCTGCAGCGGGCCGGTTTTCTCTCGATCCCGCTCACGCTGGCGATCCTGATCGTCGCTTTCGGAGCGCTCGTGGCGGCCGGCATACCGCTCCTGCTCGCCCTGTCCGCTGTTCTCGCGACCATCGGGCTGCTGGCGCTCCCGAGTCAGCTCCTGCCCGTGGAGACGGAGACCATCATCGCGCTCGTGCTCTTGATCGGCCTCGCCGTCGGAGTCGACTACACGATGTTCTACTTGAAGCGCGAGCGTGAGGAGCGTGCCGCCGGCCGAGGCGAGCAAGCAGCGCTCGAAGCCGCGGCGGCGACATCGGGGCGTTCGGTGCTCATTTCGGGCTTCACGGTGATCATCGCCCTGGCCGGCATGTTCTTCACCGGCGACAAGACGTTCATGGGCATGGCGATGGCGACGATCTTGGTCGTAGCCGTCGCCGTGATCGGCTCACTGACCGTGCTGCCTGCTCTTCTCTCGAAGCTCGGGGACAGGGTCGAGCGCGGCCACGTGCCGCTCATCGGCCGCCTCCAGCGCAGAGACGGCGAGGGGCGGTTGTGGAGCGCGATCCTCGGCCCCGTGCTTCGGCACCCGGTGATCTCAGTCGTGCTCTCGGGCGGCGTCCTCGTCGCCCTCGGGATCGCGGCATTGCAGATGAAGCTGGTCACGCCGGGGCCAGACGCGTACCCGCAGTCGCTCGCGGTGATGAAGACCTACAACAAGATGCAGAAGGCGTTCCCGGGCGGCGAGATCCCGCTCGACGTCATCGTCAGGAGCGACAACGTCCGCGCCACCGAGGTGGAGGAGGCGATCGGGCAGATCGGCTGGCGCGCGATCGACAGCGGCGTCATGCACGAGCCGATCCTCGTCGACGTCAACAAGCAGGGAACGGTCGCCAACGTCTCGGTTCCAATCGAAGGCCTGGGCACCGACGCAACCTCGAACAAGGCGCTCGTCACGATGCGCGACGAGATCCTGCCGAACACGCTCGGTCTCGTGGATTCCATCGACGACTACGGCGTAGCCGGAATAACGGCGGAGTCCGAGGACTTCAACAACAAGATGAAGTCCGCCGTACCGATCGTGTTCGCGTTCGTACTGACGTTCGCATTCCTCCTGATGCTGGTCACGTTTCGCTCGATCGTGATCGCGGCGAAGGCAATCGTGATGAACCTGCTCTCGGTGGCCGCTGCGTACGGAGTGGTCGTGCTCGTCTTCCAGCACGGGTTCGCGAAGAGCCTGCTCGACTTCGACTACACCGGAGGAATCGTCGCCTTCCTGCCGATCTTTCTCTTCGTCATCCTCTTCGGGCTTTCGATGGACTATCACGTGTTCATCATCAGCCGCATCCGAGAGGGCTACGTCGGAGGGATGAACACGGAAGATGCGGTCGCCCACGGCATCAAGGTCACCGCCGGTGTGGTCACGAGCGCCGCGATCGTGATGGTGGGCGTCTTTGCGATCTTTGGCTCGCTGCCGCTGATCTTCCTGAAGCAGTTCGGGGTAGGGCTCGCCGCCGCCGTACTGATCGACGCGACCGTCGTGCGGGCCGTGCTCCTGCCGGCGACCATGAAGCTGCTCGGCGACTGGAACTGGTACCTGCCGAAGTGGCTCGAATGGCTGCCGCGGCTCGAGCACGAGAAGCCGCCGGAAGCGCCTCCGGTCGCAACTCCCTGAGCCTCCGGTCGTAACTCCCTGAGTATCGCTTCGAGGGCGGGTCGCGAGACGCGCGGCTCGCCCTCACGGCAGGGGTCTCGTTCCGGCATAGCCTCTCTTTCTTGGCGCGGCATGCTTGTCACGCTCGGCGACTTCTACCCGAATCTTCTACCCTAAGCAGCCGCCGCTCGAGCAATTCGGCCTCGCCGCGGAACGCCTCGCCCGCCAGGTCGATGTACAACGAGGTCGCCGAGAAGCTCGCGTGTCCGGTCCGGGCCTGCAGCGCGCGGGTCGAGAACGACGAGCTCGTGGCGTCGCCGGGAATCGGACAGTTCGTCGCCCGGGCGAAGTTCGGGCAAGAGCTGAAGGCCGAACCGCCGTGACGTGAACGTGAGCGGCCTAGCAAGGCCCGGCTCATCGGAGTAGCGTCTCAGGACTCTGCGGGGCCCTTTTCCAGCTATTGGTGCAGCGCTCGCCTGTGCGCTACTCCTTCCCGGAGCCGCCGGGTTTGATCAAGCGACTGCGTCGCCTTCCGCCCGGCAGGCTGAATCGGCGACCTGCGCCGCCGCCAAGAAAGCGGTGGCCAACTACAAACGCGCGATGGTCAAGCAGCGCAAGGCCTACTTCAAAAAGCACAAGACCACCAAGGCCCGCAACGCGCTCCTCAAGCGGCAACGAGGGAAACTCAAGGTCCTCCAGCGACGCGCAGCCGCCGCCTGCCAAAGCGCGGACCAGAGGCATTCACCTCCTCCTCCTCCTCCCATGGACGAGACGGCCGCGCTTCAGGCCCTAGTCGACTCGACTCGCGATGGAGGCACGGTCGCGCTGAAGTCGAGGGTCTACCTTGTGAACGGCACCCTGAAGATCGTCGGCCGCTCAAACCTGACCATTGCTGGCCCGGCCGAGATTCGCTCGAGCACGGTCGGTAACGGCCACCGTCCGAACTTCCGGCTTACGAACGGCACCAGGATCGCGTTTCGCAGCCTGACGATCGACGGCGGCTACACCCGACCTGGCGTCCACGACACGGCGATCCAATGGTCGCACGGGATCGAGATTCTCGGCACCGCCGGCGTGACCATCACCGATTCAAGGATCCGCAACGTTGCAGGCGACTGTGTCTATGCCGGCCTCCGCAGCCAACGCGCGACGCGCGTCCTGGTCGCAAACCTCGCCTGCGAGGGCACCGGGCGCAACGGTGTCTCCGCTGTCGCAGTCAACGGCATCCGCGTCGAGGGCGGCTCCTACCGGCGTTTCGGCCACATTCCGTTCGACGTGGAGCCGAACCCCGGCGCAGGCTTCGGCGTCGACGGGGCGCTCTTCACCGGCGCCACGGTCGGCAAGTACTCAGGCCCTGTCGCGTTCGCGATCGTCGGCGACGGCCAGGCCGACAACATTACTTTCTCGAACCTGCTCGTCACAGCGCCGCGCGGTGCGGTCGCCCGCGTCGTCACCGTCTCGCCCCGCCGCCGCTCGGGCATCACCTACACGAACATCGTCGGCACGAACCCGACGGACAAGCCCGATGCGATTCGCGTGCAGCGAACGGACGGCCTCACCGTCACCGACAATACGATCCCGAACGGCGGCGGCGTCATGCTTGCCTGTAACGACGTCACCGCCCTGAGCTTCGGCGGGAACACGCCGAACACCTCAAGCGCGTGCGCGCCCCCTGCCACCGCCACCGCCTCCACCTCCAGCTCCACCGGAACCGCTTCCGCCGCCTTCCCCAGCCTGTATTGCAGTCTTGGCGCCGGGAAACTCGATCAGTCCGGCGCTTGCCGTAGTACCGAATAGCGGGCCGCGGATTGGCACAGTCGGCGATTAGGCACCGGGAGGAAGACGAAGTCCGACGCGCGGCTCGGGAGCAGGCGCAGGACGATAACGGGCGCCTCCGTCGACGTCCAATCTAGGTTCGGGGTCGCGACATTTCACAACCTCGACCACTCGATCTTCAAGGGTCGCGGCCAACCGTAACGGTTGCGTTTTGTACTGGAGTTTGAACCGACCTCAGCGCGCCTGACAGGACTCCGACGTACTGGAGCGGCCCCGGAAGGCCGCTCCAGTAGGCAAATGGACGGAACGTCGCAGACCTTCAAAACCGGTGAGGTCTGGTAGCCCTAGGCTGGGTAGGTTCGACTCCTGCGCCGCTCCGTTTCCGCCCCTGCGTTCACCGCCTACGGCTCCACCAGCCCCCGCCGGATGGCGTACCGCGTCAGCTGAACGCGGTCACGCATTCCCAGCTTGTCGAGAATGTTCGCTCGGTGCCGCTCAACTGTCTTCGGGCTGATCACGAGCAGCTCGGAGATCTCCTTCGTCGTGTGGGCCTCGGCGATCAGCTTGAGGACCTCGAGCTCGCGGGGCGTCAAGACCTCGCTCGGCCCGCCCTGATCGGCCGCCCGCTCGAGGTGGTCGCGGATAAGGGCGCGCACGGCGGCTGGATAGAGGAAAGGCTCTCCGCGCATCGTCCCGCGGCAGGCCTCGACAAGGTCGCGGTCCGCCATCGACTTCAACACGTAGCCCGAGGCGCCCGCCTTGAGCGCTTCGAAGAAGTACTGCTCGTTGTCGTACATCGAGAGGATGAGGATGCGGAGAGCGGGGCGGCGCTGCGAGAGCTCCCGGGCGGCCTGGAGGCCGGTCAGCCGCGGCATGGAGACGTCGAGGATCGCGAGATCGACGTCTTCCGAAAGAGCGAGCTCTACGGCCTCGTCGCCGTCGCCGGCTTCGGCTACAACCTCGAGGTCCGGCTCGGCGTCGATCACGAGGCGCAGACCCTTCCGGACGACGGCGTGGTCGTCGGCTAAGAGGATGCGCGTCTTGAGCGGGACGCTCATTCGCGGCTTTCGAGCGGAAGCGTTAGCCGAACCTCGACCCCGCCGCCGTCGTGGTTCGCCACGCCGAGTTCGCCGCCGAGCAGCATCGCCCGCTCGCGCATGCCGCGGATGCCGTAGCCATTGCCGCTCGCTCCGTCCAGGCCCTGCCCGTCGTCCCTGACGCGCAACTCAATGCCGGAATGCGTCTGCGTCAGTCGCACCTCGACAGTCGAGGCGTGAGCGTGGCGCGCGATATTGGTCAGGCTCTCCTGGACGACACGGTAGAGGACGAGCTCGGCTTCGGCGGTGAGGGATGGAAGCGGATCGATCCTTCGCCTCACCGTGACGTGGGTCTGCTCGGCGAAGCGGCTTGTGAGGGCCGTAAGGGCGCTTACGAGGCCGAGATGATCGAGTGCTTCCGGCCGGAGCTGGCGCGCGATTCGGCGCACTTCGTCGAGGCCCATCCGTGCCGCCTCCTGAGCTCGTAGGAGTTCGTCGCGCAGTTCCGGTGCCACGCGCGCGGCCAGATCGTTGAGCTGCAGAACGACTGCCGTCAGCATCTGACCGACTTCGTCGTGGAGCTCGTGCGCGACCCGCTCCCGCTCGCTCTCCTGGGCGGCAAGGGCCCGACGCGTGCTCTCACGCCGCTCGTCCTCGAGGCGCTCGAGCATCTCGTTGAAGACGCGGCCAAGCTCACGGACCTCCGTCGGACCGGATGCGTCGAGCCGTTGCCCCGGTGCGAGCAAGTCGACGTGGCGCATCAGATTCGTCAGCCGCTCCAACGGGCTGAACGAAATCCGCACGAGTGCCAGGTTGAGCAGGAGCATGGCCGTCAGCCCGACGACGAGGACGATCGCCTCCGTCACCTCAACCGGAAAGCTGACTGTCGCAGGCGAGAGGGCGAGCACGATCGTGCCGGCCACAAAGACGGCGGCATTGAAGAGGAACACACGCCAAAAGAGCGACACGATTGCGGACAGCTTTCCTGCAGGGGACCGCGCGTGCCATGGGTGGAAACCCCCAGTTGGCACTAGGGGGTTTAGCGCTGCCGCATCGGGTCGGCAACGGCGCATAGATGGGGTCGGGCCTCCGCCGAAGATCGGCGCCCGTCCGAATATTCGCGACGCGCCGCTGTTGCGACGCTGATTCCCCACGGGAGGCCGGGACGCAGACGCGTAGGGGAACGGCGACGGCCTCCCGTCGATTAGAGGTCCGATGAGAGGCCGCCCAAGCGACAGAGACCACTTGACACCTCCGGTTTTCACACGCCGGCTGGTTCGGGGTGCGCCGTTTGTGACCGTACTGCGCGCCGAAGTGACCCAGGACGAACTGGAGTTCTGGCGGGTGGGCGGCGAAGAGGGCGCTCCGGTCGAAGCCGGTGCCGATGAACTCGTCGCGGTCGTCGATGACGACACTCCCCTCCTCGTCGTGGTCAGCGCCGGTCGACTCGCCCTGGACGCGGAGACGTGCCTTTCCCAGTCCGAGGGCTTCCTTGTCGATTCGGCGTCCGGCGAGCCGATTGGCATCGTCAACGACGTGCGGCTCGATCCTCGGTCGCGAAAGGCCATCGAGTTCGACGTGTGCGTGGGGCGGTTCGGCCACCACCATCTAGCCGTCACAGCCGAGGAAATCGTCGCGGTGCTGCCGGGCAGCAAGCGGCTGATCCTCGATCGACCGCCGGAGAGCCGAGGCGGTCCGCGCCGGCAGCGCTGACGCGCCGCTCGGCCGGTCCTCATCCCGCCCGATGCACATCGCGCTTCAGATCTTCCTCCTCGTCGGTGGACTCTCGGTCGCCCTCGTCGCGAGCGACCGTGCCGTTGCCTACACCCGTGCGCTCGCGAAGACCCTCGGCGCACCCGCGTTCATCGTCGGCGTCGTCCTCGTCTCGATCGGAACCGATCTTCCGGAGATCGCGAACTCGATCGCAGCGCACGTGCAGGGCAAAGGCGACGTAAACGTCGGCGACTCCGTCGGCTCGGCGCTGACCCAGTACACGTTCGTCCTCGGCCTCTTCCCGCTGATCGTCGCGATGATCGCGATCGATCGTCGGCAGGTCGGCCTCGTGACGATCGCGACGATGGCCGGCCTCGGCCTGACCGCCTGGTTCGTCAGCGACGGCTGGCTCGGCCGCGCTGAGGGAGCAGTGCTGATCGGCGGCTGGGGACTCGCAACGGTGCTGCTCGTGCGACTCTTGCCCGGAAGCTCGCACGTCGCAGATATTCCTCCGCCGGTACGGCTTCAGGGCATTCCGGCGCAGGCTGCGGCCACGCTCGTTGCGCTCGTCTTCGTCGGCTTCGGAGCGACCGTCGCCGTCCGCGCGCTTGTCCGGCTCGCAGAAACGGTGGGAGTGCCCGAGTTCCTCCTCGCGTTCTTCGGGGCCTCTATGGGGACGTCGGCGCCGGAGATTGCGGTCGACGTCACTGCGCTCCTGCGTGGCGCGCCGGCGATCGCGCTGGGCGACGCGCTTGGGAGCTCGTTCGTCGACTCGACGCTCTCTATTGGCGCAGGACCTCTCGTCGTCCCCGCCGAAGTGACTCCGCGCCTCGCCGTCGTCGGCAGTCTCTACTCGCTGGTCGCCGTCGCCGCTGTAGGTCTGCTGCTGGGGGCGCGCCGCCGCCACGATCGGCTCTCCGCCGCCGCGCTGCTCGCTCTCTACGCGCTCGCATACCTCGTGGTCGTCCGCGCCTCCTAACGCACCACGCAGCCGCCGAGCGGCGCGGCTTCCACCTGCTCGCTGAAGACGGGGAGTCGCTCGAGGTGGCGCCAACCGAACTTCTGCCCGAACTTCTGCCCGCGCCCGCGTTAGGACCGAGCAACGAGAACGCCGCTGTGCGGCGCTTGCGGATCGATGTCGTACTTCCCGAAAACCGTAAAAGGGAATACAGTGGAGGCACTCACAAGATGAGTGCTGCGGGGTCACTTCTTCTCCCTCTCGGGCTGCGGGCTACGGCGA
>OBLS010000834.1_pt1 | contig 11947 bp, 9 predicted proteins | sample 1519901 | NCBI WGS metagenome assembly OBLS01 (sample SAMEA3113585, study PRJEB22503) | soil metagenome
TCGTTGCTCGGTATTTTTGTCCACCACGACTAGACGTTGTGGGTAGGAGCTCTGCGTAGACCAGCCTCCGGCGGCGATTCATCGGCTTGTGGCAAGGTGTTATGCACGACCTGCAAAGGGACTTCGGAGAACCCTCCTTCCACGACGTTCGTGCATAAGGCAAGTCTGCATCTAAACCCGCTCATAACTCGCATGTAATTAGGATATATAACAAGAACCACTCATTTGCGGGATGTGCTACTCGTCCAAGGTTGCTACCATTTCCACAAATCCTCCACGCTGTGAGGAGAAAGGAGGTCAGGTGTGAGGAAACCTCGGTGGCCCTCCAGGGATACAGGCGAGGAGAAGGTCGTCATTGACGGGTCGAGCCAGTATTCTCCTCAAGCGCCCTCTCGATGCTCGGGGTGTTTTGGAGCAGGTGGCGCGTGTAGTCGGCTTGCGGCGCTGTGAAGAGCTTCTCGACCCCTCGGTTCTCCACGATCCGGCCCTCGGTCATCACTGCGACCTGGTCGGCAATGGTGCGGACAAGTGCCAGGTTGTGGGTAATAAAGAGCAAGCTAAGGCCCATATTCGTGCGCAGCTCCCTCAGCAGGTCGATTATCGCGGCCTGCACAGATACGTCCAAGGCGCTCGTGACCTCGTCACATACCAGCAAAGAGGGTTCGGCTGCCAGGGCGCGTGCGACGGCCACGCGCTGGCGCTCGCCGCCCGAGAGCTGGTCAGGATAGCGCTCCGCGGAGCTGCTCGGCAGAGCGACTCGCTCCAGGCACTCGCCTACTCTAGAGGCGATCTCGTTTGCGCCTATCTGGAAGAAAAGCTGGAGCTGTCGCGCAATTATCTGCCCGACGCTACGCCGCGGGTTTAGCGAAGCGTACGGATTTTGGAAGACGTACTGGATGTCTTTGCGTACCGCCGCAGAGCGCTGGCGCGCCGCCTTTGGCAGGACATTGTCTCTCAAGGCGACCTCGCCCGTGTAGCGCCGATGCAGACCAGCGACGCACAGGGCGAGCGTCGTCTTGCCGCTGCCCGACTCGCCGACCAGTGCCAGGCACTCGCGGCGGCGAATCCTTAGGTCCACATCGAAGAGCGTGTGGTGACTCCCGTAGTGAGCGTTCAGCTCGCGCACGGCCAGCACCACGTCTCCCTCCGTCGGCTCCGCCAGGGGCGGCGGAGGTCCGTTGGATCCGATCTCTTGCACAACCCGATCGCTGTGATAGCAGCGAACCGCGTGCCCTTTCCCTAGATCGGTGACCGGCGGGAACTCCCGTTCGCACTCCTCCGTTGACAGAGGGCAGCGTGGATGGAAGGAGCATCCCTGTGGTCGGCTGCCAGGCATTGGAGCGTGACCGGGAATCCCTACCACCTCGCGCTTGCCGGCGAGATCGGGGATTGCGCGAAGCAACCGCGCTGTATATGGATGGCGCGGTGCGGAGAACAGCTGTTCGCAGGTGGCTTGTTCTACGATACGTCCGCCGTACATGACCGCTACCTGATCGGCGAGTTCAGCTACCACGGCAAGGTCGTGACTGATGTATAGTGCGGTTACACCGTGCGAGCGAGAGAGTTCGCGAATCGTCTCTAGCACCCGCGCCTGCGTCGTAACGTCAAGTCCGGTGGTCGGCTCGTCACAGACGATGACCTTGGGACGGTTGGCGAACGCCATGGTGATCGCCACACGCTGCTGCTGGCCGCCAGACAGCTGGTGTGGATAACGACGCAGGAACGCATCATCACTGGGAAGGGCCACTTCCTCAAGTACTTCCCGGATACGCTGCTTGCGTTCGGCCTCGCTTCGTCCTTCGGCGTGTGCTTCGAGCGTCTCGGACAACTGAGTTCCGATGCGTAGGGCCGGGTTGAGCGCGGTACCTGGATCCTGAGGAATGTAGGAGACCGTGCTCCCTCGCAGTGCCCGCAGCTCGCGGTCGTGCAGCCGCGTTAGCTCCTCTCCATCGATTATCATCGATCCGGAGCTGACCTCCCCCCCGCGGCGGGTGTAACCAAGCAGCGCCATCCCCACGGTTGTCTTGCCCGACCCCGACTCACCCACCAGCCCCAGCACCTCACCAGGACGTACGCGCAGGGAGATCTCATCCACCACGTCGATTCCGGAGCCGGTCAGCTCGATACGCAACCTCTCTAGCTCAATAGCGGCCCTCTTCATTATTCCGTCCTCCGGTCGATGCCGATCGCCACGCGGGCAATGCCATCGGTCACCAGGTTGGTTCCTACGGTGAGTAGGCCGATGGCCGCCGTCGGCAGTACGACGGCCCATGGCTGGACGGTAATCGACAATTGGTTCTCGTTGATCATCAGCCCCCAGTCGGCAGTGGGCGGTTGCAGACCGAAGCCAAGGTAGCTGATCCCCGCGACCAATATGATCGAGTAGGTCATGCGCAGACCAAGCTCAACGAGCAACGGGCTGGTGACATTCGGCAATATCTCTCCTAACAATATCCGCCAATGCTTCTCGCCTACTGCCTCGGCCGCTCGTACGTAGTCACGCTCGACTACCTCCACCGCCGCGCCTCGGATTACCCGCGCCGTACGTGGCACGTGTGTTGCGGCGACGGTCAACACGATTAGCCAAAGCCTCGGGCCAACTGCGGCGACAAGCAGCAGCACAAAGATGATTGGCGGGAAGGCGAGCAGCACGTCGCCCGCACGCATGAGCACCTCGTCAAGCCAGTTACGTGAGTATGCCGCGAGCAGCCCCACCGCGGCGCCGGCTGCGACCCCGATCACTGTGGCCGTCGCGGACAGGACGAAGACGGTACGGCCGCCGTACAGGAACCGACTGAGCACGTCGCGCCCGAGCGTATCGGCCCCGAAGATCACCTCGCCGGAGGGTCTGCTGTTCGGCGGGGCGACGAACTCTGTAGGAGAGTATGGCGCTACGAGCGGCCCTGCGAAAGCAATCAAGATCATGAGCGCTACTATGGCCAGCCCGATCTGCGTACGCCTGATCCGCACTGCATTGCGCAAGATCTCAAGCCACAGCCAGCGGCGCAGCGCAGGAGACGGCCTCTCCGAAGCGGCAACGGTCTGGTCTATCATTGCTCCGCCGTCCGCAGTTTCGGCGTGATCAGGATCGTTACGACGTCGGCAAGCAGATTGAGGCCTACGTACACCGCTCCCGCAAGTAAAGTCACCGCCTGCACGACTGGCAGATCGCGGTTACTAACTGCCTCCACTAGCGCCTGGCCGATGCCAGGGTATCGGAAGACGAACTCGATGACCACCACGCCGCCCGTCATCCACGCAAGCTGCAGCGCAGTAACCTGAATAGCTGGGGCTATCGCGTTGGGAAACGCGTGACGCCAGATTACGGCTCTCTCCGAGAGCCCCTTCAACCGCGCCATGGTCACATACTCGCTCTCGAGCACCTCCACCATCGACCCGCGCATCATTCGGATGATATAGGGTGAGACCATCACCACAAGCGCCGCCGCAGGGAGGATCACCGACTGCGGCACCTCCCACGCCGCTTGGCCCGGACCCAGCATCGACACCGCCGGTAGCACCTGGAGGACGGCGGTGGCAAATAGCAGGATCAGGATAATGGAAACAACGAATTCCGGCAGCGAGGCGGCCACGAGCGCTGCCGTAGAGACAAAGTGATCCACCGGCCGGTCGCGTCGGACCGCCGCGAGTACACCGAGACCAAGGGACACCGGAATCGCTATGAGAGCCGCCACGACGACCAAGAACACCGTATTCCAGATCTGGGTGGAGATTAACTCTGCAACCGGCTGCTGCGTGGCGGCTGACGTTCCCAGATCGCCAGTAAGGATCCCACCGATCCAATTCATGTACTGGGTCGTCACTGGCTCATTGAGGTGGAGCTGCTCGCGCAGTGCCTGTACTCGCTCTGGCGTCGCCTGCTTGCCGAGGATCGCCGTGGCAGCATCCCCAGGCAGCGCCAACGTCGCCGCGAACACCACCAGCGAGACCAGCCACAAGGTCAAGAGGCCGAGCGCAAGCCGACGAACGAGGAGCCTACGCCACATTGCCAACCCTCCGGAAGCCGTAGTTCCCTAGCGGCATACCTGTCTTGGAGGACTCGAAGCCTGCCACCTCCACGCTGTGGGCGTCGATTTGGTCGCTGAACGACCATACTATGTATCCGCCGCGCTCGTACTCGATCCGCTGGGCCTCCTGCAAAAGCTCGCAGCGCTTGTCGTCGTTGAGCTCCGCGCGAGCTTCCTGGATAAGCTTCAGGAACTCCGGGTCCTCCCAATGCGTCTCGTTGAAAGGTGAATCCGGCATGCTGCCTTGTGAGACCTGTCCGAGGTAGGTACGCGTAAACCAGAAGTCCTGGGCGAACGTCCAGTTCAGATAGGAGTTGCCGTAGAATGTCCCAGTATCGACCTTACGCACGTTGACAGCGACGCCCGCCCCCTTCGCCTGCTCGGCAAACACCTGCGCCGCCTCAACGATCCCCTGGTAGACAGGAGAGGTGATGAGTTGGACACGCAGGTCGCTCTGGCCCGCTTGGCGTAGCAGTGAGCGAGCCTGCTCAAGGTCCTGCTGGCGCTGCTCGAACTCGTCGCCTGCATAGCAGATATCGTACGGCGAGTACAGGTCGTTAGCTACCCGTCCGTAGCCTACGAGAGCCTGCTCGATCATCTGTTGGCGATCGACGATCAGACGCATCGCCTGGCCCACCCGCTCGTCGTTGAACGGGGCCTGATCAACTCGCATCGTGAAAGGTTGCCAATTGCCGGTATTGGCGATAAGGGGACGCAGCTGGCCAGTTTGTTTGATACTGGCGATCTGGGATGTGGGCAGGTTGGTGATCGCCTCCACTTGGCCGCCAAGGAGCGCGTTCACGCGCGCCGTATCATCCGGGAAGTCGATGATCTTGAGCTCGTCGACGTGCGGCTGCCCCTCACGCCAGTAATCCGGGAACTTGGAGAAGGCACTCTGCTGACCGGGCTCGAAGCTCTCGAACTTGAATGGGCCAGTACCGACTGGCTGCTTCGGGTCATAGTCCTTAGGCACGATCCCGTTAAAGTACTGACCAACATCGTCGGGGAAGTTCACATTGGGTATCTGCAGCTGCACTCTCACGGTGCGCTCATCGAGCTTCTTGGATCGCTTGATATCGATGTAGGAGATCGATGCCGCACCGGTCTTCGGGTTATCCGGATCGACGATCCGCTGTAGAGAGAACAAAACATCGTCGGCGGTGACCCGCTTGCCATCGTGGAAAGTAATGTCGGGCTTTAAGCGCACGGTCCACACGTCCGGGCGCGCCTCGGGCTCGATCGACTCCGCGACCACCATCTCGAGCTTGTAGTCGGTGTTCCGGATGGCAAGCGGTTCGTAGAGCTGGAACGCCCGTGCAATGTCCGGGTCGCTTACCAATACGTGCGCGTCGATGCTGTCGGAGGGGCCGCCGCCGGTTGCACCAACCCGCAGCGTGCCTCCATTGCGAATAGATCCCGTGCCGACCCCGCCGGAGTCGTTGCCGCCGCAGGCGGAAAGCATGCCCCCTCCGGTGAGCAGGACACCACCAGCCAACGCACCGCGCAAGAGCTGGCGACGGCTAATAGGCTTCTCCAGCAGGTTTTGTGGGCGCTCGTTACTCATTTTACCCCTTGCATAGAAACTCGCACTCAGTTCCTCCATATCTTTCCTCTCCCACGAACGTATTCACTGTATACTAACAAATCGATTGTAATAAAGGTAACTGGCTACAGGGCCAGGCCGCTAGGTGGAGCGGCGTTTTCGAGTTCGGAGGGCAACGAGAAATCTGAGCTTGCTTCCACTTGACTCCAGTTGTCCCCTATCCAGAGATAAGCAATATCCTCTCGGGCCGAAAGCCGCCCCAAAACCTTCTCCGGATTGGGAAGAGACACTGGACGATATCTAACCATCACCTACTACCTCTGCGACGAGTTATTGAAGCCCACAGGACACCGCCGAGGTGATGAGCATATCTCTTGTGGCCTGCGCCTTCTTCTCCGGCAACCTCAAGTGTGCCGCTCGTTTTCAGACGTTACGGACACATAGAAATAGTTATCTCCAAGAGCTGCTTCAACCGCAGGAGGCTGCACACCATAGTCCCTTGCCTCTGGCGAACGCTCTTCGATCTGAGCTCGACTTTAGCGATTTTGGGGCGAAAGAGGTAAGGTACTGTTAGCTTCTCCGAGATCCCGCCATCCCCTGATAAGAAAGGTGGGAGCAGCGCCAAGGAGGCTCAGAATGAAGGTGGGCTGTTGACATAGACGATCTCTGCCGCCGCGTCCTCCGTCCACCAGGAATGAGGTACGGTGGACGGGAAGTAGAGACAGTCATTGCTTGCCAACCGGTAAGTCTCCGGGGGGTTCTCTTCAAGTCGCACAAACAGGTTGCCGGAGAGCACGTATATGAACTCCTCACCGGTGTGCGTCATGGGCTCTCCACTTCCGGCGTGGGGAGGAAGATACATGAAAGACGGGTCCATCAGCGCCCCAGAGGCGGAGAGATCCTCGAAGCGGACGCCGTTGGGCCATTGCATCGCGGGCCTGTCATCGGGCCTCATGAGTCTGGAGCGCTCGCTCCCCTCTACCCCGAAGGCTCCTCGCCAGTCGGTGCCGTAGGCGTTCATCACGGACCTGAGCGAGGCGATGGAGGCCCCGGTGAGTCCACGCTCCAGCGAAGAGAGGAACGAGGGGGACAGGCCCGTGCTCTTTGCCATCTCCTTCAAGGTCTTGCCCTGGCGCACTCGCGTGCGGCGTAGCCGGTTTCCCACCCTTTTCGGCAGGCGTTCGCCCGAGGCGTTAGCCGGTCCTTTTCCCGCCGCGCCCATCTCCCTCCGGATGGCGGCGAAGTTCAGCCCGTGGACCGTCCTCAGGTGTTTCACCTCCCGCAGCCGCTCCAGATCCTCATGCGTGTAGTATCTGGTGCCTTTCCTGCTGCGCAGCGGGGCTATGAGCTCTTCTCTCTCCCAGGCGCGAAGGGTCTGAGGAGACACGCCCACGGTCCGCGAAACTTCTCCAATGGGAAGCCCGAGCGGCGCCCCATTGGTAGCCTCGCGTTCGCCTTCGTCCGGCGGCAGTGTCAGGTGATTCGGGTCCATACGAAGAGCTATTGTAGTATGCGGGCGTCTACTTTCCCGTCTTCTGCGGCGAATCGTCGGGAGCGTGGCACCCTATATGCCCCGCCACACGGGTTGGCGGTTCTCGGCGAAGGCGCGCGGACCTTCCTTGATGTCCTCCGAGGCGAGCATCCTCCGGTAGGCGGAAACCTGGTCGCTGCGGAGGACCGCATAGGCTTCCTCAATGCCGAGGTGCTCTGTGGCCCGCAACACTTCTTTGACAGCGGAGACCGCCAGCGGCGCGGCACCGGCTATCGTTCCGGCCAGCTCGCGCGCCGCCGACATGGGTTCCCCCTTCGGGACGACTGCGTTGACCAAGCCCCATCGAGCTGCTTCCCCTGCCCCCATCCGCCGACCGGAGAGCAGCATCTCCGTTGCGATCGAGCGCGGGAGGCGACGTGGGAGGCGGAAGACACCGCCGGCGTCCGGGATCATGCCGAGGTTCACTTCCGGCAGGAAGAACTTGGCGTGTTCGGCGGCGACGATGAGGTCGCAGGCCAGCGCCAGCTCGAAGCCGCCGCCCACCGCCAGGCCGTTTACGGCGGCGATCACCGGCTTGTCCAGGTCGAAGAGCTCGGTCAGCCCGGCGAAGCCGCCCGGACCGTGATCTGCGTCCGCTGCCTCGCCGCCGGCTGCTGCCTTGAGGTCCCAGCCTGCGGAGAAGAACCGGTCCCCCGCTCCGGTAACGATGGCCACACACAGGTCCGGATCGTCGCGAAACGACAGTAAGAACTCCGCCAGCTTGCGGCTGGTCGCCGCGTCGATGGCGTTCGCCTTGGGACGGTCGAGGGTGACCTCCAGCACTGCACCCCGACGATCGACGACTACAGGCTCGGTCATCTCTGATCTCCTTCCGTGGCCGATTTACTCGGGCTGCATCCGGATCAGGGCGTCAGCGGCAACGGCGCCCTTCCCGCGGGGGAGTATGAGCAGCGGGTTGACTTCCAGCTCCTCGATGCGGTCGTGGTGCTTCCGAGCGAATGCCACGACGGCCATGATGGCGTCGACGGTGGCCTCCCGATCTCCTTCCGGACCTACGCGGAACCCGGCGAGCAGGTGGGATGTCTTGAGGGAGTCCAGCTCGCGCTCTACCTCCCGGCGGCTAGTCGGGAGGAGGAGCGTGGTGCTCTCCCCCACCAGCTCCACCAGTGTGCCGCCGCTCCCGATCACCAGCGCCAGGCCGAACCGCTCGTCTCTTTTGACGCCCACGATCAGCTCGGCGACGGTGCCGGTGACCATGCTCTCCACTAGAAATTGCCCTTCGCCGTTCGCGCCGATCTTCTCGACCGCCCTCCGCACGGCCTCCACACTATCCAGGCCGAGGGCCACGGCCCCCGCCTCGCTCTTGTGCGCGATTTCGTGGTCCACGAGTTTGACCACGACCGGGAAGCCGATGCTGGCTGCCACCCTCGGCGCATCTGCCGCAGTGCTGATCTTCCCCTCCGGGATACGCAAACCGAAGGCGGCGAGTCGGCGCTTGCTCTCCGGCTCGTCGAGCGAGCGCACCGTCTCCGTGGCCACGCCGGGACTCGTCGGCACCAAGCGCTCCGGCTCGTCGGCTAGGATCTCGCGACACCGTTCGCCGTACCACGCGGCGCCCGCGAGGGCGGCGACGGCCTCCGGCAGTCCCTGAAGCGGCACCACGCCGCCCGCCAGGAGCTTCTCGCGAACGTCCTCCGGCAGCAACTCGGGGATGGTGGACGCCACCACCGCCGGCATGCCGGCGCTCTTGCTCGAGGCCACGAGCGCGTCGGCAGCGGCGTCCCACGGATCGCACTCGCCGCAACCCGGACGCGGGTAGTCCAGCGTCAGGACCGCCACGTCGAAGTTGCCCTCCATGACGGTGGTGAAACAGCGCCGCAGCTCCTCCCTGTCGCCCCAGACAGCAGTGTTGTAGTCGAGAGGGTTGGAGACGCTGGCGAAGCTACCAAGCTGCTCGCGCAGCGCCGTGCTTTGAGCCTCCTCAAAGCCGGGGATCTCGAGTTCCGTGCTGCAGGCGAGGTCCGCAAAGAGTGCCGAATCTCCTCCGGAGCTCGCCAAGACCGCGAGTCTCCCGCTCTCCGGCGGCTCTGGGACCGATAGGAGCTTCAGCGTCTCCGCGAACGCGGTCAGCGATCCGGCCCGGACGATGCCGAGCCGTTCAAACAGGGCACTGTACAAGTCGTCCGGCTCCGAAATCGAGCTGGTGTGGCTGAGCGTGATCCGGGTCCCCAGCTCGGAGGTGCCCGCCTTCAATGCCACGAGTGGGACGCCCTTCTCCAGCGCCCGCACCGCAGCGTGGCCGAAGCCCGCGACATCCCCTATTCCCTCGATATACATGCCGATCGCGGCCACCCGCGGGTCCTCGACCAGAGCGTCCACGTAGTCACCTAGTCCCAGCACGGCCTGGTTGCCGATGCTTATGACGTGGCTCAGCGGCAGGGAGCGCTGGGTCATGGTCAGATTAAGGCTTACGTTGCCGCTCTGGCTGACGAGGGCCACGCCTCGCTCGATGCGCCCGCCGCCGTGCACATCCGGCCACAGCGCCACGCCGTTCAGGTAATTGAGGAGGCCATAACAGTTGGGGCCTACCAGCGCCATCTCCCCCGCGGCGGCGACCAGCTCCTGCTGCCACGCCCGCCCTTCCTCGCCCAGCTCGGCGAAGCCCGCAGCGTAGCAGACGCAGCCCCCTGCCCCACGAGCCGCAAGCTCGCTCACGATCTCAACGGCGAGCTCCCGGCGGACGCCGACGAAGGCGGCGTCCGGTGCCTCGGGCAGGTCGGCGACGGAAGAGTAGCACGGGTAGCCCGCTAACTCGTCGTACTTCGGGTGGACCACCCGGATCTCACCCTCGTAGCCCAGAGCCTCGCAGTTGCGGATGGCTTGCGCCATGTCCCTGCCCCCGATAAAGGCGATGCTCTTCGGGGAGAGGAGCCGCTGGACGTTCTCCCTCCTGTTCATGCTCGTCCTCCGATCCGGCCCGCTCGCTACCAGCCTGTGTACACGCCGAGGCCGCGCTTCTTGATCTGCCCGCCGACGATCATGCGCTGCACCTCGGAGGTGCCCTCCCAGATGCGATCCACCCTCACGTCGCGCCAGAGGCGCTCGACCGGATTCTCGCGCATGTATCCCCGACCGCCCATGATCTGCACGGCTTTGTCGCAGACCCTTCCGGCCATCTCCGACGCCTGGAGCTTGACGGCGGCGGCCCGGGCGTGGGCCAGCTTGAGGTCGAGGTTGTGGGCGACCTCCCAGCACACCCGGTAGAGCATGCTCTTGGAGGCCATGATCTCGACGGCCATGTCTGCGAGCATGAACTCGATGGCTTGGTGGTCGCGTATGGGCCGACCGAACTGCACCCTCTCGGCGGCGAACTCGTTGGCCACCTCCGTCGCCCGGGTCGCCGCGCCCACGCATCTGGCCCCGATGGCGAGCCGGGCCTCGACGAACCAGTCCTTGGTCAGCTCGAAACCTTCTCCGATCCTGCCGAGGACCTTATCCTCTCCAACCTCGACGTTCTCCAGGACGAGCTGCGGATGGCCCCAAACGTAGTGGTGCGTGAATTTCGGCTCGCGCTTTACGCGCACTCCGGGAAGATCCTTGTCCACGAAGAGGATCGTGGGCTTGTCCGGGTCGCCGTCCACGTTGGCGTGTACGAGCAGATAATCGGCCCCGCCCGCGTCGGTGAACCACTTCTCGCCGTTGATCCGGAAGCCGCCATCTACCCGGTCGGCCCGCGTCCGCACGCCGCGCACGTCCGAGCCCGCCCCCGGCTCCGTGATCACGTACGCCTCCCGGCGTTCGGCCCGGCAGGTCGGGACCAAATACTCCTCCCTCTGCTCCGGAGTGGCGAAGCGCAGGCAGGACGCCGGCTGGTTGACCAGGTTCCACAGCGCGCCGGTTGCCTTCCCTACCTGCTCGTTCAAAAGCATCTGCTCGAAGGCGTCGTAGCCCTGCCCCCAGTCCTCCCGAGAGTGATTGACCGCGTTGAATCCCCACTCGACCACCGCCCGCGTGATCGCAGAGATGCTCTCAGCTGAGAGGCCGTCGTTCTCCTCGCACTCCATCTCGTACGGAAAGAGAACTTCCTCCGTGAACTTCCGGGACTCCTCCCGCAGCAGCTCGTGCTCCCGGCTCAGGGCAAAGTTCGTGCTCGTAGATGAGACAGAGCCCACGTATCCTCCTCCGCGACAGCCACCTCAACCCTTCTTTGCAGCGAATCTTATCTTATACAGTAGAAATATGCCACCTCCCCGGCTACTTGCGAGGGCTTCCTTGCATCGCGTTCGCAAAATCGCTATGGTTACAGTAGATTTGTAAGTGGAAAGGGAATCAGCTCATGCGACCTCCAGGAGCAGACGGGAGAACCTCCGGGTCTCCGTGTTGTTCGTTGTTGCCGGGTGTGCGCTGCTGCTGCGCGGTGCCGGTGATGCCGCCGGGGGCCTGGAGCCGCTGCACACGCTCTCGATCATCACCGCCTTCCCGCTCATATTCGTCCTCATCCGCGCCACACTGTCGTTCCGGAAGTGGCTGATAGAGGATCGCACCGGAGCGGCCTTTGCCGAGAGCAGGAGCACGCACCCACACACGGAGGGCGGCAGAGAGAGCCCCTACCGGAAGAGAGCGCAGGAGAGAGCCTAGGAGCCTCTCCTGGATAAATGACGGAGAAGCATCACTTACCAGAGGAGTTGAGAGTGAACAGGGAGGTAATCGTCACCTGCCCCGTCACTGGGGCGGGCGAAACCACCGACAAGCACCCCGGCGTGCCGATCACGCCGGAGCAGATCGCGGACGCAGCCATCGAGGCGGCGAAGGCCGGCGCGGCCATAGCCCACATCCACGTTCGCGACCCGCAGACCGGCAAGGCCACCAACGACCCGGCGCTGT
>OBLS010000835.1_pt1 | contig 11945 bp, 13 predicted proteins | sample 1519901 | NCBI WGS metagenome assembly OBLS01 (sample SAMEA3113585, study PRJEB22503) | soil metagenome
CGGGCCATGCTCGCCGAGGTCAAGGACCTCTCCGAGCTCATGGTCGACCTGGCCTACGCAGCTCTCTACTTCGGCGATCCCGACATGGCCGAGGAGGTGGGCGAGCTCGAGGAGCGCATGGACGCGCTGGTGCATGACATGCGGTCGGTGTGCGTCATGGCGGCGCGCCATCCCCGCGAGGCCGACGCCATGGCCTCGGTGCTGCAGGTGATCTCGGCGATCGAGCGCATCGCCAATGCGGCCGTCGACATCGCCCGCATCGTCACCCACCGTCTCGGCATCCCGCGCGAGCTGGTGGCCGACCTGTCCAACGCCGAGGAGGTGTCGCACCGGGTGCGGGTACGTGACGGCTCGCACCTCGCCCGACGCCCCCTCGCCGACCTCGAGCTGCCGGTGCAGACCGGCATGCGCATCGTGGCGATCCGCCGCGACCGTGAGTGGATCACCGACGTGGAGGGCGAGGAGATCCTGCTGCCGGGCGACGTGCTGTTCCTCCGGGGATCACCCGCCGGCATCGTCCGCCTGCGCGAGCTGGCCGCGGCGCCCCATTGGGAACCGCCCACGCCGCCCGAGGACGGCACGCTCACCGACCTCGACCGCGCCATCGACGTGCTGGTGGAGATGAAGAACATCTCGGAAGCAGCGGTGGGCCTGGCGTATTCGGCGCTGGTGCTCCGTGACCTCGGACTCGCCGCTGAGGTGCGCCACCTCGAGGACCGGCTCGACGAGATGAAGGATCGCCTCGAGCTGTGGGTGCTGCGGGCGGCGTCCGACGACATCGATCCGTCGCCCCTGCGCGGGCTGCTCCACCTGTCGCAGGCGGCCGAGGACCTGGGCGACTCCGCGCAGCAGATGGTGTGGCTCATCGAGAAGCACGAGGAGCTGCACCCGATCCTCGGGATCGCGCTGGGGGAGAGCGACGAGGTGGCCGTGCGGGTACCGGTCGCCGCCGGTTGCCCGGCCGACGGCGCCACCCTCATGGAGCTGCAGCTCGACGTCGACCCCGGCTTCCACGTCTTGGCGGTGCGCCGCGGCGGCCGCTACCTCTACCGGCCCCGGGGCCACGTCGAGCTGCGGGCGGGCGACGAGCTGATCGCCAGCGGTCCGGACGAGGGTCATCCCCTCCTTGCCGCCCGCCTGGGTTGGCGACTCGAGGAGGACGAGGACACCGGACAGGAGCGGCTCGAACCGCTGCAACCCGCGACCCCGGTGTAGTGGTCGCTCAGCGGTAGCGGCTCAGATGTAGCCGCGGAGACGGCAGGCGTCGGACACGCGCTTGATGCCGATCGCGAACGCCGCCTGGCGCAGGGTGACATCCCGCTCGTCGGCGAACGCCTGGGTGTCGCGGCACGCCTTCGCGAGGCGGTCGGCCAGCTCGGTGAGGAAGCGCTCTTCCTTCCACGTGAACTGCTGGATGTTCTGCGTCCACTCGAAGTACGACCCGGTCACCCCGCCGGCGTTGGCCAGGATGTCGGGGATCACCAGCACGTTGCGGTCGCCCAGGATCTTGTCGGCCCCGGGCGTCGTCGGGTGGTTGGCGGCCTCCACCACGATGGGGGCCCGCACCCGGTCGGCGTTGTCCTCGGTGATCACCTCCTCCACCGCCGCGGGGACGAGCACGTCGACGTCGAGCTCGAGCAGCTCTTCGTTGCTCACCGCCTCGACCCCGGCGTCGTCGGCGTGGTCGACCACCGAACCGCCGGCGCGGACGGTGGCGACGAGGGAGGCGACGTCGAGACCCGCCGGGCGGACGATGCCGCCCTTCAGGTCGGATACGGCGACCACGGTCGCCCCCCGGTCCGCCAGCTCCCGCGCCACCCAGTTGCCCACCTGGCCGAAGCCCTGGATCGCCACCCGCTGCGAGGCGAGATCGATGCCCCGGTGCTCGCAGCAGGCGTCGAGCACGTAGACCACGCCGCGGCCCGTTGCCGAGTCGCGGCCGGGCGCGCCGCCGAGGTCGAGCGGCTTGCCGGTGACGATGGCGGGGCTGTAGCCGTGGACCGACGAGTAGGCGTCCATCATCCACGCCATGACCTGTGCGTTGGTGTTGAGGTCGGGCGCGGGGATGTCGCGGTAGACGCCGAGGACGTGGTGTATCGACTGCGCGAACCGGCGCGTCATGCGCTGCAGCTCGTCGGCGCTCAGGCCGGCCGGGTCGACCTCGATGCCGCCCTTGGCGCCGCCGAACGGCAGGTCCATGAGGGCCGTCTTCCACGTCATCAACGACGCCAGGGCCCGCACCTCGTCGAGGTCGGCCGCGGGGTGGAACCGCACGCCGCCCTTGTAGGGGCCGCGGGCGCCGTTGTGCTGCACCCGGTAGCCCCGGGCCACGATCAGCTCGCCGTCGTCGAGCCTCACCGGCACCTGCACCGACAGCTCGCGGTAGCTCGTGGTGAGCACCCCGAACATGTCGTCGTCGAGGTCGATGACGCGGGCGGCCTCCGCGAAGTACTGGTTGACCGCGTCGATGGACGACGACTTGGCCACGGTGGCCTCCTCGCTCGGCTCGGGGTATCGCTCCGCTGTGCGGGTCAGCTTCGCGCAGTGTCGCCCGAGCGTGGGCGGGTCAGACCGTCGGTGGCGGCGACGGCGGGCCGGTCGCCGCCGACCCCGGCGGTCGGCGCTCCGGTGCCGCCGGCCCGGGTGGAGCCGGTCGAGCGGCGCGGGCGGCGGCCTTCTCGCCGGCGTCGGGCATGGGCGGCTGTTCGGGGCTCTCGCCGTCGGAGCCGTTGCCGCGGCCCATCAGGTCGGCCACCGCGGTGAGCGACCCGGCGATGCCCGCGAGCTCGGTGGGCACGACGATCTTGGTGGCGCGGCCGTCGGCCATCGCCCTGAGGGCGTCGAGGTACTTGATCGTGAGCAGCGCGGTGTCGGGCGCGCCCTCGTGGATGGCGCCGTAGACCGACACGATGGCCTGAGCCTCGCCCTCGGCGACGGTCTCCTGGCGGAACTTCTCGGCCTCGGCGACCCGCTGGATGGCCCCGGACTCGCCCTCGGCCCGGAGGATGCGCTGCTGCTTGTCGCCCTCGGCGCGCAGCACGGCGGCCTGCCGCTCGCCCTCGGCGCGGGTGATCGCGGCCTGCCGCTCGCCTTCGGCCTGGGTGACGGTGGCCCGCCGGGTGCGCTCGGCCTTCATCTGCTCGTGCATCGAGCTCATCACGTCGGGCGGCGGGTCGATGCGCTGGATCTCGACCCGGCCGACGCGCACGCCCCACTTGTCGGTGGCGTCGTCGAGGATCTCGCGCAGCTCGGTGTTGATCTTGTCGCGCGACGTGAGCGCCTCGTCGAGCTGCATGTCGCCGATGACGTTGCGGAGGTTGGTCTGCGCCAGCTTGGTGACGGCCAGCATGAAGTTGGCGACGTTGTAGACGAGCCGCTGGGGCTCGGTCGGCTCGTAGTAGATGACGGCGTCGACGGACACCACCACGTTGTCGGAGGTGATCACCTCCTGCGGCGGCACGTCGACCACCTGCTCGCGCATGTCGACCGGCCGGAGCGTCTGGTAGATGGGCGCGATGATCCGCAGGCCGGGGTCGACTGTCTCCTTGTACTTGCCGAGCTGCTCGACCAGGCCCTTCTGGTACGGCCGGACGATCCGCACCCCGGCTACGACGTAGATGAACAGCACGGCGGCGATGACCGCCAGGAAAACGACGAGCGCAGTCACTGGTGCAGCTCCTTGGTCGTCCGCCTCATGGTCTCATGGTTCGAGGTCGCCCGCGGTCGGAGGCGGCAACACGTCGACGGCCGCGACGATCACCCGAGTGCCCTGCACGTCGGCCACCCGAACCGTGCTCCCCGACGGGATGGGTGAGCCGTCGGTCGACTCGGCCCGCCATTCCTCGCGGTCGACGCGCACCAGACCCGGCTCGCCGGTGCCCGGGATGTCACGCAACACGACGGCGTTCTGGCCGAGCAGCCGGCGTGAGCCGACGCCGGCGTCGTGGCTGGAGCGGTTGAGGCGGTGCGCCACCGGCCGGAGCGCGAACAGCGTCGCCACCGACGCGCCGATGAAGACGACCCACTCGACGGCGACACTCACGTCGGCGAAGGCGAGCAACGCCGCCAGGAGCGCTCCGACGGCGAAGGGCAACAGGAAGAACGAGCCGGGTGTCGCCAGCTCGCCGACCGCGAACACCGCGGCGGCGATGATCCAGATCCAGCGCCAGTCCTCTGGGGAATCCATCTGTCGTTGTGCCTCACGGTGTCCGCCGGCGGGGAACTGATGATCCCCCCAGGGAGAATCTACCCCGGCCCCGTGGTTCGGGTGTGACGACGTGTGTCGTTTCGGTGTCGTTCGGCCAACGATCGGGCAGCGGCCGGGCGACGGTAGCGTGGCTGGCGATGCCGGAGCCCGTGCCCTGCCTGCTCACCGTCCATGCCCACCCCGACGACGAGGCGTCCAAGGGCGCCGGCACCGTCGCCCGTTACCACGCCAAGGGCGTGCGCACGGTGCTCGTCACCTGCACCGGCGGTGAGGCGGGCGAGATCCTCAACCCCGCGATGGACCGTCCCGAGGTGGTCGCCGACCTGCCCGCCATCCGCCGGCGCGAGCTCGCTCGGTCGGCCGAGATCATCGGCTACGACGAGGTGGTGCTGCTCGGCTACCGCGACTCGGGCATGCCCGACACCGAGTCCAACGCCCACCCGGACGCGTTCGCCAACGCCGACTTCGACGAAGCCGTCGGGCGGCTGGTCGCGGTGATCCGCCGGGAGCGGCCGCAGGTCATCGTCACCTACCCCGACGACCAGAGCCGCTACCCCCATCCCGACCACTTGCGGGTGCACGACATCTCGGTGCCCGCCTTCGACCGGGCCGGCGACCCGGACGCCTACCCGGAGGCGGGCGAGCCGTGGCAGCCTCTGAAGCTCTACTACTCGGTCTGGGCGCGCAAGCGCATCGAGGCGATGCATCGCCGGTTCCGCGAGCTTGGATTGGAGTCGCCGTTCAGCGACGAGTGGTTCGAGGGCCCGTCGCAGGACGACCGCATCACCACGTCGGTCGATCTCAACGGCTACGGCGACGTGCGCATGGACGCGCTGCTGGCCCACGAGACGCAGGTCGACCCGGAGTCGCCGTTCTGGTTCGGGCTGCCGCGTGACGAGCAGACGGCGATCCATCCCTACGACGACTACATCCTGGCGCGAACCCTGGTCGACAGCGGGAGACCAGAGTCCGACCTTTTCGCCGGGGTGCCGGCAAGGGTTGGCCGGCCGTCCTGAGCGGGCGGTCGCGGCCATGGTCACCTTCCTCAGCGAGGAGTGGGCCGAGCTGTGTCGTGAGCTGTTCGCTGGCCTGCCGGCGCGCCCCGGCGTGTCGGCCCGGGTAGCGCACGTGATCACCGGAACGCCGCAGGGCGTGGTCGTCTGTGGCCTCGTGGTCGAGGACGGCCGCGTGCTGAGCGTGGTGACCGGGCGCGCCGCGGGGGCCGACAGCGGCGCCGACCTCACGATCACGACGACGCACGCAGACGCCCGGCGGCTGGCGGCGGGCGAACTCGACGCCAGCGTGGTGGTCATGCAGGGGCGGGCCAAGGTGGCAGGCGACGTGGGGAAGCTGCTGGCGCTCCTACCACTCACCCGCACGCCGGAGTACCGGTCGGCACTGGCGGCGCTGCACGAGCGCACCACCACCGAGAGCTGAGCGGGCGGGACTACCGGATCGTTGCCAGGCGCGACGACAACGCCGCCCGCTGGTTCGCCTCGACCTCGGCGCACACGGCCACGGCCGCCTCGACGAAGGCGGGGAGCGCCGCGGGTGAGCGCCGCCCGCGGTGCCAGCCGAACGAGATGTGGCGCGGCGCCACCGGCGGATCCAGCGGCACCACGACCGTGCGCGTGTCGGCGAGGTTGACGGTGAGCAGCGGCAGCAGCCCGCTCGCCAGGCCCGCGGCGATGAACCCTTGGACCGTCGGGTTGTCGTCGGAGAGGAAGACGAAGTCGGGGTCGGCGTTGGCCGGCGCCAGTCGCTCGACGACCTCGGCGTGGCAGCCCCCGCCGCCCCAGGTCGCCAGCGGCAGGTGGGCGATCTGCTCGAGGGTCACCGAGCCGGCGCTGGCCTCCGGGGCGTCGGCCGTCGTCACGAACACGTAGGGGTCCTCGAGCAGGTCGACCGATGCCAGCCAGGTGGGCGGCTCCTCGGCGATGGGCGACTCGACGAACGTGGCATCGATGTCCCCGGCCTCGAGCCAGCGCATCAGCTCCGACGCCTTCTGCGACTCCCGCAGCGTGACGATGACGCCGGGCCGTTCGGCGCCGAAACGCCGCATGAGCAGGGGCAGCACGTTGGTGCCGACGCTCTGGATCGTGCCGATGCACAGCGTGCCTCGGTCGCCGCCCGCGAGCGCCCGAAGGTCGGCCTCGGCCGCCTTCACCCGGTGGACGATGGCCGCGGCGTGCTCGCAGAACGCCTGGCCGACCTCGGTGAGGTGGACGGGACGGGGACCGCCGGGGCGGTCGAAAAGCGGCGAGCCGACGATGCGCTCGAGGGCGGCGACCTGCTGACTGATCGCCGACTGGGTGTACCCCAGCCGCTCGGCCGCGCCCGTGAACGACCCGGTCTCCGCCACGGCCAGAACGGTGTGGAGATGCCGGAGCTCGAGGCCCGGCCAGACATTAGGGCTGCTCATGGAAGTCGATCTTAGGTCGGATTGTGCTAATGGCAACCCGACGGCATGGTGAACCCGAGCGATTGAACGACGGAGGCGACACCATGTTCCTGGCCCACTGCAACCGCTGCGGGCGGCACGAGCTCAGAGGCCCCAGGGCCATCACCTCGCTGGTCAACACGCCGTCGGGCATCGAGCTGCGGTTCCGGTGCGCCAGCTGCGGCGCGGCGCAGCGCACGACGACCGGCGCCTCCGCGGTCCCGCCACTGCGAATGGTCGGCTGACACCCGTCGCTGCTCGCGGCCGCGTCGGGTCAGCCGCGGGTCAGCCCCGGCGCTGCAGGTCGCGTAGCTCGCGGTAGCCGATGAGCGTGGCGCCGGCCCGCTCGAGCATCGTGCGCAGGCTGCGGTCGGTGACCACGAGGTCGTGATCGTCGACGCGTCCGGCCCAGTCGGGTGTGAGGGCCCGGAGCTCGGGGGCGTCGACGGCCGGATGGACGTAGACCTCGGTCACCCCGGGATGGAGGTCGTGCACCGTGCGCTCGACGTCGCGCCGGCTGCCGACACCGCGGACGTAGACCAGGTGGTCGGGGAACACCGCCCCCTCCTCCTCGGCCAGCTTGCGGAACGGGAAGCCGATCGTGCGCTCGGTCGACGCGCCCGACAGGCGCACCGGCAAACCGAACTCCACGGCCAGGTCGAGGTAGATGTCGAAGAACTCGGCCTTGAGCTGGAGCGTGCCCATGTGGCTGTCGATGTGGCTCACGTCGAAGCCCCAGAGGATGGCCCGTTCGATCTGCGCCCGCAGCTCCCGCCGGGTCTCGTCGAGGTCGGCGTGATCCCAGACGTCGCGTACGGTGCGGGGGAAGCCGCCGTCACCGTCGAGGAGCGAGGGCGCGTGCGTGATCGGGCCCCAGCGGTAGAGGTCGTGCTCGGCGTTGAGCGTGAGGTGCACGCCCACGTCTTCTCCCCGGTAGCGACCGGCCGCCTCGCGCGCCCAGGGGCACGGCACCATGAGCGACGCGCTCGTGGCGATGCCGTCGCGCAGCGCCTCGTAGACACCCACGTTGGCGGCGTGGCACGACCCCAGGTCGTCGCAGTTGATGATGAGCAACCGGTCGTCGGGGGCGTAGCCGAGGCGTTCGGCGAGCGTGGCCATCGGGATGAGGCTACCTGGGTGGTTGTCGGCCGATCAGCGGGGAGCGGCACCGTGATCGTCACGGTGCTCGCTCGATAGGGATGTCGGCGGTGCCGCATGCCGCCCACAGGCCGACACCGCGGGTTCGGGCCTCGCGCTCGGCCTGCTCGAGCTCGGGACGATGGGTGGTGTTGGGCGGATAGGCCAGGGTCTCCGCGAAGCCGCCGGTCACCTGGGCGAGGTTGACGAACAGGTCGTCGTGGGCGCGATAGACGTAGCCGAGCAGCCGGTCGTACTGGTCGCGGGCCTCGAGGTCGCGCTCGACGCGGACCTTGGAGCCGGGCGGCACCAGCGCCGACAGGTTGGCCGACGCCTCAGCGCCGTAGCACTCGTCGGGCCGGTCGACCGCCACGCTCTCGGGGGTGTCGATGCCGATGAGCCGGACGTTCTCGTCGTGGCCCGCCAGATCGACGACGACGGTGTCGCCGTCGACGATACGGACGACCGTGGCCGACCCCGGCGGATCGTCGGGGCCGGCGTCGTGATGCGGCAGCAGGCGGGCGGTGGCGCTCGCCGCGACGACGGCCGCGACCAGCACGAACAGGGCGCGCACGGGCGGGGGCATGGACACACGGATCCTCCGGTGGAGGCGTCTGCGGGCGGCTCGAGCCGCGAAGGGTCGGCAGCGCGGCCGAGCGGTCGCCCGGCGATTGGAGGGGTCAGACCCGCTCGATGAGCGTGCCGGTGCCCAGCCCGCCGCCGCAGCACATCGTGACGAGCGCCAGCGACTGGTCGGCGCGTTCGAGCTCGTGCACGGCTTTCGTCATGAGGAACGCACCGGTGCATCCGAGCGGGTGGCCCAGCGCGATTGCGCCGCCGTTGGGGTTGGTGCGCTCGAGATCGGCGCCGAGCTCGCGTTGCCACGCGAGCACCACGGAGGCGAACGCCTCGTTGATCTCGATCAGGTCGATGTCGGCCATCGCCACGCCGGTCCGCGCCAGGAGGCGCTGCGTCGCGTCGATGGGTCCCGTGAGCATGAGGACGGGGTCGACGCCGACGAGGCAGGTGTCGACGACCCGCGCCCGGGGCCGCAGCCCGAGTGCCCGGGCCTTCTCGGCGGTCATCATCAGCAGGGCGGCTGCGCCGTCGCTGATCTGCGACGACGAGCCGGCGGTGTGCACGCCGTCGGGGCGGCCCACGGGCTTGAGCCCGGCCAGGGCCTCGAGGGAGGTGTCGCGCAGGCCCTCGTCGCGCGCGACGTTGTGGGTGGTGCCCGTGGGCTCGCCGGCGTCGTCGACGTCGGGGGCGTCGACAGGCACGATCTGCGTGTCGAACCGGCCCTCGGCCCATGCCTGCGCCGCCCGCTGCTGCGAGGCCAGGCCGAGCTCGTCGGTGTCGGCCCGGGTGATGCCCCACTTGTCGGCGATGCGCTCGGCGCCCTCGAACTGCGACGTGAACTCGTACTGCCCGAAGTACGTCTTGGGGATCGGTACCCCTAGACCGAGCGCCTTGGCCGAGTTGGACCCGATGGGCACCCGGGACATCAGCTCGACGCCACAGGCCACTGCCACGTCGACCACCCCGGCGGCTACGAGACTGCTGGCCACGTTGGTGGCCTGCTGCGACGAGCCGCATTGCGTGTCGACGGTGGTGGCGGCCGTGGACAGCGGCAGCCCGGCCGTGAGCCACGCGGTGCGGCCGATGTTGAACGACTGCGCGCCGACTTGGCTGACGCACCCGGCCACGACCTGATCGACCTCCTTGGGATCGATGCCGGAGCGGCCGACCACCTCGGGCAGCACGGTGGCCAGGAGATCCGCGGGATGCACCGTGGACAGCCCACCGTTGCGGCGTCCGACCGGCGTGCGGACTGCGTCGACGATGACGACCTCGGTCATGGAGCCAACCTAGTTGAGCGGATGACGGCTCGGCCCGCTGCACCTGACGCGGGCGACGGGTGCCGCGCCGGCGCGGGGCGTCACCACTTCCGGTCGCGGCTGAGCGCCTCGAGCACGAGCAGGAGTACGACTGCGCCGAGGAACGCCACGGCGACCGACCCGAGGTCGAAGTCGTCGATGACGTCGGTGTCCTCGCCCGTGGCGAGGCCGAACAGCGTGCCGCCGACCAGGGCACCGAGGATGCCGACGATGATCGTGGCGAGGCACCCCCTCGGGCGGGCACCCGTGACCCGGCGGGCCAAGGCCCCCGCGATGAATCCGACGACGACCCAGCCAAGGATGCTCATGGCCGGGGGAGGCTACCGCCCCCCGCCCACCGCCCCCGGTCAGGTGGGGCCCGGCACCGCCGGGGTCACGCCGCCGAGCGCCGCTGGCTCGCGGGCGTGCGCCCTCGCGGCTCGGGCGGTGGAGGCTCGGCTCGGCCCTGCCGACCGGCCTGGAGCGCCGCCCGGGCCTTGGCGACCCCGGTGCGCCCGAGCTCGCGGGTGTGGGCGTCGAGCTGCCAGGCGTGGCCAGCCCGGCTCTTGGTGGAGCCGTTGATGAGCGTGAGCTGCTTCGTCATGCCCCCAGTATCGGGAGCGGGTGTGACATTTTGGGCGCCGCCGGGCGCCTCCAATCAGACCGGGGCGCCCGGCGCCACCAGCGGCCAGGGGCGTTCGTTCTCGACCACCCGGGCCAGGTCGAGCAGCAGGGCGTCGGCGTGGTGGCGCCCGATCACCTGCATGCCCACAGGCAGGCCGTCGACCGTGCCCGCCGGGATGGAGACGGCCGGGTTGCCCACGATGTTGGCGGGGATGGTCAGCACCCCGTTGTTCTCCGGGCCGACCGAGAGGTTCCCGACCCGGGTGTTGAGGCCGATCTCGGCGGGGAACGCCACGTCGGGGTTGGTGGCGCAGATCACGAAGTCGACGTCGTCGAAGAGGTCGGCCATGCGCTCGTTGGCCTCGGTGCGCTGGGCCTCGACCCGTCCGGCCATCTCGAGGTTGAAGACCTGGTCGGCCAGGTCGAGCCCGAAGGCCATCTCGAGCGTCAGGTCGTCCTTGCACGCCGGCCAGCGATCGCCGAGCGCCTTGCGGAGCTGCGACAGGTTGGCCATCGCCCACTCGAACCCCAGGCCGGGGAGCCGCACCGGCACGTCGACCAACCGCAGGCCGGCGTCGCGGGCCAGCGCCTCGCCGGCCTCGCGCACGCGGGCCTCGACCCGGGGGAGGACCACGGCGTTGCCCAGGTCGGGAGCGATGACCGCGCTGAGCCCGCGCAGGTCGCGGGTGCCGAGGTCGCGCTCCCAGCCGTCGACGCGGGGCAGGCTGTAGGGGTCGCGCGGGTGGTAGCCCGAGCAGACGTCGAACCAGCGGGCGACGTCACGTACCGACCGGGCGACGCAGCCGACGACCACGGTCAGGGGCGCGATCTCGGTGCGCGGCCCGCGGGGGATGCGCCCCGCCGTCCCCTTCATCCCCACCAGCCCGCAGAGCCCCGCCGGGATGCGGATCGAGCCGCCGCCGTCGCCACCGGTCGCGATCGGGAGCAGCCCGCCGGCCACCGCGGCCGCCGAGCCGCCCGACGACCCGCCGGCGGTGCGATCGTGCCGCCACGGGTTGTGAGTCACGCCGTGGAGCTTGCTGACGCTCACGTTGAGCCCACCGAACTCGCTCGCCGTGGTCTGTGCGACCTTGACGACGCCGGCGCCCTCGAGCCGCCGCACCATCGTGGTCGTCTGATCGGCGACCCGGTCGGCGAACACCAGGCTGGCCTCGGTGCTCGGCCAGCCCTCGACCGGTTCGAGCTCCTTCACGCCGATGGGGACGCCCCCGAACGGCAGCGATGCGTCGGCCCGGGCGGCCGCCGCCCGGGCGCCCTCGGCGTCGAGGAACGACACGGCGTCGAGCGCGCTGGCGTCGATGGCGGCCAGCACCCCCTCCAGCTCCTCCTTCGGGTTGCGCTCCCCGGTGCGGAAAGCGTCGACGAGCGAGCAGGCGTCCCCCTGCCAGGGCGTTACGGTCATGACCCCGCAGTCTGACGCATGGCCCCGGCCCGGCGCTCGGCGCCCCACGTCCGGCGCCCGCCCGGCCCCGCCTGGCGGGCAGCGCCTGGCGATCGGACCGGGGCTCGCCCCTAGAGTCGCCGCCGATGGACGCCCGCGAGTGGCTCGGCCTGCAGCCGACGCACAACCCGATGCGCTGGACTCTGCCGGTGACGCCCGGCATCTCCACCTCGGGGCCGTTCCTGTTCGGCGGATGCG
>OBLS010000836.1_pt1 | contig 11941 bp, 7 predicted proteins | sample 1519901 | NCBI WGS metagenome assembly OBLS01 (sample SAMEA3113585, study PRJEB22503) | soil metagenome
GGGCGACGTGCCCAGCCCGGTCAACCCGCCGTCGGGCTGCCGGTTCCGCACCCGCTGCTGGAAGGCGCAGGACATCTGCGCCGAGCAGGAGCCGGAGCTGGTCGACCGCGGGCAGGGCCACCCGGTGGCCTGCCACTTCGCCGAGCCGCGCAGCCTGCTGTAGCTCCGGCGGTTGTGGGCCGGCCAAGGCATCATGGTCGGGTGATGAAGACCACCAGGTGGCTGCCCGTGCTGCTCGCCCTCGTCCTGGTCGCCTCGGCCTGCGACGACGGGGGTGACGACGGCACCGGTGACCCCCGGCCGACCCGCGGGGTCAAGCGCGGGACCCTGCGGGTCCACAGCCACACCGACGTCGACGCCCTCGACCCGGGGGTCGCCTACGCGTCCTTCGACTTCGCCCTGCTGCGGGGGATGGTCAGGGAGCTGTACTCCTTCGACACCCGCCTCACCGGCGAGCGGTCGCTGGTGCCCGTGCCCGACCTGGCCGACGGGCCCTACCTGCTCTCGGACGACGGCCGCACCTACACCTTCCGGATCCGCCGCGGGGTCAAGTACGCCCCGCCGGTCGACCGCGAGGTCAAGGCGGCCGACTTCGTCTACGCGGTCGAGCGCCAGCTCGACCCCGAGCAGCCGCCGCCGGGGTCGCCCAACCCGTACGCCCGGCTGATCAGCGGGGCCGACGACTTCGCCGCCGGCCGGGCTCGGTCGATCTCGGGCATGAAGGCCACAGACAGCCACCTCCTCAAGATCACCCTGGACCGGCCGGCCAGCGACTTCCCCAGCATCCTCACCCTGCCGTTCTTCTCGCCGGTGCCCGAGGAGTACGCCTCGAAGTACCAGCTGGGCGCGGACTACGCCAAGCACGTGGTCGCCTCCGGGCCCTACAAGCTGGACCAGTACCTCCCGGGCCGGCGGATCCAGCTGGTCCGCAACGAGAACTGGGACCCGCGCACCGACCCGCTGCGCAGCGCCTGGGTCGACAAGGTCAGCGTCGACATCGGCCGCAGCGAGGCCGAGATCCAGCAGGCCATCGAGGAGGAAGGGCAGGCTGATCTCAATCTCGACGCCGTGCCCCCGCCGGTCGACGACCTCCAGCGCCTGTTCAACGACCCAACGCTGTCCAGGCGGCTGGCGGTCGAGACGACCGGCTGCGTCCACTACCTGACCATGCAGATGGACGCCGGGCCGACCACGGAGCTGGCCGTCCGCCAAGCGGTCAACTACGCCATCGACCGCCAGGCGGTGGTGCTGGCCATCGGGGGCGCGTACGCCGGCGCGCCCGCCTCGACCGTGCTCTCCCCCACCCTGGCCGGCTACAGCGCCTTCGACCTGTACCCCTCCCAGGACGCCGCCGGCGACCCCGACAAGGCCCGGGCGCTGCTGGCCGAGGCCGGCTACCCCAACGGGGTGACCCTGACCTATGTTGGGCGGTCCGAGGCCAGGTGGAAGGCCCTGTACGAGGTGCTGGAGTCGTCGCTGGGCCGGGCCGGGATCAAGCTGGACCCGACCTTCTACGACGGCCTTGACGCCTACAGCAAGTCGCTGCGCCTGCGGGCCAAGCGCGACGAGCATCACCTGGGTGCGGCCCGCTGGTGCCCGGACGTGCCCGGCAACGGCGCGCGCTCGGTCGGTGTCCTGCTCGACGGCCGCCTGATCAGGCCGACCGCCAACAACAACTACGGCAGCTACAACAACCCCAAGGTCAACCAGCTGATCGACCAGGCCTACGCGGCCCGCGACGAGCAGGCCGGGACCGCCCTGTGGGGGCAGATCGACCGGCTGGTGATGGAGGACGCGGCCTGGGCGCCGCTGGTCTACGACCGGGAGACGTTCTTCTGGTCCTCCCGGGTCCGGAACTGGACCTTCACCCCCTGGCTGAGCAACCCCGACATCACCAACCTGTGGCTCGACCCCAACACGCCTTGACATCCTCCTCGCCCTGAAGGGCGGGGATTCCAACTACGCGACATGGAAGGTCGGCAGTTGAGGTTCGCAGTTCGACGGCCGGGGCAACCCCCGGCCTCCCCGCGCAGCGTGTCCCGCCGCGATGTTCCGTGCAGCGTTCAGATCGGCGTTGGCCGAGTACCCGCAGGACCGGCACCGGAAGACGGCTTGGCTCTCACGCGCCTTCCTGTCTACGGTCCCGCACTCCGAGCAACGCCAGCTCGTGAACGCGGGGTCCACTTTCTCCAACCGTCCTGCTGCCTTGTGCTCCAGCCGGGCGGCGAACATGCCCCACCCGGAGGCGAGGATCGCCCGGTTCAGCCCCGCCTTCTGCCGCACGTTGCGGCCTGGTCGCTCGACCGTGCCCTTGGCGGAGCGGGTCATGTTCCGTACGTTCAGGTCCTCGATGCGGATCAGGTCGTAGCCCCGCGCGATCTGGGTGGACCGCTGCTCCACCCAGTCCCGGCGGGCGTCAGCGTTGCGCGCGTGCGCCCGAGCCAGCCGCGCCTTGAGCTTAGCGCGACGGATGGAGCCGCGCCTGGCCCGGTCCAGCCGGCCCTGCAGCCGCTCGACGCCGCAGTCGGCCGGGGCCTGGTAGCGGCGGCCGTCCGACAGCATCAGCGTCACCGTCACCCCCCGGTCGATCCCCACGACCTCCCCGGTCCCGGGTCCAGGGATCGGCGGGGGGACGGCGCAGAAGGCAACGTGCCAGCGGCCGGCGCGGTCGCGGGTCACCCGGTAGGACCTCGCCTCGGGCACCGGCCGGGACCAGCGGAAGCGGACCCAGCCGAGCTTGGGGACCAGCACCTGCGCCCTCCTGCGATTCAGCCGTTGCACATCCTGCGGTCCAGTCGCGACAACCCGGAAGCCCTCGTCCAGCCCGCGCTTGCGCCAGCTGGGCTGGCCAGGCGGGTCGGGCCGCTCGTCCGGCGCGGTCCGTACGTAGCGGCGGCGCCACTCCCTGAGCGCGGCGAAGTAGCTCGCCCAGGCGGCGTGGAAGTCCCGCAGCGCCTGCTGCTGCACGATCACGCTGCCCGCCGCCAGCCACGGGAACGCGGCCCGGGCCCCGGACAGCTGCCGGCACTGGGTGGCGAACCCTGGTGCTGGGCGGCCGGGCTGCCACCACGACCGCTGCTCCACCGCCAGGTTCCACACGTACCGGGCGTGCGCGCAGTGGCCCAAGAGCGCTTCCTCCTGCGCAGGCGTGGGGTGCAACCGATAGCGGCTCATGTGCTCAACCTAGCGCCTACCTGCGACAACGAAGGGAGGAAGCGGCGTTTCCGCCCCGGCCTGAAGGCCGAGGCTTCCACGCCGCGGAAACGTTGAGCGGGTCGGCCGGGCCCCGGCTGGACGACGTGTTCGCCCACGTCGACGCCAACCGGGCGTCGTTCGTGGAGCGCCTGGCCGGCTGGGTCCGGGTCCCGAGCGTGAGCGCCACCGGCCAGGGCATGCCCGAGGCCGCCGGCCACGCCCGCGACCTGGTGGCCGCGGCCGGCCTGGAGGCGTCCGTCGAGGAGACCGCCGGCTGGCCGCTGGTCCTCGGCCACCGGGCCGGGCCGCCCGGGTCCCCCACCGTGCTCATCTACGGCCACTACGACGTGCAGCCCCCCGACCCGCTGGACGCCTGGACCAGCCCGCCGTTCGAGCCCGAGGTCCGCGACGGCCGCCTGTACGGCCGCGGCGGCGCCGACAACAAGGGCCAGCACCTGGCCCAGCTCCTGGCCATCGAGAGCCTGCTGGCCACCCGGGGCGAGCTCCCCTGCACGGTCAAGGTGCTGCTGGACGGCGAGGAGGAGATCGGCTCGCCCCACCTGGCCGGCTTCGCGCGACGCGAACGCGAGCGGCTCGCCGCCGACCTGGTCGTCTGGAGCGACGGACCGGTCGACCCGGCCGGCGGCTGGCGGCTGGTGTTCGGGGTCAGGGGGATCGCCAGCTTCGAGCTGCGGGCCCGGGGGGCCAACCGGTCGCTGCACTCGGGCAACTGGGGCGGCGTCGTCCCCAACCCGCTGTGGACGCTGGTCCACCTGCTGGCCACCATGCGGGACCGCGACGGCCGGATCACGGTCGAGGGGTTCGGCGACGAGGTCGAGCCGCTGGGGGCGGCCGAGCGGGCGGCGCTCGAGCTGCTGCCCGTCGACCTGGAGGCGGTCAAGGCCGACCTGGGGCTGGAGGAGCTGGACGCGCCGGCCGGGCGGGGCTTCGCCGAGCGGCTGGCCGCCTGGCCGACCCTGACCATCAACGGCCTCCACGGCGGCTACGGCGGCCAGGGCACCCAGACCGTCCTGCCCTCCGAAGCCGTGGCCAAGTGCGACGTGCGCCTGGTCCACGCCCAGCGGGCGGCCGACGTCTACGACAAGCTGGAGGCCCACGTCCGGCGCCACGCCCCCGGGGTCGAGCTGGTCCGCCAGGGCTCGATGGAGCCGTCGCGGACCCCGATGGGCTCGGCCTTCACCGCCCCCATCCGGGCCGGCATGGCCGCCGCCCAGGGGGCCGACCCGCTGCTCGTGCCGGTGCTGGGGGGCAGCCTCCCCCTGCACGTGTTCACCGGCGTGCTCGGCCTGCCCACCTTCGGGATCCCCCTCGGCAACCCCGACCAGGCCAACCACGCCCCCAACGAGAACCTCGACCTGGAGCGCTTCCACACCGGGATCAGGACGGCCGCGGCCGTCCTGGCCCACCTGGGCGCCTCGAAACTCCCTTTTATGGGGCCGGCGTCTTCCGGCACCATGGCCGGGTGAGCACCACAGCCCCCACCGCCCCGCAGGGACGCCTGCTCCGGCGCGGCCTGCGCGTGATCCGCCGCCAGGTCGCGCTGCACCCGCGGCCGTTCGTGGTCGCCGTGATCGGGGCCTCGGTCTACGCCGTCGGGACGGTGGCCCAGTCGTGGGTGCTCGGCCAGGTGGTCGACCGGGCGGTGACGCCCCGGTTCGAGAGCGGCCAGCTGCGGGCCGGGACGGCGGTGGCCGCGGCGGCCGCCATCGTGGCCGTCGGGCTGGTCAAGACGGTCGGCATCATCACCCGCCGGATCGCCGCCACCATGGTCCACGCCAACGTGCAGGCGACCCTGCGCGACGGCCTGGTCGAGCGCTACCACCGGCTGCCGCTGACCTGGCACCACGAGCACCCGGCGGGCGAGCTGCTGTCGCGGGCCGAGGGCGACCTGGACGCCGCCTCCGAGATCCTCTCGCCGCTGCCGTTCGCCACCGGGGTCCTGACCATGCTGGGGGCGGCCGCGGTCTGGCTGTTCCTGGCCGACCCGTTCCTGGCCACCCTGGGCCTGCTCGTGGTCCCGGCCATCCTCGTCCTCAACCTGGTCTTCCAGCGGCGGGTCGAGCACCCGACCACCCTCGGCCAGGAGCGCCTCGGCGACATGTCGGCGGTGGCCCACGAGAGCTTCGACGGCGCCCTGGTGGTCAAGGCCCTGCAGGCCGAGGAGGCCGAGGGCCGGCGCTTCGCCGACAAGGCCGAGCTGCTGCGCGACGCCCGCATCGAGGCCGCCCGGGTGACGGCCAACTTCGAGGCCAGCCTCGACGCCCTGCCCGCCCTGACCACCGTTGCCCTGCTGGTCATCGGGGTCTGGCGGATCGAGCAGGGGGCGATCACCGCCGGCACCCTGGTCGGCCTGATCAACCTGTTCGCCCTGCTGATCTGGCCGCTGCGCCTGATCGGGTACGTGCTCGGGGACATGCCGCGGGCCGTTGCCGGCTACGAGCGGGTGGCCCAGGTGCTGGCTGAGCCCCTGCCCGGCCGCGCCCCGGCGGAGGGGTCCGGGGAACCCCGAGGGGGTGCCCCGGTGAATCGGGGCCGGGAGCTGCCCGGGGGGCCGCTGGAGCTGGCCGTCGACCGGCTCGGCTACGGCTACGAGGCGGGCGCCGAGGTGCTGCATGAGGTGTCGTTCCGGGTCCCGGCCGGCAGCACCGTTGCCCTGGTCGGCCCCACCGGGTCGGGCAAGTCGACCCTGGCCCTGCTGCTGGCCCGGCTGCTCACCCCCGACCGGGGGGCCATCCGCCTGGGCGGCCGCGACCTGGCCGAGCTGGACGCCGGCGAGCTGGCCGCGGCGGTGTCGATCGCCTTCCAGGAGCCGTTCCTGTTCTCGACCTCGGTGGCCGACAACATCCGGCTGGAGCGCAACCAGGATGGGATCGTGGAGGCGGCCCGGCTGGCCCAGGCGGACGAGTTCGTGACCCGGCTGCCCGACGGCTACGACACCGTGGTCGGCGAGCGCGGGGCGACCCTGTCGGGCGGCCAGCGCCAGCGGGTCGCCCTGGCCCGGGCCCTGGCCGGCCGGCCCCGGCTGCTGGTCCTGGACGACGCCACCTCCAGCGTCGACCCGGTGACCGAGGCGGCCATCCTCGGCGCCCTCGAGGGCCACCTGCCGTCGACCACCACCGTGGTGGTCGCCTCCCGGCTGGCCACCATCGCCCTGGCCGACCGGGTGCTGTACCTGGAGGAGGGCCGGCTGGTCGCCGACGGCGGCCACGACCGGCTGCTGGCCACCACCCCCGGCTACGCCCGCCTGGTCCGGGCCTACGAGCAGGCCGAGGCGGCCGTGCCGGAGGACCTCGGATGAGGCACGGGAGCGAGGTCGGCGCCCAGCAGATCCCGGCCCTGCGGCTGCTGCGGCGGGGGCTGGCCGCCTCGCCCGAGCTGCGCACGGGGGCCGCCCTCACCCTGGTCCTGGCCCTGGTCGCCGGGAGCGGCCGGGTGATCACCCCGGTGCTGGTCCAGCAGACCATCGACCGCCACATCACCGGCGGCGACGCCCGGCTGTCCGGGATGCTGGCCCTGGCCGGGGCCGGGGTGGCGCTGATCCTGCTCGCGGCCTGGGCGGCCCGGACCACCAACCAGCGGCTGGCCACGGCCAGCGAGCGGGCCCTGTGCGGCCTGCGGGTGCGGGCCTTCAACCACATCCACGCCCTCAGCATGGCCCACCACACCGAGGAGCAGCGCGGCACGCTGGTGTCAAGGGTCACCTCGGACGTGGAGACCCTCGGCCAGTTCTTCCGCTGGGGCGGGCTGGCCTGGATCCTCAACATCGCCCTGATGCTGGCCGCGCTGATCGCCATGGTCATCTACGACTGGCGCCTGGCCCTGGTCGCGCTGGTCACCGTGCTCCCCCTGGTGGCGGTGCTCCGGGTCATGCAGCGCCGGGTGGTGGTGGCCTGGGACCTGGTCCGGACCCGGGTCGGGGAATCGCTGGCCGCCATCTCCGAGTCGATCCAGGGGGCGGCGGTGATCCGCGCCTACGGCGTCCAGGACCAGGCCCAGCGGCGGGTGATGCGCTCGGTCGACGGGCGCCGCACGGCCGAGATCCGGGCCGGCACCATCGGCGCCTTCTTCTTCCCCTCCGGGGAGCTGTTCGGCGTCGTCACCACCGCGGCCGTGCTCCTGGTCGGGATGGCCATCGGCCCCGAGGGCGGCCTGACCGTCGGCACCCTGGTCGCCTTCGCCTTCCTGGTCACCATCTTCCTTGAGCCGGTGGCCGAGTTCACCGAGATCCTGGACATGACCCAGCAGGCGGTGGCCGGCTGGAAGAAGGTCCTGGACGTGCTCGACACCCCGGTCGAGGTCGAGGACCCGGTGCCGGGGCTGGCCCTGCCCGCCCGGGCCCTGGACATCGAGCTGGAGCGGGTCTCGTTCGCCTACCACGGCGGGCCGCCGGTCCTGACCGAGGTCAGCGTGACCATCCCCGCCGGGACCCGGGTGGCCCTGGTCGGGACCACCGGGTCGGGCAAGACCACCCTGGCCAAGCTGCTGATCCGGCTGGCCGACCCGGTGGGTGGCAGCATCCGGGTCGCCGGGACCGACCTGCGCCAGGTCAGCCTGGCCTCGCTGCGCTCGGCCCTGGTCATGGTCCCCCAGGACGGCTTCCTGTTCGACACCAGCGTGGCCGGCAACGTCCGCATGGGCCGCCCCGAGGCCGACGACCGCGAGGTCCGGGCCGCCTTCGAGGCCCTTGGGCTGGGCGCCTGGGTCGACGCCCTGCCCAGGGGCGTGCACACCCGGGTCGGCGAGCGCGGCGACTACCTGTCGGTGGGCGAGCGCCAGCTGGTCGCCCTGGCCCGTGGCTACCTGGCCGACCCGGGCTGCCTGATCCTGGACGAGGCCACCTCGGCCGTCGACCCGGCCACCGAGGTGGCCCTGCGCAACGCCATCCAGCGGCTCACCGAGGGCCGCACGGCCATCACCATCGCCCACCGGCTGGCCACCGCCGAGCACGCCGACCTGATCCTGGTCCTGGAGCGGGGCCGGCTGGTCCAGCGGGGCACCCACGCCCAGCTGCTGGCCGACGCCGACGGCGCCTACGCCCGGCTGCACGGCAGCTGGATGGCCAGCCTGGCCGCGGGCAGCGAGACCGCGGCTGCGTGGTAGGGTCGAAGGCATGCAACCGAGCGATCTGGCGCATCTGCGCACCCCGTCGGCCCCGACCCTGACCCCGGACGGACGGCTCCTGGCCGTGGCCGTCGGGCGGATCGACCTGGAGGCCAACGAGTACCGGGCCGACCTGTGGATCATGCCCACCGACGGGTCGTCCCCGCCCCGCCGCTTCACCTCGGGCCGGCGCGACGTGCGCCCGCGGTTCTCCCCCGACGGCCGCTGGCTGGCCTTTCTGCGGGCCGGGGACGACGACAAGCCGCAGCTGCACGTGATGCCCGTCGACGGCGGCGAGCCACGCCGGCTGGGCGAGCACCCGCTGGGGGTCGAGGCGTTCGCCTGGAGCCCCGACTCGACCCGGATCGCGTATGTCGCCCGGGTGCCCGAGGAGGGCCGCTACGGCACCGACAAGGACGTCCCGCCCGAGAAGGAGCCGCCCAGGCGGATCACCGGCTTCCAGTACCGGGTGGACAACCTCGGCTTCACCTTCGACCGGCGCCCGCAGGTGTTCGTGGTCGACGCCCTGGCCGAGGGGGCCGAGCCGGTCCAGGTGACCAGGGGCGACTACGACCACGGCGAGCCGGCCTGGAGCCCCGACGGGGCCAGCGTCGCCTTCGTCTCGGCCCGCCACGAGACCCGGGACGAGGACGCCGTCAGCGACGTGTTCGTGGCCCCGGCGGCCGGCGGCGACGCGGCCCGGGTGACCGCCACCGACCTGGCGGTGGCCCGGCCGGCGTTCTCCCCCGACGGGTCCACCATCTGGTTCGTGGCCGTCGAGCCCGACCTGGCCGGGCGCCCGACCACGCTCTGGTCGGTGCCGGCCGACGGGTCGGGCAAGCCCGAGCGGCTCACCGACCCCGAGCGCTACGACCACGACCCCGCCTTCGGGGCCGGGATCCTGCCCCTGCTGGCCGACGAGGACGCGGTCACCACCATCACCCTCGACCGGGGGGCGATCCGGCTGCTGCGGTTCCCGGTCGACGGCGGCGAGCCGGCCGAGCTGGTGGGCGGCCGGCGCAGCGTGCACGACTACGCCGTGGCCGGCGGGGTGGTCGCGGCCGTGGTCAGCCACCCCCTGTCGGCCGGCGAGGTGGTGGTCGTCGAGGACGGGCAGGAGCGGACCCTGACCGACTTCGGGGCGCTGCTGGCCCGCTCGGCCTCGCTGCGGCCCATGGAGGAGCTGGAGGCGACCGCCCCCGACGGCACCGGCGTCCACGGCTGGGTGATCAAGCCGGCCGGCACCGGGCCGTTCCCGGTGGTGCTGATGGTCCACGGCGGGCCGTTCGCCCACTACGGCTGGACCCTGTTCGACGAGGCCCAGGTGTACGCCGGGGCCGGCTACGCGGTGGTGATGGGCAACCCCCGCGGCTCGGCCGGCTACGGCGAGTCCCACGGCCGGGCGATCGTCGGCGACTTCGGCAACCTCGACAGCCAGGACGTGCTCGCCCTGCTGGACGCCGCCCTCGAGGACCCGGACCTGGACGGCGACCGGGTCGGGGTGATGGGCGGCTCCTACGGGGGCTTCATGACCAGCTGGCTGGTCGGCCACACGGACCGCTTCCGGGCCGCGATCAGCGAGCGGGCCTGCAACGCCTTTGACAGCTTCGAGGGCGCGAGCGACATCGGCTGGTTCTTCGTGCCCATGTACAACGGCACCGACCGCGAGCGGGTCCTGGCCCAGAGCCCGCTCACCTACGTGGACCGGATCCGCACCCCGATGCTGCTGATCCACTCCGAGCAGGACTGGCGCTGCCCGATCGAGCAGGTCCAGCGCCTGTTCGTCGCCCTCAAGCAGCGCAAGGTCGAGGTCGAGCTGCTGCTGTTCCCCGGCGAGGGCCACGAGCTGACCCGCTCCGGCCTGCCCAGCCACCGGGTGGCCCGGTTCGAGGCCGTGCTCGACTGGTGGCGCCGGCACCTCAGCCCGGCCGGCTGACCGCCACCGCCTCCAGCGGGCGGAACCGGCTGACCTTGCCGGCGGCCTGGCGCTCGAGCTGGTCCACGACCCGGACCTCGACGGCGGGCCGGGGGAGGCCGAGCGCGTTCAGCTCGGCCGCGACCCGGCGCCCGATGGCCCCCGGGTCGGCCGGGGCGCCGACGACCAGGATCTCGGCCCCGGCCGGGGTCTGGCGGACCTGGTACTCGAGGATCCCCGGGTCGCGCCGGAGCAGGGAGCCGAAGACGTGCGGGTGCACCACCTGGCCGCCCGGGTAGGTGAAGACGTCGTCCAGCCGGCCCTGGATGTCGGCGATCAGGGTGTGGGCGGAGCCGCACGGGCAGGGCCGGTCGAGGACGGTCACCTGGTCGGTGAGCTCGAAGCGGATGAGCGGCAGGGTCGGGTTGGCGAGGGCGGTGACGTACAGCTTGTCGGAGCGCACGCCGGGTGGGACCGGGCGGCCGGCCAGGTCGACCGGCTCGACCACGACCAGGTCGTCGCAGAGGTGGATGCCGGGGCCGCGGAAGCAGCCGACGCCGACAGGGCCGGCCTCGGAGGTCCCGTACATGTTGGCCACCGGGGCGCAGAACGCCTCGGTGACAGCCTGCCGCGTCTCGGGCAGCAGGGGCTCGCTGGTGGAGATGATCCGCCGCGGCAGGACCCGCAGCCGGCCCGTGCGGGCCTCGGCGGCCAGCAGGGCCAGCATCGACGCGTAGCCCATCAGGAGCAGCGGCTGGTACGCGTTGAGCCCGGCGACGATCTGGCCGATCGGCTGGGTGACCGGGAAGCGGGCGACGTCGACGGCCGGGCTGACGAAGGTCTGGGCCAGGGCGCTGGTCATGTGGGAGGCGTTCCTGGCCCCGATCATGGCCACCCGCAGCGGGATCGCGGCCAGCTCGGGGGTGGCCGCCCGGTCGAGGAAGGTCGGGCGCATGAAGCCGGCGTAGGCGGTGGCCCACGCCTGCCAGCCGAACACGAAGACCCCGCGGCGGCCGCTGGAGCCGCCGGAGGCGACGGCGTGGACCTCGTCGAACAGGTAGGCGTCGGCCTCGAGCCCGGCCAGGTGGCCCTCGACCAGGTCGAGGGTGAGCCGGCGGTCGGTGACCACGGCGTCCCAGTTGGCCATCAGGTCGTCCTTGGTCATCGGCGGGAGGCCGGCCAGGTCCGGCTCCTCGAAGCCGTCCGGGTCGACCCCGGCCAGCCGGTCGCGGTGCCAGGGCGAGGACGCCCTGGCCACCCGCAGGAGGTCGCGCAGCCGCTCCCGCCGTTCCTGGCGCAGCCGTTCGGCCGGCCAGCGCAGCCGCTGGATGTGCTCGGGCATCAGGGTCGCCAGCTCGGCCAGGTGTCGTCCCCGGAGGTCCTCGTACTCGGCCATGGCCAGCTCCCAAAACGTATAGTCTGATTCGGACGGTCTTGAATGTATGGTATGATCTGGAGCATGTCAAGGCCCGACCTCACCCCCGTGTCCTATGTCGTCCTCGGCCTGGTGGCCCGGGACGGCCCCTCGACCCCGTACGCCATCAAGGCCGCGGTCGGCCGCGGCGTGGCCCACTTCTGGCCGTTCCCGCACAGCCAGATCTACTCCGAGACCGAGCGCCTGGCCCGCCTCGGGCTGCTGGCCGAGGAGCGCGAGCAGACCGGCCGGCGGCGGCGCAGCTACCGCATCACGGACGACGGCCGGGCCGCCCT
>OBLS010000837.1_pt1 | contig 11936 bp, 10 predicted proteins | sample 1519901 | NCBI WGS metagenome assembly OBLS01 (sample SAMEA3113585, study PRJEB22503) | soil metagenome
AAGTAAAGTGGTTTGGGATAAACCCGACGGAAAGAAAAATAGACGACATGCGATCAAATACCGTCGTGGAACCCGCTCTTGTGAAAGAACAAGTGTTGAAAACCGCCGTTGAATCTGCCATTCTCTTAGTAAGGGTTGACGATGTACTAATGATGAAACCAGTAATGAATACCCATACGCATGCTGATGGAACACAACATGCTCATGCTGGCGGGTATAACAAACATGATCACTATTTTGACAGGTTAGGAAAGCAGCAACGCCCGATGCACCATTACTATTAGTCTTTACACAGTCCACGCTTTGTTTCAATGCTTTGATCTTAAAAGCATAAAATTGCAACTGTGATTAGATATGCTGCATAACTTTTTCTAAACATTGCAAAATCAAAACAATTTTGTGTTGAAAAAGGTAAAGTTTCTCGGGCCGCAGCGAAGATTGAATTGTGTAGGTAGAAATGAATTGGTTTGTCTCATTTTGTATATCGGATAATACTTCTAGCTAGGAGAGTCATTAATTTGATTCTAGGACGTAATGTGGAATTCTTATCGGCTCAGTGATAGTTATTATTTCTTGCTTTCCTTTATTGAGTTCTATTTGGAAAACTATCTTCCTGAGAGTCTCTGGAACCCCCGTCATTACATCATGATGGTATAAGAGTGCCCGTATTCCTTGTTCAATTGTGGATGTGCCCTTCTTCGTACGTAAACGTGATACTAAATAATCACAATATAATGCTAGACATTCGTAGAGGTTAATTCTAAGCCCCTGTTTAAGCTTCTCCTTGATTTTATCTAAGGTGGGTGAGAATATGGTATCAAAAGATTCATTTGAGTACTCGAAGACTTGAGAAAACGTGGAGGTGTCTTCTTCGCCTAACACCGTTACCCTAACAAGTATCAACTTTTTCTTTTTTGAGGTTTAGCTTTAGGTTTTCCGAAGTCATAAGTGTGTCCGGTACCTCTATAAAACTTGGGTCTAACCGGGTTACCTTCTACCTCACCCTTCTTCGTGAGAGACAAGCCAGCCAACAGCTCAACAATTAGTCTATTTGCTAGACCAGATGTAATACCTCCATTGTATGAATTCTGATCACTGACATCGTAGTTGGGAGCTACCTCCACTAAGTCGAAAGCGAATTTGTTCGGATCAAACGAAGTGGAAAGTAATCTCATTAACTTCATTCCTTCTCGAGAGGTAAGGCCATTTGGCTCTGGTTCTCCTGTCCCGGGAGCAAAGGCTGGATCAAAAGTGTCTATGTCCCAGCTAATATACACTGCGTCAACGTTATCATTCGCCCTGTCTGCTGCTTCCTTGGCTATCTGGTCTATTCCTAACTCTTCAACGTCTAGCATAGTAAACCACTGAAAGTCTTGGTCTGCCATCCACTTGTAGAGATCGGGACCCGGCCAGTAACCGCGTGGACCTATCAAAGTATAATTCTTGCCCTTAAGGCAGCCCAACTCCATTATTCGTCGAATGTGTGCTCCGTGATCATATTTAAAACCGCAAAGCCCCTGAGGAGCGCAATCAGCATGAGTATCGATGTGAATCATCCCTATATTTTTATATTTCTTGGCAAATGCTCGGACGTTCGCAAATGTTATTGAATGATCGCCGCCAAGCATTACAGGGATCCCATCTATATCTAATACTTCTTTTACCTTGTTAGTCATCCTAGTGTGAGATTCTATAACATCACCAGGTGAAACGACCACATCGCCATAGTCAACTGTTCGAAATACCCCAAAAGGATCAACACCTGTTTCTATATTGAAATGCTCATATGGCGGAGAAGGTACCGTGGACGCCGCTCTAATTGCGCGAGGTCCGTATCTGGCTCCGGGTCTGATAGTTGTTGCAAAATCAAATGGCTCGCCGATAATTGCGATGTCTGGTCTTACTTTCTTTAGTTCCTCCAAGCTTTTGATCCATGGCAGTTTTAAGAATGTGGGAATACCTACAAAAATTGGCTCGTCATTTCCCCTATACGAATCACCGTAAAATTCCATTCCCATTTGTTAGTCAACCGTAGGTACGACGTCCCAATTTCTTAAATATTGCTAAGTATATTACGTCTTGAGGCTCTCATCTGAATTGGGTATAGATTCGTAATTTACATATCGCTTTACATATTCACATGCATCATTCCTTATCAATCAATGAAGCATAGAGAAATGGCAGCAGAGTTGTGGCTTCTCCATGTATTGTAGTTTGCTTTGCTTTAGTCGTCACTTTCCCCCATGAGACTGCCTCTCTAACAGGAGCGCCACTGAGGCTGCCGTCCCACTCAGACGCTGTGGTCATATAGGCTGCGTAATCGAGTCCACCTCTAAACTGGTTCCACCACAGTGTATGATGTTTGGATATTCCACCCCCTATCATGAGACTTCCTGTCTTCTTAGAGTCATAAATCAAATCTGATAATTTAGTCTCATCGGAAAGAATGTCCAGCTTAAATTCCCTATGCTGTTGCTGAAACAGCCATAGTTGGCTTCCAACCGCACCATCAACTATTCCTGGCACTATAACTGGAATATTGTTTTTATGAGCCCAATAGAGAAATGAGGACTCATTAAGGCTCTTTCCTAGGTACTTCGTGATCTCGTAGGTGCCGAATTGCTTTGATGTATCGTCGGAAAATACCTGCGACAGACATTCATGTACTTTTTCTTCTATTAGCGGTCCGTAATTTTCCATCGGAACCAGAACATTCCCCAGCCGATGTATCTTTGCATTGACGAGAGAGTAATCATCCATTCTGAAGTCGCCAGAATAATATGCTACATATGAGCGTGCTATATCATGGTCCAAGGCGCCGCAGGTGGTTATTACGCAATCAAACATTTTCTTCTTCAGCATATCACGTATAATTCCTCTAACACCTGTGGATATTATGGCTCCTACAAATGACAGAAACCTCGTACAGTTACGATCATTAATCATTTCGCGCAAAATCTCCGCACCCTCGTATAGGTTTCTTGACTCAAAACCCCCAGAATCTTTCATGGCGCTAAATATTGAGTTTATATCTTGTGAATTTATGGAGTAGTCAACAATTTTCTTGGAAAAGTAATTTCTTCGGTTGATCTTTTTGCTACGCAAATTTCGAAGCTTCTTTCCAGTCAGCGTACTAGAACTAGGGGACACAATGACGGTTTCTCAATTCCATATAAAAACATCGTCCCTTCTAGTAATGTAGAATAATTTGAACCGACAGAACTGCTGTTCCTACTGCTACTGTCACTAACATAAATGGAAAGCCGATTTTAAACCATCGGTTAAATCCAATAGGGTGTCCATGCTTTTCGCTCATTCCAACTGATACTACTCCAGCACTGGATCCAATTAATGTCCCATTTCCTCCAAAGTCAGCGCCTAACGCTAGCGCCCACCACAAAGGACTGACATCAAAATCTCCAAAAGCTGCCACAATGCTTGGATCACCATTCAGGGCATGAACCAATGGAATCATAGTGGCAGTAAATGGGATATTGTCAATAAACGCACTTGCTATAGCAGCCAGCCAAATTATCATAAGGAAAGTAAGCCACGGATTACCTCCAGTTGCGCCTATTGCTACTGATGAAAGCAAGTTTATAAGACCAGCATGCTCCGCAGCGCCTACCACTATGAATAGACCTGTGAAAAACATTAGTGTGGTCCAGTCCACCTCGTGCAATACTTTTTCGGGGTTTGCTCGGGTTATTGCGAATAAGACAGCGGCGCCTCCTAGCGCAACTACGGAAACCTCAATATGAAGCGCCCCGTGAAACCCGAACATGAAAATAACCCCTAGTAGAACAATGATTGATTTTTTGAGAAGTTTTTTATCCTTGAGGAATTTAGACTCGTCTTGGGCCATAATTTGTTCTAAATTGCTAACGGCAGCTTTCAAATCCTTTCTAAAGAAAACCTTGAAAAGCATAAGCGAAACAGAGAAGGTAACAGCAACCGTTGGTCCCATGTGAATAATAAAAGAATTGAAATCTATGTTTGCGGCTGAACCTATCATTATGTTTGGTGGATCGCCGATCAGTGTAGCAGTTCCACCAATATTCGAGGCAAGAGCCTGAGCCAGAATAAATGGAATAGGAGAAATCCTAAATGTCCTAAATACAGATACCGTAACAGGTATCATAAGCAATATCGTAGTGACATTATCAATAAACATGGAAACAATAGCGGTGAACGTGCACAGTATCAGCATTAGTTTCCAAAGGTTTCCCCCACTCATCTTAGTGGCTTTGATACCTACCCATTGAAAGACTCCAGACTCGGCTAAAATGGCAACAACTATCATCATTCCAAGCAAAAGGCCGATTGTATTGAAATCAATTGCATCTACGATGAACTCAAAACTGGTTGTGGAAGGGATTGAGCCCAGTAATATTAAGCACGAAACAATGAGTATGGCTCCTAAGAGAGCAATTGAGGTTCGATGCATTATTTCAAGAGATAATATAACATATATTGACAACAAAATGAGTGCTGAAATAGATAACACTGTTGGAATCTCTTTACCAATTAAAATGGGAACCGCAAAAACGATGACTGCAAAAGCTGCAATAAGCAGAGCAGCAGTCAGGCCTTTTGCCGGTCGTTTTAGCTTCGAAGCTGCTTCCAAGCACCTGCTAGAAGTAAATATATGACTATTATAAAAATTATCGAACTTTGGTATCTAGACTATATTAGTTTGAAAATTCAGGAAAGACCTCATGTATACTTTACCTGTTTCTCATAAAGGGAACTTGGTATTGTGAACTTCCAGCTGTGAATCTATACCCATACGTAATTTACATCACTTAACCCAATCCTTAAATATTTACCTAGAATTATCTTTGTGGATGGCAGGCCTAGACGGTTATGGAATAGCTGTTTTAGCTTTCTTGGCAGTGAGTTTAACCGTCGGAACATTGACTTCAAGACTTGTAAAAAAGAGTAGTAGGAGATTTATGGTGGCAGGAAAAAGCTTGCCGCTATTTTTTGTTGGAACAATGCTTGCGGCTCAGGCTATTGATGGAAATTCCTCTCTAGGCAATGCCTCTCTCGTCTATCAATTTGGCTTTTGGGCAGGAGCTGCAATTCCTATTGGTCTTGGGGTTTGTCTTATACTAACGGGTACAGTCTATGGAAAAAGACTAAACAAAATGTCAATGTTAACTCTGCCTGACTTTTACTATAGGCGGTTCGGAAACGCATCAGAAGGAATATCTGGGGTTCTAATGATGATAAGTTTCATTGTATTGGTGGCAGGAAACTTTGCAGCATCAGGATTTATCCTGTCAACCGTCCTAGGAATTGATTTTATTTGGGCAATGCTTATCGCCGCAATAATTGTTTTGATCTATACGTACGCCGGTGGACTTTTCTCCTCAGCATACACAGATATCTTCCAAATTTACCTAGCCATTGGCGCTTTCTGGGCAGCATTTATCTTTTTTGCTGCAGGCTTATCGGGTGTCGACTTTGGCACCATTCTTGGAAACGCTCCCCCGGAGTATCTTGATCTATCAGGCCTATTTGATATCGGGAACGGAGCCTTGGTGAACTGGGGCGGGATACTAGCCCTTGCACTGGGAGACCTGGTGGCTCTTGATTTTATGGAAAGGGTCTTTGCGGCAAAGGACGGAAAAACCGCACAAAGAGGCGCGCTTATGGGCGGGGCATTAACTCTGTCAACAGTCATCCCGACCAGCATGATAGGAATCATTGCGCTCTATTTCTTGCCTAACATCGGAGATCCCTTTACGATCTTTCCTGAGTTAGCTATTAATCATATGCCATTTGCAATAGGTGTTGCCATGTTGATGGGTGTGCTTGGTGCCTCTATGTCAACTGCCAACGGGGGGTTGCTTGCCATATCTAGTGTCATGTCACGTAACATAATACAAAGAGATATTCTAAGACGCGTTTTGAAAAGGCCAGGATTGGATGATAGGAAACTATTGATGACCACGCGCATATTTACGATACCTATGATGATCGCTGCATTTGTCCTGGCATATCTGCTCCCTCAACCCGGTGTTTATCTTATTTTGGCCTTTGATATCGTGTTTGCTGGAGCGTGGGCGCCTTTGACTCTGGGACTATTCTGGAAGAAGGCAAATATGCCTGCTGCCCTTTCATCATTGATAGTTGGTTCTGCACTAAGGTTAGTAATGTTTTTCGTTACTCCTATTGAGTATGCTGGCATTGATACGATGATCCCTCCAGTGGTTTCCTTTGTTCTTTTTGTAGGAGTTGCTCTTGCAACTCAAAAGAAATATCCTGGAAGGCCAGGAATTATCAATTATGTACCTCCGGAAGAAGACGTTGTAAGAGGCGAGGATTTAAAAAGCTATGTTGACCCTAGCGGAAGAAGGTTTCAGTGAGAAGTCACACCTCAAAATATTAATTAAGCAATCACATCCAACTAGGTTGTGCCGAGCGACGGGTACTCGACCATTGGACTGAAGCCGGCTATATTGGTAAAACTGCAAGAAGCCACCGACAAATACTATCCGGGGATGTTTATCCCAAGTACTCTTATAATCATGATGAATGAAATTAAACGTGGCTACTATTGCGTGGACATGCACAGCATCAAGCCAGACTTTTCTGGACATTATACCTCGCTGACAATAAGATCTGATGTCAAGTCTTGGTTGCAGGAAAACCATACGAATTTACATGAAGATTATGGTAGAAAGTATGGAACAAATAGTTTTACTCAATTCGCGTGTGTATTTATGCTCAATATTCTTGAGTCCAAAGCGGGAATACAGAGCAATATGCTTAGACTTCGAGAATCGGATTTTATATGGTTAATGGATAGATATAATGAAAAAAAGCAGCAATATCAACACAAGTACGGGACTCAAACTTTTGAACAGTTTACAGATGTATTTCTAAGGGAGATATTGGAAAAGATTGATGCTGCAAAGAGAATTCTATCAGTTTGACTAAGACGAAATGGTGACAAAATTGTATAGTTAGGTTAGTCACATATTTATTATGAGTAATCAACAATAATTTTGATGTCGATACGTGTTGCTATCAAAAAGATACTTGTCCCGGTCGATGGTTCTGATTTGTCGTTTAAAGCCGCACAATATGCAATACATCTTGCGAAGGCAGATAACGCCGAGATAACGACATTAAATGTGGTCGAAGATATAAAGCAGGGAGGCGCAATTGGCCTGCAGGCAAAATATGGAAACGTATCACTTGTTGACGCCTTCAGAAAAGTCCGTAAAGATTCAGCGGAACAATGGATGAACAAAATAAGTCAGGAAGCAAAAAGCCAGGGAGTTACCTTTAAAAGTGAAATTATAAACGATGAAGATGCCACTTCTGAAGCAGGTGTTATTACTGGGTATGCCGAGCAACATAATTTTGACCTTATTGTTATTGGCTCTAAAGGTAGATCCAGGCTTGGGAGGCTCATAACGGGGGGCGTTACAAACGCAGTGGTAAATAGTGCTAAAACTCCCGTACTAGTTGTTAGGTAAAAGATTAGGATTTGTATTTGTTGCTCCATCGGAAATGCTCGGTTGCTTTTCTTCGCCTCACTGCAACTGGCTCAAAAGGTCTATGTCATAATAGTCTCTATTTTGCTCTCGATTCATTAACTATAGTTGTTACTGCACCATCTCCTATACCAACTTCGTTGGCTATTTTCGCCCTAACTTCCCTGAAGCCATAGATTGAGCACTTTTTCCTTTATTATTCTCGGGATAGTTCCTCCCATTTTTTGCGCCAATTGTAAATGCTATTAGTTTTTGAATAAATCCAATGCAAAATTCTTCTTATATATGTTCTCGTATACAAGACAATTATGAGCAGCTTTGAAAAAGTTTTTTAAACTTTGATTTTGTAAGCTAAACAGCCTTTGTACAGGGGCAAAATTTGCGATGAATTTTTGCATTTTCAAAATAAATCATACCCCTTAAATGGGGGTAGGTCTACCCTGATTTTTTGCATTTTTGGCCTTTTGCTTCTAAGCCTTAAAAACAATTTACTCCTTGGGGGAAAATGTCTGTATCAACAGCCGAAGAGAAAAAGGAATATCCTCTCGGTTTCAAGGCTACAAAAAACAAAAAGACGAATTGCAAGAATGGGCGATTTTCTTCTATCAGCAAAAATCCGTTGATCCTGAAACTAGAAAACAAGTTCCGGTTATTGGGAAGCCTTACATTGGTTTACTTATAAAAAGAGGCTACTTACACTTTCATATACCAATATAAGTTCTTCTTACAAATGAGGACTATCCGCAATTGATGCAATCTGGTGAGCAATTCCAGCAACAACTTGCAGGTCGAATGCACTTCTGGTGGCCGGAGGAATGATGTGCAAACTCTGGTCCGGTTTCTCAAAGTAAGTGCTACTGGATTAATATTTGGGAAAATACATCGTTACAATTCAATTTCGTATAATAGTTTTAGCATTAAAGGTTGTTCATTATTTCACATGTTCATGCTTATGCTCTTTGACGTGAACATGTGGATGTGAATGCATTAGCCTTCCGTGAGTGTGTGTTTCGTAGAGTTTGCGAATATGTGCATACAAACTGCTAATTCCAAATGAAGCTGCTCCATACAGAACAATGGTGGAGCCTGAAGCAGAATCAAAAAAGTAGCTAGAGTACATTCCCAAAAATGAAATAGTCACTCCTATAATAGTAGAAAATATAACCATTTCGGAAAAGTTATTAGTAATGACTCTAGCAGAAATTGCTGGTGCCACAATAGCTGCTGCGAGTAACGTAACACCTATACTATTCATTGACGCTATTACAACAGTTGTAAGAATCAATGTGAAAAGAAGCTCAACTTTATCAGTCCTTATACCATAGACCTTTGCTGTCTCCTTGTCAAAAAGTGTAAATAATAACCTCTTTTGAAAAAAGAAAATAAAGGCGGTGGTTAATGCGGTGACGATCGATATAACCAAAAGATCTTGATCAGTTACCCCTAAAATGTTGCCAAACAATAATGCTTCAAAATTTCTAGTATAGCTTCTTGTGGTACTAATTAGAAAAACTCCTATCGCAAAACCTGCCGTTGTTACTACACCTATGGCAGCATCTGCTTTCACCTTGTTTCTCCGTGTAATTTCATTAATTAGAACAGCTGAAACAAAACCCCATATTCCAGCTCCAATGTAGAAATTAAAACCAACAATGTAGCTAGCGACCGCGCCACCAAACACAGCATGAGACATCCCGTGACCAACGTAACTCATTCCACGTAATATGATATACACTCCCAACAAACCACAAACGCCGCCAACCAAAACAGAGACTAATATTGCACGAACAAAAAATTCATATTGAAATGGTTGTAAAAGAATAGTAGGATCCAGAGTCATCCCTAGAGGATCACTTCATTGTTGTAATACAGGTGATTTTCATTAGATTGTAACCCTTTCTTTAGTGTTATCAGCCTCAGCATGACTGTTATCCATCAAGCCATATGTTTTCAGTAGATTCTTATCAGTCAAAACATCTGAGGGATGACCTTCTGCAATTACAGTCTTGTTCATACAAACAATCCATGGAAGCCGTCTGGCAATTCCCTGTATGTCATGTGTTGCCAAAATAATGGTCATTCCAACATCATTTAACGATGACAGCACCTTCAATATCTTCTCTCGTGTATTATGATCGACTCCAGATGTGGGCTCATCAAGTATTAGAATATTTGGTTTTCTAACCAACGCTCTTGCCAAAAAGACTCTTTGCTGCTCTCCTCCGGAAAGTTCACGTATCTGCCTCTTTCCAAATTCGTGGCTGTGGATGCCGAGGCTGTCAAGAACACGATGGATCTCTATGACGTTATCCTTTGAAATAAATGGTGTGACACCTGACTTGTCCCACACTCCCATACCAACTACCTCCTTCACTGTCACCGGAAAATTCCAGTCAACTGTTTCTATCTGAGGAACGTACCCTATCGCTAGTTGCTTAACATCATATCTGGTAGATGAAGAATAATATGGATAATTTGATTGATAGAAGTGTCGACCGACGTCATTTTCATCTTCTCTATTGTCCCCTATATCATAACCTTGCATCATTTTGGTAGCGTTAAATTGCACTGAACCAGTCCATGGTTCGTAGATGCCTGCAATAATTTTGATGAGAGTTGATTTGCCCGATCCGCTTGGCCCTAAAAGACCCAAGAATCTTCCTTCCGGAATTTGCAGATTCACATTTTCAATAACAGGCTTATGAGATACGTATCCATATGATATATCTCTTAGAGTGAGAATACCACGTGTATTGGCATTGACGGCGTCGCTTATCTTGCTCCCCATGCGAAACCCCTACTGCGGATCTTTCTGGTTGTTATTGTTCCCAACAACAAAGATGATGCATGAAATTTAATCTGAATCCCTCGAGTCGTCATAATCTTGAACCTCCAACATGTTATTCTCAATTAGTGAGATGTGTCCCTTGGATCAATGTCAGTAAGAGATGTTATGTTTCCGCCTAACGGAGTCAGCATGCTCTCCATGTTTTCTAGCATCATCCCAATGTAAGAATGTCTTGGTTCTTCCGGGTTGCCGGGTAAAACGTCATCACTGAGCGTTTCAACTATCTTCGCACCACTTTCCTTAGCTATCTGATTGACAACCTGTGTCGGGAATACCTCTGAAGCAAATATTGCAGGAATCCTCTCAGACTTTATTTGATCAATTAATCTCACCAACTCTCGTGGGGTCGGCTCACCAAAATCAGAAGGCTGAACAGCGCCTACGACTGTCATGTTATAGCGAGTAGCAAAATAGGCCCACGAATCATGGTATGTAAGCAGCTTCCTATTTTGCGGTGGAACCGTTTGAACTGCTTGCAATATTCCTTCATCCAACTTCTTTAGCAAAGAGATGTAGCGCTCTGTGTTTTCTGAATAATACCCGGCATTTTGAGGATCCATTTCTGATAACTTATCGCGAGTCAGGTTAGCAAACTTCATTGCATACGCAACATTTAACCACAGATGTGGATTGGGATCACCTTTCTCTTTAGGAAAGCTAAAATCAAATAACCATTGGGCAGGGGTTATAGTATTTTCTGCTAACTTTAGTATTTGTAATTTTGGATATTTACTCTGCGCCTCTAAGGCTGCGTCTTCCAAATTACTTTCAAGACCAAGGCCGTTTATTATAACAAGGTCGGCATTGATGACTTTGATTACGTCCGAGGGCACAAGTTCAAATGTGTGCGAATTAACACCTTCGGGGACTAATCCTGTCAATTCTATTCTATCTCCACCAATGTTCTTAATTATGTTAGTTATTGGTGAAACAGAGGCCACAACATCAAGTTTCTCAGTGGCCTGAGGGGAAGTGTTTAACGTATCTTCACTTGCGAAGCTAGACTCAGAAGCATGAGCAGTTGATAGAAACATTAGGGCGGGGCTAGCCATAGTGCTTCCATCTCTACGATGGATTATAGAAGAGATTAATGCAGCATTAGGCGATTCTTTTCCGCTTGCCATGGATAAAGTCGTCGCTCCCGAACTTATAAAGATAAAGGCCATAAAAATAACAACTCCCGCATAGATCATTCTAAGATGAAAAAGGACAACAGTATTATAAGTTTTAGAATCTTTCCTATCTTGTATTACTTTCTCTCTATATAATAATATTGTAATCTCGATGCGACATACCAATTGAACGACCTAAAGAATAATGAAGTACACAAAAGAAATATAAGAAATCTAGAGTAAATTGAAACAACCTGCCCTGTTGGAGATCTTTAGGTATGTTTTGTGAGCAGAATTTTTTAGAATAAAATATTGAAATATGTAAAATCTTTCATCAATACAAGTAGAAAAATATTTTAGATTAAGCCCGTAACTATACATCGATGTCTTATCCAAAAGATGTCTTTTCTAGAATGTTCCGTGAAGAAGGAAAAGGCGCCCATGATCTTCTATATCCCAAAGAAG
>OBLS010000838.1_pt1 | contig 11934 bp, 9 predicted proteins | sample 1519901 | NCBI WGS metagenome assembly OBLS01 (sample SAMEA3113585, study PRJEB22503) | soil metagenome
CCTGCCGGGAAGCCTGGACGTGGTGCTGGCCGCCGAGGGGCTGGGCGGCGACCCGCCGCTGGAGCTGCGGCCCGGGTCGGCCCCGGGCCGGCACCCGCGGACGGCCCGGGCGCTGCGCTACCGCGGCGACCTCCAGGTCTGGACCGACTCCGGAGGCGCGGGGGTGCTGCTGCTGGGGCGGGGGCTGGCCGGGCGCCGGGAGGTGGCCTTCGAGGTCGACCCGGCCCGGCGCAACCGCGGGCTGGGGCGGCTGCTGGTCGCGGCCGCCCGCCACCTGGTCCCGCCCGGCGAGGTGCTGTTCGCCCAGGTCACACCGGGCAACGCCGCCTCCCTGCGGGTGGTCGAGGCGGCCGGGTTCCGGCCCATCGGGGCCGAGGTCCTGTTCCACCGCGACGGCGCCGACCCGAGCTAGGCCCGCCCCCTCGGCCGGCGTCGGTAATTCGCGTGCCGGGCCCGCGCCCGGCTGCTGCAATAGGCGCATGGAGGACTACCGGCCCGAGACCTACGGCGACCGCATCGCCGACCTCTACGACCAGATGGTGGTGGGCCTGCCCGACCCGGCCGACTGCGTCGACCGGCTGGCCGAGCTGGCCGGGCCGGGGCCGGCGCTGGAGCTGGGGATCGGCACCGGCAGGGTCGCCCTGCCCCTGGCCGCCAGGGGCGTCCGGGTGCACGGCGTCGACGCCTCGGCGGCCATGGTGGAGCGGCTGCGGGCCAAGCCGGGCGGCGAGGCCGTCGAGGTGACCCTCGGCGACTTCGCCGGCGTGCCCGTCGCCTCCGTCGAGGGCGGCTACCCGCTCGTCTACGTGGTCTTCAACACCTTCTTCTCGCTGCTCACCCAGGACGACCAGGTGCGCTGCTTCGCCGAGGTGGCCGGCCGGCTGGCCCCGGGGGGCGCGTTCGTGGTCGAGGCGTTCGTGCCCGACCCGACCCTGCACCCGGGCGGCCAGAGCGTCCGGACCCGCCACCTGGGCCTCGACCTGGTCCAGTTCGACGTCGCCCTGCACGACCCGGTCGCCCAGCGGGTCGACTTCCAGCACGTGCTGCTGGCCGGCGACGGCACCCGGCTGCTGCCCGGGGCGATCCGCTACGCCTGGCCGGCGGAGCTGGACCTGATGGCCCGGATGGCCGGCCTGCGGGTCCGCGAGCGCTGGGGCGGCTGGCGCCGGGAGCCGTTCGGGGCGGCCAGCGGCCTGCACGTCTCGGTCTACGAGCACGCCGGGGCGGCCGCCTCGTAGCATGAGGGCATGGACGGGACGCTGGACCTGGACGACTGGCGGCGGCGGGTGGCGCTGCTGTACCTGAGCGACCCGGCCGAGGGGGAGGAGGGGGCGGCGGCATTCCGCCGGGGCCGGGACGAGCTGTTCCGCGACCATCCCCAGTCGGCCCTTGACGACGGCCAGCGGGCCCGGTTCAGCGGCCTGCCGTGGTTCCCGTACGACCCCGGGGCCAGGGTCACCGCCGAGCTGGGACCGCCGGGCGAGGAGGGCGAGCTGGCCGTGGACACCGGCGGCGAGGACGGCACCGTCCGCTACCGGCGGGTCGGGCGGCTGGCCACGCCCTTCGGCGACCTCACCCTGTTCTGGACCCTCGGCTACGGGGGCGGGCTGTTCCTCCCCTTCCGGGACGCGACCGCCGGGGAGGAGACGTACGGGGCCGGGCGCTACCTGACCGACACCATCAAGGGGACCTGGGGCCGGGGCCTGGACCACCGGGGTGACCGGGTGGTGCTGGACTTCAACTACGCCTACAACCCGTCGTGTGCCTACAACGCCCGCTGGGCGTGCCCGCTGGCCCCGCCCGAGAACCACCTCGAGGCGGCGGTCCGGGCCGGGGAGCTGGCCTACCCCGACCCGGTCTGATCCCATCCGCCTCGGCTGGGGGCTACTCGAGCTCTCTGCCGAGCTGGTTGGCACACTCCTCCCGGGCGGCGGAGCCGACGGCGTCCTCCATGCAGCGCCCGAAGTCGTTGAAGTCGTTGACGTGGGTCGCGAACCAGGTGCCGATGCTGATCGTGAGGAAGACCCCGACCAGCAGGGCGATGCCGCCGGTGACGAGCCCGGCCACGGCCTGGCCGCGGTTGTCGGCCTCGCCGCGGTTGGCCCGCATGAGGCCGAGGATGCCGAACAGCACCGCCAGCAGGCCCAGGAACGCCCCGAGGGGCGAGAACAGCAGGAGCACCACCAGCGTCAGGGCGACCACGCCGAGCACCAGCGCGGTCACGCCCATGCCGTTGCGGCGCGGCCGGGCGGCCGGGTAGCCGGCGGTCGGGTAGCCGCCGGCCGGCGCCTGGCCGGGGGGCGGGTAGCCGCCGGCCGGGTCCTGACCGGGCTGAGGAGGGTACGGAGGACGGTCCGATGGGGTGTCGGTCATGGCGACCTCCCTGAAGGCGCTCGGGGCGGCCGCACACTACTCCCCCGGTGGCGCCAAGGGAACGGCGGCCGGTTGGGCCCGGGGCCCGCTGGGCACCCTTGGCCGGACGGGGAGGTGCCATGACCGAGCTCAGCGTCAGGGACGTGTACGACCTCCAGCTGCGGGAGGTGTCGGGGATCTGCGAGCGGGCGGCCGGTGACGGGCGCCCCCGCCAGCTGCTGGCCATCGGCGACGACAGCCATCACCTGCTGGTCGGCGACCTGGAGCCGGAGGTACCGGAGGAGTTCGCCCGACACGACCTGGAGCCGCTGCTCACCGGGGCCGGGGTGCGGCTGGGCCGGAGCTCGCAGTGGGAGGGGGTCGACACCGACGACACCGGGCGGGTGTTCGTGCTCCGCGAGGTCCCGGGCACGGTGTTCGTGTTCGACCCTGGGCTGGCCCGGCTGCTCCATGTCCTGCACCTGACCGTGGAGGACGACCCGGGCGAGCAGGAGGCGTGGGACGCCGACGAGAACGCCCTCGGGGAGGGGCTGCTGCTGCTCCGCAACGGCCACCTGTTCGTGGTCAAGGAGGAGAAGCCGCGGCAGCTGCTCGAGTTCGGGCTGCCCGGCGAGCAGGCCCAGGGCCTCCACGGCGACCTGCTGGTCACCGACACCGGCCGCTTCCCCACCCCGGGCGAGCGGACGGCCACCTTCCACATGCTGTCCGCCTGGGACCTGGGCGGCGAGGCCCTTGAGCGGGTCGGCGACCTGAGCGACGTCACCGTCGGCCCCGACGGCCGGGTCTACCTGCTCAGCGACGAGTCCCGCTGCATCGCCCGGCTCCAGCCGACGGTCCCGCCCGAGAGCGGGACGGTGGCCGTCGACCGCATCTGGGGCCTCCCCGACCGCCTCCACCAGCCCGAGGGCCTGGTCATCACCCCCACCTGGGACGTGCTGATCGCCACCGACCACGAGGAGCAGCGCGAGAACCTGTTCCTGATGGAGGGCCTCGACCCCTAGGGGTCAGCCGCCGGCGGTGAACTCCTCCATGGCCAGCAGGGGGCGGACGGCCCGCTCGACCGGTCCCCGGGTGAGGTAGCGCTGGAGCCGGTCGCCGGTGAGCTCGTTGCCGAGGGCGGCCATGACCATGCCCTGGTCCAGGGCCAGCCAGTAGCGGGACACCTGGCCGCTGTCGACGTTGACGGCGTCGAAGAAGCCGCCCTCGCCGTAGACGTCGAAGTCGCGGCGGAGCTTGGCCAGGTTGTCCAGGGCGGCCCGGCGGGCATAGGGCAGGGCCAGGAACGAGGCGTGCGGGGTCACCACCCCGTTGGTGTAGGCCTCGGGGGGCGGCGGCGGCTGGGCGGGGCGGCAGTCGCCGAAGCCGTAGTCGACCAGGGTGTTGTCGTTGTTGGAGGCGTAGCCGTCGGGGTTGAGGCCGATGGCGTCGACCCCGTACTCGCGGTAGCCGCCCGAGGGGTTGTTGGAGGGCGAGAAGCCCCAGTAGCCGTAGCCGGCCTCCTCGAGGCCGTGCTCGACCTGGGCCCGCACGTACAGCGGGTGGTTGACGCCCCAGCTGCGCGGCCCCCAGCGGGCCTCGGGGACCAGCAGCGGCACCATCAGGGCCTCGAACATGCTCCCGCCCCAGCTGGGCACGATGTCCATGCCCCGGTAGCGGTAGTGGCCCTCGAACACCTCGACGCCCAGGTAGGTGCGGGTGACGCCGGCCGGCTGCTGCTCCTGCCAGTCCCAGTCGCAGGTCGGCGGGAAGGTCCGGGACATCCGGAAGTAGTGGGTCGCCGGGACCTGGCCGAAGGCGATGCCGAGGTAGCTGGCGATCCGCGGCTCGGTGTTGAGCGAGCCGTAGTGGTGGCAGGTGTAGAGCACGTCGGGGACGTCGCCGCGGTAGTTGCCGGGGGTGGTGCACTGGGTGCCCGGCGGGTCGACCCAGAACCCGCCCCGGAGCAGGCCGGCGGCCGGGTCGTAGTAGTAGCCGAAGTCCATCGGGTCGAGCAGGGCGCGGGCCTGGGTGCGGAGCTGCGGGACGGCATTGCTCACCATCAGCAGGGCCGCGGCCATCCAGCCGTTGTCGACCGAGGACAGGAACGGGTAGACGGGGCTGCCGTCCACCGGCCAGGTGGTCAGCTTGGCCCCGCTGGCCGGGTCGTACCAGTTGTAGAACATGCCGCTGGGCTGGTGGCGCTCCAGGCGGGCGACGGTGGCCAGGGTGGCCGCGATCCGCCGCCGGGCCTGGGACGGGGAGATGATCCCGGCGTCGCGGGCGGCCAGGGTGCTCCACAGGTAGGCGCCGACGTTGGTCGGCGAGGTGTAGCGGCTGCGCTCCCCGGCCGCGCTGACGTTGTCCGACGGCAGCCCGGTGGATGGGTCGAGCAGCAGCTCGAACGACCGCCAGGTGTCGGCGGCGTAGCGCTGCAGCACCCGCCGGTCACCGGAGGAAGCGGCAGCCTGGCCGGCGGCCGGCGCGGCCAGGGGAAAGACGAGGGCGAGTCCGAGCAGGACGGCGAGAGCGGCGAGGCGGGCGACGCGGCATGGTCGGGGCTCCTCCCTAACGGATGGTGAGCTCGGCGGTGAGGGGGCGGTCGGCGGACGAGCGGCCCACGGTGAGCTGGTAGGGGCCGGGCTCGGTCTCCCAGGACTGGATCTCCGGGGACCAGTGCTGGAAGGCCCGCGGGGCCAGGCGGAGCTCGGCGGTCACCTCCTGGCCGGGGTCGGCGTGGACGACCGCGAACCCGGCCAGCCAGAAGGCCGGCCGCTCGACCGCCGACGCCGGGCGGGCCAGGTAGGCCTGGACGACTTCGCGGCCGGGGCGGGGGCCGGAGTTGGCCAGCCGGGCCCTGGCCACGACCTCGGTGCCGGGGTCGGCGGCGGCCGGCGCCTCCAGGCCCTGGTAGGCCCAGGTGGTGTAGCCGAGGCCGTGGCCGAAGGGGAACGCCGGCCCGGTCCCGGCCCGCGCCCAGGCGCGGTAGCCGACGTGGAGGCCCTCCCGGTACTCGAGCCGGCCCGCCACCGGCCGGGTGTCCAGCACCGGGACGTCGGCCTGGCGGGCCGGCCAGGTGGTGGGCAGCCGCCCGCCCGGCTCGGCCCGGCCACACAGCACGTCGGCCAGGGCGTGGCCGAACTCCTGGCCGGGGAACCAGCTCAGCAGGATCGCCGGGACCTGGTCCCGCCAGGGCAGCTCGACCGGGCTGCCGGCGTTGACCACCACCACGGTGCGCGGGTTGGCGGCGGCCACGGCCCGGACCAGCTCGTCCTGGCGGCCGGGCAGGGCCAGCGAGGCCCGGTCGTAGCCCTCGCTCTCGATCTCCGCGGTCGTGCCGACGACCACCACGGCCACGTCCGCGCCGGCGGCCAGGGCGACCGCGTCGGCCAGCTCCTCGTCCTCGGGCGGCGACGGCTCCTCCACGGCCAGGGTCACCGAGGCGGCGGCGCCGTCCTCCAGGTGGTGGACCACGGTCAGGTCGACCTCCTCGCCCTCGGCCAGGGTCAGCCGGCCGCCCCGCTGGGGCGCGGCCAGCAGCCCGGCGGCGTCGTCGGTCTCGGGCCGGATGCGCTCGTCGACCAGGACCCGGTCGCCGGCGGTGAGCCGGAACCGCCCGGTCCCGGCCACCCCGATCCCGTGCTCGCCGCCGGCCCGGGCCCGCAGCCGGGCCGCGACCTCGATCCTGGCCGTCCGCCGCAGGACCTCCAGCCCCAGCCAGATCAGCTTGCCGGCCAGCCGGTGCTCGGCATGCAGCACCGCCCCGTCGGCGTCCAGGAACCGCACCGCCAGCCCCGGCTCCCCGGTCTCCGGGTCGGTCACCTGCCCGGCGGTCACCGGCTCCAGCCCCCGCCGGATCCGGGCCCCCCGCCCGTGCACCACCTCGGTCCCCGGCCCGAGCGCCGCCTCCAGCCCCTCCACCGGCGACACCACCGCCGCCGGGAACACCGTGGCACTCCCCCCACCCTGGCTCCGCGGCCGCTCCGCCCCCGGCCCGACCACCGCCACCCGCTTCAGCCCAGCGGGATTCAACGGCAGCAGCCCTTGGTTGCGGACCAGCACCGCCCCGGCGGCGGCCGCCTCCCGCGCCACCGCCGCCCCACCCGGCCCCGGGACCGGCCCAGGCGTCACCCGCCCCGCCGGAATCTGGGGCCCCCGGAGGGGGAGAGTACCCGGCCCGGAAACGGTGCGCGCGCGGCTGTCCACAGCCCCGGGACCCTCCTCCAGGGCGCCGACCCGTGACGCCAGGCGGAGGAGGCGGCGGACCTTGTCGTCGACGGCGGTCTCGGGGATCGAGCCGTCGCGGACGGCCGCCACCAGGTCGTCGCCCCAGGGGCCGTCGGGGCCGGGCATGGCCAGGTCGGTGAGGGAGGGGCCGGCGGCGGCCAGGGAGCGGGTGGCGTGCCAGTCGGAGACGACCACGCCGTCGAAGCCCCACTCCCCCTTGAGGGGGTCGGCCAGGAGCGGGCTCTCGGTCATGGTGGGGCCGTTGACGCCGTTGTAGGCGGCCATCACCATCCAGGCCCCGGCCTCGCGGACCAGGTGCTCGAACGGGGCCAGGTAGAGCTCGCGCAGGGCGCGCTCGCCGACCCGGGCGTCGAGGGTGAACCGCTCGGTCTCGGAGTCGTTGGCCACATAGTGCTTGGGGGTGGCGGCGACGCCCTCGCCCTGGACGCCGCGGACATAGGCGGCGCCGATGCGGGCGGTGAGCAGCGGGTCCTCGGAGAAGCACTCGAAGTGGCGGCCGCCCAGCGGGGAGCGGTGGAGGTTGATGGTCGGGCCGAGCAGGACGTCGACGCCCTTGACCCTCGCCTCGGTGGCCAGGAACCGGCCCAGCCGGGTGGCCAGGTCCTCGTCCCAGCTGGCGGCCATGCAGGTCGGCGAGGGCAGGTTGGTCGAGGTCCGGCGCTCGTCCCAGGCGTCGCCGCGGACCCCGGCCGGCCCGTCGGACAGGGACATGGCGCGCAGCCCGGCCCTGGGCTCGTCCCAGGTGGCCCAGAAGTCGGCCCCGGTGCAGAGCCGCACCTTGGCCTCCAGGTCGAGCCGGGCCAGCAGCTCCTCGACCCGGTCCTCGGCCGCGCTCATCCGGCGTCCCCGCCGGCCGGGACCAGCTCGACCAGGGACACCGACGGCATGGGCAGGTCGAAGGCGAGCTCGACCACCCCGCCCCCGGCCCCGACCCGGCGGGCCGGCTCCAGCTCCTCCAGCCGGTTGGCCTCCCCGAGGGCCGCCCACTGGGCGTCGTCGGGCCAGTCGGCCCCGCCGGACATGGCCTCCCAGACGGCGGCGATGTTGGACCGCTCCAGGTCGACCCGGAGGTGGCGCAGCTCGTAGGCGGGGGCGGCCAGCCCCTCGACCCGGAGCCTGACCGCCCGGTCGAGCAGGGGCTCGCCGGTGGACCGGGTCTGGTCGAGGGTGACGTTCCAGAGCGCGACCGCGACCCGGCCGTCGCCGGGGTCGCGCGACCCCCAGGCCTCGACCAGCCCGCCGGCGCCGTCGCCGTCCAGCTCCACCCGGAGCTCCTCGGGGCCGAGGCGCTCCAGCAGCTTGCACGCCCAGAAGCGGGGCTTGCGCAGGTTGCCGACGGTCAGCAGCCCGAACCCGCCGTGGAGCAGGCGGCTCGGCCGCCCCAGCTCCTCGAAGTGGTCGGAGGCGACCCACCAGGAGAGGGCGTCGACCCGGCCGGCGGCCGAGCGCATCCCCTTGGCCAGGAACGCGGCCGCGTACACCGACTCGGCCACCGGGTTGGACAGCCGCGGGTGGACCCCCCACTCGGTCCACCAGATGGCCGCGTCCTCGCGGCCGTGGCGGGCCAGGGCCGGGCGCAGGTCGAGCGGCGGGCTGCCGTACAGGTGGGTGGAGACGAAGTCCAGGGGCGCGCCCGTCTTCTGGGTGTGGGCGAGCAGGTCGTCGACCCAGCCGACGGCGGCCGTGGCCGGCCCCCCGACCCGCAGGCCGGGGTCGACCGAGCGCACCGCCCGCACCGCCGTGTCGTACAGCCGCAGGTACTCGGCGGCGTCGCCGCTCCAGAAGTACTCGAGATTTGGCTCGTTCCAGACCTCGAAGGCCCAGTGGTCGCGGACCTCGTCGCGCCCGTAGCGGTCGACCAGGTGCTGGGTCAGGTCGCGGACCAGCTCGGCCCAGCGGTCCCAGTCCTTGGGCGGCGACGACACCCCCTTGTAGAAGAAGCTGGTGTGGTCGGGGTCGCGGGCCAGGTCGCGGGGCATGTAGGCCAGCTCCACGACCGGCCGCAGCCCGATCCCCAGCAGCCGGTCGTAGACCCGGTCGATGCCGCTGAAGTCGTGCACCGGCTTCCCGTCGACCTCCCGGTAGGTGCCGAGGTCGTCGCCGAGGATGGCGTGGGCCCGGACCGCGGCCACGCCCAGCTCGTCGTGGGCGATGCGCAGGGCCTCGGTGAGCTCCTCGCCGATCGGCCGGCCGCCGGTGCGGTCGGTGCTCAGCATGTGGCTGAGGTGCTCGGAGCCGATCATCGGCCGCCAGGGCCGGTGCAGCGGCCCGGACGGCCGGGCCGCGTCGACCCGCACGGCCACCGCCGCCGCCCCGGCCGCCTCAGGGGCCGCCGCCACCGGCTCGGACAGCGGCCCGGTGGTGTGGACGTCGCGGACGGCCGCGACCGCGTACCAGCGGGCCCGGCCGGGCTCGACCTGGGTGTCGGCGTACGGCGCGTGGGGCACGGCGAACACGGTGTCGCCGCCGTGGTGGTCGAGGGGCTGGAACGGCCCCTCGGGGGTGTCGGCCCGGTGGACCAGGTAGCCGATGGCGCCGGGGACGGGCGCCCAGTCCAGGGTCACCTGGGCCCGGCCGGGCCGGGCGGCCAGCCCGGCCGGGGCGTCCAGCGGCGCCGGGGCGGCGGCGAAGTGGCCCTGCCGCGGCCCAGTCCAGGTGAACCCGAGCGGGGCGGCGGCGTCAGGGCTGTGTCCGTCCTCCTTGCTTGGTTCGTTCATTTGATGCCGGTGGTTGCGACGCTCTGCACGAAGTAGCGCTGGAGGGCGATGAACAGGGCGACCACGGGGAGGATGATCACCACCGCGCCGGCCATGAGCAGACCGTAGCGGGTGGCGTTCTGGCCGACCGAGTACAGGGCCAGGGCGACCGGCAGGGTGTACTTGTCCTCGGACTGGGCCACCACCAGCGGCCACAGGAAGTTGTTCCAGGAGTGCAGGAAGGTGAGGATCCCGAGGGTGGCCAGCGGCGGCCCGCACAGCGGCATGATCACCCGCGCGAAGATCCGCCACTCGCCGGCCCCGTCGATCCGGGCCGCCTCGATCAGCTCGTCCGGCAGGCCCATGATGAACTGGCGCATCAGGAACACCCCCAGGGGGGTGACCAGGAACGGCAGGATCAGCCCTGGGTAGGTGTTGACCAGCCCGAGGTTGGAGACGAGCACGAACAGGGGCACGAAGGTGACCACCCCGGGCACCATCAGCATGCCCAGGACCAGCCCGAACAGCAGCCGCTTGCCGGCGAAGTCGAGCTTGGCCAGGGCGTAGCCCACCATCGAGCAGAACACCAGGTTGCCGGCGGTGACGGCCACGGCCACGAGCACGCTGTTGGCGAAGAACCGGGGGAAGTCGAGCCGGTCGAACAGCTCGCGATAGTTGTCCAGCGACGGCGCCTCCGGCCACCAGGTCGGCGGCACCCGCTGGAGCTCGGCCTCGGGCTTGAAGGAGCCCAGCAGCATCCACAGGAACGGCGCGAGCGTGATCACCAGGCCCACGGCCAGCACCACATAGACCAAGTTGGCCCGGCGCGGGCGCGGCCCGGCCGGCTGCGGCTCGGCATCCAGGGCGGCGGCAGGGGCTTGGGCTTCCGGTTGCGTCTCGACGGCCATCTCCCCTCCTTTCAGGTCCGGGACCGGAGCAGGCGGAACTGCACCAGCGTCACCACAACGATGGCCAGGAACAGCAGGTAGCTGGCGGCGGCGGCGTAGCTGTAGTTGCCGAAGCCGAACTGGTTGTAGGTGAAGTACGCGACTGACAGGGTGCGATCCAGGGGCCCGCCCTTGGTCATCACGAACGGCTCCTCGAAGAACTGCAGGTAGCCGACGCCCATCAGCACAGCCCCGAGCAGCAGGGTGGGCCGCAGCAGGGGCAGGGTGATGCTGCGGAAGCGCCGCCAGGTCCCGGCCCCGTCCACCATGGCCGCCTCGTAAAGGTCCCTGGGGATGGTCTGGAGGCCGGCCAGGAAGATCACCATCAGCGTGCCCATGTTCCGCCAGGAGGCCATGGCGATCAGCGACGGCATGGCCCAGGTGGTGGACTGCAGCCAGTTGGGGCCGTCGATCCCGACCCAGCCGAGCACGGTGTTGAGCAGGCCGCTTTCCGGCTGGAGCAGGAACCGCCAGACCACCGCCACCGCGACGATGCTGGTCACCACCGGGGTGTAGAAGCCGACCCGGAACACTGTCCGGAACCGGTTGATGCCCGAGTTCAGCGCCACCGCCACGGCCAGGGCCACCCCCATGGTCAGGGGGATGCCGACGACCACGAAGTACAGCGTGTTGAAGGCCGAGCGCAGGAACCGGTCGTCCGACAGCAGCTTGGTGTAGTTCTCCAGCCCGACGAAGTTGATGGCCAGCGGGTTGCGCAGGTCGCGGCTGGTGAAGTCGGTGAAGCTCATGGTCAGCGAGGCCAGCACCGGGCCGGCCATGAAGACCAGGAACAGCACCATGAAGGGCAGGGCGAACCCCCAGGCGGCCAGGGTCTGGCGCCGCCGCATGGTGGCGGAGCCCGACCGGGCCCCGCCACCACGCTGCCGCACCTGGGTGGGCACGGCGGCCATGTCAGTTCCCCAGGCCGATGGAGCTGGCCTGGCTCTGGATCGCCTTGGTGGCGTCCGCGGCCGAGCTGACCCCCTTGAAGACCTTCTCGGCCTCGCCGTCGACGATCGACGCGACCTGCTCCCAGGTGGCCACCGCCGGCGGCGCCTTGGCGTCCTGGAGCTGCTGGCTGAACACCTCGAGGTTCGGGTCGGAGGCCAGGCTGCCGCCCTCCCAGGCCGCCTTGGCCGCCGGCAGGTCCTTGGAGGTGTCATACCAGCGCTGCTGGACCTCGGGCCGGCTCAGCCACTGGACGAACTTCCAGGCGCCGTCGCGGTTCTTGGCGTCCTTGAACACGGCCAGGTTGCCGCCGCCCACGAACGAGGTGCCGGTCTGGTCCTTGGGCATGACAGCCAGCCCGAGCTGGTCATCGCTGACGCCCTGGTCCTTGACCAGGCCGACGTGCCAGGGACCGGAGAAGAACGACCCCAGCTCGCCCTTGGCGAACTTGGACTCGATCTCACCGGGCTGGAGCGCGGTCGCCTGGGAGAGCTTCTCGTCGTAGAAGGTCTTCTGGAACTCGAGCGCCTGGCGCCACTGCTCGGTGTCGAAGGTGTACTCGGTGGGGTTGGCGGGGTCGTTGACCATGTTGCCGCCGGCCTGCCAGACGAACGGGGCCAGGGTCTGCCAGGTGCCGGGGTCGGCCGGCTGGAGATAGATGCCGTACTTGGCCCCGCCCTGGGTCTGGAGGGCCTTGGCGAAGGTCTTCAGCTCCTCCCAGGTGGTCGGGGCCTGGACCCCGGCCT
>OBLS010000839.1_pt1 | contig 11929 bp, 21 predicted proteins | sample 1519901 | NCBI WGS metagenome assembly OBLS01 (sample SAMEA3113585, study PRJEB22503) | soil metagenome
TATCAGCATTTCACAAGCAGATGTCCTACCGGGATATGAAGCGGTATCTGGCCGCACTAGGCGACGCGATGGCCGGCGACGATGATCAGCTCGGGGAGAACTTGCAGGACGAGTCCTCGGAGCAGGGACACCCCTACAGCAAGTCCCAGTTCTTCGGGCGGCTGCTGCCAACCGAGGCCATCGCGGCGCTGGTAGAAAACCTCCAGAAAGGGCGAGTTGCGGGCCAGGCGCGCGAGCTCGATTTCACGCCGTGGGGCGGCGCGTACAACCGCGTGCCCAGCGACGCTACGAGCTTCGTCCATCGTGGTGAACTCTTCCTGCTCAAGCAGGCGGTCGTCGTCGATACCGACGCGTCGAGTGCCGAAAGGGAGGCCGCGCGGCGCTGGCTGGCGCGCTCGTGGGCGTCGACCCGACCGTGGGGGTCCGGAGGCGTGTACCAGAACTTCCCCGATCCAGACCTCGAGGGTTGGGCGCACGCCTATTATGGGATCAACTACGACCGTTTGCTGCGCGTCAAGCAGAGATACGACCCGGACGACTTCTTCCACTTCCACCAATCTCTTCCGAGTGGTCGGTAAGGGTCGTCGAGGACAATCTTTGCGGCGTACACCCGAATTCGCAGCGCTGGCAGTAAAAGCGATCCATGATCGACGCATGGACGAGAACGCCAGAACGCGACTCGGGGACCGGAGGATCCAAGAGAAGGATGAGCCGCTGCGGAGAGCCACTAATCGTATTGTTCCACCATCGCCATAACCTTGCGAACAGTCCGCCAATTTCGACCGGTGATCGCGACGCCGAGTAACTTTTCAGTGTTCGCAGCGAGCTTAGATCTCCCTATGCCGTCAGGCGCGTGTAGATAGAAAACCTTATCCTTGAGTGCGAATCGCTCGCGATCACTCTTGATGCTTTCAAGGGCGCCTAGATCGGGATTCTTCGGCATAGAAGCTAGAAAGTATACGTGCAGGGTCTTGGGTTCGGATTCTGCTTCGGGAAACGGATTCGAAGCAACCGCTCTATCTATTTCCGCTGGCTTCAATAGGAGTACATGAGGTTCAAAGCCATGGCTCTTCTTGATCGCGGCCCTGATCTTGTTTGACAGCAGCAAGGCATCCTCTTCCTCATTCTGGAAAACTGCATTGCCGCTCTGGATATAAGTCTTGACGTTCTGTGAACCGAGATTCTCGAGTTGGGCTACAAGATCCTTCATCAGCAGAACGTTGGACCCGCCGACATTTATCCCCCTGAACAGTGCGATGTAAGTCTTCAACTGCTCCCCATTCCGATAGCCACCTCGCCCACTGGAGCCCACGACCTGATCTGACGCCCAAAACCTACTGGCCCAGTGTCTTACTCCATTCTCTCCACTCTTGGGGTGATTTCTACGGTCTAAGTTCTTCTACGCTTCCTGTGTTGCTGCACGAGGCTTTAGGCGCATGAGCCGGATGCTTTCGTTTATTCTCCATTCGTAGGCATTTCCTGATAGGCAATGCTGGGATCGAACCAGCGTCCTCTGCCGTGCGAGGAGAAGAGCATACGAAGACCAGCCCAGGCAGCGTCAGACGAACAGTGCTTTGCTCAGTCCGGCAGCTGCGGACAAGACCGCGAGACACTACTGGTGTACTAGAGGCCGAGAACGCTACTCAGACTTCAGCATACCCCAGCGTTGGCATTGCACATAAATAGCTCCTAAACGGGCAATTCTTGTGCAGCCTGAGAATCTGCACAAAAAATCGGGTGGATGTTGAGGGCGTGCATCGCCTGTATGAGCACGCAGATGTTGTGCGCCAGAATCTTACATAGCGCCTCGTTTATCTGCCCCGTATCGCTTTTGGAGCGTAGTGCGCTGCCGAACTTACCCTTTATCATGCTGAACGCTGTCTCAATGCTGCTGCGCTTGTGGTAGTGCTCCATGAACGCTTCCCTTTCGTACGCGAACAGGTGGTACATCTTCGCCCACGTCCCGGCCTTCGTAGACTCTAGGGTGTTGGATTTGAACGGGACGAACGGCAAGCCGCCCATAGCCTCGACCGCGCTAAGGTTCTTGTGGGAGAGGTAGGCTTTGTCTGCCGAGACTTCCCTAATGCCGAAGTGCGCGGCGGTCCTCTCAACCAGCGGGACGAAGTAGTTGGTATCGTGAGCGGTCCAACCGGACACGTCAACGGCGGTAACGATCTTGCTGTTCACGCCGCACATCAGATGCACCTTCACCCACTCCCTGTTGTCTGTCTCGCGCCCGTACTTCTTGTTGAACCACCTGACGTAACGGCAAGTGCTGAAACCCGATGAGACAACCGCAAAATCAGTCTATATTGCCTTCAAGGGCAAGCTACTGGCGGTGATGAGTCCCTTGAGTACGTCCGTTAGGTCGGGACTCGACAGGTAGTTGCTCACACTGTTGAAGTGCGGCCTGCTGTCTATGAGTCCGTTGGTGTAAGCGTCCCGTAGATCGCTCGTAAACCGCCTGCTAGAGAACCCGCAGTACACGTTGTAGACCGATGCGAACACCATATCCGAGAGCGGCAAGCGCGGCCTGCCCGCGCCGGGCGGACGTGGCGGTTGAGGGACGGTGCCACAGAGGTCTGCCAGCAACTCCGCAAAGCGAGTCTTTTCCTCACTTTGGGCGGCGTTGTAAGCGGTCCAATTTGGGCTCTCTATCACCCTCTAACTATACGTGACCGCTCACGCATAACAAGGGGAATTTGGCTTATCTATGCGGATTTCTGCTAAGAAGATTGGTCTTGCTGGCGCTTTTTAGCCCAACGTGCTTTGGCGGCTTTGCGGGCCGACTCGGACCTCTCTTCAGGGGTCATCTTCGCGGCACGGGCTTTGCCGCCCTTCAAGCCACCACGTCTACCTAGTTCAACGGCTGCCGGATTCTTCTCTTCGGTCACGCACCGATTCTAGCCTAAGCGGTCAGGCATGGCAAGTTCAGATATCTCTAGGCTCTAGCAGGATACGCATACCATCAATGATCTGCCGCACCCGTACAAATTCAAGGGTCCCAATCTTGTCCCGCAGGTCTTGTTTGTTCACCGTAAAGACCTGAGAAACATTGACAACGCACGGCTGGCGAATGCCACCATCACCAGCTTCGAGCAAGACATTGCCTGGATCACCCTCTCGGTTCAGATTCCCAGGCAATGCGCAGACTATCACTGTATTGATCCTGCTTCTGTTGCGGGCATTGTTCTGAACTACTACGACAGGACGACTACTGCCTGGCTCCGAGTCGTCAGGCTCGTCGAAATCTACCCAGAAGATATCCTCCTGTAAGGGCCTACCATTCGTCACTGAGTCGCTTGCGCTGATACCTCTTTACGTTCTCCACAAACTCTTCGTCTTCTCGCCGTGCATCTTCGTCATAGGCTTCGTTCCAACGCTCGGTAAGAGTTTTTTGGCGCTCCCCTACGAGATGCCCTTGCCCGCTCGCCTTCCAAAGCACATTCACCGGCTCTGATGGAACCGCTGCGGTTTCCGCCCCAAGGGTACCTTTGTACACGATTCTGCGGCTTTTGGTATCAACTTCGGCGCTAACTACGCCGTCCACGATATGTTCAATCATTAGTCACCTCCTGTAGTGGTTCGTTTACGTGCAATGGGACAGTTGCCTTGTCGTCATCTCCTATCAGTATGTGGAACGCATAATCACCCGCCTGTGGAAAGGTGAGACCGGCCAGCCCTATTGCTTCGTGGATCAACACCCGACTTCCCGGACGCCGAGAGCTTGGAATCCGCATTTGCGCCTGCAAGGAAAGAATCTCTTGCCCGTCGCTGTACAAGAGAGGGATACGGATGGTTCTTGCCAAACCAACCTCCGCTGGTCCCGCCGTAAGCGACAGGACAAGATACATTTGCGGCAGGACGAATGGTATTTCGGACGGATTTACCTCCTGAAAGATGCCCATGATGTTTAGCTTGCCGTCCTGGGAGACATTTGCGTAGTCCGCCAAGACCGCCACCGTCACATCCATAGCGCCACCCTTCTCCGCATGGAAGCGAAAGTATAGCATCGGCACATCGCGGCCCGTTGTGTTCCGTTTATCACCCCGCTATCAGACCACATGACACCCTCGCCGCCGTCTGCCATGTGGCCATTTTCGCCTGCTCATCCATCTCGCCGCCACCCTACACAGCGGCGATGAATCCTCGATGATTGCAACACTAGTGACTTTTCTATGCTATGATGTCGTTACGCGGGCGGCGGTCACAGCCACCCACCACCCGCCTTTTTGGGCCGGGACGGCTGTCACCCCCGGCCCTCTTCTTTGCAACCGCTTGTAATTTATGTGCAGACTTTGTAATTCTTGTGCGGTCACGAATAAATGTGCAAAGCCCCCAGCGTTTTACCTTGCAAATCTGCACATTTGTGGGGTGGAGCCGAGGGGATTCGAACCCCTGACCTCCGCCGTGCAAATGCGACCCGACGAATCCGCGAGCGTCCGTTTACATTCGAAATGTGCTGCAAATTCGCACATTTTGGTGGACTTCATGGGATCGTTGGTTCGCCCGATCCCGTTGGCTACCGCCCAGGTTGGTGTCGGGTTGGTGTCAAGATTGGTGCACCGGCTCGTGAGGGGGCACCCGGCGCACGAGGAGGGCTCGGCCCCGTACTTGACGTAACCTCTTTTGTAGTCGCGGCCGAGGCGGGGCAGGGTCTCGCGGGCGGGGCAGGTGTAGGCGTCCCCCTCGGCGTCGTAGGAGAAGTCCTCTATGGTGAACAGGCCGGTGCGTCCCCCCTGCTTCGTAAGGGGTGGATCTCCGAACTTCGCCCAGGGAGTGGCGCCTGGCAGATGCACGAGTCGAGGGCACGACATACAGTGGCGCGAGAGGACGGGTGGTTTCTACTTCTATAGGCCTCGCTTTCGGCCGCGCCATGCCTTTCTCCTCGCATCCGGCGCGGCCTTCGCCTGATCCTGGCGCGTTATCACCCGACCTCGGGAAATCGGGAATCCGCCTACTTCGCCCAAACGGCGTTCTCTGGAGTTCTCCCGGGTGCTCGCAAGGAACTCCTACGGGAGGTCTTCCTTTCGGTAGCCTCCCCCATAAGCGATCCAACGGTCCCGCCGCTCCTTGAGCCAAGACTCCCGTAACCTGACGGCAGCGATCCTGGGCTCCATGTTCCCTTCGACAAGCTCCTCCAAGAGCTTGTAGTACACCTTGCCGTTGCTAGTGAGCGCTACCAGCCCCTCCTCGGCCTGCCTTCGGTCTTCGGAGGCAAGCCGACGCAGAGCAGCCGGCGACTCTCCCGCCAATGCTTCTCCCAACAACTCGGCGAGCTGCCCCTCCTTGCGCAGCTCGAGCTCCCTTCGCTCCTTGCGCATGAACGACTCCCACTCCGCCTGGTGGGCCCGACTAAGTTCTGCTTCTCTCAGCCGCCTACGTTCTTCTCGCAACCGTTCTCGCTTGCGCTCCTCGGCCCGCTCCCGGGGCAGGGAAGGCTGCCACCGATCCGCCCTCTCGTCGCGCAGCTCCCCGAGTCGCCGTCCGGGTTCGGTTTGCAGAACGGCTCTGAGGGCTTCCTCCCGAGATTCCTGGGTCGCCCTGCTGCGGGCATCCGCCTGGCGTGCGAGGACCTCCGCTGCCATCTCGGAGACGCTCTGGTTCTCTCGCATGAGTTGCCCTTTCTCAAAATATTCGGGCTGTCGAAGCCGCTCCTATCAAGAGTCGGCGATCGCCAGCCCGTGCGACAAACGCTGGTCGTGCCACTGCGCCAGCGCGTGCGGCTAGTTGTAGACCTTCTTCTTCATCGCTACGTTACCTCCCGGTAGAGGTGCAACGACACGCTGTTATTGTAACACGGCTTACTAAAAAGGGCGTGCCCCTCCGGGTGGCCCATGGCCATTCCGTTCTTTCATTACGGGCTATGGAAGTGGCATTCTTATGGGAACGAAAGGAGAGAGCAATGATGGATAGGGAGAGGCCCAGCGCCTCGGATTCGGAAGGCAAGATCCCGGAGGCGTGGATCGGCCGGGAGGTGATGCTCGAGACCACGGAAGCGCTCTCCAGCGATCTGCGTGCCTCAGCCCCCGTCTACCTGGAGGACGTCAACGAGCGGGGCATCGTCATGCTGGTGACGCGCCACAAGGACCAGAGCCAGTTCTCCCGCTACTTCTACCCCTGGAGCGTGGTAGGCTGGATACGCCTTGCCGAAGAAGACGAGCGGACGCAGCCGCGAGCCTAGGGTTCCTGAGTTACAGGGATTCGCGCCCACCCCGCGGGGCGCGGAACGTCCTAAGCCCTGGCTGGCCCGGGGCTCTCGCCACGGCTGTGGCCCCGTCCGTCGGAATGGATGTTGACGATCATCGGGTAAAATGGGCTCGTGGGATACCGGATAACGGCGGCGGAGGGCGAGGCGGGCGTCGACCTCACCGACCCCGAATGGCGCGCCCTCGTCTACGTGGCCAGCCAGTACGGCTTCTCCGCACCGCACCTCAGGCTCGAGGATGGCGAAGAAGACCTGGAGGTGGAAGCCGACGATGTCGAGGGGTTGCGCGGCGCACTGGGCAAAGCCCTGGAAGCCCGCGACGTCGTAGCGATAAAGACGCCGGACGGCGAGTTGGCCTACGATACCATCCAGATCGTGCGCCACGTTCTACTCTCCTCGCAGGGTGTGCGCCTGGCCCGCTCGTCTGCGTGAAAGCTCGGCGAACGGGCCCGTAGGTCAGGTGAATTGGCCTTACGCACCTGAGTGCGTAGAGAAACGGTCTAGAAAGTCGCTCGGCGGTATCTCGAGTGCAAGAATAGCCAGCATACCGCGGCGAAATAGACTCACTTTGGCCCATTTGTAGGCTTCAAAGGCCTTTGCCTTGGAGCTGGCCAGACCTTTTAGATAGTTTCTCAAAGCATAGTTCTGCGCACTTCGGCTTTACGGCGATCTCTAAGAAGTTTGGTCGCCCCCCTTGGGACTGCACGGCCGCACGGTTTTCCTGGCAGCGCCGTGTTGGTAGTATAGTGACCATGAACGTAGAGGAACAGGTGGAGCTCCTCTCGGGGGTGGACATCTTCGAGGGACTCTCCAAGGACGAGATAAGGCAGGTCCTCGACGACCTCCTCCGGCGTAACGTCGAGATCAACCTACAAGCGGGGGAAGTCTTCTACACCCCGAGGCAGCCGGACGGCAAGCTCTTCGTCCTCAAGCGGGGCAGGGTGCGCATCTACAAGATGGAAGGCTCACGCGAGTTCACCCTGGAGATGGTAAACGCGGGGACCGTCTTCGGGGAGGTGGCCTTCACCCCACACCCCTTAAGGGACGCCTACGCCCAGGCCATGGAGCCCTCTATCTTGCTGGCGATGGAGCGAGAAGACGTGGAGCGCCTGATACAGGATAAGCCCCCGGTGGGCCTAAGGATGATAAGCCTCCTCTCCGAGCGCCTTCGCTACTACGAGACGAGGCTTGAGGACGTCACCTTGAAGGGGGTGCCGGCGAGGCTGGCTAGCCTGATACTCTTCCTCGTGGAGAGCGAGGGGGTACAGGTACCCGGGGAGATAAGCATACCGACCCGCTACTCCCACGAGCATTTGGGCACCATGGTCGGGGCCAACAGGGAGGCCGTGACCAGGGCCTTCGGGCATCTTCAGGACGAGGGTGCCGTGCAGGTAAGGCGGCGCCTCATCTACGTCGAGGACCTCGAAGCCCTGGAGCGGGCGGCCGGTCGCCTCCTGGAGGAAGGGACAGAAAGCCCCTCGTAGTCGTCGTAGGCGGCCCCCTGCTCTCCCGCGGTGGATGGCCCCGACCTAGAGCATCCAGGTCCTCGTGGGCCCTGCGCCTGGCGGACAACGCCCGTGCGCGCTCGACCCCCAGGAGCCCCAAGACGTCCTGGCGGCCTCGGCGGGTTGCCTCCTCTGACCATAGGTCTATGTGGAAGAGCATCTCCTCCCAGCAGGAGATCTGTCCTTCCAGCTTGACCATAAGGGCGTGCCCCTCGCACAGGAGGAGGCCATCGACGTCCTCCTTGGCGGGACTTTCGCAGTACGAGGTGGGCTTGCCCGGAACGTGACCCACCTGGCAGCGCCATCGCTTTTCTTGTTGTGCTTCGCGCCTTCGTTGATCGTCGGCCATGAGAAGCGCTTCCCCTTTTTGCCCACCGCACTCGGTATCCCCCGCTCTCTTGTGGGGCCGAGCCCTTGATGTGAGGCGACTCGAAGAAGCGTCCACGACGCTAACGGATATCAAGCGATCTCGAGCGATCGCCGTCTTTTCTAGGTATCCAGTGTATCAAGAGTGGTGTACGGCGTCTGTGCGGTGGCGCACCTTGTGCCGAGAGACACCCGCACTGCCTCAGAACCTCCTCGAGGACCACAGGGTATGCCTGCCCCCGATGATGGACACCGGGCCAGCAGATGAGAGGAGGAGGGAACTCGCTCCGACCGGCTCGGCAACGGGAACACCATACGCCGCGCGAGGCGCCGGGACCGTGCGCCTGGGCACTTAGTGCCCGAGAGCACGGACTTCGGAGCGCCTTTGTAGCTTAATGGCGCTATGGGAAAGGGAGAGGCGAGGCCACGGCGCCGGCGGACCGCTGGGCGGTCCCGGCGTCCGAGGCTTTTGCGCCTTGGGCGGGGGTGCGGCCAGGAGCCCGGAAGGGGCGGAAAGGAAGCTTGCAGCGTGGGTTCGTTATGAGGTCCGAAGTGGCACGCCTCGGCGCGAGGGTCGTGGTGGGCGAGACCGCATGGCGCTCGGAGTGGAAGGGGCTTACGGGCACGGTCGTCGGAACGTGGGGCGACCCGGGCTACCTCGCGCTCGACGTGCGCTTGGACGACGGGCGCACCCAGCTGTTCTGGCACCACGAGCTTGAGGCGATCGATGCCAGGAGCGCTTGATGACCGAGGCGCGGCCGCAAGGGACGGCCGCAAGGAGGGCCACCCTCCGCGCGCTCCCAGCCCGGTCGATGCTTCCGAGGAAGGCCTCGACGTGGCGCGGCGTTTGGCTTGCCCGCCCGGTCGGTCAGAGGCGCGTAGTGAGCCCCATCCAAGAAGTCGGACGACGACCTCACGCGAAGAAGTGGTGAGTGCAGGGCGCCCGGGCGAAGGAGAGATAGCGTGAGGGCACAGCAGACAGTCTCGGAGATGGTGGTGGAGGTTCTGGCGCGCCAGGCCGACGAGCTCGCCTCCCGAACCGGCCGACCCTTTCGGGTGGCTTTCGAGGAGGTAAAACGGACCGAGGCGGGCGGCCGGCTGTGCGAGCTGGCCGAAGGGGCGTATCGCCACGAGGAGGCGCGCCACTGGCAAGCCAACCTCCTCGGGCCGGGCGTCTCGTGGGTAGACCGGGCGGCGGTCCGCGCCTATCCCCTAGCCTACCCGGCTCGGACCTCGCCCATGTGGAAGGAGCCGAGATGGTCGCCGCGCCGCGCGTCCTCATTGCCATAGAGCCGCGCATGTACGCGGAGGTGCTCGCCTTCTCCTTGGGCAGGCACCGCCCTAACACCGAGATCTCCCTTCTCGGCCCTTCGGAGGAACTCGAGGAGGCGGTGCTCCGGCTGCGCCCGCACCTGGTGGTGGCCAACAGGGTGCCCGAAGCGGCGAGGGAGGGCCCCTACCATTTCTTCTGGGTGGAGGTGGACGAGGTGCGCGGGGGCGAGGGGGCCAAGTGCCTGGGCGCACGGATAAGCGCGGACGGCTACTCCGAGAGCGTGCAGGACGTGGGCACCGAGCACGTGCTGGCGGCGCTCGACCGGGCCAGCGAAGCTGCCTCCGGCTCGGACCTTGTTTGGGAGGAAGGAGTACCACTATGGCAGCAATACGGGTAATCCTGATAGACGACCACACCATGTTCAGGGAGGGTCTCCTTGGCATCCTCTCCTCCCGAGAGGATATTGAGATTGTCGGTGACTCTCCTACAGGAGAAGAGGCCTTGAGCCTCCTAAGGGAGAAAAGGCCCGACATTGTCATCATGCAGATAGACATGGATCTGCACAGGGCCAAGGAGATCCTGGCGAGGGTGCGCGATGCCTCCCCCGACTCCAGGATCGTGGTACTCACCATCTTCGACAACTTCCGCTACGTGCAAGCCCTCTCCAGGCTGGGCATCGACGCCTACGTCCACAAGAGCTCCTCCTCAGAAGAGCTCCTCGCCACCTTAGATGCCCTCACGCGCGCTCCGGAGGGCGGGGATATGGTGGTCTCTATGCCCCGCGGCTCCTTGGAGCGGATGGGAGATGGGCCCATGGGCGATCTCTCGGCGAGGGAGACGGAGGTGTTGGTGCTCGTAGCCCGCGGCCTCTCCAACGACCAGATAGCCCGAGAGCTCCACCTCGCTTCCTCCACCGTCAAGCGCCACCTGGCCAACGTCTACGAGAAGGTGGGGGTTAGATCCCGTAGCGAGGCGGTGAGGATGGCCCTTCAGGAGCAGTGGATAGGTTTGACGGAGATCACCGGGGCCGCCCCCTCCCCCGACGGCTACGAGCGGAACGGCATCACGGGCGCCTAACTGCTGCCTTATGCCCCCGAGTGCGGAGAAGGCTTTTTCTGACAGCACGTTTCACAGTAGGTGACCCGCCAGGTGGTATCCGGCATGCTCGAAGTAGCCCAGAGCGTCTCGGGCGCTGATCGCCGAGAGCGCCGCCCCTATCGCCTCCACCAATGCCCCCTTGGTTCTGGCGGAGGCCCCGCCTAAGCTTGTCAGGCTGTTGCAGAACGTTAACTCGGAAAGGTTGGGGAGGTAATGCTAGCTGCGACTCGAGCTCCACGCCGTCAAGCCGGCCGTTCTGCAACAGCCTGGGAAGCTAAGATGTTCGTGCGAGGCGTTCGTAGGCTAGCGATGTGGCGAAGGCGGCCAATGGTATGGCCATCGCGGCCACGATCGAACCCCCGATCCACTCTCCCCACGTGTGAGACCCCGAGAGCAGATATCCTCCCACGGCCCCCACGTGTACGAGCGTTTCTTCCAAGACGAAGGCCAGGGTGGCCGTGGCGAAGACGAACCAGAAGCGGCCTCTTACCAGCGCGTTACTGCGCTTCAGGGCGGCGGCTGATCCGAGGTTCTCGTGACGGATCGCCGGGATGGCCAGTGACCAGCGGGTGTAGAGCCACACCCCGGGAATGACCAGCAGGCCGGCCGCCACGCCCGTGGTCACGAGCGTCACCAACCCCGCTGCTAGTGTCCGCCAGACGTAGGACGTAGCATTCCGCAGTTCCCTAAGCACGTCGCGCGGGGGGAGGCGTTCGGTCTCGCGCTCGTACTCGACGACTATCTCCTCCGCGTAGGCCAGGTACAGGTAGTAGGCCAACGCCGCGGTCGCGTAGGTCAGGACGTTGCCTAAGACGAGCCGCTCTCCGGCGAAGTAATGAGGGGCTTCCGCTATCGCACCCAAGACCGCGCCAGGGATGACGGTGGCGGCCGGGTATCGGCCTATGATCGCCGCGGCTTCCCGCCACACCCTCGTGGTTGCGCCCGAGCCTGACATGCGACCTCAACCTAGGAAGAGCCGAGCAAGCGCGGTGACCAGCGCGGCGAGCACCACGGCGAGGAGAACGGGGGCCCTCAGAGCAACCGCGATCGCCGCCACTCCTACCCCGATGGCCTTTTCGTCGATCGTCGGCTGGCCGCCCTCGCCGAAGGTCCCCGTGACCACCAGGGCGGCGAGCAGAGCGGGCGTGAGCAGCGCCAGCACGGCGTTCGCCCTGGGGGGAAGCTCCCGGCCCCCCGCCAGTAGCGGTCCGGCAGCCTTGATAGCGGCGCTCGCCAGCGTGACGGCCACGATCGACACCCACAGCGCGCTCACGAGGATCTTCCCTTCAAGCCCAGCAGTGCCGCCCCGCTTGCGGCCAGCACCGGCACGCCGGGCGGCGCGATCGGGACCAGGGCCGCCGCCAGTACCGCAGCGATGATTGTGGCCGCGATGGCACGCTTCCCACCGCTCCCTATTCCCCTCATCAACAGGGCCAAGAAGAAGGCGGGGAAGATCGCGTCCAGGCCCAGCTTCTCGAC
>OBLS010000841.1_pt1 | contig 11923 bp, 11 predicted proteins | sample 1519901 | NCBI WGS metagenome assembly OBLS01 (sample SAMEA3113585, study PRJEB22503) | soil metagenome
TTGATTTATTTTGAAGCATCTCTACGGCTTTGTTATCAAGATTAAAAGATTGTTCAATATTAGAAATTTCAGAAGGAGTGGGATTTTCAATATCAATCCACAGATTGTATCCCTGTTTGACGTCTTCCTTTGAACCTTGTCCTTCTTTTACTTCCCGTTCATTATAACAGATAATATTTTGCATTGACAGTAAGTCTAGTTCAGTCTGAATCTTTAAAGAATATTAATCTTGTAACGAAAAATCCAATATCTGCCTTACTTTGAGAGATAAGTATCCATTATTTCATCGTATTGCAAAGCAATAAACTTGGGAATTGTATAATTTTTAAGTACTCTTTCTTCCTCATTGTCTAGATAGGCTATCAACCCTGCTAAAAACTCTTGATTGCAATATTCTTCTAGGCTTGCAGCCTCTCTGTTTTGCTTTATGGCTACCTCCTCTACATAATCCACAAAGGCTTGAGGAAGTCTCATCTTCATATGAAATTCTGTTATTGGTCCTAGTTGTTCCGTAATATCTTTTTCTTCTTTCTCTTTATCCGACATTTTCATTGGTCAAATATTTGTTCAATTCCCACCGTTCTTTTATTCATTCCTTTTCTTTGATCATTAGTTTAGATGGATGAACGAATATATCAGAAGCATTGGGATTGTAGTATCAATTCCTCTATTATATTCCGTTTAGATGTAAGAAATCTCTTTTGGTGCTTTAATAGCGCACCACTTGTGTTGGTGCGTTTCCTTGCTCACCATTTTTTGTCCTTATCTGTTGTCCCGTTCTTGTTCTTATTCTTATTGCAAACCTTTCTTTAAATGCCGAATTGCGCGGCTTTGTCCTTAGTCGATACCCACAACATGGACACCATAATTCATCCCATTTAATGAATATCTCACAGACCTGACAACGCTTTTGGCCACTAGAATAGCGACCAGAACCAATAGGCTTAGATGCTCTATGACGAAGACAGATACCCTTACAGGTCATTAATTCATCGTTCATTCTTATGCTGAACATATTATTTAAAAGAATGGTGAGAAAAAGGTGTTCTCTTTTTATTGAACGACTTCCCCTTACAATCGTCAGATATGTGAACTATAGATGAATTTGCTTTAAACAAACACAAGGGTGCAAATGTAGCCAACTCTCTGATGCACACATACTATTTTATTCTCTCTTATCCAATCTATTAGTGAACCTTTGACTATTATCAGTCCTTCTCCTGAAAAAGAGGAAAAGACAGAGTTGCTTTACGGTGTAGAGGCAGCCGTAGGAAGAGGAGTTCAATTTATGAAAAATGTAAAGACAAGAATGGACCTTTACGGAGAAAAAAATGGGCCCTCTATTATTATGGAGTTTGAAGTATACAAAGACAATTACATAGACGTTATAAGAAGAGGAGGTAAAATACGATTCATTACAGAAATAACAAGTGATAATCTACATTATTGCAAAGAATTAAGGAAAATTGTTACAGAAATGCGTCATTTAGAGGGCCTCGTCGGTGGAATCGCGATAAGTGAATCTGAATACATGTCAACTACCACACTGAGAGAAAAGCAACTATTGACACAGGTTTTCTATAGTAATGCAAAAGAAGTAGTTGGACAAGGACAATATATTTTTGATACATTTTGGAATAAAGCTATTCCTGCTGAAGAGAGAATTAGAGAAATAGAAGAGGGAGTGATACCAGACTTCATCGAAACTATTAGAGATCCAATAAGAGTACAGAATATAGCTTTTGATCTTGTAAAGTCATGTGAGGAGGAAATATTAACAATATTCTCAACATCTAATGCTTTTCTTAGACAAGAACGTGCAGGCGGGATTTCTTTGTTAGATGAAGCAGCAAAACAAGGTAAGAAGAGTGTCCGAATTCTAGTGCCATATGACACCAGAATAGAAGAAGTGGTCAAGGCATTGGAGAGCAGTAACAATAATGGCACTGCTAACAACACCATGGATAGAACACAGAAAATAAACATCAGATTTTTAGAACCAGGATTACAAACCAAAATCTCACTTTTAATAGTAGACAGAAAGTCATCCTTGGCAGTAGAGCTAAAAGATGATACAAAGGAAAACATACAACAGGCAATAGGCCTGTCATCTTATTCCAACAGTAAATCAACCGTGCTATCCTATGTTTCGATGTTTGAAACCCTATGGAAACAAACGGAAATGTATGAACAATTGAAAATTCATGATAAAATGCAGAAGGAGTTTATCAATATAGCAGCTCACGAGCTGAGAACTCCTATTCAGCCTATACTCGGGTTAGCCGAGGTTGTTAGCTCCAAGATTAAAGAAGATGAACAATTGAGCCAATTATTGGATGTCATAAATAGGAACGCAAAAAGACTTCAAAGACTTACAGAAGATATACTTGATGTTACTAGAATTGAAAGTAATTTGCTAAAACTTCATAAGACACTTTTCGACTTAAATGATACAATTAAGAATATTATCGCAGATTACGAAAGGGAGGAGCAACGAACAAAAAACCTCAGAAAAATAAGATTATCTTTATCTGACCATCTGGATAAGAGCATTACTATAGAAGGAGACAAGGGAAGAATAACTCAGGTTGTTTCAAATTTGCTAAGTAACGCCATTAAATTCACAGATAAAGGAGGAGAAATATCTCTAAATATCGAAAGGGATGCTCAGCAGGTTATTGTTAGTGTTAAAGACAACGGTCAGGGAATAAACCCAGAGATCTATGCAAGGCTATTTACCAAGTTTGCTACAAATTCTAGTGTGGGAACAGGACTTGGACTTTACATTTCCAAAAGTATAGTAGAAGCTCACGGAGGGAAAATGTGGGCTAAGAACAACCGCAATGCAAGAGGAGCAACATTTAGTTTTGTTCTACCGATGATCAACTCCTCTCCTCGTTAAATCTGATATTAAGTTAATAACTATACCAACAATACCGACAATAATAGTGTTGAAGAAAATAGTATTTCCTAGATTATTTCTTTTAAAATCAGTTTTTAAGTACATTGCTGAGTGTGTAAGATGGAGGCAAAGATCTTGAAAAGAAAGGATAGCTGCTATTAAATTTCATGAAATAGTACGATTTATTCCTGAGACCGCCTAACGAAAGGGAATTGTAATATATTTTCTCAAATATATTACGACAACCATGTGGAAAGCTAGCTGAATGTGACTAGCAATATAAGTATGGTAATGCGTTGGGGAGAAGGAAAGTGCGAAATGTTATCATGACATATTCAGCTAATATAGCAGAAATAATATAGTCATTCGTACCAGAGAAGTGGAGATGAAGTATCATTGAAAGATCAGGGAAAATCATCATTGATGACTACTGATTTTATTAAGAATTTTCCGTTTCCTTATAGAAGGGATAGTCAAACCCATGTTTTAAATGAAATCTGTGAAGCATTTAACTCTGGTTATAAATTTATTTTACTTGAGGCCCCTACTGGCTTTGGTAAGAGTCCCGTAGCTGTGGCAGTAGCCTTGACTATGGGAACTAGTTATATTTGTACTTCCACTAAAGACTTGCAAACTCAATATTCAAGAGATTTTCCTTTCGTTAAAATGGCAAAGGGAGCAAATAACTTTCGTTGTCTAGTAAAAGAAGATTTCATTAAAAATAAGTCATACAAGTGCGGAGTGTGTGCTTCAGATTACATCAGTGAATGTAGGCATACCAGCGTTGAGTATGGTCCTTGTATGACAAATAAATCCTTCCAAGACGATGGTTGTAAGTATAGAACCTTCTTAAAAGACTATAACCTATTAAATAAAGGAACGAAGGGTGAGCAAGCTATTGTTAATAAATCCGCTGAAATTAATTATCGGAGAGAGTATTCACAATGGCTGCATCTTAACAACCTAAGAAACATACAAGAGTCAAATACATGGAGACCTTGTGAATACTTTAATCAGCTGAATATAGCCTTAACGTCCAGCCATTCTATCTTCAATTATTCAAATTTCTTGGCTTTTCTTCCAAACACAAAGATTTTGCAGCCAAGAGAATTTTTGGTGCTAGATGAGGGCCATTTATTGGAGACAGAGATAGTGAAATTTAGGGGGCTTTCCATATCTAAAAGAAGATGGAAGAGATATATTCAAAATTTAGAATTAATTGATTATGGCTATAATGATCTAGAAAAGTGGATTAAATTATTAATTGAACTTGAGACAAAAATGCTTACACTAATTGGAAATACTTCAGAAATAGAACCATTGGCTTTGCAACGAAAGATTAGGTATAACTGGTATGACGAGGGGGAGAAAGAACAACAAATAGGTGAAAATACTAATACATCAAAATCAAAAATGCCAGTAAAGAAAAGGAAGATTATTTCTGGGGCGGAGTTGTATGATAGTGACGATGAAATTACTCGAAAATATCAAGAGTCCTTTTCAAATATGTCTCATGCTAAGAACCTAAACGAAGAACTTGCAGCTGATGCTCTGAGGGACACAGAAAGACTAACTATTACAATAAATAATATACTATCAAATCCAAGGAATTGGATAGTATCTGAAATAAGGAAAGAAAACTATGAGGTCGTGAAAGTTGAGCTAAAGCCTTTGGATATCTCTCGTTATTGTAGGGCTGTATTTGAAAAGTGTTCAAAAATACTAATAATGAGTGCAACCATACTTAACCCCAGAGCATTTTGTAGAAGTGTTGGTCTAGTATATGATGATAATGAAAAGGAAGTAAAATATATCCAGGTCAAATCAGATTTTCCTATCCAAAATAGACCAATCTATGCTCTCAATATTGCCTATCTCAACTTTAATAATTTACAATTGCCAGAAATAAAATCAAGTATTACAAAGACAGTCGACAATATCATGACGATACACAGGAAAGACAAAGGAATAATACATACTACATCTTATGAACAATTGAACTTTATTAAGGAAAATATATCCCAAGAAAATGCACGAAGGCTAGTAGTTACCGATCCAGAAATACAAAGAGAAGAAGTGATACAAGAACATATCAATAGTATAAAGCCTACGGTCCTCATTTCCCCTTCACTACATACCGGGCTTGATTTAAAGGATGAACTTTCTAGATTTCAAATTGTGACTAAGGTTCCATATCCAAACAAGAGTGATAGGTGGATAAATGCAAAAAGGAATCTGGATGAAGAATGGTACTATTGGCAAACAGCGTTAAGATTAGCACAAGCATATGGGAGATCTGTAAGGTCAAAAGAAGATTGGGCAAAAACATACATCTTAGATTCTGCTTTTGGTTATTTCCTAAGTAAAAACAGAAATATTTTGCCACATTGGTTTATACAAGCAGTTAAAAATTATAACTAAATGTCTTCTGTTGTGGCGTACTCTGTCTCTGTTAACATTCAAGCATCGGCTTTTGCTTTCAAGTCCAATCAGCGTTAAAAGCAGGAGATTCTATTCTATCCTTTGCTATTAGCTAAATCTATCAAATGCTAGGGTAAACTTTAAGTCATCTATTTGAAACCGCTTACAGTGGTGTTAACTTATAATATTCAAAAAAATACTGAAAGGTACTGATCTGACTGACTGTCGATATTATTCTAGAAGAGACGGAATATACGCCACGTAAAATAGTCAGAGGAACATGGTCTTCAGTTATAAATGCAAGAACAATAACAGAAGTTGTTTGACTAATATCTTAACAGACTTGGAAATGTTGAACTTCGTCTATATTATTAAAGAGTAAATATAAACGTCATATTTACTCTTCGTCATATAATCATGTCAGACTATGAAAAAACTTTAGAAATCATATTTGGTAGATGGAAGAGTCAAACACTCTATGCTGGAGTCAAGTTGGGGGTTTTTGAATGTCTAACATCAGAGCCCAGGAACACATCTGATATTGCAAAGCAACTTAGCCTCGATTTTGCGCTGACTTATAGACTTCTAAGGGCCCTAGCCTCCCTAGGTTTCTTAAAAGAAGAATGCGATTATAAATTTTCAATCAGCAAACAAGGTGAGCTACTCCAGAAGGGCCATCCCCAGACATTAAGGGAAGTAATACTATTAGAAGAGGGGCCAGAACACTATGCAATCTGGAAGCATTTACCTGCAATGATTAAAGATGGCCAACAGAACGCTTTTCTCCGTGAATATGGTTGTAAGGCATTTGAATACGCTGAGAAAGATCCAGAATATGCAGAAGTATTCAGTCGAGCTATGACCAGTTATTCTGCTGCTCAAACTACTTGGGTGTTAGACGCACTTAGTCAATATGATTTTTCTCAAATACATCATTTGTGTGACATTGGTGGAGGATATGGGCATCTGTTGAGTAATCTACTTCTAAAGTATCATCACATGAAAGGTAGTGTATTGGAGTTAAAATCTCTCATCAAGAACAAAGAGTTGTTGTGGTCAAGTAAAATGGGACTAGATGATCGGTGTATGTACATAGAAGGAGACATGTTTAAGGAAGTTTCCCCTGCAGATGCCTATATTATGAAAATGATCCTTCATGATTGGAACGATGAAGAATGTATCAAGATACTTTGCAATATTAATAGGTCCTGTTCTTATCACGATGGAAGAGTGTTTATTGTCGAATATTTAATTACAGAGCCAGAGAAGCCACATTTTTCAAAACTTTTTGATATACATATGATGTGCTGGGGAAGTGGGAGAGAAAGAACAGTTGAAGAATATTCTTCTTTGCTAGAGAAGTCAGGCTGGAAGTATGTTCAAACCCACTACCCACAGTCTGGATTAATTGGAGTAATTGAAGGTGCTAAAACAAAGGAATAATCTTTGCATAGGACAATCACATATGTTAATTATGGAACAAAATTGAGACCAGATGTTAATTGACTATTAGATTGAAAATGACGATATAGTGGATCAAAGGTTTAAATTCTCTTTTTATTTTGTTTTTGTTGATAACCAATGAATATTGGGATATTAGGATCTGGCGACGTAGGGCGTAGATTAGGTGATGGTCTGATTGCACTTGGGCATAAAGTAAAAATCGGAACCCGAGAACCTGGTAAACTAGACCTTCAACAGTGGATCAATAATCATGGACAAGAAAAGGCAACTGCAGGGACATTTGCTGAAGCAGCATCATTTGGTGATGAGCTGATATTTCTTGCAACCTTGTGGGACGGGGCACCCAATGCCATAAAAATGGCTAATGTAAAGAATTTTACTGGTAAAATTGTTATTGATGTCACAAATCCCCTGGACTTTTCGAAAGGCATGCCTCCAAGACTCGCCGTTGGTCATACCGATTCTGCAGGTGAGACAGTTCAACGTCTCTTACCCGAATCGAAGATAGTAAAAGCGCTCAATACTGTAGGTAACCTCCAAATGATCCATCCCGACTTTCAAGGTGGACCCCCTACTATGTTTGTGTGTGGAAATGATAAGGATGCAAAGAAGACAGTAGCAGACAGTATTCTCACACCATTCGGTTGGGAGACAATAGATATAGGAGGCATAGAGGGGTCCAGATTGCTCGAACCGCTCGCAATGCTGTGGATTATATATTATTTTAGAACAAATACCGGAAACCATGCTTTTAAGCTATTAAGAAAATAGAAATTTGTAATATGAAAAAAGCAAACTGAGAGTAAACTATTGGATTATTCAGAGAAAAATCTGGAAAGAGACCTGGGAGTCTTCATTGAGTAAACGGATAGATTTATGATAGGGCCACGGCATAAGTATGAATGAAAAACATAACAATCTTTAGTAGTAGTTATATATTAGAATCATAAGTAAGAATAGTATGGAGCCAGACATTCAACTATTAGAATTGGCTGATGGAATAAAGGATGCTTTAGTGAATTCAGGATTCATTACTATCAAGTCTATACTTAGAAGTACCGCATCTGATATTTCTCATAAGGTTGGAGTAGATCCGTATATCGCACAAATTATTTTTCAGGAGGCTAAAAGAGTGGCAACAGAAATGACCAAGGCATCCACTATGCCTGATGCTAGTCCAGCCGCTAGTGCTGTTAGTCCTACAGCGGTTGCCATTGATAAGGAAGAGCTTAATATTGTGTAACTCTCATAATGGACACCTTAATTCACTTGAAATTAATTAAAAATAGCAAATAGGATCTAAAAGATCAGTCTAGTATCCCTTCTTTCTTTGACATAAATCTTCAATATCAATTACAATGTGGTATCGCTTATGGAGGTAATTATTGTATTGCGTATTTACTCGATCTTTTCGTTCTATAACGTCGAAGTCTGCGCGCCGTAATTATACTTTAGAACTTCTCTTGATTTCTTCTTTGCTTTCCTCACTTCCGTATCTATCTGGATCTTTTAGTACATTTGTTGATGTAGTAGAACCAGCCTTTGGTTTTCCTTTTGACCTTTCTAAATCACTTCTTTCGATTGTGTCCGACATTGTAGGAAAGATCCATTTTATACTATTTATTGATTATATACATGATAATTACGTACATTATAACAATTGAGACATTAACACTCGTTCTTCATATTTCTCGATTTCTGGAGAGGTAAACGCTGCACATAAGAACATAAAGATTACGCCAAATACATAGGAGAATCTAGCTGGTAGTAGACAGTCTATTGTTTAATTTAGTTACTACCATTGGTAATTTGATACTTTTACTTGAATATGGAATAGAATTGTACGTCATGAACAATTACTACAATTACTTCAGTAAACCATGAACTATACTGTACTGCGGGTTCAGCACATTTTTCGTAGTTTCTTTTTTAAATATCCATAACATTATCAAAAAATATTTAGAATGATTGGCGACTATGATCCAATTTCTTTGGTGGAAAACAGTTCTAAAGAATTATTCTGTCATACAAATCTACAACTTATATTTTATATCTCATACAGCTCAAAGAATGACCAAAGGTAGAACTAACAATAATGATGATAAGTCCAAGAAGATAGAGCAAGGCGATATTTTTTTCTTTTATAGGCCAAAGGTCAATAATGAGGAAGTTAAAGGTATAAAAGATGTTCTAAGATTCTATATGGTTGTCTCACCAGAACACAACAATAAATACAGATTATTCCTAATCGGTCAGAAGCAATTACCAGAAATCGTAGGAGGCAAATCTACTTCTGAAGAAAAAAACTGGGCGCTAAATATACTTACAACTAATAATCCAAATGATATTCAGAAGGAACTTATGCCAGCTGAATATACAACGGAGACTAGGGGCAAGCGAAGACTCCCAGCTGCGGCTCCAGCAGGAGAAGGAAAATATTCAATAGTAAAACATGATAACCACACCGAATTAGCATACATTTTGGAACTTCCAGAAGTCCCTGGTCCCACTCAAAGAGAATTTGAAATAAAAAAGGAGGCCAGCTATATCATATCAGTAAAAAATCCTGATGTAAAAGTACCAGGATTCGCAGCATTTTCTTCTGAAGATAAAAAGCCAGAATATCCCAAAACCCTAAAGGAAAAATTTGGAGATAGACGATGGATAAATGTTGAAGAACCAGAATTACTCAATTATGAAAATACCCAACTATTGCTGATAGGCGCCAAAAAGAAGGATATTGAAGAAGAACTTGGAGTAGATATAGACGAAGAGAAGGAAACAGAGAGAAGTGCGGACCTCTTCAAGGAATTGAAATTAAGAAGAGAGCAGATACCGCTAAAGCCTTTGCTGAAAGGAAAGTTTCCAGGTAAGGAAGAAATACCTATGAGTCAAGAGGTCAAACAGCTATCAAAAGAAGAATATCCTGGAGCTAAAGGTGGAAAAATAGGAGGAAGAGCTGCAGCCACTAAGTCAGCCTCAGCTGCAGCAATTGCAAAAATGCTATCAGGAATACAATTTCCAAAGAATAAAAATGAATTGATAGAGCGTGTAAAGGGAAATAAGGACAAAGTGGATAATGCAGAATCAATAATCGATACTGTCAAGGAGTTACCAACAAAGACTTATCGCAGTATGACAGATGTAGAGGAAGCGCTTGCAGAAATTAGGTAATAGCAACAATACTAAAGACAGGCGAGTCTGAGTAATATGTCGGCGTCGCAATCATCACCAACCCGTTCCCAATTTACTTGTAGTATTTGTGGTGATGGATTTGAACAGAAATCTCGATTTGAAAGACATATGGCTACTTCGCATCCTCCAAGTGCACCTTCAGCGGCAGATGTAGAAATGGTTTTATCGGGTATACAATATCCCAAGACAAAGCAGGATTTAGTACAATATGCCTCCCAAAAAGCTTCTACTATTGGACAGGATTTATTTGACCTCATAAAGTCTCTTCCCAATAGAACTTATAGAGACTCTGCTGAAGTTGCTGTGGCATTAGGAGAACTTAAGAGTGGAAAAAAACCCAAGAGGGCAAAAAAGATAGAAGATACGGAGAAGCCCAGTGTAAGAGGGGGAAGAGCTGCCGTTGCATCTTCATCAATTTCAGCTGCTACCATTGCAAAGGTACTATCAGGAATAGATTTTCCAAAGTCAAAAGATGAAATTAAAGAATATGCCAAGTACAATATATCCAAAGCTCGGGTTGCAGATACAGAGGCAGTACTTGGCTTGTTAGATGAGCTTTCCGCTAAAGAATACTCTAATATGGCAGATGTAGAGCTGGAAATTGGTAGAATAAAGTAAATCAAAAACAAGAATCAACACAGTGTGAGGTCCAAAGTTCAGTATGTTTTTATTCATTCGAGATTAAATAAAAATGCAGACAGTGTTATTTCAGGATAGGACAGACGCTGCAAAGCAGCTTGCCGAGAGGCTACATTGGCTTAAAAATGAGATACAAGAAAATAAATCTTCAGTAGTCATAGTAGCTGTCCCACGTGGAGGAGTAGTTATTGGTAATATCATTGCATCTGAGCTTGGTGCTAAACTTGATTTAGTTGTATCTCGAAAGATTGGCGCTCCTTTTAATCCTGAACTAGCAATAGGAGCTGTAATGCCTGATGGCAGCTATTTCCTAAATGATGTGGCGGAGATGATGAACGTATCACAAGATTATATTGAATCTCAAATTGAAAAAGAAGTAAAAGAAATAGACAGAAGACTAATTGAATTCAGAGGCAATAGAGAATATTATAATAAACTAGAAGACAAAATAGTTGTATTAGTCGATGATGGTATAGCAACAGGAGCTACTATCTTAGCATCTGCAAAATGGATAAAGGATAAACACAACTGCAAACAATTAATTATAGCTGTACCTCTTGCTCCTAGAGAAATTCTAGAGGATTTAAACCGTGCAGCAGACAAAGTAATGGTTCTATATACACCGGAACCATTTGGAGCTGTTGGACGTTTTTATCATGATTTTAATCAAGTTAGTGATGATGAAGTAAAAGAGATGATGAAAAAATATTAAAGAATGCATTCAATAATGAATGGAATTGTAATTTATTAAATAATTAAGGTTCTTACTGAGTATTGTATTTACCTTACACTTTTCAGTGCTTTTGTTTTCCCGAATAGATAGAGCCCATTTATAGTATACCCATGATCATTGTTAAATTGCAGAGAAATTAATCCTGCTTATCACTAAAATCTTGGTATATCCTACAGGTTTTTCCTCTCGTAGTCAGACTAACTCACAAATCTTTATTTTATTTAACGCTCACAATACTGTGAGATTCTAGGACTAATGCCCCCTAGAGATCTTGTCCGAAAGATCGCTCAGGTTCCGACCAAAGTGGTCGGAACAATATAATTAAATATACAGCACACACAATATTCTATATCGTTTTTATAAGATATTGTTACATAATTATGAAATGAGCGAAATAAAAGACAAGTTAAAGGGTGTTAAGGATAAAGTAGTGGGAGCTGGAGAAGATACCAAGGATACAGTGACGGGTCGTGATACTTCTGCTTCAGGTGGGACGGGAGCCTACGAGGAAGGCGCTCCTGGAACTGAAAGAGGAAGAAAGGATGATCCCTTGACATCATACAGAGATA
>OBLS010000842.1_pt1 | contig 11919 bp, 12 predicted proteins | sample 1519901 | NCBI WGS metagenome assembly OBLS01 (sample SAMEA3113585, study PRJEB22503) | soil metagenome
AGCCCACGACCCCAACGCCAAGGCACCACCCCAACCCCACCACCCCAACGGGACCAACGGGCTGGCAGGACGGCTCCAGGCCGCCACCGCCCTGTTGCCCCCGATCCTGGGTGGGGCCCCGACCCAGCCGCTGGAGGTCGGCCGGACCACCCGGGTCATCCAACCCGCCCAACGCAGCGCCCTGGCCGTCCGCGACGGCGGCTGCGTCTTCCCCAACTGTGAACGGCCCCTGGCCTGGTGCGAGGCGCATCATCTGCGGCACTGGCTCCATGGCGGCCCCACCGACCTGGCCAACCTGGCCCTGTTGTGCCGAGCCCACCACCGCGCCGTCCACGAGGGCGGCTGGCGGCTGCAACGAGGTCCCGACGGCCGGCTGACCGCCACCCCACCGCATCGGCGACAACCCAGCGCCGCCTGAACCGACCAGCAGGTCGGGCACCCTCGCGCGCCGGAAGCAGCCCCGACCCACCACGCCCGGCAACCGGATGGGCCTGAGGACCCCGGGCCACCGAGCCAGGCAACTGCATGGGGCCCGAGCCGAACCCCGAGCCAAGCGACCGCATGGAGCCCGAACAACCGACCCACCCCATCAGTTACCTTCATGGCGCCCGAAGGCCCGGGCCCCGACCCACCGTGCCACCCAACGGCACGGGGCCGAACGCCCAAGCCGGGCGGGACCCCGTCAGGATCCGCCGCGGCGACCCCAGAAGAGGAGGCGCTTGAATGGATAAGGGTACGGTCGGGCGTCCTCCAGGCGGGGCAGCAGGCGCTCGCGGTAGGCGGTCAGGAACTCGGTGAACAGCTCCTCCGGCATGCGGGCCTGGTAGTCGGTGAGCAGGGTGCCCCGGACCCACTCGACCACCTGGTCGCGGGCGGGCAGGTGGTGCAGGTAGACCTGGAGCCGGACGTGCTGGGGGGTCAGGCCGAGGCGGTCGAGCAGCGCCGCGTACCACTCCGGTTCACGTACCGGCGACTCGCGGCGGTAGCCGTCCAGGGCCGCCCGGAACGGCTCGGCGGCGGCGACTTCGGCGGCGACCACGTGCGAGGGGTGGTCGTGGTTGGCCGGCATCTGCACGGCCAGCTGGCCGCCCGGGTTGAGGGTGGCGACCAGCCGCTCGAGCAGTTCCTCCTGGTCGGGCAGCCAGTGGAGGGCGGCGTTGGAGAAGACCACGTCCCAGCCGCCTTCGTCGAAGCTGGCGATGTCGCCTTGGGCGAACCGGAGGCCGTCGCCGGGCAGCTCTGACGCCCGCTCCAGCATGGCCGGCGAGCTGTCCAGGCCGAGCGTCTCGGCGGCCTCCAGGCGCCGGTGGAGCTGGGCCGTCAGCTCGCCGCTGCCGCAGCCCAGGTCGACCACCCGGCCGCCGGGCACGGGCCCGACCAGCGACAGCAGGTCGTGGAAGGGCGCGGCCCGCTCGGCCGCGAACCGCTCGTAGCGCGCCGGGTCCCAGGTGTCCACGGACGACATCCAAGCCGCCCGGCCGGCGGACGTCAACGGTGGCCGGCGGCTCAACCGGCCCCGCCGGGACCCGATACCACCAGGTAGGAAACGGTCCGAGCCGGGAGCTGGACGTGCGGATGTCGGTGAAGGGGTACCTCGCCCTGCTGGTCGGCGTCTTCGTCGCCGCCCTGGCGGTGGTCAGCGTCACCCAGCGCGCCACCGCCGGCCGGGGGTGGGCGGCCGTGGTGGTGCCGGTGCTGGTCACCCTGGTCGCGGTGGCGCTGGCGGCGCTGCTCATCCACCTCGTCCTGCGGGACATCGCCCGGCCCTTCCACTCGGCCGGGGTCAACATCAGGAGCAACGTCGACCAGCTCTCGGCCGTCGTCCAGCGGCTGGCCGCGACCACGGCCGAGCAGTCCAGCGGGGTCGCCCAGACCTCGGCCACGATGGAGGAGCTGGCCCGGGCGGCCGCCTCGATCGCCGAGACGGTCGACCGCGTGGCCACCCAGGCCGGCACCACCCGCGACAACCTGGAGCAGGCCCAGTTCGACATCCGGGCCTCGGGCGAGCGCACCCTGGCCCTGGCCGACCGGGTGGGCGAGGTCGGGGTGACCATCGCCCTGATCAACGAGATCGCCGACCAGACCAACCTCCTGGCCCTCAACGCCGCCATCGAGGCGGCAAGGGCGGGCGACGGCGGGCGCGGGTTCGCGGTGGTCGCCGACGAGGTACGCCGCCTGGCCGAGCGCTCCAAGGCGTCGGCGGCCGACATCGCCAAGGTGATCGAGGGGGCTCAGGCGGAGTCCAACGCCACCGTGGTCAACATGGAACGCAGCGCCCGCCAGATGCAGGAGGGCCTGAGCCTGCTCGGCGAGGTGGCCGACGCCACCGCCCGGGTCCGGCTGACCACCCAGCAGCAGCGCTCGGCCACCGACCAGGTCGTGGTGACCATGGAGCAGATCTCCAGCTCGAGCGGGCAGGTCTCGGCCACCGCCCAGCAGATCGCGGCCTCCGCCGGCGAGCTGGCCTCGCTGGCCGCCGACCTGGAGCACTCCGCCGACGCCTCCGGCGAGCGGCGCTGAGGCGGCGATGACCCGCGCGATCCTGCTGCCGGTCGGCCGGGACTGGTACGCGCTGCCGCCGGTGGCCCTCCAGGAGGTCGTCGCCGGACCGGTCGTCACCGAGGTCCCGATGGCCCCGCCGACGGTCAGGGGGCTGTTCAACGTCCGCGGGCAGATCGTCCCCCTGCTCGACACCGGCGTCCTGCTCGGCCTGGAGCCGACGGCCGCCTGCCCGTTCGCGGTCGTGGTCCAGACCGCCCACGGCCCGGCCGGGCTGTCGGTGACCGGGATGCCGGAGCCGGCCGACCTGGCCTGGCTGGTCGGCCCGACCCGGGCCCGGGGGACGGTGGGCGCCTATGCCGCCGGCGAGCGGATCGCGGTGATGCTCGACCCGCTGGCCCTGATGGGCCAGCTCCACCCGCCGGGAGGGAGATGAGGTGGAGGTCACCGGCCAGGAGGCGCGCTTCCGGGCCATGTTCGCCGAGGAGGCCGAGGGGCGGCTGGCCACCCTGAGCGAGCTGCTGCTGGAGCTGGAGCGCAACGGCGACGACCAGGAGCTGCTCTCCTCGGTGTTCCGCGAGGCCCACACCCTGAAGGGCGCCGCCGCCGTGGTCGGCCTGGCCGACGTCCTGCGGGTCGCCCACGCCATGGAGGAGGTCCTGGAGGGGCTGCGCCGCCGCCACCGGACCGCGACCCCGGCGACGGTCGACGCCCTGCTGGGCGCCGTCGACGGGATGCGGGAGCTGGTCCCGGCCGTCCTGACCGGCCACGACCGCGCCGCCCAGGCCGACCACCTGGTCGCCACCCTCCACGACCCGCCGTCCGAGGCGCCCCCGCCCGACCCGGAGCCGCCCGGCCCAGACGCCCTGGCCGCCCCGGAGCCCACCCCCGACCGGGAACCCGCCCCCGACCCCGACCCGGAGCCCGCCCCCGACGCCGCACCGGGGCCGGCCTCCGACGCCGCACCGGAACCCGCCCCCGACCCCGCGCCGCCGGCGCAACTGCCGGCTCAGCCTCCGGCCCGGCGAGAGCGGCGGGAGACCGTCCGGCTGCGGGTGGAGCGGCTCGACGACCTGGTCCGGCTGGTGGGCGAGGCGTCCGCGGCCGCCCTGCGGGTCGGGCGCCTGGTCACCGACGAGCTCGGGGTCGAGCCGGCCGGCGTCCCCGAGCTGCACGACCTGACCCGGGTCCTGGAGAGCCTCCAGGAGCGGACCCTGCAGGCCCGCATGGTTCCCTTCGCCACCATCGCCGAACCGCTGCGCCGGGCCGGGCGCGACCTGGCCCGCTCGCTCGGCAAGGCGGTCGAGCTGGAGCTCCGGGGCCAGGACACCGAGCTCGACCGGGGCGTGCTCGAGCAGGTCGCCGACCCCCTGCTCCACCTGGTCCGCAACGCGATCGACCACGGCATCGAGCCACCGGAGGAGCGGCTGGCGGCCGGCAAGCCGCGCTACGGCACGGTCAGGGTCCACGCGACCCAGCTCGGCTCCGAGGTCGTGGTCACCGTGGCCGACGACGGCCGGGGCATCGATCTGGCCCGGGTCCGCCAGCGGGCCGGCGAGGCCGGCGACGCCCTCGACGGGGTCGGCGACGACGAGGCCATCTACGCCATCTTCCGCTCCGGCCTGTCGACCGCGCCGGCGGTCTCTGAGGTGTCGGGCCGGGGCGTCGGCCTCGACGTCGTCCGGGCCAGCCTGGCCTCGGTCCGGGGCCGGGTCGAGGTGCACTCGGAGCCCGGCTCGGGCAGCGAGTTCCGCCTCAGCGTCCCCATCACCCTGGCCGTCCTCCCGTGCCTGCTGGTCGAGGCGGCCGGTCGGCGCTTCGGCGTCCCAATGCACTCGGTGGTGAGCGCCGAGGCCGCGGGCTGGTCCGAGGACCACGTCGAGGGCCAGGTCGTGATCAGGACCCGGGACACGATCCTGCCCATCTCCGACCTGGCCGCAACCCTCGGCGTCAGCGCCGGCCAGGGCGAGGCCCCGGCGAGCGACAGCCCGGCCGTGGTGCTGGCCAGCATGACCCGCCGGCACGCCTTCCGGGTCGACGCGCTCCTGGGCCAGCGCAACCTGGTCGTGAAGGACCTCGGGCGGCTGCTGCCCAGGCTCGCCCTGCTCGCCGGGGCCAGCCTGGAGCCGGACGGGTCGATCCTGCTCGTGCTGGACGTCTCCGGCCTGGTCGACCGGGCCCGCTGGGCCCGCTCGGCCGCCGGGCCGGGTCGCTCGGGCGACGGGTCGGGCCCGCCGGGCGGCGCGGGCCACGCGGCCGGCGGGGCGTCCCGCGCCTCCGCCGCCCTCCCCTCGCCGGCCGGACCGGCCAGCGTCCTGGTCGTCGACGACACGGCCGTGGTCCGCGAGCTCGAGCGGTCGATCCTCGAAGGGGCCGGCTACCGGGTCCGGACCGCCGCCGACGGCCGCCTGGCCCTGGTCGCGCTCGCCGACACCCCGGCCGACCTGGTCGTCACCGACGTCGAGATGCCCAACTGCGACGGCCTCGAGCTGACCAGGGCCATCCGGGCCGAGCCGGGCCTGGCCGGGCTGCCGGTGGTCGTGGTCACCTCCCGGTCCTCGGAGGCCGACCGGCGCCTGGCCATGGAGGCCGGGGCGGACGCCTACCTGGTCAAGGGCGACCTCGACCAGCGGACGCTGCTGGAGGTCGTGGGCCGCCTGCTCGGGCTGGCCGTCCACCCCGCCGGGAGGGCCGGGCGGTGACGGCGGTGCGGGTGGTGGTGGTCGAGGACTCGCCGGTGCAGCGGGCCCACCTGGTCGAGGTGCTCCAGGCCGAGCGCGACATCACCGTGATCGGCCAGGCCGGCGACCCGGCCGAGGCGGTGACCCTGGTCCAGCGGCTGCGGCCGGACGTGGTCACCATGGACCTGGGGCTGCCGGGCGACGGCGGCCTGGGGGCGATCGAGCAGATCATGGCCGACCTCCCGACCCCCATCCTGGTGCTGTCGGCCCGGGTGACCTGCGCCGGCTCGGCCGCGGCGGTCGAGTCGCTGCTCGCCGGGGCCGTCGAGGCCCTGCCCAAGCCGGAGCGCTGGGACGCCGAGGCCGAGCGCCAGGTGCGCTGCCAGGTGCGCCTGCTCAGCGGGGTCACGGTGGTCGCCCATCCGCGGGGCCGCCGCCGGCCATCGGCCCCGACCCGTACCGCGCCCCACCGGTGGCCATCGCCGCCTCGACCGGCGGCCCCGCGGCGCTGGCCGAGATCCTGCCCCGCCTGGAGGGGCTGGCCGTCCCCGTCCTGGTCGTCCAGCACCTCCACCCGCAGCTGGTCGACGGCTTCGTCGGCTGGATGCAGCGGGTGTCCGCCCTGCCCGTGGTGGTGGCCGCCGACGGCGACCGGCCGCAGCCGGGGGTCGTGTACATCGCCCCGTCCGGCGCCCACCTCAAGCTCGCCCCCGCCCCTGGCCTGCCCAGCGTGCCGGCGGGCCCCCCCCGGACCATCCCGACCGGCGGCCGCCGCCTGGCCCTCGACCCCGACCCGCCCGACCTGCACCGGCCGTCGGCGGACGAGCTGTTCTGCTCGGTCGCGGCCGCCGCCGGCGGGCAGGCCGTGGGCGTGCTGCTCACCGGCATGGGCGACGACGGCGCGGCCGGGCTGCTGGCGATGCGCCGCCAGGGGGCCGTGACCATCGCCCAGGACGAGCCGACCAGCGTCGTCTTCGGCATGCCCTGGGCCGCCGAGCGGCTCGGCGCCGCCGGCGAGGTGCACAGCCTCGGCCAGATCCACGGCGCCATCCGGGGCGCCGTGGCCAGGCTGGTGCGATGAGCGCGGCGGCAGGAACGCGGTTGCGCGCCCCCGTGCGGGTGGCGGAGCGGCTGGTGGCCGAGCGGACCGGGATCGAGCTCGGCGACGGCCTCCGGGAGCGGCTGGCCGCCTGCCTGGACGGGGCGGCCAGGGCCCGCGGCCAGACCCCGGCCCGCTTCGCGGCCAGCCTGGCCGGCGACCCGGACGCGTTCCAGGAGGTGCTCGACTGCGTCACCGTGCAGGAGACCGAATTCTTCCGCCATCCCGACCAGTTCGCCGCCCTCGCCCGCGAGGTCCTGCCCGGGCTCGAGGGCCCGGTGGTCGTCTGGAGCGCCGGCTGCGCCAACGGCCAGGAGGCCTACAGCCTGGCCATGGAGCTGGCCGCCTCCGGGGTGCCCGACTGGCAGGTGGTGGCCTCCGACATCTCCGCCACCGCGGTCGCCCGGGCCCGGGCCGGCCGCTACTCGGCCGCCGAGCTCACCGGCCTCCCGGCCGCCCACCGCCGCTGGCTCCGCCCAGCCGGCGACCAGTGGGAGGTCGACCCGGCCCTGCGCCGCCGGGTCCGGGTCGAGCGGGCCAACCTGACCGCCCGCTTCCCGGTGGACCCGGGCCGCTGCCAGGTCGTGTTCTGCCGCAACGTCCTCATCTACCTGTCGAGAACCGTCACCGAGTCGTTCCTCGACCGCCTGGCCGGCTGGCTCGCCCCCGGCGGCCTGGTGTTCCTCGGCTACTCCGAAGCCGTCCTGGCCCCGACCCCCCGCCTCCGGGTCCAGCGCCTGGGTCCCATCTACGCCCTCCAGGTCGCTCCCGGCGAGGGGTTCGGGATCCCGGGGTCCGGGTCGAAGGAGCCCGGGTGGGAGGGAACCGGGCTGGAGAGGCCCGGGTTGGAGGGGCCGGTGGGGCTGTGGACAAACGGCGACGCCCAGCTCCCCGGTCGGCTACGCTCCCCCTCCGGGGGGCCCGGCATCGGCGGGTCGGGTTCTAGGGCGTCCACCGGGGAGTCCGGCACGGAACCGCCCGGTTCGGGGCGCCCGGGGTGGCCGAGGCGCGACCCATGACCGCGGCCGAGATGGCCGCGGATGGGGAGGTCGCGGCGCGCCGGGGGGACCATGCCGCCGCCGTTGCCGCGTTCCGGAAGGCGGTGTTCCTGGACCCGGATCAGCCGGGTGCCTGGTTCCAGCTCGGGGTGGCCCTGGGGGCGGTCCGGGACCGGCGGGGGGCGCGGCGGGCCTATGCGGCCGCCCTGGCGGCGCTGGAACGGTGCGACCGGCGCGCGGTCCAGGCCGGGCTGGACGGCTGGGCGGCGGACGAGCTGGCGGGCGTGCTCCGAGCCAAGCTGGGGCGCCCATGACCACGGTGGTGTCGTTCCGCTCCGGCGGCCAGGACTGGGCCGTCCCGATCGAACGGGTCCAGCGGGTGCTGGGGGCCAGGGGGCTGCTGCCCCTCCCCGACCCCCGGCCGGGCGTGGCCGGCCTGCTGCACCGCGACGGCGACACCGTCACCGTGGTGTCGCCGCTTGGAGGCGGCCAGCCGGGCCAGGTGCTGGTGCTGGACGGCGGCGGCACCAGCATCGGCCTGCTGGTCGACGAGGTCGTCGGCATCGAACGGGTCCACGAGGAGGCCGGCGCGACCCCCGCCGGCCAGCGGTCGCCACTGGTCGCGGGCGTGCTCCCGGGGTCGAGGCCGCTGCTGCTGCTCGACGTCGCCTCCCTGACCGGGTGGCTGGCCCCGTGACCCCCCCTGCGGTCGTGGTCGCCGAGGACTCCCTGGTCATCCGGGCCGTGCTGGTCGAGCAGCTCCAGTCCCGCGGCTACCGGGTGATCGAGGCCGGCGACGGCGAGGAGGCCCTGGCCGCCTGCCACCGGGAGCAGCCGGACGTCGTGCTCCTCGACGTGGAGATGCCGCACCTGGACGGCCACGGCGTGCTGGCCCGGATCAAGGCCGACCCGCGGCTTGCCGACATCCCGGTTGTGTTCGTGACCTCACGGGTGACCACCGAGGACGTGGTCGACGGGCTCCGCCTCGGCGCCCACGACTACCTGCGCAAGCCGTTCGAGCCGAGCGAGCTGCTGGCCCGGGTCCACGCGGCCGTGCGCAGCAAGGCCCTCCAGGACGAGCTGCGGCTCCGCAACGCCGAGCTGGAGCTGGCCAGCCGCACCGACGCCCTGACCGGCCTCGGCAACCGGCGCCACCTCGAGGAGCAGCTGCGGCGGCTGGCATCGACCGGCGACCCGATCTCGGTGCTGCTGTGCGACATCGACCGGTTCAAGCAGGTCAACGACACCCGCGGGCACGCCGCCGGCGACGAGGTCCTGCGGGTGGTGTCGGCCAGGCTCCGGGAGGTGGCCCGGCCCGGCGACGTGCCCGGCCGCTGGGGCGGCGAGGAGTTCCTGGTCGTGCTCCCCGCCACCGGCCCCGACGAGGCGGCGGCCATGGGCGAGCGCACCAGGCGGGTGATCGCGGCCGCGCCGGTCCCGCTGGCCGACGGGCCCCTGGCCGTGACGACCAGCGTCGGGGTGGCCAGCGGGGCCGAGGAAGGCTGGGAGTGTCTGGTCCGCCGGGCCGACACCGGCCTGTACGCCGCCAAGGAGAGCGGTCGCGACCGGGTGGTGGCCGGCCCCGCGGCCGAGTCGCGAACCTTCACACCGGAAGGCCAAGATGCGGCAAGATACCGATGACGGGAAGCGGCCCGACGAGACACAGGGAAACGGGGATCCGGTTGGCCGACCAGCGGGTGATCGGGAAGGTCGGACGCGTGACCGGCACGATCGGACCCGAACGGGTCGGCGAGGTCATGATCGCCATCCGCGGCGGCAGCGAGGCCTTCAACGCCTACGCCGCCGACACCACGGACACCATCTCGACCGGCACCCGCGTGGTCGTGATCGAGTACTTCCCGCCACGGACCGTCGTAGTCAGCCCCATGTAGGGCTGCGTCGAAAGGCGGAGGAATGGACCCCCTGATCCTGGCCGGTGGCGTGGTCGTCGGCCTGGTCGTCCTGTTCGCGATCTTCAAGCTCATGTGGCGGGTCGCCGAGCCCAACGAGGCGCTGGTCATCTCCGGCCTGCGCGAGCACTCGTCGCCCGAGGGGGCCGGTGAGAGCATGGGCTTCCGCATCGTCACCGGCAAGGGCACGCTGGTGCTGCCGGGCATCCAGACGGTCCGGCGGCTGTCGCTCGACCTCCGCGAAGCCCCGCTGTCGATCGAGTGCGTGACCCACCAGGGCATCCCGCTCGGCATCCAGGGCGTGGTCATCTTCAAGGTCGGCGACGACTACGTCTCGATCGCCAACGCCGCCCGCCGCTTCCTCGACCAGCAGCAGCAGATGGACGCCCGGGTCCACAACGTGTTCGCCGGCCACCTGCGGGCCATCGTCGGCAACATGACGGTCGAGGAGATGATCCGCGACCGGGAGAAGCTGACCTCGCTGACCCGGCAGTCGTCCGGGTCGGAGATGGAGAAGCTGGGCCTGATCGTGGACTCCCTCCAGGTGCAGGAGATCCACGACCCGACCGGCTACATCCGCAACCTGGCCCTGCCCCACGCGGCCGCGGTGGCCCGGGAGGCGCGCATCGCCCAGGCCCACGCCGACCGGGAGGCGACCACCGCCGAGCAGGGGGCCGACGCCCTCAAGGCCGAGGCCCGGCGCGAGAGCATGATCAAGCAGGCCGGCTACCAGGCCGAGATCGACAAGGCCTCCGCCCAGGCCCAGCAGGCCGGGCCGCTGGCCGACGCCTCGGCCCGCCAGCACGTGGTCGTCGAGGAGACCAAGGTGGCCGAGCTGGAGGCCCAGCGCGAGGAGCAGCGCCTCCAGGCCAGCATCCGCAAGCCGGCCGACGCCAAGGCCTATGAGTCGGTCACCCTGGCCAAGGCGTCCCGCGACGCCCGCATCGCCGGGGCCGAGGCCGAGCGCCAGGAGGTCGAGCTGCACGCCCAGGCCTCGGCCGAGCGGGTCCGGCTGGAGGCGGTCGCCGAGGCCGAGCGGGTCCGGGTGGACGCCATCGCCCGCTCCGAGTCGACCCGGCTCATCGGCGAGGCCGAGGCGGCCGCGACCGCGGCCAAGGGCCGGGCCGAGGGCGAGGCCGTGCAGGCCAAGGGCATGGCCGAGGCCGAGGCGATCAAGGCCAGGGCCGACGCCCTGGCCGAGAACCAGGACGCCGTCATCGGCCAGCAGCTGGCCGAGAAGTGGCCGGACATCGTGGAGGCCGCGGCCAAGCCGTTCGCGTCGGTCGACCAGATGATCGTCCTCAACGGCGCCCAGGGCCTGTCCGAGGCGCTGGCCGCCGCCCTCAGCCAGGGCGTGGCCGGCCTCCAGCTGGCCCGCAACCTCCTGTCCGGCGGCAACGGCGCCGGCGGGACCGACGCCGAGCCCGGCGAGCGGGGCGCGATCCAGCCGCCCGACGCCGCGCCCCGGAATCGCAAGCCCTAGCCGGCAACCGCCGGCCGGCGGCCTGCGAAGGTCTGTTCGTCGGGCGTCGTCAGGAGGGAGACGGGATGCTGGTGGCGGTGACCGGCGCGTCCGGGCTGATCGGCACGGCCCTGACCCGGCGCCTGCAGGCCGAGGGCCATCAGGTGCTGCGCCTGACCCGTTCCCGGCCCACCGCGGCCGACCAGGTCCAGTGGGACCCGGCGGCCGGCCAGCTCGACCCCGAGGCCCTGGCCAAGGCGGACGCGGTCGTCCATCTGGCCGCCAAGCACATCGGCGACCAGCTCCGCTGGACCGCCAGGACCAAGCGGCAGATCCTCCAGACCCGGGTCGAGGGAACCGCCCTGGTCGCCCGCACCATGGCCGGCCTTGCCGGGGGGCCCGGGGGTCCCCGGGTGCTGGTGTGCGCCTCCGGGGCGCACTACTACGGCGATCGCGGCGACGAGCTGCTCACCGAGGCCAGCAGCGGCGGCCGCGGGTTCCTGGCCGACGTGGTCCAGCGATGGGAGGCGGCCGCCGATCCGGCCAGGTCAGCCGGCCTGCGGGTCGTCCACCTGCGCACCGGCCCCGTCCAGGACGCCACCGGGGCCGGCCTGCCCAAGCAGGCCCTGATGTTCCGGCTGGGGATCGGCGGCCGGTTCGGCTCGGGCCGGCAATGGCTGAGCTGGGTCGCCCTCGACGACATCACCGGCGCCTACCTCCACGCCCTGACCAACGACGACCTGGCCGGGCCGGTGAACGCCGTCGCCCCCAACCCGGTCACCAACGCCGAGTTCACCGCCACCCTGGCCAGGGTCCTCCGCCGCCCCGCCGTCCTCCACGTTCCCGCCTTCGCCCCCAAGCTGGTCCTGGGCGAGTTCGCCGACGAGATGCTGTTCGCCAGCATGCGGATCCGCCCGTCCCGCCTGCTGGAGACCGGCTACCGGTTCCGGTTCCCCGACCTGGAACCGGCCCTCCGCCACACCCTGGACCGCCCCGGGCGGGGCTAGCGCCGGGCCGTGTCACCCACCGGGGCCCGACGAGCGACGCTACCTCCGCCGCGGAGGCCCTAGACGCCGTCCGGCGGGCGCCTGGCCTGGTCGGCCTCCTGGTCGTAGATGCCGTCCTGGACACCCGGCTCCTGCGGCCCGGGGCGGTCCAGCCGCTCCGGCTCCTCGTCGGTGAACAGCGACCCGCCGCCGCCCGGCCGGTCCATCCGCTGGGTCTCCTCCTGGTAGAGCGGCTGGTCCCCTCCCTCGGTCCGCTCGGCGTA
>OBLS010000843.1_pt1 | contig 11900 bp, 11 predicted proteins | sample 1519901 | NCBI WGS metagenome assembly OBLS01 (sample SAMEA3113585, study PRJEB22503) | soil metagenome
GAGGTCGTCGAGAAGTTCAAGGACTTCCTCGACAACGTCACGCCCGAGGACTTCGCTGCCGGCGAGGACGGCGAGGAAGAGGAAGAGGAAGAGGAAGAAGAGCGCGGCTAGGCCGGCGCGCGCTCCAGCGCGAGCTCGACGATCCGGCCGACCAGCCCGTCGAACGAGATCCCCGCGGCCTCCGCGGACTGTGGCAGCAGGCTCGTCTCCGTGAGACCCGGGATCGGATTGGCCTCGAGCACGGTCAGGTCACCGCCGACGCCGAGCATCAGGTCGACCCGGCCGAACGCGGAGCAGCCCAGTAGCCGGTAGGTCCGCAGTGCGAGCTCCTGCGCCTCCTCGCTCACTCCCCCCGGCAGCGCGGCGGGGCAGACGAACTCGGTGCGCCCGATTTCGTAGCGCGCCTCGAAGTCATAGAACTCATCGTCCCGCGGCACGGCCTCCACCACCGGCAGCGGCTCACCGTCCAGGATCGACACCGCGAGGTCGCGGCCGTCGACGTGGCGCTCGAGCAGCACCCGCGAGTCGTAGGAGAAGGCGGCCACGAGCGCGGCCGGGACGTCGGCGGCGCTGCGCGCGAACTTGATCCCGAGCGCCGATCCCTGGCTCGACGGTTTCACCACGATCGGGAAGTCGAGCCGCTCCTCGATCGCGGGCAGGGCGTCGGCGGCGCCGAGCTCGCGGAAGGCCGTCTCGCTGAACGCAAAGAACTCCGGGGTAGGGATCCCGGCCTCGATCATCAGATGCTTTGCGAGCACCTTGTCGGTAGCGCGCACGCAGGCGAGCACGCCGGAGCCGGTGTACGGGATGTCGAGGATCTCGAGCAGCTCCTGGACCGTGCCGTCCTCGCCGTCACGCCCGTGCATCGCGATGAACGCCACATCCGGGGAGGCCTCGCGGAGCCGGCCGATGAGGTCCTGGCCCACGTCAAGCGGGACGATGTCGTGCCCGAGACGCTCGAGTGCATCCTCGACGCGCGCGCCGGAACGCAGGGACACCTGCCGCTCGAGCGAGCGGCCGCCCTTCAGCACGGCGACCCTGCTCACGAGCCCCCCGCTCGCCGCGAGCGGGCGGACCGGTTGGGAAGGCGCAGCACGTTGTCGCCCAGCGTCTCGGGGCCGGCCAGCGGCTCGTCGAGCGGGACTGCGGGATGCTCGCCGGTAAGCGTGCCGTACAGCTCGACCTGCTCGGTGACCACTTCGCCGATCCGCCGGATGCCCTCGCGGATGGCGTCCTCGTCCGAGCCCGAGAAGTTGAGCCGCATCGAGTTGCGCCCGCGACCGTCGAGGAACGCGGCCTCGCCGGGGACGAACGCCACGTTGTCGCGCAGCGCGCGGGCGAGCAGGTCCGTCGTATCGATGAAGTCCGGAAGCGTGACCCAGATGAATAGCCCGCCCATGGGCCGCGTCCAGTCCGCCTGGCGCGGAAAGTGGTCGGCGAGCGCGTCGAGCATCGTGTCGCGCCGGGCGCGGTAGACCTCGGTCAGCGACTCGACGTAGTCGCGCCAGCAGCTCTCCTCGAAGTACGCCTGCACCATCAGCTGTGACAGCGTCGAGGTGCAGAGGTCAGCCGCCTGCTTGCCGAGGTTGATCTTCTCGAGCACGGGCGGCGGCGCGACCACCCAGCCCAGCCGGATGCCGGGCGAGAGGATCTTCGAGAACGTGCCGAGGTACATCACGTAGACGCCGCCATCGAGCGAAAGCAGCGGCGGCGGCGGGTCGCCCTCGTAGCGCAAGAGCCCGTACGGGTTGTCCTCCAGCACGAGGAGCTCGCGTTCGCGGGCCACCTCCACGAGCCGCCTGCGGCGCGGCTGCGACATCGTCACGCCCGCGGGGTTCTGGAAGCTCGGGACCGTGTAGATGAACTTGGGCCGGCGGCCGTCGCGCTCCAGCCGGTCGAGCGTCTCCTCGAGCAGGTCGACGCGCATGCCGTCGGCGTCCAGCTCGACCTGCACCACATCGGCTTGGTAGGCCGAGAACACCGGCACGGCACCGGGGTAGGTCGGCGCCTCGGCGATCACGACGTCGCCGGGATCGATCAGAATCTTCGTGACGAGGTCGATCACCTGCTGGCCGCCCGTGGTGACGATCATGTCCTCGGGCGCCACGCGCATGCCCTCCGCGGCCATCACCTGGGCGATGCAGGTTTTGGTCTCCTCGAGTCCCTCGGTGGGCCCGTACTGGAGCGCCTTCGCGCACGACTCGGTGGCGATCCGCTGAGCCACGGCGGCGAACGTGTCCGGGGGGAAGGTGCTGGTGTCAGGCAGCCCACCCGCGAGCGAGATCACCTCGGGGCGAGCGGTCACGGCCATCAGGTCCCGCATAGCCGAGGACTTCATGACCCTCGTGCGCGACGCGAACAGGCCGGCGTAGCGCTCGATGTCCCGGGAGGTGCTCACGCTCTCCGTGGGCACGGGGGTAACCTCACGCAGCGCAGGGTACCGACCCTCTCAGCCGCCCATGAGCCTCTTCCTCGACATCGGAACCGGTGCGGGCCTCGCATCGGCCACCGGCATTCGTCCCTACCTGCCGCCGCTGCTGGCGGGCGGGCTTGCGCGCGGGGACATCGCGATCGACTTCGACGGCACCGACCTCTGGTGGCTCGAGTCCCCGGCCTTCCTGGCGGCCGTGGTCGCATTGGGCGTTATGGCGTTCTTCGTCGAACGTTCGGAAGCGAACCGTGCCTCGCCCGACATCGGGGGCCGGGCCGGACGCGGCCCGGCTGAGCTGCTGTCGGGCCTGATCGGCGTCGCGCTCGGCACGCTGCTGTTCGCGGGCGCCCTGTATGACAACGGGCAGCCGTCCTGGATCGGCCTGGTGTTCGGCCCGCTCTGCGTGATTCTCGCCTGGGTGGCTGTGGGCGGGCTCGTGGAGCGCGTGCGGGGCCGGCTCGAACCCGACCAGGCAGCGCTGGTCACCGCGTACGCGGATGCCGCCGCCCTGCTGCTGGCCGCCATCGCGATCTTCGTGCCGCCGCTCGCGTTCCTCGCCATCCCCGGGTTCGTGCTCCTGCTGCTGGGCGGTAGACGCCGTGAGGGCGAAAAGTACGCCGGGCTGAGGATCCTTCGGTAGTGCCGCGCAAGAAGCTCGTCCTCGCGGTCATCGACTCGTTGAAGCCGGACATGCTCGACCAGGCGGTCGCCGAGGGCCAGGCCCCCGCTCTCGCCGCGCTGCTCGACTGCGGCACCTACGTGCGTGACTGCATCTCGACCTTCCCGTCGGTCACTCCCGTGGCGTCGGCGGCGATTGCGACCGGGTGCGGGCCGGGCGAGCACCACATCCCCTCGATGAACTGGTTCCATCGGGGCGAGGAGCGCTACGTCGAGTACGGCTCATCGCTGGCCGCCACGCGCGCGTTTGGGATTGTGCGCTCGCTGTACGACACGGTCTACAACATGAACCTGGCGCACCTGAGCAGGGCGCACAAGACGGTCTTCGAGGAGTTGGACGACGCCGGGTTTCGGACCGCCTGCACGACCTACCTGATCTACCGCGGGCGGACGCGCCACGACCCGTCGGGCGGGAGCGTCTACAGGCGCATCGCCGAGGCGGCCCAGTTCCGCCACCCGGTCTACGGAGCACGCGAGCTCTTCTACGCAGACCTGTTCGACTCGCGCGACACGGGCTGCACGTCGGCCCTCGGCATGCCCGGCCAGCGCGACCGCCACACCGCCTGCGTGGGCGCCTACCTGGTGGAGCACGCCCTGTTCGACTTCCTTCTGTTCTCGCTGCCCGACAACGACACCTACTCGCACAAGGTTGGCCCCGATGGTCAGGTGCGCTCCATCGCGGAGGCAGACCGCGCGCTCGAGCGGATCATGCACGTGGCCGGCGGCCCCGAGGCCTTCCTCGAGGAGCACGCCGTGATCGTGATGTCCGACCACTCGCAGACGGCGGTCGAGCACGGCATCAATTTTGACGAGGTGCTCGCGGATGCGCGCGTCCTTACCCCAGGCGACGTGGCCCCCAGCGAGGCCGAGCTGGCAGCCTGCCCGTCGGCGCGCTCGGCGATGGTCTACGCGCTCGACGAGGGGCGGCGGGAGGAACTCGTGCGCGGGGCGGTCGACACCCTCACCCAGGTCGACGGAGTGGACCTGGTGATCACCGGCGAGAACGGCGAGGCGGTGGTGCGGTCGGGGCGCGGCGAGCTGCGCTTCAAGCCGGGAGGCGACGTGGCCGACGCCCGCGGCCGGCGCTGGAGCCTGCACGGTGACGAGGCTGCGCTCGAACTGAAGCTGGCCCCGGGCGAGGTCGACAGCGACAGCTACCCGGATGCGCTTGGGCGGCTCTGGTCGGCGCTGCGGTCCCCGCACTCGGGAGACGTGCTGGTGTCGGCTGAGCTCGGCTTCGAGTTCGTCGACTGGGGCGGGGCCCACCATGTGGGAGGTGGCAGCCACGGCTCGCTGCACCGGGATGACTCCGAGGGCGTGCTGCTCCTGTGCGGACTCGACACGACGGAGCGGGCGCACTGGTCGCTCGAGGACGTGACACCCCTGGTTCTCGAGCACTTCGGTGTACCGTTGGCCGCGTGACCGACGAGGCGAGGGCCGCCGTCGCCGAGCGCCCGCATGCCGCGCACCTGCGTGTGCGCGCGGGACTGCGCAGGCCCCACAACTGGCTCCAGCTGATGAAGTTCTGCGCGGTCGGCGCGTCCGGCTACGTGGTGAACCTGTGCGTCTTCGCGGCATTCGTGGGGCTGCTCGACGCCCACCACCTCGTGGCCGCAACCGCCGCGTTCGTGGTCGCGGTGCTCAACAACTTCTGGTGGAACCGCCACTGGACATTCCGTGCCCGAGGCGGCCGCCCAGGCTTCCAGGCCGCGCGCTTCTTCACCGTGAGTGTGGCGGCGTTCGTGTTCGCCGCCGCCATGCTCGAGCTGCTCGTGAGTGTCGTCGGTGTGGGGGAGCTGCCAGCCCAGGCGCTCTCGATCATCGCCGCGACACCGCTCAACTTCATCGGGAACAAGATGTGGAGCTTCCGCATCGAGCTCTCGCACGACTGAGCCTCGCCGCGGCCCTTGTGGCGGTCGCGGCGCTGCTGGTCGCCGTCGCGCTCCCCGCGAGCGCGGCCGCGGCGGATCCGCAGCGCCCGGCGTCGGAGACCGAGCCTCCGCGCTTCTTCAAGCGCAGCGCGCTGGAGGCCGAGCGCATCGCCGGCCGCGCTGACAAGGTGCGTGAGGCCCGCCGCGACGGAACGCTCGACCCGACGGCCTACACAAAGGGCGTCGGCCGCTGGCAGGTGAGCTTCTTCCGCGACGGACGAGAGGTCGTGCAGGTGCAGGTCGACGACCGCAGCGGCGCGGTGATCGAGCAGTGGTCGGGCGATCAGGTCGCATGGACGATGGCGCGCGGCTATCCCGGCGCATTCGGTCGCAAGCTGAACGCGCCCTACGTGTGGATCCCGCTCTGCGTCCTCTTCCTCGCCCCGTTCGTGGACGTGCGCCGCCCGCTGCGGCTGCTGCACCTGGACCTGTTGGTGCTGCTCGCCTTCGGCGTGTCGCATGTGTTCTTCAACCGCGGCGAGATCGGGGTCTCGGCGCCGCTCGTCTATCCGGTGCTGCTGTACCTGCTCGCACGCGTCCTGCTCGCGGGCTTCCGGCCCCGCCGGCCCGCGGGCCCGCTTGTGCCGCGCGCGCCGCTGACGCTGCTGGTGGTCGGCCTGGTGTTCCTCACCGCGTTCCGGATCGGGTTGAACGTGGCGGACTCGAACGTAATCGACGTGGGCTACGCCGGGGTGGTGGGTGCGGATCGGATCGTGGACGGCGACTCGCTCTACGGCGAGGGCTTCTCCGAGGACGTCGAGCGCGGCGACACCTATGGGCCGTTCGCCTACCTGCTGTACGTGCCGTTCGAGCAGGCGATGCCGTGGAGCGGTCGCTGGGACGACCTCCCGGCCGCCCACGGCGCTGCGATCGCGTTCGACCTGCTCGTGCTCGGCGGGCTGTTGCTGCTGGGACGGCGGCTACGGCCGGCGCGGGACGGCGTGGCGCTCGGCGTGGCCCTCGCCTACGCGTGGGCGGCCTATCCGTACACGACGTTCGTGCTCGAGTCGAACTCCAACGACTCGCTCGTGGCGCTCGGCTGCGTGGGCGCGCTGCTTGCCGCCAGCCTCGCACGCGACTACGCTGCGGGACTCTGGACCGGCGTAGCCGTGGCACTCGGGGCCGCGGCCAAGTTCGTGACGGTCGCACTGGCGCCGCTGTTCGCGCGCCGCGCGCCGCTCGTGTTCGGCGCCGCGCTTCTGTTGACCCTGGTGGCCACGGTGGCGCCGTTCGCGCCCGACGGCCAGCTCCGCGAGCTCTACGACCGCACGATCGGCTACCAGGCGAGCCGGCCCTCGCCGTTCAGCATCTGGGGCCAGGTGGACCGGCTCGACTGGCTCCAGACCGTGTTGAAGGTCACGGCGGCGGGCCTCGCGCTGCTGGTGGCGTTCGTCCCCCGGCGGCCCGACCTGCGGCAGACGGCGGCGCTCGGGGCGGCCGTGCTGATCGCCATCCAGCTGGTCGCGACACACTGGTTCTACCTCTACATCGTCTGGTTCGTGCCCTTCGTGTTCGTGGCCCTGTTCGCAGCGCACGGGTGGCCGCCTCGCGAGCCGCCGGCCGAGGCCCCGGTGGAGCGCGAACCGGTCTACGCATGAAGAGGCACCTGCCACGGCGCGACGTCCTCGCGGCGCTGGTGCTGCTCGTGGCCGGCTGGGCGCTCACGCTGTCGGTGGCGCCGTGGTCCGACGAGCGCGTGAACGACCTGTTCGTCTACCGCACCTTCGCCGAGCCGCTGCTCGACGGCGGCCTGCCATACCGCGACATCGCGTTCGAATATCCACCACTGGCCGCGCCGGCGATCGCGGTGCCCGGCGTGCTGGGCCCGGGGGAGGAGAGCTTCCGCTGGGCGTTCGCGGTTTGGACGCTTGCAGGGGCGGCGGCCTTGGTGCTGCTGTGTGGCGCGCTGGCGCGCGCCACCGGGGGTAACCCGCGCCACGCCATGCTCGCGGCGGCTCTCATGCCCGTCCTCTGCGGAGCGCTCGTGCGCACGCACTTCGACCTCTTTCCGGTCGGTCTCCTGCTCGGCGGCCTGCTTCTGCTCTGCCGCGACAGGCCGCGCGCGGGCCTGGCCGTGCTCGGCCTGGGCGCCATGACGAAGCTGTTCCCGCTGGTCGCTGTACCGGTGGCACTGGCGTGGCTCGTGGCCCGTGGCCGTCGCACCGACGCGTGGCAGGGCGCGCTGGCCTGTGCCGCGACGATCGCCGTGGTGGCGGGCGCCGTGCTGGCGGTGTCACCCGACGGCGCCACCGACGCCGTTCGCTACCACCTCGATCGCCCGGTCCAGATCGAGAGCACCCCGGCGATGGTGCTGCTCGGGCTGGACGCGGTCGGCGTTGGAGACGCTGTGAGCGTCTCGAGTCATCGCTCGGACGGCCTGCTGCACGACGCCAGTGAAGCTGTCTCGGCGCTGCTCGCGGGGCTGCTCGTGGGCCTGGTGGTCCTGCTGGCGAGCAAGGTGGGCCGCACGCGCCGAGAGCTCGTACTGGCGAGCCTGGCCGCCACGATCGCGTTCGCGCTCTTCGGCAAGGTGCTGTCGCCGCAGTTCGTGATCTGGGCGCTGCCGTTGGGCGCGCTTGCCGTCGCCTGGCGCAGGTATGCGCTCGCGGCGGCGGTTGCGCTCGCCGCGATCTTCACGCAGGTGGAGTTCCCGGCCCACTACTTCGACGTAGTCGCCCGTGAGCCGCTCGCGCTGGCGCTGGTGGCGGTCCGCAACGCCGCGCTGGCCGCCGCACTCCTGCTTGTGATGCGCGAGCTACAGCCCAGCCGGCAGGAGCAGCTGCTCGATCGTCGTCGCGCGCCCTTGGCCGTCCGCTTCGATTAGGACCGCGTTCAGCCACGGATCCTCGTCGGCCGTCTCGAAGCGGACGTTCGTGAGCCGGACGAAGCGCTCCAGCGCCTGCTCTCGTTTCACCCCGATCACGCCGCCGAGCGGCCCGGTCATCCCGACGTCGGTGATGTAGGCCGTGCCGCCCGGGAGCACGCGTGCGTCCGCGGTCGGCACGTGCGTGTGCGTGCCCACGCACGCAGTGGCTCGTCCGTCCAGGTGCCAGCCCATCGCGACCTTCTCGCTCGTGGCCTCGGCGTGCATGTCCACCAGCACCGCGTCGGTGCGGTCGCGCAGCTCGGCGAGGACGGAGTCGGCCTCTGCGAAGGGCGAGCGCACCGCCTGCAGGAACACGAGCCCGGACAGGTTCACCACCCCGAGCCGCATCCCGTCCCGCTCGACCACCGTGGAGCCGCGGCCCGGGCTGCCCTTCGGGTAGTTCGCCGGCCGCACTATCCGCTCCTCGCGGTCGAGGTAGTCGTAGACCTCCCGATGACGGTAGGCGTGGTTGCCGAGGGTGATCGCGTCGGCGCCCGTTTCGAACAGCTCGCGCGCAGTCTTCTCGGTGACCCCCACGCCGCCGGCCGAGTTCTCGCCGTTCACGATCACGAAGTCGGGCTGGTGAGCATCGCGAATTCCCGGCAGCAGCGCGGCGAGCGTTCGCCGGCCGATGCCGCCCACCACGTCGCCGACGAATAGGAGCTTCACCGTGGGCGATTCTGCCAACCTGCCCGCGGTGGAGACAATGACCGTCACGCTCGCGGCCGAGGGCCTGGTTAAGCGCTTTGGCGATCGCGTGGCGCTGCGGGGCGTTTCGCTGGCGGCCAGACCGGGCGAGCTGGTGGCGATCATTGGTCCGAACGGCGCCGGCAAGACCACGTTGCTCTCGATCCTTGCCGGAATCCAGCGTGCCGACGAGGGCTCCATCACCGTGGCCCCCGCGGGGATCGGCTGGGTCCCGCAGCAGCCGGCCGTCTACAACAAGCTCACCGTCGAGGAGAACCTCGCGCTGTTCGCGCGGCTCGAACGCTCCCCCGACCCACGCGCGACGGTCGACCGCATGCTCGCGCTGAGCGACCTGGCCGACCGCGCGCGAGACCAGGTCGGAACACTGTCGGGAGGCAACAAGCAGCGCGTGAACATCGCCATCGGCCTGCTGGCCGAGCCCGACGTGCTGCTGCTCGACGAGCCGAGCGCCGCGCTCGACCCGCGCCAGCGAGCCCGGCTCTGGGAGTTCATCGTGCGGCTCGCCGGCGAGGGCACGACGGTGATCTACGCCACCCACAACATCCAGGAGGCCGACCGCTACGCGGACCAGCTGATCGTCCTCGCGGACGGGGAGCTGCTGCTCGACGGTGCGCCGCAGGAACTCGAGCGCGAGGTCGGGACCACCGGCCTTGACTTCGAGGAAGCGTTCGTCGAGTTCCTCCGCAGGCGCGGCCACTGATGCGCTGGCTGCTCCTCAAGGACCTTCGAATCCTGCGCCGCTCGCCGCTGCTGGTGGCGCTGCTCGTGCTGTATCCGATCGTGATCGCGGTCCTGATCGGGTTCGCGCTCTCGCGCGCGCCGGACAAGCCCAAGGTGGCCTTCTATAACGGGCTCGAGGGCAAGTCGGCGGTGGTCGAGCTCGGCGGCGACCGGATCGATCTCGCGGCCGAGGGGCAGCGCCTTTTCGACGCCATCGACCCGGTCCGGGCGGACAGCAGGAAGGAGGCGATCCAGAAGGTCGAGGACGGCGACGTGCTCGGGGCGCTGATCATTCCGGGCAACCTCGCGACCAACATCCAGTCGTCGCTCGAGCCGGGAACGGTCGAGGTCTACTACAACGCCGAGGACCCGGCCAAGCGCCAGTTTGTGGAGAACACCATCAAGGCTCAGGTGCAGTCGGCGAACGCGGCGCTGACCAAGCGGGTCGCGAAGGAGGCGCTGCAGCTGCTCGACCTGATCAGCAGCGGCGGCGAGTACAGCTTCCTCGGCCAGAGCTTCGACGTGCTCGGGCTTCAGAGGGCGGAGCGGATCCTGACGAAGGCGCGCGCCGAGCTGCCCGAAGCCTCTCCGGAGCGCGCCGAGCTCGACCGCGTGATCGCCTTCGGCAAGCTCGCGCGAGAGAACCTCGCCTTCTCCGACGACGTGCTCGCGGTCGTGGGCGAGCCGATCCGCGTGGAGGCCGCCGCACTCAACGGAGGCACGACCTCGCTGAGCTCCTTCGCTGTGGCGCTGGCGGTCGCGGTCTCGCTGATGTTCATCACGCTGCTGCTGGCCGCCGGCACGCTCGCGCTGGAGCGCGAGGAGAACGCGTTCTCACGCCTGGTCCGAGGGCTGGTGTCGAAAACGGGCCTGCTCGCCGAGAAGGCGGGCCTCGCCGCCGCCTGCTCGGTGGCCGTCTGCCTCCTGATGATGGCCGGCCTGGGGCTGTTCGTGGAGCTGGACTGGGGCCGCTTCCCGCTCTGGCTCGCCGCGCTGGCGGTGGGGGCGCTCGCGTTCGCCGCGCTTGGCCTGGCGATCGGCGCGCTCACCCGCGACGTCCGCGCGGCATCTCTGCTCGCGTTCATGCTCTGCCTGCCGCTCGCATTCCTGGCGCTGGTGCCCTCGGGTGCGGTGGCGCCGGCGCTATATGACGTGATCCGCGCGGTGTCGGCCGCCTTCCCGTTCAAGCCGGCGCTCGACGCTCTCGACGCCGCCCTCAACGACGCCGGCGACATCGGCGGCCCGCTGCTGCACCTGGCCGGACTGACACTCGCGTTCGGAGCCCTCGGCCGGCTTGCGCTCGGCCGTTTCGCGTCGGCCACCTAGACTGAACGGTCGAATGCCCTTCCCGGCGACACGACTGCGGCGCCTTCGCAAGACCGGCGTGCTGCGTGAGCTCGTGCGCGAGACACGCCTGTCGCCCGCCGACCTCGTCTACCCGATCTTCGTGCAGCTCGGCGAGGGGCGCACGCCGATCGAGGCGATGCCGGGCATCGAGCGGATGTCGATCTCACATGCCGTCGATGAGGCCGGCGAGGTCCAGGCGCTCGGCATCCCGGCCGTGCTGCTGTTCGGGATCCCGGCCGAAAAGGACGAGCAGGGCTCCGGCGCCTACGACGACGAGGGCGTCGTCCAGCTAGCGGTGCGGGCGCTCAAGGAGGCACATCCCGACCTGGTGGTGATCAGCGACGTGTGCCTGTGCGGCTACACCTCGCACGGCCACTGCGGTGTCGTGCTTGAGGACGGCAGCGTGGACAATGACCTGAGCCTCGAGCTGCTCGCCAAGACCGCGATCTCGCACGCGCGCGCCGGCGCAGACGCCGTGGCGCCGAGCGACATGATGGACGGCCGCGTGGGCGCGCTGCGCTCACAGCTCGACGCCGAGGGCCACAAGGACCTGCCGATCGTGGCCTACTCCGCGAAGTTCGCCTCGGCCTTCTACGGGCCCTTCCGCGAGGCGGCCGGCTCGGCGCCGTCCTTCGGCGACCGGCGCAGCTACCAGATGGATCCAGCCAACGCGGACGAGGCGGTGCGCGAGGCGCTCCTGGACGTGGAGGAGGGCGCCGACATGGTGATGGTCAAGCCGGCGCTGCCCTACCTGGACGTGATTCGGCGCGTGAAGGACGCCGCGCGCGTGCCGGTCGCGGCGTACAACGTGAGCGGCGAGTACGCGATGGTGAAGGCGGCTGCGGCCGCCGGCTACCTGGACGAGGAGGCGACGGTGCTGGAGACGCTCACCGCGATCCGCCGCGCGGGCGCCGACGTAGTGATCACCTATCACGCGAAGGACGTGGCCCGATGGCTCAGCCGGTAGCGAAGATTCGGAGCCGAAAGGACGGGTCGGCGGTCCCGCTCGACGAGCTCGATCGCAAGCTTCTCAACCTGCTTCAGGGCAGCTTCCCGGTCGCCGCACGGCCGTACGCGCACGTGGCAGAGCTGGCCGGGATTCCCGAGAACGAGGTTCTGGCCCGAACCAAGCGGCTCCTCGACGAGCGCATCATCCGCGAGATCACGCCGATCTTCGACACGCGGGTGCTCGGCTACAGCTCGATGCTGGTGGCGGCGA
>OBLS010000844.1_pt1 | contig 11899 bp, 10 predicted proteins | sample 1519901 | NCBI WGS metagenome assembly OBLS01 (sample SAMEA3113585, study PRJEB22503) | soil metagenome
GTCTTCGGCCCGGTGGTCACCGTGAACCGGTACGGCACGCTCGACGAGGCGATCGACCTCGCCAACGGCACGGAGTTCGGCCTGCAGGCGGGGATCTTCACCGAGAGCATCCGGACCGCGATGCGGGCGGCCCAGGAGCTCGAGTTCGGCGGGGTGACCGTCAACGAGGCGCCAACGTTCCGCGCCGACCAGATGCCGTACGGAGGGGTGAAGGAGTCCGGCAACACGAAGGAAGGGCCGGCGTACGCCGTCCGCGAGCTCACGGACGAGCGCGTAGTCGTGATCGATCTCTGATTCGGGGGACCGTGCCAAGGCACCTCCTCCCCGTTCGCTAGATTCGACGCCGATGGCAAGGCTTTGGCCCTTCGGTCGTTCACGCGTGGAGGTTGCGCCTCGCCGCGCGTCCACGCCCGGCGCCCTCAAGCGCGAGCGCCGCGCCCTCGTGCGCGAGCGCGAGCAACTCGTGCGCGACCTCGGCGGGATCGTCTACGAGATGTTCCGGCTCGACAGGTTCCGCGTCGAGCTCGTGACCGACCGCTGCCGGATGCTTGCCTCGCTCGATAACCGCATCGACGAGATCGACGCGCTCCTCTCCGCGGCGACGACCCGGGGCCCCCGCTGCGAATGCGGTGCGCCGATCTCTTGGGGAGCCCACTTCTGCCAGAACTGCGGCCGTCCGGCCGGGCCGCGACCGGTCGTCGCGTGCGCCCGCTGCGGCGCGCCGCTACCGGCCGATGTGCGGTTTTGCAGCAGCTGCGGGACGCCTGTGGAGCTGACGCCGGAGCTTCCCGAAGACACGGAGCCTGACGGCGAGCCCGTTGACGCCGACGCGGTGGCAGCCGCCGGCGGACGGGAGTCGTGAGCCCGACCGACACGACCTGCCCGCGCTGCGGCGCAACGGTCGAGCCGTTCCAGGAGTACTGCCTCGAGTGTGGGCATCGGGTGCGCGGAGGCGGCGTCGTCCCGGCGCTCGCGAGCGGCTGGCAGCGGCGCCTGCGCTGGTATCCCGGCGACTGGGTCTGGCCCTCGCTCCTGGCACTGGTCGTCGCAGTGATCGCTTCCGCAGGGGCGATCTGGTGGACGAGAGAGGCAAGCAGCGCGGCGAGCACGACGGTCGTCGGGGACACCGCGCCGCTCCCGACGGTGGCGACCACGGTGAGCGTCCCGACGACGGGGCCGGCCGCGACCGTGCCGACCCAGACACGACAGACCACGACCGCGCCGCGTCCTCGCGCGAGGCGAGCGCTGATCGAATGGCCGCAGGGCCGGAACGGCTGGACGCTCGTCCTCATCTCCCTCCCCACGTCGGCCAGCCGGCCGCAAGCCGTCGGCAGAGCGCGAGAAGCGGTTCGCGCCGGTCTCGACGAGGTCGGCGTCATCGACTCGTCCGAGTACGCCAGCCTGCACCCCGGTTACTACGTCGTCTTCAGCGGTGTGTACCCCACCATCGGCGCGGCGCAGGACGCCGTGTCAGACGCAGCCGAAGCCGGCTTCGAAAACGCCTACGCGCGACGGATTGCTTCTTAGGCCGCCGCGTCAGCGAGATGCTGATGGCTCGGGCAGTACTCGCGCTCGGGCAGCGGGGTTCTTTGGCACGGCTTGCCCTTGCGGGTCGTCGCCCGGCAGCGCGGAACGCCGCCGTCGAAGGCGCCGGCCTCGATCTGCTCCGTGATGAACGCGACCGCCGCACTCACACCCTCCTCGACGGCCCAGGCGACCTGCGCCTGCGCCCTGATCGGGAAGTAGCGGCGGATGTCCTGGAAGAGCGACCGCTCAGGCTTCGAGAAGTAGAGCGGGTCGCGTGCTAGACGCTCCATCGTGTCCTCGCACGCCGCGAGCACCGCACGGCGGTACTCGAGCTGCGTGTCCCGTGAGACATGCGGGTCGATGAGATCTTTGATCGAGCGATAAATCGCCCGTGAGTACTGATACATACGGTTCTGAATTGCGAGCTTCTGAGCGTCCATCTCTAACTATCAGCTCCTCGATTAAGCACCCGCAAATGTCTGTTAAGCGCGCTTTAACGGCTCGGCGACCGTGACCTCGACGGGAGCATAACCAAGTTCGGGCCGCTGTTACAAAGTCGGGCCAGAACTTGCCTGAGGCGGCAACGCGGAGGCGGCGACTCGGTTGAGCCCCTCGATCGGCAAGAATAGGCCGCCCGTGTCGCACGACACCGACAAGCTGATCCGACAGCTCTCGCTCGTTGCCTTCCTGATGGCGGAAAGGCGCGCTCTCACCGCGCGCGACGTGAAGGGAAACGTGGAGGGCTACTCGGAGATGTCGGACGAGGCGTTCGCGCGGCGGTTCTACTCGGACCGCGCGGAGCTACTCGCTCTCGGCGTGCCGCTCGACTCGCAGCGGGACGAATTCACCGGCGAGGAGCTGTACACGCTCCGCTCCGAGCGTTACTTCCTCGGCGAGCTCGAGCTCACCGACGACGAGCTGGCGGCGCTCCAGACGGCGTTCTTCCTGCTGGAGGGGCGCTTCGCCTACGCGGAGCCGCTCCGGCTCGCCCTCCAGAACCTCGCACTCGGTCGGCCCGGGCTCGAGCGGCCGCCGAGTGGCGCCGCCGACCGCGTGCAGATCCGCGAGGTCGACTACTCGCCCGAGACCCCCGGGCGGCTCGCCAAGCTCGAGGGCGCGATCTCGAAGCAACGAACGGTCAAGTTCAACTACCACGCCATCTCCAGGAACGAGGAGCAGGAGCGCACGATCGATCCGTACGCCCTCCTCCTCGACGGCGGCCGCTGGTACGTGATCGGCCGCGATCACGACCGCGACGCGAACCGGACCTTCCGCGTCTCGCGGATCAGGGGCGAGATCAGGCTCGCGACGAGGCGAGAACGCGACTTCCGGCTCCCGGAGGATTTCGATGTCGAGGCGCACCGCGGACGGGCGCACTGGCAGATCGGCGACCCGGCCGGCGAGGCGCGCATCGAGGTCGCCGGCGACACAGCGTGGTGGGTCGAGCGCGTGTACGGCCGGGCCGGGCGGATCGAGGACGGCGTCTTCGCCACGCAGTACGCGAGCCTCGAGCCGCTTGTCCGCTGGATCCTCCGTCAGGACGGCCGTGCGGTCCCGGTCTCGCCGCCTGCGCTGCGTCGGGAAGTGAAGGCGGCTCTCGAGCTCGCCCGAGAGCGCCACGAGGCCGACCCGCCGTCGCTCGCGAAGGAGGCGAAGCAGAAGGATCTGGTGCCGCTCGAACGGCCCGGCTCCCCCGTCGCGCCGGAGCGTTTCGGATTGCTCCAGGCGCTGCTCGCCTACCTGCTCGACCGCTGCGGAGAGAGCACGAGCACGGATATTCCCGCCGCTGAACTGAGCGAGCGCTTCCGCATTCCGCCCGAGGCGCTCGAGGAGCACCTGTCGCTCCTGAACCTCGTGAACTTCGGGGGCGGCTGCTACGCGGTCTACGCGGAGCTGCGCGGTGACCGCGTGCATGTCGACAAGGAGCTCTTCGGCGACACCTTCCGCGCGCCGCCGAGGCTGACGCCGCTCGAGGCCCGCGCGATCCGCCTGGCGCTGGAGTTCGTCGGGCCGATGATCGCCGCAGACGCGCACACGCCGCTCGACCGCGTCCGCAAGAAGCTCGAGGAGACCTTCGGCGAGTTCGAGTTGGCCCAGACGCCGCAGCCCGACGTGCCTCGCGCCGAGGTCGATCTCGTGACAACTTTCAGCGACGCGATCAGTCAACGGAAGCTCGTGGAGATCGAGCATCTCAAGGAGGGCGACAGGGACTCCACGACCCGCACCGTCGAGCCGTACCGGCTGGAGCGCCGGCTGCCGTACTGGTACGTCCACACCTGGGACCGGGAAAAGGACGGCGAGCGCAGCTTCCGGCTCGACCGGATCCGCAGCGCCAAGAAGCAGCGCGAGCGGTTCGAGCCGCGGGAGGGCTTCGAGCCGAACGAGTTCGAGGGGACGCGGCCGGTGCGGATCTGGTACTCGCCGGAGGTGGCACGTTGGGAGGTCGAGCGGGGCGCGACGCCGCTCTCCGACGGCTCGGCGGTCCGGGAGACGACGGCGGGCGAGGAATGGCTCGTCGGCGAGATCCTCTCGTTCCGCGGCGAGGCGGTCGTGCTCGAGCCGGATCTGAGGAAGCGAGTGGCGGCCCGGGCGAAGCAGCTCTTGAAGGAGCTGGGCGTCTCACGAGTGACAGCAGCAGTCCGCTAGATCGCGAAGCCCTTTCGCCACCGGCGCACGATGCGCCACTGGAGCCAGACGATCAGCCCGGTCAGCGCGAACATCAGGAGCGTCGCCGCGGCCGCGTAGCCATAGCGAAGGAACTCGAAGGCGTTCCGGTAGACGAAGAGCGGCACGTAGGTCGTCGAGAACTCCGGGGGGCCGCCTTCCGTCACGACGAGCGCCGGGACGAACGTCCACTGCAGGCTGTAGATCGTGTCGCGCGCTAGCAGCAGGAGGAGGATCGGCGCCATCAGCGGCAGGGTGATCCGCCGGAAGACCCCCCACGCCGTCGCATCCTCGAGCGCCGCGAGCTCGTACAGCTCGGACGGCAGGCCCTGGCGGGTCACGAGCAGGATCACGAAGCCCTCGCCGATCGTGAACAGGCTCATGATGATGATGGCCGCGCGCGCGTCGTTCGGATGCGTAAGCCACTGCGGCGGCTGGACGCCCCACGCCGTGGTCGTCGGGCTGTCCCCCTGCCAGCGCAGCAACACGTTGATCGGCCCGTAGAGCGGGTTGAAGAGCCAGAGCCAGACGAGCCCGTACGCGATGTCCGGGATCACGGTCGGGAGAGCGGCGGAAGAGCGGTAGGCGCCGACGCCGGTGAACCTCCGGTGCAGGAGCAGCGCCAGGCCGACTGCGCCGACGAGACGGAGCGGCACGGCGATCGCCGCGAAGACGAGCGAGTTCTTCAGCGCGATGCCGAAGATCTCGTCGTCCAGGAGCTCCCGGAAGTTGTCGAAGCCGTTGAGCTCCGGCGGCCGAATCAGGTCGTACTCCGTGAAGGCGAGACCGAAGGTGACGAGTGCGGGTGCTGCGACCAGGGCGACGAGGCCGAAGACGTACGGCGTCAGCATGAGGACGACCTGGCGTCGCTCGCTCACTGCCACTCCCGCCGCTCGCCGGTCGCTTCGTCGAAGAGATGTGTGGCCCCGCGCTCGAAGGCGGCGCCTACGTTGGCGCCTTCGGCGGGCCGCAAGTGCGCCGGAACACGCGCCACAAGCCCGCGATCGAGATGGACGTACGCATCGCTCCCGGCCACCTCGACGAGGTCGACTCGCGTCCGCAAGCCGTGGGTGCCGATCCTGACGTGCTCCGGCCGGACTCCGAGCACCGTCCCTTCCGGGATCTCGTAGAACCGCCTCGCCGCCTCCCGGCCGAGAAAGTTCATCGTCGGGCTGCCGAGGAACCCGGCGACGAAGCGGTCGTTTGGGCGGCCGTAGACCTCGTCGGGCGTGCCTACCTGACGGACGCGGCCGGCGTCGAGCACCGCGATCCGGTCTCCGAGCGTGAGCGCCTCGACCTGGTCGTGCGTGACGTGCACCATCGTCGAGCCGATCTCCCGGTGGAGCCGGCGGAGCTCGGTCCGCATCTGCACCCGCGTGCCGGCATCCAGATTCGACAGCGGCTCGTCGAGGAGGAAGGCGTCTGGCCGACGCACGAGCGCACGAGCGAGGGCGACGCGCTGGCGCTCGCCGCCGGAGAGCTCGTAGGGCCGCCGCTCGAGGAAGTCCACCACCCCGACCAGCTCCGACGCCTCCGCGACCCGTTCGTTGACAACCTGCTTCGGCTCCTCGCGGACGACGAGCCCGAAGGCGATGTTCTCGCGCACCGTCAGGTGCGGGAAGAGGGCGTAGCTCTGGAAGACCATCGAGACGTTGCGTGCGGCCGGCCTCACCCGCGTGACGTCGCGTTCGCCGATCCTGACCGTGCCCTCGTCGACCGCCTCCAGGCCGGCGACGCAGCGGAGCAGCGTGCTCTTCCCACACCCCGACGGACCGACCACGACCAGGAGCTCCCCGTCCCTCGCCTCGAGATCGACGCCGTCCAGCGCCGTGGTCCCGCCGAAGCGCTTCCGGACTCCGTCGAGCGCGATCCGGCTCATCGCCCAAGCCACCCGGCCCCGCGGTCCTCGTGCAGGAAATACCGCTGGGCGATCACGAACGCGAGGACGACCGGCGCGGTTGCGACCACGGCGCCGGCGAGGAGCATCGGATAGTTCGTGCGGTCGAGGGTCTCCAGCGACCTGAGCCCGAGCGGCAGCGTGTACAGGTCGGGGTCGAAGAGGTAGACCAGCGGCTCGAGGAAGTTCCCCCAGGATGCGATGAACGCCAGGAGCCCGACTGCGATCGTCACCGGCCGGACGAGCGGCATCCCGAGGCGGCGCCACATCGCGAACGGCTGCATCCCCTCGAGGCGGGCAGCCTCCAGCAGCTCCGGCGGCAGCCGCCTGAAGCTCCAGTAGAACAGCAGGACGTAGAACGGCGAGAGCCCGATCAGCGCCGGCGCGACGAGCGGCGCCCACGTGTCGATCAGGCCGAGCCAGCGGAACATCGTGAACCGGGGAACGAGCAGCGCGGTCACGGGGATCATGAGCGCGGCGAAGGACAGCCCGATCAGGATCGCGCGCGCACGGCCCGCGAGCAGCAGCAGCGCGAATCCCGCAAGCGAGGCCACCAGCACCGCCAGCGGGACTGTGAGCGCGGCCACGATCAGCGAGTTGACCGTGTGCCGGGCCAGGTCGACGAGGTCGAAGGCGCGGTCGTAACTCACCGTCGAGACGGGGCGCGGGATCAGCTCGGGGGCGCGCGGCGGAGGCTGCCCCGGCTGGCGCAGCGACCCGCTGACCATGAACCACAACGGAAGCAGAAAGGCGATGGCCACCGCAATCGCGGCCGGCTGTCGCCAGCCTCCCCACTTGCGCTCGCCGGCCCTCACGTGCCGCCGAGTGTAGAGCTAGCGCTCGGCGCTCTCGGCGCTCTCGCCCCGCTCGAAGAGCGGGCGGGTCTTCAGGTCGATCTCGGCGACCACCTTGTCGACGGGCTGGGCGAGATACATCCCGTTCTCAAGGAGCCCGTTCGTGACGTCCTCGATCTCCGGCCAGGTGGAGACGGTCGGCACGTGCTTGATCGTCTCGATGGCGTCCAGGAAAGCCTGCGAGTTCTTCGGCTTCTGCGTCGGATCGAGGAAGGCGTCCGACTCGGCGACCGAGCGGAGCGACGGCACCGTCCGCCCCGTCTTCGCGACGACCGTGGCGCCCTCCGGGCCGAGCGCGTACTCGACGAAGCGCCAGGCCGCGTCCTTCTCTTCAGACGCCTCCGTCATGCAGTAGGCATCCGAGTGGAGGATGTTCGCCGGCTCCTGGAAGTACGGGAGCGAGGCGACGTCCCAGTCGAACTCCGCGGCCTCCCGGAGGCTCGGAACCGCCCGGCGCGAGTCGAGCAGCATCGCGAGCCGGCCGTTCACGAAGCGGCTCTCGTCGTCCTCCGCCTCGACCTCCTGGTCGGACGGCACGACGCCGTGGAGTGTCCGGAGCTGGAAGAACGACTCGACGGTCTGCTTCGCCTCGGGGGTGTCGAGCGTGAAACGCGTCGGATTGTCGGTGTCGTCAACGATCTCGCCCCCGTTCGACCAGACGAACGACGCGACCCGGATGATCGACGGCTCGACGCCGAGGCCGTAGATCTCCGCCGGCGCCGTGTTCGCCTGCGGCAGGTCGGGATCTGCCCCACGCACCGGCTGGCCGTTCTTGTCCCGCGTCATCTGCTGGGCCCGGAAGACAAGCTCGTTCCACCGCATGCCGTCCTTCGGAGGCGGCACCCCGAACCGTTTGAACAGGTCGCGGTTGTAGTAGACGATCAGGCTCGAGATGTTCTGCGGGAGGCAGGTGAGCTCGCCCTTCCAGCGGAAGGCGTCGAGCGCCTCCGGGTAGAAGTCGTCCTCCTCGAAGACATCGGAGTCCTCGAGGTAGGGCGCCAACGGCTCGAGCGCGTCGCGGGCGGCGAACTGGCCGTAGAAGCGGTAGTTCATGAGGAAGAGATCGGGCGGCGAGCCACCCGCGATCGACGTCGAGAGCCGAGCGATCAGATCCTCGCGGTCGCTGGCTTCGACCAGCTGGACGTCGATGTCCGGCTCCTCCTCCTTGAAGGACTTGACCAGCGTCCGGTAGGCGTTGATCTCGGCGGGGTCGCCGAAGATCAGGAAGCGAATCGACCCCGAGGCCTCGCTCCCGGAATCGCCACCGCAGGCGGTAGCCAGAGCAAGGCCCAGCGCCGCCATGGCCGCGACGGCGACGATTCGGAGACGAGGCACGCGCAGCATTGAAGCCGCATGCGCATTGCCGCGTCAAGGGCCAATTTTTGGCTTGGTCATGCGGTTTTTCGCGGCCTCGGCGTGATATCACGCCTCATCGACCGCGCTATCACGCAGGCGCTCCCGCGCGTCAGAGCGGCAGGGAGAGCCTGAAGATCGCGCCGCGGCCGGGCGCGGAGCGAACCTCGAGGGCCCCGCCGTGCGCTTCGGCGATCGAGCGCGCGATGAACAGGCCCAGGCCGGTTCCGGGCTTCGCGTGCTCGGCCACGTTGGCCCGGCCGAACTTCTCGAAGATCAGCCTCTGGTGCTCCGGCGAGATCCCCGGGCCACGGTCGCGAACCTCGATGACCACGCGGCCGTCTGACTGTTCGGCTTCCACCCTGACCCGGTCGCCGGGCGGCGAGTACTTGACGGCGTTGTCGATCAGGTTCACGAGCACCTGCCGGAGACGGTCGCGATCGCCCCGGACCGCCGGCAACGGTTCCCGGACGACGGCTTCGACGGTCACTTCGTCCTGTCCGTGCTCCGCCGCCGCCGCCGAGTCCCGCACGAGCCGCGCCAGGTCGACGTCCTCGAACGAGTAGCTGAAGGTGCCGGACTCGATCCTCGACGTGTCGAGGACGTCGCCGATCAGCTCCGCCAGTCGCGAGGTTTCGTGCGCGATCAGCGCGAGGAACGACTCGCGCTGCTCGGGTGACAGCTCGCGCCACCGCTGCTCGAGCGTTCGCGCGGAGCCGATGACCGACGCCATCGGGCTTCTCAGCTCGTGCGAGACGAGCGACACGAAGTCGGCGCGGAGCGCGGAGAGCCTGCGAAGCTCCTCGACCGTCGTCCGCTCGGCCTCGTAGGCGCGGATGTTCTGGATCGCGCTGCCGACGAGACGGCCGAGCAGGCCGAGGAGCTCCATCTCAGCGTCGCTGAACGCACCGGGCTCTCGACGGACGACGGAGATCGCCCCGATCGTCGCGGCGCCGGACAGAATGGGCGCAACGACGCGCGAACGGAGCCCGAGGGCGAGGAAGTCGGCTTCCTCGGCGTACGCGGGCTCCGACATGTCGTCGCGGTAGATCGTCCGGCCGCCGTCGAGAACATCCTCGATGACCGAGCCCTCGACCGACGCAACCGTTCCTGGTGGAAAGACGCTGTCGACCCCCTCGCCGGCTGCGGCGAACACACGCAGGCTTCCGTCCTCGAGCAGGACGATGGCGGTCCGCTCGAACGCGATCAGTCCTCGCAGCTCCCTGATGAACGCCGCGAACGCCTGGTCCAGGTCGAGGGAGGATCCGAGTGCACGCGCGGCCCGGTTGGTCGCGTCGAGGATGTCCGCGCGGCGACCGAGCTCGTCGCGCAGCGTCTCAGCTTCGGCCACTCTGGCCCGCGCTCCTCGTCGCTCGTCGCTCAGCCGCTCCACCAGCGAGCCGACGACCAGGCCCAAGATCAGCTGCACGCCGACGGGCAGAACGATCCGGTCGACGTCGAACTCCTGCGGCGGGAAGCGGTCCTCCCTCCACCATTCGGTGAATGTGAGCAGGAAGGCCGAGACGGCGGACATCGCGAGGCCTCCAACGATGCCGTAGCGAAGCGCGGCCTCGATCAGCGGGATGAAGACCAGCTGCCGGATCGGCGTTCCCGGCTCGAACGAGTAGACGACGACGTAGCCGTACACGACGACCGTGTCGAGGAGAAGCGCGCCGAAGCCGATCCGGCGCCACGCCCTTCTTGACGGCACGCGGTACGCAAGCCAGAGCAGGACGCCGGCGCCGACGGCGAGAAGCGCCGTGAGGGCCCACGCCCACCGCTCGTACCCGGGCGGATAGTCGTCCTTGAGCAGCCCGAGCTCGAGGACCGCGAACGCCACGGCAAGGAGCCGTACCCACGCCGTCCCGACCTCGGTCCGAGACCGTCGGTTCGCGTCCTTGCTCACGGGGCTACGGATTCTGCCGCTCGTCGAGGCGGGCGAGCGCCCATTCGGCATGCTCGCGGAGCAGGTCGTCGTCCGAGCCCGCGTAGCGTTCGGCGTGCCCGCGGAGCTCCGGACCGCCGCTGTTCCCCAGCGCGACGAGCGCGTTTCGGCGCAGATAGCGGGGATCGTTGCGCGGGACGAAGAGCCGCTCGTAGCGCATGCGCAGGTCGGCATCCTCGGCCTCGAGCCAGTCGACGAGCGAGACGTGCGATTCGGCTCCTGCCTGCGTAGGGCCGGCGCGGCGCTTCTCGACGCCGCGGTTCCACGGGCAGACGTCCTGGCAGATGTCGCAGCCGTAGACGCGGTCGTCAAGCGCCCTCCGAACCGGCTCGGGAATGGAGTGGCGCGACTGCGTCCAGTAGGAGAGGCAGGCATTGGTGTCCAGGACTCCCGGCTCGTCGAGCGCGCCCGTCGGACAGGCGTCGATGCAGAGGCGGCACGACCCGCAGTCGAGGCCGAGCGGCGGTGTCGGCTCGAGACCGGCGGTCGTCACAAGCGTCCCGAGCACGACCCAGGACCCGTGCTTCCGCGTGATCAGCATCGTGTTCTTGCCGTAGAAGCCGACGCCGGAGCGGGACGCCGCCTCCCTGTCCACATGCTGGTTCGCGTCGACGAGGACTCGGTAGTCGCCACCGAGGCGGCGTCCGAGAGCTTCGAGCCGCTCGCGGAGCAGGGCGTAGGCGTCGGTCCACGTGTAGCGCGGCAGGCGTCCGTCTCCCGGCTCGAGCTCGGGGCCGTCCGCGTAGTAGCAGAGGGCGGCGGACACGACGGTCCGGGCGCCTGGCAGCAGCGTCTCCGGGTGGCAGGACACTTCCGGCTGGGCCATCGTGAACTTCAGGTCGGCGAAGAGGCCACGCTCGCCGCGTTCGGCGATGTGGCGCTCGGTGTCGGTGTAGGCCTCCGCCGGGGCCGCGCCGATCGCGTCGATCCCGAGCTCCCCGGCCAACCGTTCGAGTTCAGCGGCCGTCATGTCGTTGATTGTGCCTCGCGCATCTGGGCGGCGGCAGCTCTGCCGGGCGGAGCCCGGGCTCCGCCCACCGCCTGACGCCGCTGGCTGCACAGGCTTCTCCGGGTCTGTGCTGGAAGCACTATGCCCGCCGGGCCTGCACACCCACCAGCGCCCCAGCAACGCGAGGTTCCCTAGCATCGCGCCCGATGAAGGCGATCCGGATCCACGAGGACGGGGGTCCCGAGGTCCTGCGCTACGAGGACGCGCCCGAACCCGAGCCAGGCCCGGGCGAGGTGCTGATCCAGCTACGGGCTGCCTCGCTGAACCGGCTCGACCTCTGGGTCCGGGCGGGCCTTCCGTCGGTTCCGAAGCCGCGAATCCTCGGGGCCGACGGCGCGGGGCTGGATCCCGAGGGCCGCCGCGTCGTCATCAACCCGGGGATCGAGCACGGCGACCGGATCAGCGTCGTCGGCGAGCACATGGACGGCACGCACGCGGAGCTGGTCGCAGTGCCGGAGTCGAACGTCTACCCCATTCCCGACGAGCTTTCCTTCGAAGAGGCCGCCGCGTTCCCGCTCGTCTTCGAGACCGCCTACCGGATGCTCGTCACGCGCGCCGGGCTGCGCGAGGGCGAGTGGGTGCTCGTCTGGGGAGCCGGGAGCGGGATCGGAACGGCCTCGATCGTGCTCGCGCGGGCGCTCGGCGCGCGG
>OBLS010000845.1_pt1 | contig 11892 bp, 12 predicted proteins | sample 1519901 | NCBI WGS metagenome assembly OBLS01 (sample SAMEA3113585, study PRJEB22503) | soil metagenome
CCGCGCCGCGGCCCTCCGGTATGCCGCCACCGCCTCCGCCGGGGTCGCCGCTTCCCCGGTCCAGCGGTCCTTGGTGCCCTCGGGCCACGCGCCCCCGGGGGCCAGCTCGTCGACGAGCGGGTGTTCCGGGGCGAGCACCATGAAGGTCGCCCCGAAGAGGGTGTCCGGCCGCGTCGTGAAGACGTCGATGCCGACCCGCGCGGGTGCATCGTCCCCGTCCGCGGCGGCGACCGGGAAGGTGACGAGCGCACCGTGGCTGCGGCCGATCCAGTTGCGCTGCATGATCTTGACCTTCTCAGGCCAGTGCACCCGGTCGAGGTCGTCGGCCAGCCTGTCCGCGTAGGCCGTGATCCGCAGCATCCACTGGCGCAGGTGCCGCTTGAAGACAGGGAAGTTGCCCCGCTCCGACCGGCCCTCGTTGGTGACCTCCTCGTTGGACAGCACCGTGCCAAGACCCGGGCACCAGTTGACCGGTGCCTCGCTCGTGTACGCCAGACGCTGCGCGTCGAGGATGGTTGCGCGCTCGAGGTCGGAGAGGTCGTCCCAGTCCCGGCCGTCCTCGTTGGGCAGCGGGCGGCGCCCCGTGCGGTACTCCTCTGCGAGCTCGTCGATGGGCCGCGCCCGACCCCGGCCGCCGTCGGGGCGCGGGGCGTCCGCGTCGTACCAGGCGCCGTGGATCTGGAGGAAGATCCACTGCGTCCAGCGGTAGTAGTCGGGGTCGATGGTCCGCACCGCCCGGCGGTCGTCGTGACCCAGGCCGAGGCGGCGCAGCTGGCGCGCCATGATGACGATGTTGTCCTCGGTCGTCTTGCGCGGGTGCTGCCCGGTCTGGACGGCGAACTGCTCGGCCGGGAGCCCGAAGGCGTCGTAGCCGAGGCAGTGCAGGACGTTCTTGCCGAGCATCCGGTGGAACCGGGCGAAGACGTCGGTCGCGATGTACCCGAGGGGGTGGCCGACGTGGAGGCCGGCACCGCTCGGGTAGGGGAACATGTCGAGGACGAGGAGGTGCCCGCCGGTCCGTGCGGCGACGCCCTCCGGGTCGGCCCAGGGGCCTGCGGGGTTGGGTGCGTGGTACGTCCCGCTCTCCTGCCAGCGGTCCTGCCAGGCGACCTCGATCCGTCCGGCCATCTCGGCGGTGTAGCGGTACGGGGTCTCGCTCATGTCGTCCTCGTCGTCGTCTCGTCTGCGCCCATGAAAAAACCCCTCACACAGGAGGGGTCGCCGCGCGGGCCGGGTGGGCTCAGCGCGGCTGTGGAAGGAGCAGCAACCTCGTCACGGCCTCAGGGTATCGCAGCGGCCTCGGGCGCGGCCGCGACGACGATGCGGTCCTCCACCCGGGCGGCATGACGCGCCCGTCGTCGATCCGGCCGAGCCGCATGACGGCGAGGTCGTAAAGGTAGCTCTGCACGACCCGCCACGGCCGCCGCCGACCCTGTCGCGGCATGAGGTGAGCCCCCCGCCGGATGTACCCGGAGGTGAGGTCGAGCAGGGGCCGGAACTCCTCGCCCTCCACGGGTCGTTCGTCGTACCTCGGTGTGGCGACGGTGTGCCCGTGCCGGTCCAGGTGGCGCAGCAGCGAGCAGAACCAGCGGGCGGACAGGTCGGCCCGCAGCGTCCAGCTCGCGTTGGTGTAGCCGAGGGCCAGGGCGAGGTTCGGCACGCCGGAGAGCATGAGGCCCTTGTAGACGTGCGCGCTCGAGACGTCGAGCGGCACGCCGTCGAGCACCACCTCCGCCCCGCCTCCCACCTCGATCCGCAGGCCGGTCGCGGTGACGACGAGGTCCGCCGGCAGCAGAGCGCCGGACCGCAGGCGGACCCCGTCGCGCTCGAAGCGCTCGATCGTGTCCGTGACGACCTGGGCCCGTCCGTCGGAGAGGACGTCGAAGAGGTCGCCGTCGGGCGCGACGCAGAGCCGCTGGTCCCACGGGTCGTAGCGGGGCGAGAAGTGGGTGTCGACGGCATACCCCTCGGGCAGGCGGTCCAGCGCCTGCCGGCGGAGGAGCCGCCGACCTGCTCTCGGGAAGCGGCGGAGCACCTGGTAGCCGGCCGTCGACAGCACGACGTTCTTGCCCCTGGCCAGGCGGTGGGCGACGCCGGCCGGGAGGAGCCTGTGCAGCACGGCGGCCACGACGTCTCGTTCGGGCAGCGCCACGACGTAGCTCGGGCTGCGCTGGAGCATGGTGACGTTCCCCGCCCCCTGCGCCACGAGGGCCGGCACGAGGGTCACGGCGGTGGCCCCGCTCCCGACCACGACGACGCGGCGGCCCGCGAGCGGCATCCCCTCCGGCCAGTGCTGCGGGTGCACCACGTCCCCGGCGAAGTCTGCCTGCCCCGGGAAGTCGACGACGTGACCGGTCTCGTAGGCGTAGTAGCCCGTCGCGAGGTAGACGAAGCGGGCCGTGTGGGTCACGTCCCCGTCGGCCGTCCGGGCGGTCACCGACCATCGAGCGGCGCCGGACGACCACTCGAGCCGCATCACCCGCTGACCCAGGTGCAGCCGCTCGGTGACGCCGAGCTCCCGGGCGGTGTCCTCGACGTAGTCGCGGATGTCCGCCCCTGCCGCCAGGGCGGCGTCACCGCGCCACGGACGGAAGGGGAAGCCCAAGGTGTACATGTCCGAGTCCGACCGGATGCCGGGGTAGCGGAAGAGGTCCCACGTGCCGCCGATCGCGTCCCGCGCCTCGAGCACGGCCCAGGTGGTGCCCGGGCAGTGCATCGCGAGCCGGCAACCCGCGTCGACCCCCGAGATGCCCGCACCGACGACGAGCACGTCGAGGTCGAGCGGTAGTGCAGGCTCCGGAGGCACGCGCACAGGGTAAGCCGGGGTCAGCCGAGGAGGCCCTTCCGCTGCAGCCATGGGTAGGGGTCGACCGGGTCGTCCCCGCCCGTCGGGTGGATCTCGAGGTGGAGGTGCGAACCGAAGGAGTTGCCGGTGTTGCCCACGGCTCCGACGCGCTGGCCGGGCACCACGGTCTGTCCCCTGCGGACGTCGATCCGGCTGAGGTGGCCGTACCAGGACACGGTGCCGTCCCAGTAGCGGATCTCGACCTTGTTCCCGAGGCCGGCCACCGTGCCCGCCAAGATCACCGTCCCCCTCGACATGGCATGGAGCGGGGTGCCCGTGGGAGCGCCGACGTCGAGGCCGTCGTGGGTCCTGCCCCACCTCGGCCCGTATCCCGAGGTGATGTTCCACCGCCCGATGGGGCGCGTCCAGCGCCTCTCGTGCCGCAGCCTCTTCGCCGCCGCCCGTGCCCTCGCCTCCGCGGCCTTCCTGCGGGCGGCGGTGGCGGCCGCCTCCTTCTGTGCGCGCGCGGCCGCCACAGCCGCCGTCCGCTTCGCCTCCCGGGCGGCTCGTTGCCTCGCTTCTACGCGTCCCTGGACCGCGCTCGCCTCCATCGTGGCCGCCTGCCGTCGCGCAGCGAGGTCGGCGACCTGAGCGTCCTCCGCTGCCTCCTCGGCGTGCAGGACGACCCGCTCCTCGACGGAGAGGGCGAGGGCGGCGTCAGCCGGAGCGTGGTGGGCCAGGCCGGTCACGGTGCGACCGGTTCCCGTCGCGGCCGCGGCACCGCTGGCGACCACCAGTGCGGCGACCGTGACGCCCGGCAGGAGCCCGGAGCGGGCGCTCAGTGCCCCACCCGGGGGCACTGGCGGTCGGGCGGCACGGTGGCGGCCGGCATACCGGCCCTTGGAGGGGGGAAGGATCACGGGTGGGACCTCGGAGGTGGGGGGTGGGTCGTCCACCGTACGCGGGCGTCCGGTGGCCCTTCGTCCGCCGTCCACAGCCTGTGGATGACCCGAGCGCCGGGTCCGAAGTTGGGGTGTGTGACGATGAGGGATGACCACTCTCTCTGACTTCTCCGCGATGACCATCGCCGGCGAGGAGCGCCGCCTCGGTGAGTACGCCGGGCAGGTCGTCCTCGTCGTCAACACCGCCAGCAAGTGTGGGTTCACGTCGCAGTACGCCGGCCTCGAGCAGCTCTACTCGGACCTCAAGGAGGAGGGCTTCGTCGTGCTCGGCTTCCCGTGCAACCAGTTCCGCGGCCAGGAGCCCGGGTCGGACGGCGAGATAGCCGAGTTCTGTCAGGTCAACTACGGCGTGAGCTTCCCGATGTTCGCCAAGGTCGACGTCAACGGCTCGACGGCCCACCCACTCTTCGAGTGGCTCAAGGACGAGACCACGGGCATCCTCGGCAGCCGGGTCAAGTGGAACTTCACGAAGTGGCTCGTCGGCCGTGACGGCACGGTCATCCGCCGCTACGCCCCGAACGTCGAGCCGGCGGACCTCGCCGACGACGTGCGCGCCGCGCTGACCGCGGACGCTGCCTGAGGCACGTGGCTCTCGTTCTCGTCGGCACCCGGTGGCCACGTCCGTGGAGGTCCCGGTCACGCCGGCGATGGCCGTGAGCGAGCAGGGTGTCGTCGTGGGCGACGACGGGCAGGCTCGCCCCGCCTGGGCGTCGGTCGATCCTCTCCTGCGTGAGTACTACGACACGGAGTGGGGGATGCCGGTGCGCGACGAGCGCGGCATGTTCGAGCGGCTGTCACTCGAGGCGTTCCAGTCCGGACTGTCCTGGCTGACCATCCTGCGCAAGCGCCCGGCATTCCGCACGGCCTTCGACGGGTTCGACCCGGAGTCGGTGGCCGGCTATGGCGATGCCGACGTGGCTCGACTCATGGCTGATGAGGGGATCGTCCGCAACCGCGCCAAGGTCCTGGCCACCATCACGAACGCCCGGGCGACGCTCCGCCTGCGCGAGGACCCCCACGGTGACCTCGCGGCATTCGTCTGGTCCTTCCGTCCCACCCACACCCCGCGGCCGCAGACGATGGCAGAGCTGCCGACCACGTCGCCCGAGTCGCTCGCATTGTCGAAAGCGCTGAAGCGCAAGGGGTTCGTGTTCGTCGGCCCCACGACGATGTACGCGCTCATGGAGGCGGTCGGCATCGTGGACACGCACCTCGTCGACTCCCACCGACGCGGCTCTAGTGGCGTCTGGGACCAGCGACCTCAGTGACCCTGGCCGCCCGCACCAGGTGGCCCCGCTCCTGACCTCGTCGGTCGGGTGCGGGGCCACCTGGGGTGCGGCGCCACCGGCGTCGTCGGTCAGCGGGTGATGCGGTCGATCTCACCGCAGGCGACGGGGAGGGTCGCCTCGAAGACGCTGTTCTGCGAGCTGCCGTCCGCGTCCCCGGGGAGGTCGGCGCCGTGGATGACGATGTGGAGGTTGTCGAGGTTCTTGGCCACGTCCTGGGGCACCGTGACGCTGCGGTGGTACTCGATGGCGCCTTCGGCGTCGGCCGCGATGAACCGCTCGAGGTCCAGGCCGCTGCGCGGGCCTGTGGGGCCCGTCGTGGTGAGTGAGACGTCGATCGGACCGTAGTCGGGCAGACCCTCGCTCAACGAGATGAGTCCGTCGGGGACCCCCTCGACCACAGTGCCCGGGTCGATGGGGTCGCCGGTGTTGGCGTCGGCGTCGATAGTCGGGCACTCGTTCATCGCCGTCGTGACCCCGTGGATGTGCATGGCGTGGGTCTCGTTCGGGGTCAGGCCGGTCGCGGAGATGCGGACGTCGAGCTGACGCCCGGTCAGCCGGAGGGCGGCCTGCCCCGTGACGTTGGAGCCACCGTCGGCGACGTGGTCGTGCGGGACGGCGTGCAGCGCGGCGCCGAAGGTCCCGGCGCTCACGGCGAGGGCGGCACCGGCAGGGACGAGGAGGGCGGCGGGGAGCGCGACCAGGGTGGCGAGTCTCTTCTTCATGTCAGGTCCTTCACATGTCGGGGTGCTCGGTCGTGCCCATGCACGTCACCCGTTGTCACGTGTTCGGGGCCGAGCCGCCCAGCGGATGGGGGGCGAGAAGACTCACCGACGGCGACCTGACGGCGCGCCGCGGGCGCGCCGGCGGCGAGCCGTCCGGGACCTGGTGGGCTCTTCTCAGGACCCTTCGAGGCCGTGGCGTGCACGCGCCCCGATCAGACGACCAGCCCGCGCGAGTCGGCGTGCGGGTCCCGGCGTCGCGGCCCCTGAGGCGGTGTGTAGCCGGGCGGGAGCGTCACCCTCACATGGACACCACCGGGCTGCGGCGGCGCCGAGTCTCCGACGCCCTCCCGGGTCAGCTCGAGGCGCTGTCTCTCCTCGCGGACGTGGGAGTACGTGGGCCGGAAGAACCCGACGATGTCGTCGAACACCGCACCCACGGCACCGGACCGCATGAGGAACACCACGCCAGCGTAGCGGCGAAGGACTCGCCGGCCCCGGCCACACACTGCGACCCGGTTCCCCGGCCCGGCCACCCAACGGAGACAGGACCGGTCGCGTGGCGCGTCCGGTCCTGTCGGTCACTCGGTGGAGCTGAGGGGATTCGAACCCCTGACCCCCTCCATGCCATGGAGGTGCGCTACCAACTGCGCTACAGCCCCGAGTGGGTGCCCTCCGAAGGGGCGACGGCGAGTCTACCCATGGCCCAGCAGCGACCCAAATCGCTTCAGGGCGGCGAGGAGGCTGCCCCCGGCGCCTCAACAGTTCCCACGTTCCACGTCTGGAGGCGCCACCCGACACGCCCCTCATGGAGCTCTCCCCAGTGGCAGTTGCCGAGCGCGGAGAGCACCCGCCACGCCACCTCGAGGTCGAGGCGGAGCAGCCAGGCCACCGCCGCCTTGGCGGCGCCACCGTGTGTCGACACGACGAGGCACTCCCCCGGTCGGGCGTCAGCGAGCAGCTCGTCGAGCGCCTCACCGACGCGCACCAGGACGTCGGCCATCCGCTCCCCCTCCCCGTTGCCGCCGCCGCGCCGGACGTCCTCACCGCGCAGCATCGCCGCCCGCTCGTCGGGCCACCGCCGCGCGACCTCGGCGGAGCTCAGTCCCTGCCAGGACCCGGCGTGGACCTCCCGGAAGCGCGGGTCGAGCTCGACGGGGATGCCGCAGACCCGTCCCACGCTCTCGGCGGTCGTGAGTGCGCGGCTGAGGTCCGAGGAGACGATCCGGTCGGGCCGCAGTGCCTCGACCGCCGCGCCCACGGCATCCGCCTGTCGCAGGCCGAGCTCGGAGAGGGGGGAGTCGAGCTGACCCTGCCAGATGCCGGCCGCGTTGTGCGTGGTCTCGCCGTGCCGCAGCATGACGATGCGGCGGCCGAGGCGGCTCCCGGCGGCGGTCACCGACCGCCCTGCTCGGTGCCCACGACGCCGAGGGCGATCGAGGGACAGTCCTTCCAGAGCCGCTCGAGCTCGTAGAACGAGCGCTCCTCGTCGTGCTGCACGTGGACGACCACGTCGACGAAGTCGATGAGCACCCAGCGGCCTTCACGCTGCCCCTCTCGGCGGACCGGCTTGACCCCCATGTCGCGCAGCGTGTCCTCGACCTCGTCGACGATGGACCCCACCTGCCGCTCGGACTCGGCCGAGACGATGACGAAGACGTCGGTGAGCGCGAGCTGCTCGGACACGTCGATGCCGGTGATGGTCGTCGCGAGCTTGCTGGCCGCGGCGGATGCTGCCGCACGCGCCAGCTCCAGCGCTCGGTCGGTCGCGGTCACGGTGCTCCTCGGTGGGGTGCGGCGGCCGCGGCCGGTGCCGGCACGGCATACAGGTGGTGCTTGGAGATGTACTGGACGACGCCGTCGGGCACGAGGTACCAGACCGGCTCGCCCGCCCGCACCCGCTGACGGCAGTCGGTGGAGCTGATGGCCATCGCCGGCACCTCCTGCAGGGTCACGCCGTCCGGCGGAAGCCCGTGTTCGGAGAGCTCGTAGCCGGGTCTCGTCACGCCGATGAAGTGGGCGAGCCCCCAGAGCTCCTCGGCGTCCTTCCACGTGAGGATCTTGGTGAGGGCGTCGGCGCCCGTGATGAAGAAGAGCTCGGCATGGGGGCGCTGGGCGTGGAGGTCACGCAAGGTGTCGATCGTGAACGTCGGGCCCTCGCGGTCGATGTCGACGCGCGAGACGGTGAAGCGAGGGTTGGAGGCCGTGGCGACGACGGTCATGAGGTAGCGGTGCTCGGCCGGGGCGACCTCCCGCCCGTCCTTCTGCCAGGGCTGCCCCGTGGGGACGAAGATCACCTCTTCGAGGCCGAGCAGCGCCTGGACCTCCGAGGCGGCGACGAGGTGTCCGTGGTGGATGGGGTCGAAGGTCCCACCCATCACCCCCAGACGCACCCGCCGTGTGCTCAGTGCTGGTGCCCGGGGTGCTCGGGCCAGTGCGGTGCGTCACCGGCACCCGTCGGGTCGGTGATTCCCTGCCCGCGGCGGTCGGGGCCCGGGGCGGCGTCGTCCTGGCGCACTCCCTCGAGGTTGGGGCGGGCGTACTTCTGCGAGGTGCCGCGGAACGACCACGTGACGCCGAGGAGGAAGGCGAAGGCCAGCAGGGCCATCACACCGAACATCCAGGCCGGCAGCGGCAGCTCGCCGGCGGCCTCCTCGGCCGCTGCGAGCGCGACGGTCATCGACATGCGAGCCAGCCTAGCGCCTCGGCTGTCCACCGATATCGTCCACAACCCTGTGCACCGAGGGGCTGTGCGCGCCTGCCGCCTGTGGACGAAAACGTGGTGGGGCAGGGTACTCCGGCTTCATTCTCCGATCCGCTTGCGCAGCACGCGATCCCGGCACTAGAAAGGGCAGTACGCCCATCCGGGTTCGTGCCGGCAAACCATCGTCGGAGCGGCGCGGGGAAGGCAGGTCGTACGGATAACGGCACACCGCCCCCACCGGGCCACCGGCGGGACGTGGACTCGACTCGAGGCCACATGCGCGCGACGGCGCAGGTGCCGCGGCCGACGGCCTGAGTCGAAGCCGCCCCCCGGGGCGGCGCCACCGTCGCGTGGCCGACCCGCGGTGCCCGCCTCGGGTCCGAACGGCTCGACGACGTCGGCAGTCGCCGACAGCGGGGGCCCCCGATCTCATACTCGGGGGCCCTCAGCCGTTGTGCGGGGCGTCGCCGGACCGGACGTCCGCGGGTGGCGGGTGACCGCCGTGCGCGGTGGCGCGGTGGTGCGGTGACAACTGGCGCGGCGGTGCGGTGACCGCTGGCGCGGTGGTGCGGTGACCGTCTGCGGGCAGGTCGCGGCGGCGACGTTGCGTGGTTGGAGCGCGGTGACTCCAGGTGGCGACCTACCCTTGGGCCATGCCGGACTCCCTCGTCGACGTCACCGTCGTCGTCCCCGTCTACAACGAGGAGGCGGTCCTGCCCCTGCTCGTCGAGCGGCTGCGACCGGCCGCCGAGGGGTGGGGGGCGTCGTACGAGGTGCTCTGCGTGGACGACGGGTCGACGGACGCCACCCCCGTCGTGCTGCAACGTCTGCGCCGCGAGTGGCCCGAGGTTCGCGTCGTCCGGCTTCGGGCGAATGCCGGGCACCAGGCGGCGATCTCGGCCGGTCTTGCTCGCGCACGGGGTCGCTGGGTGGTGACCATCGACGCCGACCTGCAGGACCCGCCCGAGGTGATCGGCGAGATGCTGGCGGTGGCACGGGGGCAGGGAGTGGACGTCGTCTACGCGGTGCGCCAGGACCGGTCGACGGACACGGTCTTCAAGCGCCTCTCCGCCCGGCTGTTCTACCGGTCGATCCGCGCCCTCTCCGACGTGGACGCCCACGTCGACGCGGGGGACTTCCGCCTCATGTCCCGGGCGACGGTCGAGGCGGTCAACGCCCTCCCTGAGCACAGTCGCGTCCTGCGGCTGGTGGTGCCGGCCCTCGGCTTCCCGAGCGCGACGGTGCGTTACACCCGCACTGTTCGGGCCGCCGGTGAGTCGAAGTACCCGCTGGGCACGATGATCCGGTTGTCCCTCGACGGGTTGACGGGCTTCTCCCTCGCGCCGCTCCGATTCGCGACCTGGCTCGGGCTGTTGGGCGGCATCGCGGCGCTCGGGGTGCTGGTCTACGCGCTCGTGCAGATGCTGCTCGGCAACACGCTGCCCGGCTGGACCTCGACCGTGGTGATCGTGGCGGCGGTCGGAGCGGTGCAGCTGCTGGCCTTGGGCATTCTCGGTGAATATGTGGGACGGACGTACACGGCGCTCCAGGCGCGGCCGGCATACTTCATCGCGCACGACTCACTCGACGCTGAGGCCGAGAGGCCGAGCGGCGAGCGAGGCCCTCAGACCCTCACCTGACCGTCGCCCTCGACGACCCACTTGGTCGTCGTCAGCTCGGGGAGCGCCATGGGGCCACGGGCGTGCAGCTTCTGCGTGGAGATGCCGATCTCCGCTCCGAAGCCGAACTCGCCGCCGTCGGTGAACCGCGTGCTGGCGTTGACCATGACCGCGGCCGCGTCCACCTCGGCCGTGAACCGGCGCGCCGCGGCCCGGTCCTCGGTGACGATCGCCTCGGTGTGACCCGAGCCGTAGCGGCGGATGTGCTCGAGCGCGGTGTCGAGGTCGTCCACGACGCCGACCGACATCTCGAGGCCGTGGAACTCGGTGGCGAAATGCTCGTCGGTCACCGCGTCGTGGGCCACGCCCGCGACGTCTGCCTGGGCGCCTGCCCGCTCGTCGGTGTGCAGGACGACACCCTCGCCGGCTAGTGCGGCGAGAACCTCGGGGAGGAACTCGGCAGCGACGTCCCGGTGGACGATCAGTGACTCCGCGGCGTTGCACACGCTGGGGCGGTGGGTCTTGGAGTTGACGGCGATGGCCAGGGCCTTGTCGAGGTCCGCGGCGCGGTCGACGTACACGTGGCAGTTGCCGACCCCGGTCTCGATGACGGGCACCGTGGACTCGGTGACCACCGTGTGGATGAGGTCGGCGCCGCCGCGCGGGATGAGCAGGTCGACCAGCCCCCGCGCGGTCAGGAGCGCCCGGACCGCGCCGTGGCCTCCCTCGAGGAGGCTGACGGCGTCGGCGGGCAGCCCCTGCGCCTCGAGCGAGGATCGCAGCACGGCCACTGTGGCACTGTTCGTCTCCGCGGCTGCGCTCCCGCCCCGGAGGATGACGGCGTTGCCGGACTTCAGGCCCAGGCCCGCCGCGTCGACGGTGACGTTGGGCCTGGCCTCGTAGATCATCCCGATGACGCCCATGGGGACGCGGACCTGGCGGATCTGCAGTCCGTTGGCGAGCGTGGAGCCGCGGACGATCTCGCCGACGGGGTCGGGCAGGGCTGCGATGTCCCTCAGGGCCTGGGCCACCGCCGTCACTCGGGGTCCGTCGAGGCGAAGGCGGTCCAGGAGGCTCTCCGCCATCCCCGAGTCCCGGCCCCGCTGGAGGTCGCGCTCGTTCGCCGCGACGATGTCGTCGGTGGAGGCGTCGAGGGCGCCGGCGAGTGTGTGCAGCGCCGCATCCTTCTCCGCGCGTGAGAGCAGGGCGAGGCGACGGGATGCCGTGCGGGCCGCCTCGGCGAGCTCGCACACCCGATGGACGTCGGCGGGATCGATGCCGGAGGTGCGGACGGACATGACTCCAGCGTATGCCGGTGCCGGGGCGAGCGCTGCGGTCGCCGGCCGAGGCGCCGTCAGCCGGCCCTGCCGAGATGGTCCTGTTCGCCGCCTCACGAATGCTCGCTGCCGGTGAGCACACCCCGATGTGCTCGCTCATGGACAGCAGACCTGGATGTGCTGACCGGCTGTGCGCACAAGTGGGTGTGCTCGATGTGGTCGAGCGATCTGAGGTCTGCTCACCAGTGAGGTGCATTCAGGAGCGGTGGAGAGGCACACCTCTCCACCCGCATGGCCGCCACGCGACCCTCCTCGGGACCGCCGCGAACGGGTGCGAGGATGACCCGGTGACGACGATCCTGTCCATCCAGTCATCCGTCGCCTACGGCCACGTGGGCAACTCCGCGGCGGTCTTCCCGCTCCAGCGCCTCGGGGTCGAGGTCTGGCCGATCCACACCGTCCACTTCTCCAACCACACCGGCTACGGCGCCTGGAGAGGCCCGCTCATGGCGCCGGAGGACGTGCGAGAGGTGCTCA
>OBLS010000846.1_pt1 | contig 11882 bp, 11 predicted proteins | sample 1519901 | NCBI WGS metagenome assembly OBLS01 (sample SAMEA3113585, study PRJEB22503) | soil metagenome
CTGGCCCTTCACGTCCTCGCGGCTCGACTGCAGCTGGTGCTCGATGTGGATGTCGCTAGTCGAGATGAAGGTGTGGATGCGGGGGCGCTCGGAGTCCTTCACGGCGTTCCAGGCCGCATCCACGTCCTGCGCGTTCGCGCGCGCGAGTCCGCAGATCACCGGGCCGTGCACGTCGCGGGCGATGGCCTGGACGGCCTCGAAGTCGCCGGGCGAGGAGATCGGGAAGCCCGCCTCGATCACGTCGACGCCCAGCCGCGCGAGCTGGTGCGCGATCTCGAGCTTCTCCTGCTTGTTGAGCGAGATCCCCGGGGACTGCTCCCCGTCGCGCAGGGTGGTGTCGAAGATCTTTACTCGGTTCTGCTCCGTGCGGTCCATGTGACACGCGGCGGCCGGGATACCCGCGAACGAAGCAGACTAGAGAGTCAGCACGACCTTGCCAATGTTGCTGCGCTCGTGCACGTAGCGGTGCGCGGCGGCGCCGTCGTCGAGGCGAAACTCCTTCGCCACGACCGGCCGCACGCTGCCGTCGGCGATCCACTCGCGGAGCGGGTCGATCAGCTCGTCGAGCGACTGCTTGGCATCCCACAGCGTGAGCATGTTCAGGCCGATCACGGACTTGGACTCGCGCATCAGCTTGAGCGGGTTGAAGCGCGGCATTTGGGCGATCACGCGCAGCGCGCGCAGCGGGCTCCTGCGCTCGCCCGCCTGCACCTCGGACGCGCCGAAGCAGACGAGCCGCCCGCCGGCGCGCAGCAGCGCGAAGCTCTGCCTGAAGCTGCGCCCGCCAATCGCATCGAGAGCGAGGTCGATCGGGCGCTCCTCGCCCGAGATCCGGCGCACTTCGTCGACCACGTCGTGGGTGCGGTAGTCGACCGCGTGATCCACGCCCAGGCCGCGGATCGCCTCGTGCTTCGACGGGCTCGCCGTGCCGTACACCTCCGCGCCCAGCAGCTTGGCTATCTGCGTCGCGGCGATGCCCACGCCGCCGGCCGCGGCCTGGATCAGCACACGCTCGCCCGGCCGCAGACCGCCGTAGCGCACGAGCCCTGCGTAGGCGGTCGAGTAGGTGACCGGCATTGCGGCGCCCTCGCTGTAGCTCCAGCCGTCCGGCATCGGGAGCAGCGAGCCCGTCCTCGCGACCGCGAGCTGGGCGTAACCGCCGAAGCGGCACGCCCCCATCACGCGCTGTCCGGCCTCGAAGTCCTCGACCCCCTCGCCGAGCGCGTCCACGTCCCCGGCCACCTCGTAGCCCACCACGCAGGGAGGCTTGGGCGCGTCCGGATACAGCCCGACACGGCCGAGCAGGTCCGCGAAGTTGACCCCGGCGGCACGTACGCGGATGCGCACCTCGCCGGCGCCCGGCTCCGGGTCAGGACGCTCCTCGACCCGCAGCACGTCCGGCGGGCCGTGCTCGGTGATGACGAGGGCCTTCATCGGGCGGCCACACCCTATATCGTCGAAGCAGCCATGAGAACGGTCTCAGGCACCAGCGTCGACGTGAAGGAGTCGATCCTCGACGCCGTCGGCGACACGCCGCTCGTACGCCTCTCGCGGCTCGGCAAGGACCTCACCCCGCAGCTTGTCGCGAAGATCGAGGCGCTCAACCCGGGTGGCTCCATCAAGGACAGAGCGGCGATCGCCCTGATCGAGGCGGCCGAGCGCGACGGCAAGCTCAAGCCGGGCGGGACGATCGTCGAGCCCACCAGCGGCAACACCGGCACGGGTCTCGCCATCGCCGCCGCGCTCAAGGGCTACCGCGTGATCGCGGTGATGCCCGACAAGATGTCGAAGGAGAAGATCGACCTGCTTCGCGCCTACGGCGCCGAGGTCGTGGTCGCGCCCACCGAGGTGCCGCCCGAGTCGCCCGAGTCGTACTACCGCGTGGCCGATCGCCTGACCGAGGAGATCCCCGGCGCCTTCCAGCCGAACCAGTACCGCAACCAGGCGAACCCCGAGGCGCACTATCGCACCACCGGACCCGAGCTCTGGAGCCAGTCCGGCGGGCAGATCACGCACCTGGTGGTGGGCGTCGGTACCGGCGGCACGATCACGGGTGTCGGGCGCTACCTGCGCGAGCAGAAGCCGGACATCCAGATCATCGGCGCCGACCCGGTGGGGTCGATCTACTCGGGTGGCGAGGAGGGCGTGAAGCCCTATCTGGTCGAAGGCGTGGGAGAGGACTTTTGGCCGGAGACGTACGACCCGTCGATCGTGGACCGCTACGTGACGGTGTCGGATCGGGACTCGTTCGTGTGGACGCGCCGGCTGGCCGAGACCGAGGGCATCCTGGCGGGCGGCTCCGGTGGCCTGGCGCTGTACGCCGCGTATCAGGTGGCCCGCGAGCTGGACGATCCCTCGGCGATGGTGGCCGTGATCCTGCCCGATGGCGGTCGCTCCTACCTATCGAAGGTGTTCAACGACGCCTGGATGCGCCAGTACGGCTTCCTGGAGCGCGACGCTGAGCTCACGGTCGGCGACGTGCTGCGCCGGAAGCACGCCGAGGGCGAGATCCCGCCGCTGCTCACCGTCGAGACGCACGCCAAGGTACGGGACGCCGTGGCGCTGCTGCACGAGCACCGGGTCTCGCAGTTGCCGGTGGTGTCCGCTCACGACCCCCATACGGTGGTCGGCTCGGTGAGCGAGCGCGGGCTGCTGCGGCACGCCATGGACGATCCAGCGCTGCTGGCCGCCGAGATCGTCGAGGTGATGGAGGCGCCGTTCCCCGCCATCGCCGCCGAGGACGCCGTACGCGAGGCGGTGGAGCTGCTCGCCGACAGGCGCGAGGCCCTGCTCGTGAATATGGATGGGCGCGCGGCGGGGATCGTCACGCGGGCGGACCTGCTCGAGTCGCTGGCGCGGTGAAGGGAGAGCATCGTTCCGGCGCGGGCCAGCCCGCGCCCCCACGCAAGGCGCGCCTGGCCACTCGGGTGGTCCACGCGGGCCTCGAGCCCGACCCCAGCTTCGGGTCGGTGATACCACCAATCCACCAGACCTCGACGTACGTGCAGCCCGCGCCGGGCGAGTTCGTGGAGGACTACGACTACGCGCGCTCGGCCAACCCGACGCGCGCGGCGCTGGAGCGCGCCTTCGGCGACCTCGAGGGCGGCCGCGGCTCCGCCTTCTCGAGCGGGATGGCCGCCACGCACGCCCTGCTGACCGCGCATTGCTCCGCCGGCGACCACGTCGTGCTGCCGCAGGACCTCTACGGCGGCACCTACCGACTGGTGGACAAGGTGCTCACGCGCTTCGGCCTGGAGTACGACATGGTCGACCAGACCGACCTCGACGCCCTCGAGCGCGCCCTGCGGCCCGACACGAAGCTGATCTGGGTCGAGACGCCCACGAACCCGCTCCTGAACGTGGTGGACATCGCAGCGGTGGTCGAGCGCAGGCGCGACGCCATCGTGGCGGTGGACAACACCTTCGCCACCCCCATCGTGCAGCGGCCCCTGGAACTGGGCGCCGACGTCGTGGTCCACTCGGCCACGAAGTACCTGGGCGGGCACTCGGATGTGGTGGGCGGCGCCGTGGTGGTCGCGGACGAGGGCCTCCACGAGCGTGTGCGCTTCGTGCAGAACTCGGTGGGCGCGGTGCCCGGTCCGTTCGACTGCTTCCTGGTCCACCGCGGACTGCGCACGCTGCACCTGCGAGTGGCGGCGCACACGGAGAACGGGCGCGCGGTCAGCGATTTCCTGCGTGACGTCCCCGCGGTTCACGACGTTCGCTGGCCCGGCTTCGGCGGGATGGTCTGCTTCCGGCACCCCGAGGCCACGCGCGTCGCGGCCGCCACCGAGATCTTCTCGCTGGCGGAGTCGCTCGGCGGCGTGGAGTCTCTGATCGAAGTGCCACAGGCGATGACCCACCAGTCCGTCGAGGACTCGGCCGCGGCCGTACCCGCCGACCTCATCCGCCTGTCGTGCGGCGTAGAGGCCGCGGACGACCTCGTTGAGGACCTGCGCCAGGCGCTGGCCTAGCCGCCGCAACAGCATGGCTGCGCCACGGGCAGCGCCCGCGGCTTGCCCGACTACAGACTAACCGTCCGGCCGGCGTGGAAGCCGTCGCCGGCCACGATGCCGTCCACGACCTCGCGCGGCACCGGGCTGTCCGCGGTCACGATCATCACCGCGCCGCCGCCCGTCTCGTCCTTCTGGGGCTGGCGCCCGACCGCGGCGGAGATGATGTTGATGCCGCGGTTGCCCAGCTCCGTCCCCACGCGGCCGAGCATGCCCGGCCGGTCCTCGTAGCTGAAGATCGCGAGGTGCCCCTCGAGCTGGAGGTTGAATCGCGAGCCCCACGCCGCCAGTAGGTGCGGGCGGTGCATCTGGCCAAGCGTGGTCCCGGCCACCCGTGTGCGCTCGCCGCCGCTCACCACGGCCACGCGGAGCAGGTCGGTGAAGTCGCGCGCGTGCGCGCTGCTCGTCTCGGAGATGGCGATCCCCCGCTCCTCCGCGATCGCGGGCGCGTTCACCTCGTTCACCTCCTCCTCGGTATGCCCGGTGAGCACGCCCTTCAGCACCTGCACGGTGAGTAGGCGCGTGTCGCGGTCCGCGATGCGGCCGAGGTACTCCACCTCGACGGCATCCACGGAGGTGCGCTCGGCCAGCGCGCTGGCGATACGGCCCAGATCCTGCGCCAGCGGTAGGAATGGGCCGAGGGCCTCGAGATCCTCAGCTGCGATCGCGGGCACGTTCACGGCGCTCGTGACGACCCCGCCCATCAGCGCTGCCACCACCTGCTCGGCAGCCTGGTAGCCCGCGCGGTCGGTGGCCTCGGTCGTCGACGCGCCGAGGTGCGGCGTGACCACCACGTTCGGATAGTTGAACAGGGCGTTGTCGGTTGCGGGCTCCTCTCGGAACACGTCGAGGGCGGCTCCGGCGACCTTGCCCGAGTCGAGGGCGGCGCGCAGGGCCTCCTCGTCCATGAGCTTGCCGCGCGCGACGTTGATCACCCGCACGCCGTCCTTCATGGCGGCGAAGGCGCTCGCGTCCAGCCAGTTCTCGGTCTCGGAGGTCACCGGCAGGTGCACCGTCAGGAAGTCGGCGCGGCCGTACACGTCCTCGGAGGACTCGGCCCGTTCCACACCGAGCTCGCGAAAGCGCTCCTCCGAGACGTAGGCGTCGAAGGCCACCACGCGCATGCCGAAGCCGAGCGCCCGCTGTGCCACCAGCTGCCCGATGCGGCCGAAGCCGAGCACGCCGAGCGTCTTCTCGTACAGCTCCACACCGCTGAACTGGGAGCGCTCCCACGCGCCGCTGGTGAGCGACCCGTGCGCCTGCGGAACCTTGCGCGCGAGCGCCAGCAGCAGCGCGAGCGTGTGCTCGGCGGCCGTGATCACGTTCGACTGGGGCGCGTTGGCCACGATCACGCCGCGCTTGGTGGCCGCCTCCACGTCCACGTTGTCCACCCCTACCCCGGCGCGTCCCACGGCCTTGAGGCGCTCGGCCCGGTCCAGCAGGTCGGCGTCGAGCTGCGTGGCGGAGCGGATCAGGATGCCGTCGAATTCGCCGACGCGGCGTTCGAGCTCCGCCTGGTCCCAGTCCGTGCCGATCTCGACCTCGAGTCCGGCGTCCCGGAGCAGCTGCACGCCGGAGTCGCCGATCTTCTCCTTGACGAGGACCTTCACGCGTGGATTGCGATGCCCGCGTCGGAGAAGACGCGCTGCGCGGCCGCCACGCCGGCGCCTGGCTCGGTCTCGTGGCCGAGCTCCCGCAGTGTCATCTCGAGCGCCGAGACGGTCACGATGACGTCGAAGGCGCCGAAGTAGCCGCAGTGGGCGACGCGGGCGATCTTCCCCTTCAGCCTGCCCTGACCGCCCGCGATGGTCACGCCGAACTTGTCGCGCATCAGCCCCGGAACCCTGCCACCGGCGATCGAGTCGGGAAGGACCATTGCGGTCACCACGTTGGCGTTGTCGTCCGGCGCCCCGCCGAGCAGCTCGAGCTCGAGCGCCCTGGCCGCCTCGCGCGTGGCCCGTCCCAGGAGCGCGTGGCGCTCGTACACCTGGTCGAGCCCCTCGCGCTCGATCATCCCGAGCGCCACGTCGAGCGCCTTGATCAGCCCGACCGCCGGGGTGAACGGGCTGTCGGGGGGGTCCTCGCGCTGGCCGCTGACGGTGCGCTCCCAGTCGAAGTAGTAGCGCCTGCCGGGGATGCCGGCGGCGCGCCCGAGCGCGGCCTCATTCGCGCTGGCGAAGCTGAGCCCTGGCGGGGCCATCAGCGCCTTCTGCGAGCCCGCGACCACCACGTCCACGCCCCACTCGTCCTGCGGCAGCGGCACCGCGCCGAGCCCCGACACCGCGTCTACCGCGATCAGGGCGCCGTGCCGGTGCGCGACGTCCGTGAGTTCGCGGATGTCGTTGACCACGCCGGTGGACGTCTCGGAGAAGGTGGTGAAGACGAGCTCCACGCCCTCGCTCTCACCCAGGAGCCGGTCGAGTTGGGCCGGCTCGATCTTGCGTCCCCAGTCGGTCTCCCAGTGGATCGTCTTGGCGCCGTATGCCTTGCAGAGCTCGAACCAACGCTCGCCGAACTTGCCGCACGAGGCCACGAGAGTCGGCTCGCCCGGCCGCACGAGGTTCGCCACCGCGGACTCGAGCGCGCCACTCCCCGAAGCCGTGAACACCTGCACTTCGTTCTGGGTCTGGAAGACGTCCTTGAGCCGCTTCAGCACCCGCGCGTAGACCTCCACGAACGCTGGCGCGCGGTGGTAGAGCATCGGCTCGGCCATCACCTGCGACACCGCAGGGGGCAATGGCGTGGGGCCGGCGGTCATCAGATACTGCTTGACGTAGGGGTTCGCCACGAACCGGCGAGAATAGCGTCAGGCACCGATGAATCGTGCCCCAGCGCGGACGGTTTCGAACGGGTCAGTGCTCGGGTCGTCCGTGGTGGCGGCGATCACGAATACCGCGATCCACGCGATCGTCGCGAGGATGGAGAGACCGAGGCTGACCCAGCCGATGATGAAGCCCGCCTGCGCCAGGCCGCGGTGCTTGGGGGTCTCTCCCGCATCGACCTTCCGCTTTCCGTTCCGTGAGCAGATGATCCCGGCGATGGCGCAACCGATCGAAACGATCGTCGACAGTCCGGCCGAGATGACGAGCAGTCCGAGCGACACGAGCGAGAACACGAACCCCGCGACCGCCTGCCCGTTGTCCGGTACCGACTGCTGGGCATAGCCCCACGGCTGCGGGTAGGCGTAACCCGGCGGGGGGCCGTAGCCCGGCGGGGGCTGGTAGGCCGGGCCGGCCGCAGGCGGCGGGTAGCCGTAGCCGGGCGGCGCCTGACCCGGAGGCGGCGGCGGGTACGCGTAGCCCGGCGGCGGCGCGGCCGGCTGGGGCTGTACGCGGTGCGGCTCTGCTCCGGCCGGCGGCGACTGCGGCGGTGGCTTCGGCGGGCTGCCGCCCAGCTCGGGCTCGGGGCCCGCCGGCTGCGGCGGGAGGAAGCCGCTGTCCTCGCTGTCGCCGCTGCGCTCCTCCACTCAGAACTCCGTGTCGATCCAGTCCATCATCGCGCGCAGCTCCCTGCCCTCGCGCTCGACCCGGTGGTCCTTCTGCTCCTCGCGCATGCGCTTGAAATTCTCCTGCCCGGCCTGGTTCTCCGCAATCCACTCGCGTGCGAATTCGCCGGACTGGATCTCGGCGAGGATCTGCTTCATCGCCTCGCGCGTCGGCTCGCCGATGATGCGCTGGCCGCGTGTGAGGTCGCCGTACTCGGCGGTGTTCGAGATCGAGTAGCGCATGCCGCTGATGCCCTTCTCGTACATCAGGTCCACGATCAGCTTGAGCTCGTGCAGGCACTCGAAGTACGCGAGCCGTGAGTCGTACCCGGCGTCCACGAGCGTCTCGTAGCCGGCCCGGACCAGCTCCGTCACGCCGCCGCAGAGCACCGCCTGCTCGCCGAACAGGTCCGTCTCGGTCTCGTCCTTGAAGGTGGTCTCGATCACGCCCGCGCGCGTGCAGCCGATGCCGCGCGCATACCCGAGCACTAGGTCGCGCGCCGAGCCGGTCGCGTCCTGGTCGATCGCCACGAGCCCGGGGACGCCGTTCCCCTCCACGTACTGGCGCCGGACCAGGTGGCCGGGCCCCTTGGGCGCCGCCATGCCCACGTCCACCTCGGGGCCAGGGTCGATCTGGTCGAAGTGGATCGAGAAGCCGTGGGCGAACATCAGGAGGTTGCCCGGCGCGATGCCGTCCCGGATCTCGCTCTCCCAGACCTCCGCTTGCTTCTCATCGGGAAGCAGCACCATCACCACGTCGCCCTCGCTGGCGGCGTCCGCGATCGAGATCACGCGGAGCCCGTCGGCCTTCGCCTTCTCGACGGAGGAGGAGTCCTCGCGCAGACCCACCACCACTTCGACCCCTGAGTCCTTGAGGTTCAGCGCGTGGGCGTGGCCCTGTGAGCCGTAGCCAAGGATGGCGACGGTCTTGCCGTCGAGCTTGGAGAGGTCCGCGTCCTTGTCGTAGATCATGAGGCGGAGGACTCTAGCCGGGCAACTAACCTACGGGCCCGCATGGCCACGACGCGCAGCATCCGCCCCGCGGCCGACTGGCAGCGCGCGGGCGACTACGAGGACATCCGCTACGAGCTGGCGGATGGGATCGCAAAGATCACGATCGATCGGCCCGAGGTCCGCAACGCCTTCCGCCCGGAAACTCTCCTCGAGATCGCCGACGCGCTCGTGCAAGCCCGCGAGGACACCTCCGTCGGAGTGATCATCCTCACCGGCGAGGGTCCGCTCGCCTTCTGCTCGGGTGGCGACCAGAACGTGCGCGGTGACAGCGGCTACGTGGCGAGCGGCGCGAGCGTCGGGCGCTTCCACGTGACCGACCTGCACGTGCAGATGCGCCGCATGCCGAAGCCGATCGTCGCGATGGTGGCCGGCTACGCGGTCGGAGGCGGGCAGGTCCTGCATGTGGTCTGCGACCTTACGATCGCCGCCGACAACGCCCGCTTCGGCCAGACCGGCCCGAAGGTCGGCAGCTTCGACGGGGGCTTCGGCGCGGGCCTGCTTGCCAACATCGTCGGACCCAAGAAGGCCAAGGAGATCTGGTTCCTGTGCCGGCAGTATTCCGCCGAGGAGGCCCTCGACATGGGGCTCGTGAACCGCGTGGTGCCGCTGGAGCAGCTCGAGGAGGAGACTGTCGCGTGGTGCCGCGAGATGCTTCAGCTCTCGCCGTTCTCGCTGAGGCTCCTGAAGGCGAGCTTCAACGCGGCCGAGGACGGAATGGCCGGGATCCAGCAGCTGGCCCACGACGCGAACCTGCTCTTCTACGGAAGCGAGGAGGCGCAGGAGGGCCGGGACGCGTACCGCGAGAAGCGCCGGCCGGACTTCGGCAAGTTCCCGAAGCGGCCTTGAGCCACCTGCGCCTGTGGTTGCTCGCGGCGCGGCCGCGGACGCTGCCCGCCGCGATCGCGCCGGTGCTGGTGGGCACCGCGCTGGCGGGGTCGGAGGGCACCTTCCGCGTGCTGCCGTTCGTGGCCGCCCTGGTCGGCAGCGTGTTCATCCAGATCGGCACGAATCTCTCGAACGACTACTCGGACGCCCGGCGCGGCGCCGACACCGAGGACCGGCTCGGCCCGGTGCGCGTGACGGCCGGTGGCCTGATGCCGCCGCGGCGCGTGCTCGTGGGCACCTACGTGGCCTTCGGCGTAGCCGTGGCAGCGGGGCTCTACCTCGCGGCCGTCTCCGGTTGGCAGCTGCTGGTCGTGGGCGCCGCCTCGATCCTGGCGGGCGTCCTCTACACGGGCGGGCCGCGCCCTTACGGATACGAGGGTCTCGGTGAGCTGTTCGTCTTCCTGTTCTTCGGCGTGGTGGCCGTGGCGGGATCGTACTTCGTGCAGACCGAGGAGCTGCGCTGGGAGGCGGTGGCGCTCGGGGTGCCCGTGGGCCTGCTCGCCGCGGCGATCCTGGCGGTGAACAACGTCCGCGATATCGACACCGACCGGCGCGCCGATAAGCGCACGCTCGCCGTGAAGCTCGGCCGCGGGCGAGCGCGCAGGATGTTCGTGGCGATGCTCGTGGTCGCCTTTCTCGTCCCAGTCGCCCTCGTGCCCACGCTGTCAGCCTGGCTGCTGCTCCCGTTGGCCGCTCTCCCGTTGGCGCCACCGCTGGTTCGCACGGTTACGACACGCGCCGATGGCCCTGCCCTCAATGCTGCTTTGGCTTCGACCGGCCGGCTGCTCGCCGTCTTCTCACTGCTCCTGGCCGCGGGCGTGCTGCTCTCGTGAACGCGCGTGTCGAGCGTTCGATCCTGAGGCTCTCGATTCCGCTGAAGGAGCCGTTCGTGACCTCGGGCGGCGTGGTCTCGGCACGCGAGCTGCTGCTGCTACGTCTCGAGGCCCGCGACGGCGCTGTCGGCTACGGCGAGGCGGCCCCGTTCGAGCCCTACGACGGCGTGCCGCTCGAGCGCGCGGCCGCCGCCCTCACCGGCGGGGGCGGGCGGCGCCCCCCGCAGGCGCGGGCGGCCGAGGAAATCGCCCGGCTCGACCTGCACGCACGCCAGGAGGAGCGCCCGCTCGCCGAGCCGCGCAAGGACTCGCTGCCGGTGAACATGACGCTCGCGGCTGGCCCTCCGGAGGAGATCGCCGAGCGAGCGCGGGCGGGTCTTCGCGAGGGTTATGCGTGCTTCAAGGTGAAGGTCGGGATGCCAGACGATGCCGACCGGGTGGCTGCCGTGCGGACGGCTGTCGGCCCCTGGCCGGCAGTGAGGGTGGATGCGAACGGCGCTTGGTCGGTCGATGAGGCCGTACGGGCGATCCGGGCCATCGAGGCGTACGACCTCGAGTTTGTGGAGCAGCCGTGTCGCTCGCTGCGCGAGCTGGCGGAGGTGCGCCAGCGCGTGTCCACCCCGGTCGCGGCCGACGAGTCGGTGGCCTCACTGCGCGAGCTGCGGCGCGCGGTCGAGCTGGAGGCGTGCGACGTCGTGAACGTGAAGCTCGCCGGCGCAGGCGGCTTCAAGCCGGCCCGCGAGCTGCTGCGCGAGGCCCGCTCCCGCGGGCTCGGCGCGTTCCTGTCGAGCACGCTCGACGGGCCCTGGGGCATCGCCGCGGCGCTCCAGCTGGCGGCCGCCGAGGAGCTGACGTTGGCCTGCGGCCTCGCGACGCTGGACCTCTTTGATTCCGCAGTGGCGGCGGCGCTGCCGCGGCCGCGCGGGGGGACGCTGAAGGTGCCGACGGGGCCGGGGCTCGGGTTCAGCATCGAAGATGAGGAGCTGGCCGCGGTGACGCTGGAAACGCTTGCCTGAAGGGGGTGTGACGCGATCTACGCCACCTATGCGGCTCTAAATCGAGTCACGTCGGAATTTCGTCGAGGAATTCGGTGAGCACGCGAGCTACTTCCTCTGGGCGCTGCAGGTGCGCGGCGTGGCCTGCTTCCTCGATGATCGCGGCACGGCCGTGGGGCGCCGTAGAGGCGATTCGCTTTGCCGCTCTCGTGTAACCGTCGTCGCGGACGCCGGCTATTGCGAGGACGGGCAGCGAGAGCTGCGACAGCTCATGCCATACGGGCTCGAGCGCTCCCTGGCCCGCCGTCCGCAGCAGCAGCGCCAGCGAGCGCTGGTCCTGCGAGAGCCGTCCGGGGCGCTGGGCCTCGACGAGCGCGTCGGACTGGTCCGCAAACAGTGGCTGCCGCTCCCACACCGACACGACGTCCTCCATCGACGCGGCCTCGATCCAAGACGCAAGCCGCTCATCGGCCTCGGCCCGCGCAGCCCGCAACGGAGCCTCTTCAATGCCGGCAGTAGACCCGACGAGAACTACAGCGGTAAAGGACTCGGGAGAACGCAAAGCAGTGCGGAGGGCCAGCCGCCCGCCGAGCGAATAGCCGACGAGTACGCCGCCGGCTCCGGCCTGCGCAATTTCGGCGAGACGGCCGCCGAGTGT